>Ga0209812_10002074_pt1 | contig 12515 bp, 12 predicted proteins | sample JI71714BDNA_FD_187502 | JGI IMG/M metagenome (GOLD analysis project Ga0209812, IMG submission 187502) | Wastewater effluent complex algal communities from Wisconsin, to seasonally profile nutrient transformation and Carbon sequestration -... | ecosystem: Engineered > WWTP > Effluent > Algae...
CGAAGGGGCGTCAATTCCCAGACGGTTTGTACTATTTGAACTCATGGGTAAACACAGAAAAAAACATCTGCTTTCAACTGATGGAATCAAATGATGAGTCTCTGTTTTATGTGTGGTTTAAAAAATTGGAGCAGTTTGTTGATTTTGAACTGTACCCGCTTGATTAAGCACATAACAATCCTCGTCATTCGTGGCCTGCGGCCCCAGCGACGCTCACTGCGTTCGCGCGCATGCGCGGGGCGTTACTTGGAGTTTTGGTGGAAAATTTAAAGACGAAGCTCATCGAATTAGAAGAGCATTTATTTAAGGCTGCGACCAGGGCTTCATACGGCGAATTGGATGGACTCATTGCGGATGATTTCACTGAAATTGCTGGGTCTGGCGTTCGCTTTGGCAAAAAAGAAGCGCTGGAGCGTCTGCCAGCAGAATTGCCTCCTCAGATCACTGCATCTGACTATGAATTGAGACATTTAGCGCCAAATTGTGCCCAATTACTTTATAAAGCGGTCATGGTAAAAAGTGGTGAGACCACCGCTAGTTACTCATTACGCTGTTCAATATGGTCTCTGAACCATGGGCGGTGGCAAATGGTCTTCCATCAGGGCACCTTATGTAAAGCATTTGAGTAGAACCCAAGCAAGGCCATCAATTACGCTCCTTGCGTCGCGCAGCCGCTGGCGGCGATAGACAAGTAAACTACTTATGGAGCAAAAAATATGCATCTATCGACATATCTATTATTCGAAGGCAACTGCAAGCAAGCGATGGAGCACTACCTCACCGTGTTTGGCGGTGAGCTCACTATCTTATTGGTGGGCGATTCACCAATGAAAGGGATGTTTCCAGAGTCGATGCACCATCGCGTTTTAAACGCCATGCTGAAGTCCAATAACTTAGCGATATCGGCGTCTGATTGGCTTCGGCCGACAGAAACATTCATTCAAGGAAATAATGTTTCGCTCTACATGAGCGGTGGCACCGTTGAAGCAACAAAGGAGATCTATGCTCATTTTATTGAGGGCGCCAACATTACAGATCCACTCACTGAGCAGCCGTTTGGGCTCTACGGCGCGTTGCAAGATAGATTTGGGGTATGCTGGAAATTTCATGCAGCAATAAACTGATTCGCCTTCTCTAGATTTAAATGCGCGACATATCACTCAAGCAACATAAGGACGACAAAATCGCCTTGTTCCATCTGGATTGTTGGACACCAATGACTGGGTGCTTTTTTGTTAATAAATACAGCGGTGTAAGTGACCTGACCAATCGCGTATTCAAGGTACTCAATAGCTCAGTTTGCACGTCAACAAATTAGGCATAGGCTTTTGGGCACGAGTTATCTCGCGTATCGGTAGTCAATAATGTTGCTTCGAAAGCGGTTTTAATAAATGAAACATTACAATCCGCGTCATTGCGGGCATACGGCAGCCGCGACGCTCATGAATTCACGCATGCAATAAGGAAATACGATGTATCAGGGTAGCTGTCTGTGCGGTACTGTCACAATCGAGGTGCATGGTGGTATTGATTCAATTATCCACTGCCATTGTTCAAAGTGTAGAAAAAGCAGTGGTACTGCTTACGCAACAAATGGCTTTATAAATAAAGCAGGTTTGCTGATTAAAACAGGCGAGGAGCAAATTGGTTTTTATGAAACTGCGCCAGGAAAAAAACGGCACTTTTGCAAAATCTGCGCGTCTCCTATTTTTAGCAGTAATGAATCTTCCCCTGAGCTATTACGTTTAAGGCTTGGGATTTTGAATTCGGATATTGAAGAAAGACCGATATCACACAACTTTGTGTCTTCAAAAGCAAACTGGGACGATTTAGGCGCTGAACTACCACGGTATGATGGGCATGAACCAAGCCGTTTGGTTAAGACGCAATAACAAAAGCGCTCTGAACGCGACCAAAGGCCGTCATCCCGGTTGGGTTTCGCTGGTCCTTGCATCGGCTTTCATTTGGTATGCGTCAACATTGGCGGTCTAACACAGCGCGCAGCCGCGCCAGTTAGGCTTCAAATACAAGTCCGGGGGAAAGATAGATGACTCGAGTTTTGCTGTGCACACTGTTTATGCTTTGTTTTAGCGTCAGCGCCATCGTGATTCGCCACGACGTTAACGATGCAAAGTATCGAATACAGGCCGCTGAGTTTCCGGCCCTTGCGGATATGCCTGTTGAGGGGCATGGCGTCTTAATTGCGCCGCAGTGGGTTGTCACTGCGGCACATGCGGTCAGCTGGCAAGCGGAAGTTAAACAAATTATGGTGGGCGGTCAGCCCCGGCTTGTTGAACGCATCGAGATCCATCCCGGTTATAAAGCGCCGCCCAAACCATTACTCGACCAAGCACTCGCGACCTGGGACTGGACACTCTTCAGGGTTCTGCTCGCTTCGTCGGATGACATTGCGCTGGTGAAATTAGCCCAGCCTGTTACCGATATTGCACCTGTCTCTATCTTTAGTGGCCAGAGCGAGTTCGGACAAGTCGTGCAGGTGATCGGAAAAGGTGCGACTGGGAACGGCGTGAATGGTTTTGAATTCAGCGACCCGCATCGGACTGAACTTCGCCGCGCCTACAATAAGGTCACGAGTGCGGATGGCCGATGGTTCTGCTATCTGTTTGACAACTCCGCGGGCGCTCTGCCGCTTGAAGGGGGTTCTGGCAGTGGCGATAGTGGTGGCCCAGTCTTGATTGAGGATCAAACGGGCTGGCAATTAGCCGGTTTGACTTCCTGGACTGATCTGCAAAGTACCCACAGAACACCCGGGCGATACGGCCAGGTGACCTGCAATGTTCGACTGCATTATTACCAACAATGGATCCAAGGCTTTATCGCGCAGCAGCCGTTATGACGGTTTAAGGCCAAACCAGACACTATATCAACGGGAAATACGATGAATTCTTTGTGGATCACCGCGGAGCGGTTGGAAGGCGATTATGTGGTGCTGGAACCCTTGCGGTTGGAACATATTGCGCCTCTAGTGCAGGCGGTCAACGACGGCGAAGCCTGGCGGTTATGGTATGCCGCGGTGCCAAGCCCTGAGCAGATGCAATCTTATGTTGAGCAGGCAATTCTGGCCCAGCAGCGCGGCGATTTGGCTTATGCCGTCTACTCAAAGCAAACTGGTCAGGTAGTGGGCACCACACGCTACTATAACGTCGACCTTCAACATAGAAGGGCGATGATTGGTTACACATGGTATGCCGGGTCAGCGCGGCGCAGCCCCATTAATACAGAATGTAAGTTGCTGTTATTGCGTAAATTGTTTGAAACCCATCAGGCCATTGCTGTGGAGTTTAGGACGCATATTTTTAACTCGGCCTCGCGGGCGGCGATTGAGCGCTTAGGCGCTAAATTGGATGGGATTTTACGCCAGCATCAAATCATGCCAAACGGCACCCTCCGCGATACTGCGGTTTATTCGATCATCAGCCCGGAATGGCCAGCAGTCCAGTGCAATTTGTTGAGTAAATTAAGCTAACACCGCCAGGTTGCCCGGAACGAGGCGGGTTGTCGCCGCTTGGGTTCAAGTCAATCAGAACTGACTGACTTGCTCCACCCATAAATCCAACAAAGGACGACCTTTGCTGACGCCTTGTTCGGCGTTGACGAGGCCAACAAAAATCCATGGGCGGCCCTGACGGTCGTACACATAACCAGCCAGGCCGGTAGCATTGCGTAAGGTGCCGGTTTTTAGCCGCGCCTGGTCAAACGCCGCGGTATTTTTCAACCGGTTTTGCAAAGTCCCGTCCATACCGGCGCGCGGCAGACTGCTGGTTAAATCTGGCCCCCAAGGTTGTTGCCACGCCAGCTGTAATAAAGCGGCCATTTGGTTGGCGCTGATCCTGGCTTTACGCGACAACCCGGAACCATTATCCAGCACCAGCCCGGCGGTTGGGATCTGTTGCTGCGCCAACCACTGCATCACAACTTGCTCAGCCGCTTGGCTGGTATCGCTGCTGGCCTCCACAGCATCTGCCGACGCCAAACGGCCTAACTGCAGCGCTAAGATGCGCGTCAGGCCGTTGTCGGAACCTTTATTCACCTGCTGTACTAATTGCGGCAGAGGTCTGCTTCGATGGTTGGCAACCACCACGGCATCGGCAGGCGTGCTGCCCGTTGCGATCTGGAGCGGGGTTTTCAGCCGGCCACCGAGCTGACGCCAGGACTGCGTGACACTTAACTGCCACAGCAGGTCCGGGCTTAACCAGGCCGCTTCTTCGGCAAATTCGCAATGGCGGGGGAATTCACCGCGCAGCACCAATTGCACCGAGCCATCCGGGCGTGGGTGCTCAGACAGGGCGACGAGGTCGGGATTAAACTGGTCACAGGGCGTATCGCTTAAGCGAAGTTCAGCTTTCAATTGCAAATCATGCAACAGCGGCAGGGTGGTCAGCTTCAGCTCGGCCGCATTACTTTTAAACTTCATCAACAACATTTGCTGATCAAGCGCCAGCGCGTCGGGAATATGGTTGTAACGGGCGCGCGGCGATCCATCAAAAGGCGGCAGCGTCGGATCTGGCAACTGCGGCTGAAACCAGCTGCGGTCGAGCACAATACCGCCACGCAGCTCGCGCACGCCTTCGTTATAAAGCTCAGCCAACAAAGCCATCACGGCAGCATGGTTGAGGTCCGGGTTCCCTTTGCCGCGCACAAACAACGGCTGGTGCAGCACACCACTGTGGCGGGCCTGCGCCAGATCGGCGCCATTTACCAACAACTCCGTGCTGCCGCGCCATAACGGGCCGAGTTGGTCGAGCGCTACGGCACTGGTCAGCAACTTTAAGGTGCTGGCGGGTTGCATCAGCAAGTCAGCGTTATGCGTGATGGCGGCTGATGCTGGCGGCGTCAAAGCGGCGGCCGTGACCGGCCTGACCACCAACGCAACTTGTTCAGGCGCGAAACCTGCCGCCAGAATTTGTTGGGTCAGTTGCTGCTCTAAGCGATCGGAAGGTTTACTGGCGCACCCGGCCAGTAATACAGTCAGTGCAAGTGCGGTGATCCTGTACATAGCTATGGCTCCGACCACTATCAGCGCAGCGCTGGCAGGTTTGGTAGCTGCCATTCCTGCTGTAAACGCTGGTACTCGCTCACCGGTAACAGCAAATACAGCGGTTGGGCCTTGGGATCTAGCCACTGTAATAAGGCCGTCAGGTGGTCGGGTGCCAGTGCGGTACAACCGGCAGTTTTGCGGCCATCCGGTGATTTTAAATGCATGAAGATACAGCTGCCGGCGCCGGTCTGACGGGCTTCACCGCCACTAAAATTGTGATCGATAAACAAACCTTTTTCATAAACGCCGTCAGACTTCTTCGGCATCAAATCCCGTCGCATCGGCTCAGTACTGCCCGCCGTCCACTCTGGTTTGTATTGCCGGATATCCAACGTTTGGTTGTAGAGCGGGGACGTCGGCACATCAATACAATAATCAAAGGCACTCATTTGCTGATACGGCATCCGGGTTTCAAGCACTGGCACAGCGCCAAAGGCGGCGCTTAAGCGAAATAATCCGGCCGGCGCTTTGCCGTCGCCTTCTTGCTTTTGTGGCCCTGGTTGGGCAGGGTGTACGCCTAAGCCCCAAGCGGTGCCATTGCGCCCTAAATCGACCGCCGCGTTATAAGGCAGCAATTGCCAAGGCTGACCGGCGGCCCGGCTTAGCTGATAAAGTTGGCCGGTACTAGCCTGCCAGTTGTCACTGACAACCAGCACTAATTGGGTTGTTGTCGCCGGGATCACCGGCTCAGGTGCGATTTGACTGGTCGTCTGGCTGCAACCGCTCAGCAACAAACCGGCACATAAGGCCGCCCACGGTGCGAGGTTAACGGCGCGGGACTTCGGTAAAAAGACCGATGAAATGATTGATTTTGAAACTAATTTAGACAGTACTTGCGCTGTTTTCATCACATCACCTGTGCTTGTATTTTGTACCCTGGTCAGTATACTTGAATAAATAATTCCTACCATAGCGATAGGTTTAGAATGTTTGGAATAACGCAAACACCACTGAAGGCCGCGGCTGCCGGACTGTTTCGACAAGCCCTGCTGTTTATCCATGCGCTGGCCTTGTTGACATTACCAGCCACCGCGCGTCAGCACGATATTCCAATCCTGACGGCGGCGCAATTAATGCCGGACTATTGGCTAGCCAGAACCCCAGCGCCGGACCAAATCCTGCGCACGCCCGCGCAAATTCAGACGACCAACCAGCAGTTATTGACGACATTACCAGACATGCTGGACCTCGCGACAGCGCCGGACATTTATAGCCGCGCCGAACTGCTGGCACTGATCGCAAAGTATTCGGCGTTGCCAACAGCGCCCAGATTTTATGCCGATGGCCGGCCTGTCACCCGCGCTGATTTTCAGCGTTATCAGGCTGCGATGGCGTTGGAAAATGTCGCGCAACCGGTGCGGGTGGCTTATGCGCTAGTGGTCAGCAGAGGTATTCTGCGGGCTTTTCCAACGCGCGACCGGGTGTTTAACGACGGCATGGATAGCGATATTGACCGTTTTCAGGAAACCGCGGTGTTTCCCGGCCAGCCGCTGCAGGTTCTGCATTACAGTCAAGATCGGTTATGGGCTTTTGTTCGGCACTATCACTACAGTGGCTGGCTGGAGGTCAACCATCTGGCGCTCACCGACAAACAGACCGCGCTGAATTTTGCCAATCAGAGCGATTTTTTGCTGGTGACCGGCGCTCGGGCCTTCACCAACTTCACGGCGGAGCAGCCACAAGTCTCAGAAATTGCGCTGGATATGGGCGTACGACTGCCACTGCTCAAAGAGTTTCCTGCACTGGTCAATGACCAGAATCCGGCGTTCAGCTATGTGGTGCAGCTGCCGGTGCGACAGGCCGACGGCACCTTACAGTTGCTGCCAGCGCTGATTGGGCGGGGGCAGGATGTGCGCACCGGTTACCTGCCGCTGACCCGCGCCAATATCATCCGGCAATCCTTCAAGTTTCTCGGCGAGCGCTATGGCTGGGGCCACGACTACAATGCCCGCGATTGCTCCGGTTTTATCGGTGAAGTGTTTAAAACCTTTGGTGTACTGCTGCCACGCAATACCAGCAGTATGGGCAAGCAACGCTTTGCCGTGGAAATACAGCTCGATACCGCGACAGAGGCCGCCAAAACAGCAGCTCTTGCGCAAACCGACACCGGTGATTTGTTGCTGATCCCAGGCCATGTCATGCTGGTGCTGGGTCGCACCGAGCGCAATGAATTGTTCGTGATCCATTCCGTTAATGGCCTGAGTTACTATCAAGCCGATGGCCAGTATTATCAAAGCAAACTGAACGGCGTCAGCATCACACCGCTCTTACCGCTGCAACTGAACCAGCACACCAGTTATCTGCAATCGTTGTATAACATCAAAAGCCTGACCCGGGAGACCTATGCGCATCGTTAATATCGACACGTTTTTACTGGAAGTGCCGCTAAAAACGCCGTTTGTGACGGCACTGCGCCGGGTGGAAGCCGTGTTGGATGTAGTGGTTCGGATCGAACTGGAAAACGGGCTTTGTGGTTATGGTGAAGCCGCACCGACGCTGGTGATCAGCGGCGAAAGCCTGCAATCGATGCAGGCCATGGTGCACACGGTGTTTAAACCCTTGCTGATCGGGCAATCGATGACGGATTTTCAGTCATTGTTGCATCAGGTGCAGCGGCGTGTGGTTGGCAATAGCAGCGCGAAAGCCGCCATGGAGATTGCACTTTATGATGCCCGGGCGCAATTATTATCGGTGCCGCTATGCCAGTTGCTCGGCGGCGCGCCAACAACGCTGCTGACCGATATCACCATCAGCATGAACCCAGTGGAAAAAATGGTACTGGATGCGCAGACCGCGGTTGCGGCTGGTTACCAGCATCTGAAAATTAAACTAGGTAGTGCACCAGAGCTCGACGTCGAACGGGTGCTGGCCATCCACCGCGCGGTGCCGGGTCATATCCAATTGCGGCTTGATGTCAACCAAGCCTGGACCGCCAAACAAAGTATCCGCGCGCTGCGCCAGATTGAAGCCGCTGGCATTGTGCCGGAGTTGGTGGAGCAGCCGGTCCCGGCTGCCGACCTCGCGGGTTTAAAAGCGGTGAAAGATGCGGTGCTTACGCCGGTGATGGCGGATGAAAGTGCCTACAGTCCGGCCGACGTGGTGACCCTGCTGGCGCAAGATTGCTGTGACATTATCAATATCAAGCTGATGAAAACCGGCGGCATCAGCGGGGCGCTGCAGGTGTTGGCGCTGGCTGATGTCGCAAACAAACCCTGTATGTTAGGTTCGATGCTTGAGTCGTCGATTAGTGTTGCTGCGGCCGCCCACTTGGCTGCGGCATATCCCCATACCATCCGCTATTTGGATTTGGACGGGCCAACGCTGTCACAATTTGACCCGGTCAGCGGCGGCACCAGCTTTGAAGGCCCACGGATTGTGCTCAATCAAAGCCATGGCCTCGGCATTCAGGCGATCCGCGCGCTGACGCCCTGGCCATTCGCGGCATTACCAGTCTAAGCGGCCAATCTGATTGACCGGTTCAGGGGCGGGTAGCCACGCACGGCTTTGGCCCCTGAGCTCTGGCATGCGCCAGCGCCTGCTCACCAAGCCGCTGTAAAAACGGCAGGCCGACCTCGTCATATTCATAGTTGTCGTCATTCAGCACGCCGTCTGCGTTGACGTATAAGGCCGCTGTTAGCATCAATTCAGCGCCGGAGCAGTCATCTTTGATATAGGCACTATCGAGCAGGAAGCCGTAGGCATCACCAACTTTGTTGTAGATATGGACCGATGGGTCGATGCGGGCGTCTTTTGCCGAGCCGTAAATCAGAAACTTCACATAAGTCGGCCAATATTGGCTGCTGTCGTAGCTTGGATCTGTGCTGTCACCGGGCAGCATCGCCATCATTTGCTGCAAAAAATGCCGGTCCGGCGCCGTTAACTGCAATCCGCCAGCACCCGGAACGGTTTCAGGCAGCATGATGAGCTGGAGCATGCGATGCATATGGCTAACCGTCCAACGGTTCTTCTGACTAAAATCCAGTGGTTTGCCTTGTAGCACGCCATTTTTGAGGTGATCTTGGCCAACCGGAGTCAGTGCGCGCGCTGTTAAAGCGGGCGCTGTGCGTGCCGGCTGGCGATAGAGCAAGCGGCCGGCAGCATCATAGAACGCGACGGCATTGGTCTGACGGTTTTGCTCTGCACTCAACGGGCGCTCAAGGCGATGCAGGATCTCAGCGCCGCTAAAGCCCAGTTCAGTCAGCCGTTGTTCGATGTATTGCTGGCCCATCAGTTCGTACAAACGGTTGTAGGCGTCGTTGTCGCTGACCAGCTGAATTTTCTTCACATAATGCCGGACGGTCGGCAAGCCATTCGCGGCGCTGTCGTCGCGGTTGACCAGCATATCGTCCGGTAACAGCGGCTCGGTGTGCATCACTGAATCTGGCGTCACGCCATAAACCGCCAGCTGCTGCAGATATTCCAGCGCGAGCGCTGCAATCGCTAATTTGACCGTCGAGGCCGGATACAGGTATTCCGCATCCGCCCGGTATTGATGCTGCATGAGCTCAGGGTTGCCATCGCCATCGCGGCGGATCTCGGTCAGCAAAATTTGCAGCCGATACTGCTGCGGATCTGCGGCGATCTCGGGGGCCGCCTGCGCCACCCAATGCTGCAGCAGCGTCGACTGCTGCTCCACTGTATCGGCTGTCGTGTTGCCGGAGCCGGTGCTCTGACAGGCACTGATGAGCAGCATCGCAGCGCTCATCAACGCGACGGATAAAAAGCGGATTGGCATGTTTTGACTCCGGACTCTTGCTTTGCAGCAGAATATTTTATTCCTTACCTACTTTATATCCAGAATACCGCAAAGACACAACAGGCCGGTGCCGCTAAAACCAGCCGTGCACCGAAAACAGCAGGATCCCTATCGGGATCAGCAACACCGGCGAGAGGCCGGCGCGCACGACAGCGAACCAGCCGGCCAGCATAAACAGCCAGTGCCAATGCGTCGTCGCTGCATGCGGCACGATAAACAAACACCAACCGGCCGCCAGCAAGCCGATCACTGCACAATTCACAGCAGCCACAGCGCCGAGCAGTGGCCTGTTTCGGCTCAGACGATGCCACCAGGGCCAGATCGCACAGACCAGCAAAGCTCCCGGCAAGAAAATCGCCAAGGTCGCCAGCACTGCGCCGGTAAAACCCAGGCTCGCAGCACCCAGATAAGCGGCAAAACTAAACAACGGCCCTGGCATCACTTGCGCTGTGGCATAACCGGCGAGAAAATCACTATGAGTCAGCGCGGCGCCGGCCTGTTGCTCCAGCAGCGGTAACACCACATGCCCCCCGCCAAAAACCAGCGCGCCGGCCTGATAACATTGCTGCACCAGTTGCAACAACGGCTCTGAACCCAACCACAGCGACAGCAGCGGCAGGCCCAGTAACAAGACAAAAAACAGCGCCAAAAATGCGCGACTATGTCGTTGCGCCACCGCTAAAGCCGGCGCTGAATCCACAGCTGCCGGTCGCAGCAACCAGGCCCCGGCCAGCGCGAATAACAATAAAACCAGTAGCTGCAGAGCTGGTTGCTGCAGCCACAGAAAACAGCCAAAGCCGAGCAGGGCGACAGTACGTTTTGGCCAATCAGGAGCCAGACTTTTACTCATCAGCCAAATGGCATGCGCGACAATCACGACTAAAGCACAAAGTGCGCCCTCGATGGCCGCACTGCCGAGCCAGAGCAGGCCAAACAGCCCAGCCATGGTCATCAGCGCAAAAGACGGCAGCGTAAAGCCAATAAAGGCCAACAGTGCACCCGTTAAACCGCCGCGTTGCAGGCCGATGCCAATGCCTACCTGACTTGAGGCTGGGCCTGGCAAAAACTGACAGAGTGCGACCAATTGCTGGTATTGCGCCTTCGTTAACCAGGCTTTTTGCTCGACAAAATGACGCTCAAAATTAACCAGATGCGCCGCCGGCCCGCCAAAAGAGCTCAATCCAAGCCGAAGAAACTGCAGAAAAATATCGCGATAAAACGCCATGAACACCAGCCTGAAACCACCTGTCAGGCTGTATTTTTACCGAAGGAGCGCTGGAATACCAGTGTTGCTTAACAGCCACACTGCTGCGGTTGCTGGCTCTTAGCCGCAGACGCTGTCAGCGCAAAACCTTCATCGCGATAGCCTTGCAGGCCGCCTATCATGATTTTGACCTGATACCCCAACCGGGCAATTTTAAGCGCCGCCTGATCAGCGCCGTTGCAATGCGGCCCCGCACAGTAGACGACCAACAGCGGGCGTTGCGGTAAGGCCTGCAATGTCGCCAAACTAATTTGCCGGTGTGGCAGGTTCAAAGCGCCCGGCACATGCGCTTGTGCATAAGCGGCTTCCCCGCGAACATCCAACAGCACAAAGTCGGGCTCATCCAGCTGCAGGGCGCTGTGCACGTCACTGCAATCGGTCTCGAACTGCAGGCGCTGGCTGAACCAATGGATGGCGGCATCAGCAGGTGCGGCCGGATACTGGCAAACTAAAGAAGGTAATGGTTGATGCTGTGGCTTTGTGCTCATCAGGTAAACTCCGCTGTTGGTTTCATCACTGCAGGCTATTTCAGCAATAAAGCCGCAATAAAAACATTGTCATTTTTGCCAATGATCGCCTGTTTTCAGCCAGCTACTTGCTGCGCCGGTATCGCAGCGGCACAATGAGACTCATCAGTTTTTTGGGATGCGGTTATGTCGGTGGCTCAGCCTCAGCGCGTGGTGATCTGCGCCTATCATGGTTTGTCGATGCTGGAATATGGCGCTGCGGTGGAGATTTTTATCAGTCACAGCCGGACGAACACGCCTTGGTATCAGGGCGAAGTGGTGAGCTGTGACGGCCCGCAGGTGGAGTTAGGCGACGGTAGCAAGTTGTTATTGCCAGCAGACCTTCAAGTGTTACAACAGGCTGACATGATTGTCCTGCCCGGCTGGCGCAACATTGACGAGCGCCCGCCGCAGGCGCTGTTACTGGCCCTGCAACAAGCCGCGGCGCGCGGCGCCCGCTTAGTCAGTTTTTGCTCCGGCGCTGTGATCCTGGCCTATGCCGGCTTACTGGATGGGAAAACCGCCACCACCCACTGGAAATACGCCAAAAAATTTAAGCAGCTATTTCCGCAAGTTCAGCTGGATACTGCGCCTTTGTTCGTGCAGGCTGGCCAGATGTTCACGTCTGCCGGCAGTGCTGCCTGCATCGATTTAGCGCTCGCGCTGATTGAAGCGGATTTCGGCCTGATCCAGGCCAATATCAGTGCGCGCCGTCTGGTGGTGCCACTGGCTCGTCAGGGCGGACAACGCCAGTTTATTGAATTACCGGTCTCCACCGCCAGTAAAACGCTGAGCAGGGTGCTAGACACCGTGCTGCAGAACTTAGCGCAGCCCTGGGATATCGCTGAGCTGGCGCAACAGGCGGGCATGAGCCGGCGCAGTTTTGATCGGCACTTTCAGCAAAGTGTCGGCCAAAGCGCGAAGCAATGG
>Ga0209812_10002075_pt1 | contig 12511 bp, 8 predicted proteins | sample JI71714BDNA_FD_187502 | JGI IMG/M metagenome (GOLD analysis project Ga0209812, IMG submission 187502) | Wastewater effluent complex algal communities from Wisconsin, to seasonally profile nutrient transformation and Carbon sequestration -... | ecosystem: Engineered > WWTP > Effluent > Algae...
AAGGCCACATCGAAAGAATTGAGCAAAGCATCAGCTTATATCTGGATAAGCTCGATGATGCCGATAAAAAGGCAGAGCTTGAAGCTAACTCAGAATTAACAGCAACAAAGTTGGCATGGCTTCAAAAACGTTTAGAAGAGTTAAAGCAAGTTCAGCAAGCCGTAGAGCAACATCCTGATAAACAGCTTACATTAACAGATCCTGATTCTCGGTTGATGAAAATAAACAATGTTAACCGCCAAGTTAGCTATAACGTACAGACAGCAGTAGATGCAAAGCATCATCTTATTGTTGCTCACGAGGTCACCAATGTTCCTGACCGTGGCCAGCTAACTACTGTGACCAAATTAGCGCAAGAGGCCGTTGGTCAGATAGATATTACTGTTCTTGCCGACAAAGGGTATTACAGCCGGAGTGATATTAAAGCGGCGCAAGACTTAGGAGCCATAGCCTTAGTACCAAAAGGTGATACCTCAGGCGCTGATCGAAAAGGGCTTTTTAATCGTGCATTGTTCAAATATGACAAAGAAAAGGATATTTATATTTGCCCAGTAGGTAATGAGCTTCAGAACCGGTTCACAGTGGAAGAGGATGGTTTAGCGCTTCAAATGTACTTTAACTGTATCGCCTGTCGAGATTGTAGCCAACGTTCGAAATGTACCACATCTAAGCGAGATCCTAGACGAATACGCCGTTGGGTTCATGAGGGGGAAATGGAGGATATGCAGGCTAAACTTGATGCATCACCACAAACGTCAGTAATACGAAAGCAAACGGTAGAGCATCCTTTTGGAACGATCAAAATGTGGATGGGAGCGACTCACTTCTTGATGCGACGATTTACCAATGTCAGCACTGAAATCAGCTTACATATACTGGCATATAACCTGAAACGGATGATATCGATTTGGGGCGCTGAGGGATTGAAAATTAAGCTAAAGGAGCTTTATGAATAGTGAATATTATTGCGTATAAGCCATTGTCAGTCACAAAGACCACTTGAGTATGTCGATTTAGTCAAAGCCAAATCCCCATAGAACAAAATTAAACTTTAGTTAGCCAAGTTGAGTGAAGTTCTATTGCTGTTAAGGAATAACTTAGTGGCAAATCAGAAATTTTGAGTTTTTACACAGCCTGTGCCAATTGCAGACATTTCACTATACAGTTATTAAAGTCTGCTTTTAGGTGTTAGCAGAACGCACCAATCACCGGGCCAATGGAGTGGAGCAATTTTTGTGGTAAAAAAGCGATGCGACATCACAAAAATTGGGTAGCGTATCTGGCTCCGTGTGCAATGGATTGTTAGGCCACATTTACGGCTGCGGCGGTGAGTATGTAAAATACTCTGTGTAAGTAGGCTTCTTTAAAATTCGCCTGAATATCACGGGTCGACATGCCTCGGGCGTAGAGCGAGATGATGCGCTCATCAAATCAAGCCGCCCAGTTGTTTTTCGCTTTTCTTGACCAACCTCGGTTCGAAGGTGCTATTACGGTCGCGAGGAACTTCCAGCTCAATTTCGCCATGCACAGAGCGCACAGTTTTACTGGTTTTACCGTTGCGGGAATTACCAGACTTTTTACCGGCTGGGTCGTGTTTGGCCTAACCAAGATGGTGTTCCATCTCAGCTTCAAGGGCTCGTTCAGCAAGCTTTTGGGTAAGCTGGCGCAACAGGCCTTGCTCGCACATCAGATCTTCAGGAGATTTGCACTCAGCTAACAGCTGATCCAGTAATTGGTCTGTAATTGGCATTCTTTATCCTTTATAAGGAGTTAGGTAGAATGCCACTTACACAGATTTTTTACGGACTCGCGGCGTTGCCAATTTGGTCCTCTGTATCTACCAATATTCTCGCTTCAATTTTCTTTCATATTAACTATCGATTTTCAGTAAGAAATCTGAAAACGTCTTATCGATCAGCTCTGTTTCGCCAGTCTCAAAATCCAGAAATACGACCGTATCATTTTGCTTGTCAAAGCAAATGTAGTTGCCAAAGTTATCTATCGCAAAAGCAACCAGGTTTACAGAGATCTCAGCGACACCTTTGTTCAACTTAAGGATGTTTTCTACATCAGTGGGGTTGAATGACAAAAAAGACTTTATCGTTCTTTCTTGCGATGCATTGGTGTTAAATATACTGACAGGAGGTCGACTGCCATTGTATTTCTTAACAAATTTCACAAAAGAATCTGTGAATTTGTAGTCAAGGTTTACCTCGACATCTGAAATGAGGCTTTCCGTCGCCAAAGGTTTTATGTAACGCCATTCTTTCATTTTTAAAATCCTCTATATCAACGGTTTTCTTTTCCGCCGCCCCAAATCGCTTTACCACCAGTATGTCGGTTATTATTGTGATCTTCAGTGCTAATCAGCTGCATTTTCCCGGGCTCTTCATTGTGATGCCACGTGTAGCCATCCGGAGTTTCGCCATTTTCTATTTGTTCTAACTGCATATCGCTAAATTGCGATGCAAACTCAGGATCACTGTTAATCTTTTCTTTAAGCTCTTTATTTGAATATTCAGCCTGCACTGAATCTTTAGCTTGCATCAATTCTTCGGGTAGTTGCACATCAATAGCGCTTTCGAATTGTGGAAAAACACCCTCAATTTCAACACCATTCACTATAAATGTTTTTCGCACATAAGTTACCCCGTCTTCACCAGTTACACCTTCCTTGCCTTCATTGATTGTTTTTAGGTGAATCTTTCCATCTTCATCTATTGTTGCACCTTCAATCAAATGACCTGAGCAACCGAGCTTTTCTTTATAGTGATCTTTCTCCTCCTGAGTCAAAGGCCGGGCTTCACTTTCTTCGCATTCAGGCTTCGCATCCACTTGCTCTAAGATAGGGCGGTCAAGCTTATGTAAGTCGATGCTATTTGCATCAATACTCTCTAACATTTTCGATAATTCGGGTTGTAGCTTATTTGCAACCTCTCTTATGATCGTTAAATCCATCATCCTGCAAGGCTCCTTTTAGCAAGCTGTGTCCACTCAGAGTAGAGCTTGGTATATAACTCTCCATTGGGAACCAATGATCTGAGTAGAGGCTGAATCAACATAACCACCTGCTCTTGAGACGCGGTATGGAACTGTTTGAAAAGTAGGTACTGAAGATTAGAATGTATTTGCTCTATGCTCTTAGCTTGGCAAATGGCGTTCTCTAGCTTGTTCTTATAGTCTAATAAATTTGGTACAAGAGATGCAAAGTCACTGAATTGCGTTTCAGTTAGACCAGACTGTAAATACTTTTTGAGTCGAATTTTCATTTCTGTGGGCAAGTTACTTCTACAGAGCTCTTCTGCCAATTGTTCTTCATTTGCTTCTGACGGCACTTGATTGTAGCCACTTAAAAGATGAGTGAGTAAATTAAAGCGAAACGCCATTTCACTCATAGTGTAGGTTGGCACTGGTTGGTACTGGTAGGGGCTTTCTTGTCCAGAAAAACGGCTTACTTTACATAATACAGCCTCGAGCCATTCGTTCTGATAGACCACCGCTACTCCCCGGGGCAAACGGGCCATTTCGTCAATCTGCTCTTCCGTTAGTGCCGCAGATTTACCTGCCAACAAGCGGTCTGATTCATCTGGCAAGCGCATCAATATTTTCGTGTTGGTATTGCGAATGGCTGAAATATGTACCGCTGACGGCGATTGATCCGCGATGATAAAGCCTTCGCCATGCGTTCGCATTTCAGCGATAGCATTCGACAGCATTTCAACTGATTTCTCCGCAACACTGCTACCTTCTGAGCCATTCGTTGATGGGTTTGCTCGCAAGATATTATGGGCTTCTTCCAACACAGTTATGTGTTTAAGAGGTTGGTTCATAAGCATTTGCTCTGCACGATATTCACCAAGTCTTATGATAAGTAACCCCATCAAAAGCGACTTGGTTTCTTGAGACCCAACTCGGCTCAAATCGATGATGACGTTGCGGTCGAACAGGTCGGCATTGCTGATTTCATCAGCGGCAAAGATTTGGCCGTTCAGTCCGTTAACCATTGACCGAACACGCGTGACTAATGCACCTGTATAGTTGCTCTTCATTTCGTCAGAGTATGCCGATTGGGCGATGACGGACTCTAGCTGCATAAGCAAATCGGCAAACGTCGGGAACAACGGTGAACTGAGTGTTGAGATCGAGTCACGCAAATCCCAACCACAGGACTCATAACTTCTAAGCACTGCATCTTTGAGAATGGCAGGCATTGCGGCATACATTGGCCAGCAGACGTTAAACACTTCAATCAAGCGATCCACATGCTCAAGGACATGGGTTTGTTCAGGGAAAGAAAACGGATTGATTTTCAGTAGTTCTGTAAATCGGTCGTTTGTGCCCATAACACACACATCTTGGCGATTTCCGAAGACGTGCTTGTACTCGCCCTTTGCAGGCTCAATGACCAAGAATGGAATGTCTTTTTGAATTGCTTGATTCAGTAGCGCGTAAACCGTGTTGCTTTTACCTGATCCTGTTGAGCCTGTGATAAGGGTGTGGCTTGTTAGTTGGTCAAGGTCTAATTCCACCGTTTGTGGTAAGTCGGTCCACAAGTGACGTACTTGACCCAATGATATAGATCGGGAGTGGGAGTCAGCGACATCAGCGTTCAGCGTTTGCACTTTCCGGCCAAATGCGGCGGTTTCTTGCACCACGATGGTAGACGTAGAACGGCGAGGAAGGCTTAGCTGTAGCGCCATCTCCTTGCTCGATACCAAGGTTGCTGGAGTGAGGTAGGGGATGTGAGTATTCCCTACAAAATTTGGCTCAAGTCTAGGGTGTATGAGCTGTCCCAACCATTGCCTTATCGCATTGGCTTTTTTGCCAGCCCATGTGGTCAGAGCAAAATCTTCCATAGACGATTGAGTCCCTCGGGTTAGGCCCAAGAAAATGCTTGATAGGGCTTCACTGGAGGCGGCGCTGTCACTGACAAAGTAAGCGGTACTGAGCCAGCCACCGTGGCTTTTCGCTTCGTTGATTCGGTTTAGATGGTGGTCGATCTTCTCCAGCATATTCAAAATGCCTTTGTCCGCAGTCTCAAAACTCACTTGTTGTGTTGAGCCGTGTGTCTGCGTTATGCCTTTTGTGTTGGTCGTGCTAACTGTGTCCGTTTCTGTGGTTGTGGTACTTGTTGCCGTAGACTGGTTAGTCGAATGGGTGCTGCTATCACTTGTTGAGGTAGATTCAGAGCTGCCGACAGTGTCTGTTGTTTGGAACATACTCGCAACTTGGCCACCAACCTGACCGCCAATCATAGCCCCTAATGGCCCCCCGAAAGAGCCTAGCCCAAAGCCAATTGCCATCGCTCCCATTCCAATTATTTTATCCTTTTTGTTTGGCGAGGATTTACTTTCATTGGTGGTGTGAGAACGGGAAGTCGATGTTGTTGTACTTTCACTGGTACCTGTTGTTTCGGTTAGCCCAAGGCTTTCGCCCAAAGAGTGGCTCAGTCCCTCACTGATGCTGAGGTTGATCGCATCGCTATCTTGAATGCCATAGCTGTATTGGCGATTTGAAAGAGCAGAGAGCTGGGTTGCAACCTGCTCATAGCCCGTGCGAATAGTATTCAATGCTTGCATAGAAATGGGCTCGGCGAGAATCAGCCCCTCATAAATACGGTTTTCTGCCGCATCGATAAAGCGCTCTAGACCTTGCATAAAGTGTGTCTGGTCTTCTGTAGAAAGACCCGGCACGCTGCTGACTGCGGTGACTGTTTTACTTGAACTTTCCTCCCTAAGCCCATCCAATAACGCATCTACCTGCGCACCGTTTAACGAAGTCAATTTGCTACCTGGAAAATGCCCTTTGAAAGTTTCTTGCAACAAATCTCCCGAGTTTTGGCCCAGCATTTTTCCAGGCTCTCCACGCGTGCCAATATGAAGCAGCGTCTCTTTCCCATCAGATTTTAGAAAAAGGAACACTGTATATCCGGCCGCGCCCAGTGCAGTGTAAGCCGCGGTGGTGCTTTCTAGTACGGATTGCTTGTTTTCCTGAACTAAACGTTCCACACGGAAAATTCGTACATCTCCACCACGGTTAAGTGGTATGCTTTGTTGGTTTTCCACTGGCAACACATTGAAGTGTTTGAGTTCAGCAAGGTAGCTTTTGTTAACCAATGCATGTGCCGTCGATAGCGTTGTTAACGCTTTTTGTTGAACGGGAAGCAATCCGGTTTCGGAAGCAAGATGTTCAATTTCAGTAGTAGATCGATTCATCGTAGATCTCTCTATACAATAACAGCCAGCAGGATTAAGGCGATAGCCCCCACAACCCCACCAATCAAAAGTAACGATTTCAGCATGTTGTGCTCGGGTTGAGGCTCAGGGCGCTTAGTGTTTCCTGTTGATTGATGCTGTTGATATGGCGCAGCTTGTTTCTTCGTACTTTGTGGTTGTGTTTTTGGCAATGTTGCACAGCGATCGTCATTTTTCTCAATTGTAAACACATGCTCACGCACTGCGACCATATGGCGGATACGTTCCAAAGAGAAGTTGGAAGTCGCATATAGCTCTTGTGTGTGGTAATAGTGACTATCCCACTTCAGCTTGTCTTGCTCCATCTGCTGGGAGTATGCGTTTTCTTCGTAAGCAACAAAAAGGGTTGGATATTTTGACAGCGCCCAGACGATAGCTTGAGTAATCTCTTTCGTAGTTAGACGTTTATTATTCATTTGCATGAATAATGAAACTCGAACAGCAGAAAGGTCACCACTGTTCACGCTGTTGCTTAACGATCGAGATGGAGTAAACCCAGTTAAATCAACAGATGGAAAATAAGCGCTCATTGTGTTTTCCTTTGTACTTTTGGCTTCTTCGTGGTTTGTTGAATTGGCAATAAAGCGTGAGAATCCCGCGATACCTCGTTCCGTTAAATGACTTTTTACCTTAACAAGGTGTTCTAAACGTTTTAAACAGAAATTTTTTTCTGCCATATGGAGTTGCAAGATGAAATAAGCTCCGCCCTCACGTTCCCACTTGTAACTGTCGTCACTAATCGGATCCGTGGTGCTATCGGATCGGTATTCTTCGAAAAGCGCAAGTTTGTCATCTGGCAGTGCTGACAATATTTGGCGGAGTAACTCCGCTTTAAAATCTCTGCTTTTTATAAAGTCGATGATTTTCGATTTAAATTCTGCGGCTGTTAGATTTGGTGCAACAAGTTCCGTAGATGCTGTCATGGTATCTGGCCTCTAAAAACCTACTGATGTTCTCAGTGGGTCAGTAACGAGTTAAAACAGTAAAATAGCTTCGAGCTCTTGCTTGATAGCGCGAATCTCGTCGATATCAGTTTTTGCTTTAGCAATGGCGTTTTCGCGCTGAGTTTGGTTTTCAACTTTTTGTTCTAGATCGGCGAGAATGGCAGCAAATTTGGTACTAAATTCGCCGTCCAAGAAGGCAAGGTAGTTATCAATCAGCTTGTCTTTGTCTTCTCTAATACGTTTTAGTGCATCGTTTTTTAGTTTTTCAAACTGCAAACGTACAATGCTGGCTCGTTCATCCCAAAGCTCATATAGATTTACGTATTTTTCTTCGCCATAAATATTAACTGTTTCTGTATCTCCCCAAGTCCAGGGTTTATACCATTTCGAAGTACTCCTTTCGTAAGAGTCAACCACCACTTTTTTGGTTTTTACTTCATCACTTTTCAATTCAATATTGAGAGAGAAAGAGCTTATAGATTTCTTCAGTGATTGAAATATGGGCAGATCTAATGTGCGACTCTCAGGAAACAGTTTAGCTACATATTTTTGGTATTCATTATGCAAATCTTTTTTGATGTCTTCTTGTGAGTCTTGGAATACTTTTTCGTATTTGTTTATTACTTCGTTAAAAGAAAATTTAATTTCTTTTGATGCAATATCGACTTTGGACTCAGCCTCACTGATACTGACTTCACCGCTAAACTTGTCGCCCAGCTCCCCTATACGCTTATAGACGTTTATCTCTATTTCGTTCAGAGAGTTGTGCACGTCCATTGGAAGGTCACGACCTTCTTGTTTGAGTTGTTCTTTATAAGCTTGTGTATTGAAGCCCTGATCACGACGTGCTTTCAGGCTTTGAATTTCTGACTGAAGCAGCGAAAGCGCTTGCTCATCAATATCTAGCTGTTTGATTAACTCTGCTTCTTGCATTCCACGTTCGATAGCCGCAGTCATGGCCAAATGAGCGCGGTTTAGTCGAATTGGGAAGCTGTATTTATTGATGTACTCATCAATAACTGCTTCAACACCCGGTAAGCCACTATTGAGCAAAGCGCGCCGCATGGATTTGTCTTGCAAAGCTTCATCATGTTGCGCTTTTTCCTGCATGGCAGACATGACAGAGGTGCTGACTGACATATATTGCGGGAACGCCATACTTGGAAATTCAAGTAACAGCTCGGTAATCGTTTCTTTGTCTTTACGTTCTTTAAAGGTTAATTCGCCTTGTTTACGCAGCAGGTAAGCTATACGCGCAGAAACAGGGTAAATGTTCGGGTCGTGAATACCGTTCTTTTCGAGGTAGCTTTTCACGTTATTTAGCGCTACCTTGATGCTTTCACCTTCGGGGTCGAACTCGTCCATCTTGTTTACCACAAACAAGAAACGATCCTTACTTTGTTTACCGCCTTTACTCATTGTGTCGGCAACTAGTCTCAGCAGCTGAGCATCGTCGGTAGTACTCAACTGTGTCCCGTTCAACACATATATAATGAGTGGATTACGCTTTGAATCCTGGATAAACCCTAATGTCGTGCGCTGGTGTTCTTGGTCTTGACTGTTATTCGGGCCCGGGGTGTCGGTTAGCACGAGACGGACATTATTGTTTTCTTTGATAGCGCGGATATTACCCTTCAATTTGATGGTTTTGGTTTCAAAATCAGCGTTCCACGCCTTCATTATTGCCAAGTCAACGGCGTCATGGTGCTCAATTAGATTGCCATTGCTGTCGAAACGTTCGCCGTAAAAAGCGTTGCCTAGGGTTTTATCGTCGAAAATGTGGGCAATGGTCGCTGTGGTTGCTTCGTTCGCTGCAGGCAGTAAGTCTTGCCCCAGCATGGCGTTAATAAAGGTGGATTTGCCTGAAGACATGGTGGCGACCACATACGCGTCAAAATCATTGTTTAAAGCGTCTTCGAAATCTTGTTTGGCTTTTAAATCGCTATTCGCTAAGTAGTCGGCAAACTTTGGCGACTCTTCGCTGACACGTGTCATTAGGGCTTTGATTTTTTCCAGTCGCTCTTGAGCAGGCGCTACAGGGTTGAACTTCAGCTCAACACACATGCCTTTTCGGATTGCATTGTTGGCAGCTTCTTTAATGTCATTGAAGTCCGATTCTACGCCGGTGAATTCAATCAAGAAGTCGTTGCTGCCATTAAACAGCACCTGCAGGTCATCAAAAATCTGCTCTACCCACAGCTGTAATCGCTTAGAGCCATATGCCGTGATGTTCGAACTTTCAGATGGTGAGTGGCCATTAATGGTAAATTCGGTTTCCACTAAAAATGGGTTATGCGTTATTGCAATGTGATTCATAGTAAGGTCTCGTTTTTATATGAGATAAATTGTTTTAGTCAGGCAGCGTTTACGCTGCATCCATAATGAGAGCGTTCACCGTGCTTAAGCCGGTATAGTCAACGAAAGCATACAGCTCTTCTTTGCTCATCGCCGGAATTTTTCCTTTCGAAATTTTCGTTAGCCTTTTTCTGATATTTTTCTTCAGTCCTTGTGGAACGGCTGCAGCACTGTTGAAATGAAAAGGGTGTTTTCTAAAACGTTCTAATTCAGTGTGCAGGATATTTCGCTCTCTGCGCCCCAACTCAAGTCGACTGAGCGACTTCTTTGCTATCAACGCAGACTGTGCCATGAGCGGTATGATTTTGGCTTTGGTATAACCTAGACCTTCTAAATATGCGCGCGCGAGAGACACATAATGCTTAGCGGTCTCACCTTTTTCTTCATCTAAAGCGTCTACTTTGTTCAATGCAAAGATGATGGATTGTTTTGGATTAATTTCTATTATCATGCGAATGATCTTCGCATCATCTGTTGTGCCGAGTTGCGTGGCATTCAGCACGTAAAGAATCGGACTTTTCGGGTAAGCCTTTATCGCACTAATAAACTGTTCCTTGTGGCGGTCGTCCCTACTGTTATTCGCTCCTGGAGTGTCAATCAGGGTGTAACCTGCCAACATTGAATGCAGTTTGTTTCCTGAATAAGGAAGGATGATATCAAACGTTGCGATGTCTTCTGATTGGTTCCATGCCCGAATTTGTTCAGAGCAAATTGAGTTGCTTGTTGCAACAATACTACCCGAGTGGGAATAGGCTTTTGCCTTTGACTTTATTTTCGATCCTATAGTTATGCGAGCGACTTTGGCGGTCGTCGCTTCGTTGCCTGCAGGTAGAAGCTCTTTACCGAGAAGTGCATTAATTAGTGAAGACTTCCCGGCACTCATAGAGGCCGCAACGAGTATTATTTTTGTTCTTTTGTTCATCACTCGACGCCTTCAGTTGCATTGCTTGTTTGGTCTAACCAAGATGTTAGATTCTGTTTTATAAAGGTATCGAGTTCTTGAGGAGAGATAACCTGAATGTTAGGAATCCAATATTGCACAATCGGTGCGATTTGGTTGTAACTCCACGCTGACGAGGAAATCACGAGTGAGCCATCCTTACGCTTTTCGACTATTTTTTGTTTAGGCAAAAGTGCCTTGCGTTCAAAGTAGAATGCAACGTCCCGCGATACTTGAAGAGTCACGTTAAAGATGGGTTGCCCAAACCAAATGCTGTCTTGTTCTTTAATTTTCTCAACAACCGATGGGTCATAGACAAAGTGCTCTTTTTGGACGCACACGAACTTGATACGAGCAAGTGAGAAAGTCTTTAGGGTTCCTTCTGACATTGCAGCTAAGTACCAACTTCCATGGCTGTAAACCATCAGGTATGGTGAAACAGTTCGAGACTTATCTCTGTATAAAAAGCTAACGCTTCTTCTATTTTTAATCGCAGTTTCAAAGGTGCCATGAAGCGAAGAAATAAAGTCAGCCTCAAGTGGTTGCTCTTGAAAGTGATAACAGCCGCTGGTTGAGTCATTAATAAGACTACGAAGAAACTGAGCAGATTTAAGCGGTAATGCTTTTTTAAGCCCAAGATCATCGATTAAGCGAACAAGATCTTGTTCGTTGAATTGATTTCGAGCGGTCGCCGAAAGTAGATGATTTCCAGTGTTTGGACAACGTTCGAGAATTGCACATAAACGGTCAAAATCTCTACGTATGGTTTTCGAGCTTACTTGGTACTTTTCAGCCAGTTCAGGAATATTGAGTGATTTCCCAGCATAAGCCATGCCAGTGATGTCGGCTAAACGATTTGCAAGAATGTTGCTTTTCATAAAGTTATGATCAAGGTTCTTTAAAGAATGACATATAAATTACACTAAGGTTGAGACAGGATGTGTCCATTTGAAAGTATATTATTTCCAATAAGAGACCCTTGCGTATTTCGGTTTTTCCGGCCATCTGATCTTCTCTTCGTAACTCCTCACTTTATAACTTACTTCCGCCGCTTCAGCCAGACCTTTTTCCGTTGCGATTCGCCTGTTAATTCCAGCCGGTGGGCGTTGTGGATCAATCGATCTAACAGTGAATCTGCAACCGTCGGATTTTCCATTAATCGACCTAAGGTTGACGCTCGTTAAAAAGGATAACAGATGGCAGTGTTAGCGCAGATGGCGGAAGATTGATTGGCTACTGCCGGTGGTAGACCGCATGCTACGGAGCCACCGCTAGAGCCTGGGGCAGCAGTTAAAGCAATATGCTTTGCAGCTTACAGGTAGTTTGATGTCACCTCTTCAAAAAAATCGAATGTCTGCAAATAAGGCAAAGCAGAGATTCGTTTCTTTCGAGAGTGCCTGATCTGAACAACTGCTATTCGCTCAGGCTGTGTAAAAACTCAAGATTTTCTGACTTTTGAACAGGTCAATCCCGAGCATCGGTAAAATTCTGCTGTATCAAGCTAACTGAGAGTAATTTTGATTTTTAACGTGTTTGATTTGAAGTGAATCGACATAATTTAGTGGTGTTTATAGCTGGCGAGACGTTAAACGCAATACTATCTATCTATTTATAAAGCTCCTTGAGCTTCATTTGTAAACCCGCAGCATCCCAAATCGATATCATCCGTTTCAGGTTGTATGCCAGGATGTATAAGCTGATTTCAGTACTGACATTTGTAAATCGCCTCATGAGAAAATGAGTGGCACCCATCCACATTTTTATTGTCCCAAACGGGTGCTCTACGGTTTGCTTTCGTATCGTGGCTGTTTGTGGTGCAGCATCTAACTTAGCCTGCATGTTTTCCATTTCAGACTCATGCACCCAACGCCTGATCCGCCGAGCGGCACTTCTTGACGTTGTGCATTTGGCGCGCTGGCTGCAATCCCGACAAGCAATACAATTAAAGTACATTTGCAATTCTAAGCCATCTTCAACGGTGGTAAACCGATTCTGAAGCTCGTTACCCGCAGGGCAAA
>Ga0209812_10002076_pt1 | contig 12510 bp, 5 predicted proteins | sample JI71714BDNA_FD_187502 | JGI IMG/M metagenome (GOLD analysis project Ga0209812, IMG submission 187502) | Wastewater effluent complex algal communities from Wisconsin, to seasonally profile nutrient transformation and Carbon sequestration -... | ecosystem: Engineered > WWTP > Effluent > Algae...
GTCATGCGGGAACGAGTAAAACGATACATCCTGCCTGAAAAAAGAAAACGGCCCAAAGATAGGACCGTTCGTATTAGTAAAACCCGTTACCCCGTTCGCTCAAAACATTCTTAAGTGAATGGTGTTAGCCCAATCAGGGCGGCTTCAGCTGAAAGTTCAGAATTAAGAGTTAAGACGGTAAATCCCAGCTCACCCAACCTTGTTGCCATGACAACAAAATGAGCCCGCCAAAGGCAATGCGGTACCAGGCAAAAATCTCATAGGTATGATTCGCGACGTAACGCACCAAGGTCCGTACCGCCAGCAACGCACTGATAAAGGCCGTGATAAAACCCACAGCAAACATCGGCGCATCTTCCATTTGCAGTAAATCACGATGTTTAAAGATATCGTAGAAGGTTGCGGCAAACATGGTCGGCACTGCAAGGAAAAACGAGAACTCCGCAGCAACTTTGCGATCCAGTCCAATAAACAGACCACCAATAATGGTCGCACCTGAACGTGAAGTTCCCGGGATCATGGCGACCATCTGAGCACAGCCAATTTTAAAGGCATCCAGTAACGTCATTTCATCAACATCATGCACACGAACCTGATGTTGACGCCGCTCTGCCCAAAGAATGATCAAACCACCGATAATCAGCATGACTGCAACCGACACCGGGTTAAACAGGTAATACTTAATGGTATCGATGAAAATCAAACCAACAATTGCTGCAGGCAAAAATGCCACTAACAGATTGAGCACAAAACGCTGCGCTTTAGGCTCGCTGACGATGCCGGTTGCCACGCCGATAAAACGCTGGCGATACTCGAACACTATCGCCAGGATAGCGCCAAGCTGGATGGCGATTTCAAACACCCGCCCATCATTATGAAAACCAATCAGATCGCCGACGACAATTAAATGTCCGGTACTGGAAACCGGCAAAAACTCGGTCAGACCTTCGACAATACCTAAGATAAAGGCCTGAAATAACAACCACCAATCCATGTTGACTCCGCTTACGACAAAGAATGGTGGTTATTATCAGGTCTTTTCCCTGTGCTTCCAACAACTTTCCGGACTTTCTTAGCCGAGCTGCCAAGCAAAAGGATCCGTGATGGAGTGCGCAGGTTCGGTAAACCAGCGCGGGCCCGCCGCAGTCATATAGAAATGGTCTTCCAGCCGCACGCCAAACTCTCCCGGAATACAAATCATCGGTTCGTTGGAAAAACACATCCCTTCTGCCAGTGGCAGCGTGTTTCCCCGCACCAGATAGGGCCACTCATGGATATCCAGACCAATGCCATGACCGGTGCGGTGCGGCAGGCCAGGCAAGCGATAATCCGGCCCCAGCCCCGCAGCAGTCAGCACTGCCCGCGCCGCATCATCCACAGCACCACATGCCACCCCCGGTTGTGCCGCGGCAAACGCTGCGGTCTGTGCTTGTTTTTCCAATTGCCAGATAGCCGTCTGTCGCTCGGTCGGTTCGCCAAACACGTAGCTGCGGGTAATGTCCGAGACATAATGATGCAGGCGGCAGCCGGTGTCGATCAGCACCATATCGCCCTGCTGCAAGTATTGTGGATCTTTGACTCCATGCGGATAAGCGGTGGCTTCGCCAAACAAGACGATACAAAAATACGAACCACTGGCACCGACACGCCGGTGTGCTTCGTGAATGAAGGCCTCAACCTCGAGCGTACTGATGCCAGGCTGCAGGATTTGCGCTGCCGCCTGATGAACGACCAGCGTCATATCCATCGCCCGTTGCATAATCGCGATTTCTGCCGGCGACTTCTGACGGCGACAGGCTGCAGTCACAGCGGCAGCATTGATAAACTGTTGGGCAGGCGCCAATTGCTGCAGCGCATCAACGATAAAAAAAGCGCAGCTTTCATCCAGACCTACCCGCGCATCAGCGGCAACCCCCAACTTGCGCAAGGTATCGAGTAGCAATTGATAGGGGCTTTCATCTTCCTGCCACCCGACCACCTCGGCCTTGATTTGCTGGTACTCCGATAAAGTACCAATCTCAAAGACCGGTGCGATGTATTGCAAAATGCCGTCAGCGGTCAGCACAGCCCCCACCAGCCGTTCGCTGGCATACCAAGCCGTTCCGGTGAAATACAACAGACTGCTGCCAGCATTGAGGTACATTGCCGCGATATTCTGCTGGCGCATCAGCTGACAAGCCCGCTCCAGCCGCGCCTGATACTCTGCCAGCGCGATAGGCGCAACGCCTTCACGCATATCCTGTAAAGCGGCGAGGATCTGCTGCGGATCTGCCCCACCAATCCGACGTTGCGGCACCGTTGCAGAGCAATCAGCGACAGAAGACACAGATGACATAAACGAATCTCCAATGAAGCAGCCCATTAGGCCAGTATGAACAGGAAAGCGTTAGTATGCCGCGCGCTTCACATGAATTTAAATGATATGATTTCACGATGATATGAACTGAATTCATGCCGATGACCCATTTACCACCCCTCAAAGCGCTACAAGCCTTTGAAGCCACTGCCCGTTTACACAGTTTCAGTGCTGCAGGGCTGGAGCTTTGCGTCAGTCAGAGTGCTATCAGCCATCAAATCCGGCTGCTGGAGCAGCAGCTTGGCTGCCAGCTGATCGATCGAAAGCAACAACCATTGCGTCTGACCGAGCCCGGCGCTACGTTGTTCTCCGTGTTGCAGGAGAGCTTTTTTCGCATGCGGTCGGTCTGTCAGCATCTCGCGCATCAACCCGTGCGCCGCCTCAGTATCGCGGCCCAAACGTCAATTGCCGTCGAGTTTCTGGCGCCCAGACTCAATGCATTTCGGGACGCCTGTCCACACATTGAGACGCTGCTGCATATGGAATCGAATGCTGCCAGCCTGGATGTCAGTCAATTTGACTTGATCCTTGGGACCTGGCCCTGCCCGTCCGGTTTTGCTACCGTCGCGCTGCGTCCGGAATGGTGGTTTCCGGTCTGTAGTCCGGCACAGTATCAACAACTCGACTTAACAGAGCCCGCGTCCGTTTATCACGCCGTGTTGTACAGTTCAGAACAGGGGCAGGACTGGCAATTGTGGCGCCAGCAGATGCAATTAAATGCCCCGGCACAACTGCAGCAGCGTCAGGTCAGTCTGGCGCTATTGGCCACTAAAGCGGTTAGCAGTGGCGAGGGCATCGCACTCAGCAACAGCTGGATCGCCGGTGATGCGGTGCGGGCCGGCACACTCAAAGCCGTGCTGAACTGGCGCTATCAGCTGCCTTGGGGGCAATATCAACTGCACTACCGGCCGGGTGGCCAGCAGCAACAGCAGATTAATCAGTTTATTCAGTGGTTCAGCCAGCAAATGCAACAAAGCGATTTGCTGGCTGACGTCACGACAATGAGCAGTCCCGCTCATCAATCAATCGAGACGCAAACCCCCATGACGGACAATGCGTCGCTGCACCGCATCGGATAACACTTGCCAGTCAGTCAGATACAAACTGAATTGTTGTTTGGCTCTGGTGATGGCAGTGTAAATCAGCTCCCGTGTCAGCACCGGGCTATCGGTCGGCGGTAGCAGCAAAATCGCATGGCTAAATTCAGAGCCCTGAGATTTATGCACGGTTAAGGCGAATGCGGTTTCCAGCGGCGGCAAGCGCCCGGGCAAAAACCAACGCACCGCACTACCGGAACTACCGTCTGGCTGCAAAAAGGCCACCCGCAGTTCGCTTTTGCCTTCCTGCTCCACGGCCAGACAGATACCGATATCGCCATTCATCAGGCCGGTGCCGTAGTCATTTTGCAGAATAATCACCGGGCGCCCGTGGTACCAGCCGCTATGACGACCAATCAATCGTTGTTGCAACAATTGTTGTTCGAGCGCCTGATTGATCGTTTCTACACCAGCCGGCCCCTGCCGGACCGCGCACAACAATTGCAACTGGACAAACTGCTGATGCAAAGCTAGCGCCTGCTGATCCATGTTGCTGACATGAACCGGCAGCTGTAACAACTGAAAATACGGTTGCAGTAAATTGCTCAGCTTCCGGCTGACTTGTGTCGCCAGTTGCTGCGGCAGCAGAAGCTCTGCGCTGACTTCTACCGCTTGTCCGGCAGAAACCGGCACTGCGAGTTGCCGGAACAAGGCCTGCATCTGGCTGTCGCCCTGATTGACCGCGCGTGCCAGTTGGCCGATGCCGCTGTCGGCACCAAACCGATAGCTCTGGCGTAACATCACCACCTGCTGGTCCAGCGCATCGGGCTGCGGGCTCAGATAACAATCCGGTAGCTGGCTGCCCGTCAGCTCCGCCAACCACTGCGCCGTCAAGCGGCTGTAACCAGCAGCTTCGGCATGGCGGCAAATTTCCGCGAGGACAGCACCGGCTTCGACCGACGCCAGCTGGTCTTTATCTCCGAGCAAAATAAGCCGACACTGCGGCGGTAAAGCGCGAACTAACGCGGCAAATAAGCTGACGTCCAGCATCGATGCTTCGTCGACAATCACTACGTCGGCCGGCAACGGCTGATTGGCATCAAAGCGAAAACCACTGCCATCCGGTTTACGTGCTAATACACGATGAACAGTTTGGGCGCGGACCGGCAACAGCGGCAGTAAATGCTCCAGTTGCGGCACGGCTTGTCCAAGCCGCGCTCTGGATTGACCCAGTGATTCGGTGAGCCGTGCCGCCGCTTTGCCCGTGGGTGCTGCCAGCACAATATTCAAACCGCTCGGCGTTTGCTGCAATAGCAACAGCAACAGCTTCAGTACCGTAGTGGTTTTACCGGTGCCGGGTCCACCGGTGATCACGGCAAAATAGCAGCTGGCCGCCAAGGCGCAAGCTTGCTGCTGCCAGTCAATCTCGCTGCCGTTTACCGGGAACAGCTGTTGTAACAACTGTCTTAATTTATCGGGATGGAGTTGTTGGCGCAGCTGCTGATCTGCCAGACGCCGGCCCGCGATAAAATCGGCGATCACCGCCTCGTCATTGGCATAACGGCGCAAATACAAACGCTGGGATTTGAGCACAAACGGCTGCGTTTTTTGACTGGTCTCCGTCGCTATCAACGCAGGATATGACGCCAGTGCTGCGGCGATGTCCGCAGGCGGATATTGCTGACAAAATTTCAGCAGCAATTGCGCATGACGCCGCTGGCGCTGAGCGACCGGCAATAACTGTAAAGGGTCGACTGCTGCGCCGGCTAAATCGAGACACAGATGTCCTTGCGCCAACTGCGCGCTGGCCAGCATCAGATAGAGCACCAAGGGTTCAGGTAACGCAGCCGCCTGCGGCAAAGCGCGTAACAATGCCACATCCAGCGGCCTTAATAAGCGCGCTTGTTGCCATTGGCTGAGTTGCTGTTCGAAGTCGGCAGAGAAACGTACTAGCATCAGATTGCTCCTGCCGGATGTATCGCCATTTCAAGCTGCATAAGGGTCCGGGCTGGTGCCGCATCCCCACGAAATAAGGCGTCGAGCGCCAGAATAAATGCTGCGGAGAAAGGCACCGCCAGCACGCCTTGTCCGGGCGCAGCGCTGCCCCGCAAAAACCAATACAAAGCTGGGCCTATGTGTTGTTCTGGCTGATAATCCGCTAATCGGGCGGTGAGTAAACGATGTAACGCGAGGCCATACAATGCCGCCTGTAAATCATAACGGGCCTCTAACATCATTTGCTGCAAATCGGCCGGTAGATAACGACCATCCGCCCGATAATTACTCTTAAAATCAGCCACATAATAACGTTCACCGTCAAAGAGTGTCAGATCGATAAAGCCTTTAAGCATGCCATTGAGCAGACGTGGCTGTAGGTCGGGACGCGCCAGCCCCGGCCAGAGCTGATGCTGGACCAGTTGATCCAGCAGCCGAATGTCCACCCGGGCGACCGGGATTAAAAACTCCAGCTCAGCGATACAAGCCGGCAGTGTTGCTAAAGATGCGCCGGCCACGACCGGCAGCGCCTGTTGCATCAGGGCGAGCAGCCAGTCCGCCAGCTCTGATACCGCCCCGCGGGCGTCGGCAAAAAGTAACACCTGGTCTTTATCGCTTTGTAACATCAGCCGCTGCCAGCGGCCATCATGCTGCAGCCGGATGAGCCCGGCCTGTGCCGCGCTCGTCTCCAGCTGTTGCCATAACAGTTCAGGCGTCGCCACGACGGCAGCAAACCCCTGCCCAGCAGCCCACTCTAATTGGGCGTGTAAAAAGGTACCAGGCCCTGCTCCGCGCACAAACTGCTGAGCAAAACCGGAGATATCTGCGGGCTCTGAGTCCTGTAACGCCGCCGGCGCTGCAGACAACAACTCCGATATTTTGCTGTCCGTTGCGCCATGCCCGGCATCGTCGGCCTGATAGCCCGGTTCACTCTGATGGCTTTGTGCCGCGATGGCACTGTAACTGCTGATCTGCCAATGCGCCCGCGCGCCTATCCCGTGCAGCTGAAAACCATCAGCACGCAAAGATGGACTCTGCTCCAGACGATAAGGCGCCGGTGCCTGCGTGATCAATTTGCCTTGGCTGAACACCGGCGACTCGGTCAAGCCTGCCGATAACCATTGTCCTTGCGGCGCCAGAATACCGTCTGCCGCCAATAAATAACCCAGCGCACTGCGTTCTTTTAGTGGTGCCAGTGTCACCATGCAGCCATGCCGCGCCCGTGTCAGCGCGACATACAACTTACGCAAATCTTCGCCCAGCCTTTCCTGTTCGGCGCGCGCAAAACTGACATCGTCAAATGCGGTTGCCAGCTGACGCGCGCCATCATCCTGATGCCAGATATAAGGGAGCTTCTTCGGATCAAGCTCGCGGGCCGCCAATAAAAATGGCAAGAATACCAGCGGATATTCAAGGCCCTTAGATTTGTGGATCGTGACAATTTTTAATAACGCGTCGTCTGATTCAAGCCGCAGCTTTAAGGCATCAGCCCCGAGCTCCCCGTCGCCCTGCAGATGATGCTGCAGATAGCGCAACAAAGCCGATTCACCATCCAGCTGCCGGGCAGCCTGTTGCAGCAGTTCCGCTAAATGCAATAAATCGGTTAGCTGGCGCTCTGCGTCCGGCCGGGCGGCTAATTGCTGCACCAAGGCAAAATCCTGTAACAAACGATGGATCAGTGCCAACACGCCCTGACTGCGCCAAATCTGCTGATAACCCAGAAACTGCTGCTGCATATTTTCCAGCGCCCAGTCGTCCTGCTGCAACGCCAGCAACGCGGTATAACTCCAGCCAATAGCCGGTGTCGCTAACGCAGCCCTGAGTTTGCCAACATGACGCGGCTCAGCGCAGGCAGTGAGCCAAAGTAACAATTCAGCAGCTAACGGGCTGTCAAACACCGAACCTTTATCAGACAGATACACCGCGCGTACCTGTAATGCGGCCAGTTCTTTACGGATCGCATCGGCTTCTTGCTGATTGTTGACCAGCACCGCAATGTCGGCCGGTTGCAACGGCTCTAAACTGCCGTCGGCCGCGCGAAAACCGCAACGGCCCTGCTGCGCCGCCTGCAAGAGCTGCACAATCTGATAGGCGCACTGCGCAGCACTTTGACTAAGATAGGCCGCTTTACTGAGCGGTTTTTCGCTCTGATCCAGCATCAGCCAACACAGCGCTGACAACGGCGCACCATCCAGTACCAGCTGTTCAGCGCGCCCCTTGGCTGCGACAGGTAAAAACGGCAGCACGTCACCTTTACCGCGAAACAAAAAAGCACCGCTCCCGCTGTCGCGTTGTTCGGCCTGTAAAAACAATTGATTGACGGCTGTGACCATCGCTTCCGTCGAACGGAAATTGGTACCGAGCGAATAATGTCGGCCCTGTGTCTGCTGTTTGGCGGCCAGATAGGTATAAATGTCAGCGCCACGAAAGCCGTAAATGGCTTGCTTCGGATCGCCAATTAACAACAAGCCGCAGTCTGTACGCTGTTGCTCCGGCTGATAAATCCGGCTGAAGATCCGCCATTGCAGCGGATCTGTATCCTGGAACTCATCAATCAGCGCCAGCGGAAATTGCCGGCGTAACAACGCCGCGAGCGTATCGCCGTTCTCCCCTTGCAAAGCCGCATCCAGCTGCGTCAGTAAATCATCAAAACCGAGCTCCGCTCTTTGCTGTTTCAGTCGCTCAAATTGCGCTCTGACTTCAGCAAGCGCATGCAGACGCAGCGCAAAACTGACGTCAGGCAACGCCGCAAGCGCAGCCCCCAGCGCGGCCATCGCATGCAATGCCGGGTGATCAGGCGCCGGTCCTTTCCACGCATCCGCCAGACCTTCCGGCGTCAAGCGCTCCATCCCTTTACCGATGTCCGGCAGCACCTGCGCCGGATCTTCACACCAGTCGGTGAGGCCTTGCAGCCATTTGGCAACATAATCGGGTCTGAGCTTAGTATTATTGGTTTGTCCGGCCGCCCGGCCTGCTTCAATCAGTGCGGCCAACTCGCCTACCCACAATCGCCACGGCGCTTTTAATGCCGCCAGTTGTTCGCGTCTGGCAGTAATCTCCTGCTCCAGTAATTCGGCCAAAGCGGTGGGACGGCTCGACAATGGCTCCTGCCATAAGGGCAATAAAGCCTGCCACAACTGCTGCGGGCTTTTGAAGCTTTGTTGGTAGCGGACAAACAACGGCAACGGCAGTGGATACACTTCAGAGCGCCAATAATCCATCACCACTTGTTGCTGCAATGCAGCCAGATCTGTGACCAGACTCTGTTCAAACTGACTGCCGCAGGCAAAGGCATGCTCGCTCAGCATCCGATTGGCCCAGCCATGGATAGTGGCAACAGCCGCTTCGTCCATCCACTGAGCCGCCAGTTCAAGCTGGCGGGCACAGGCGTCATGTTGTTCCGGAGCAAAAGCCGCCAATAACGCCACCAGCGCAGCATCTGTTGCGGCTGATTCTCCGGCAAACACCAAGGAGGCTTCCGTGAGTCTTTGCTGGATCCGGCCTTTGAGTTCAGCGGTCGCGGCTTCAGTAAAAGTCACCACCAGGATCTCATCCGGCCGCAATGGCGCGGCCAAGCCGTGGCCAAGCACCAGGCGTAAATACAACGCCGCAATGGTATAGGTTTTACCGGTCCCGGCACTGGCTTCAATCAGCGAGGTGCCTTGCAGGGGTAATTGCATAAAGTTCAGCGGCAGCATTCAGAGGTCTCCGTTGGCTGTGGCTGCAACGCCGTTGAGAGCCTTTAATAGCGGTTGCAACAATGCACTCGCCAGTTGTGGTGACAAGTCGGCATGCCAGAAGGCGGAAAAATCGGCAAAGGCGCGGCGCAGATAAGGATTTTGCTGGACCAGCCCCATCGTGAATGCATTGCCATCATAAATCTGCTGCATTTTCTGCAATTGTTTATCGTCAGATTTAGTCTGCAACCAACTGGTCGCCAGTTTTAATGCATAAGGTAATGGCTGTTGCTGTCCCTGCAGATACCAACGCAACAAATCCTGCAGGATCGCCGTAGCGTCGGTTTGGCTCAGTGCCGGCAAACATAAATCGGCATCCGGCGCGACAATCAGCTGACGCACCGGCTGACCGGCAGCCGCCGAAACCAAAGCCGCCAGCCATGGCCCCAGCAACGGGCCACAGCGCCAGACATCGTCCCGTTGCAGGGCTTCAGCATGCAGATGGACCTGCCACAACGTGCCCTGCGGATCCTGTCGCAATTGTTTGAGCCAATCCTGCACCAGACAGCTGACTTGCTGCTGCGCCAGTGCCAGATCCGCGCGATAGCTGATCAAACGGAAGTCCCGCGCTAATGCGCTGCTTTGCGCCAACGCCTGCACAAATCGTTGCAGCTGTCCGGGTAATTGTGCCAGCAACGTTTCAGTGGCTAACACGCCAGCAGCTCCCACCGGCAACAAACCGCCAGCTGCAGCTTGCTGCAGCTGGTGCTGAATGAATACGTTGACTTCATCCGCATGGATAACGCCTCTGCGCCGGACTTCACCGGCCAAACCCGCGCATACCTGCTGTTGTAATTGCCAGTTCGCGAGGTCATCGAGGACAAAAGCCTCGTCATCACTCTGCGATTCCAGTGCGGCCCGAAAGGTCACCTTCAGCCGTTGCTGAAAGAAACAGCGCACCGGATCGCGCATAAATTCGAGCAACTGGGCAAAATCCAGCGCTTGTTCCGGCACCTGCAACGGCAATAAGCTCGTCTGTTCAGCGGGCGGTGCCGGCTGATAAAAACTACGCCACTCCCGCTGCCAGGTTTGCAATTCGCCGCACAGATAGCGTTGGCCATAAGGTTTTAATGGAAAATCTTCAGTCAGCGCCACCAGCAGGTCAGTCTGGCCGCTATCGGTGTCAAGCTGCCAGCCACGGGCCAAATGCTGACGCAGTTGGGCAACCAGCACACTAGGTTCGCGTTCGCTGTTGTCATGAATGCTGCGGCCAAGCCAGCTGATCCGCAGCCGATCGCGCGCCGACAATAGCGCTTCCAGCAAAAGATAACGGTCATCATCGCGGCGCGACCGGTCGCCGGGACGGTAATGCTGCGTCATCAGGTCAAAATCCTGACGCCGCTGCACCCGTGGAAAGGCACCATCCTGCATGCCCAGCAGATGCACCTGGCGAAACGGAATGGCCCGCATCGGCAACAATGAAGCAAAATTGACCGCACCCGATAAGAAACGTTGTTGCAGGCTGTTTTGCTCAAACTGCCCCATCCAGGCGGACGCAACCACCGGTAAAGCGACCGCAGTGACCAGCCTTGCGGCTTCACAGGCGCGCTGCCAGTCACCGAGCTCATCAATCAACTGGCGAACTAACACCAGCCCTTGTTCGGTTTCAGCCAGAAAAAAGTTGTCCAGCAATTGCAGTAAAGCCTGGTACCACTGCGCTGGAGTCTGAGCATCGGCGCATAAACGCCACCAGTCATCCAGTTGCTGTAGTAATAACGCCAGCTGGCCGGCATGCGCAGCTTCAAGACCTTGCACAGCGCTGAGCGGCGCCATCAGGTCGCTAGCATCAGTGTCCATGTCCGCCGACTGCGCGTCACCATAGGCGTACCCCAGCAACATGCGCTGTAATGCATGGATCAAGCTAAATTGGTCGTAGTCGTAGCGGATCCCTAAACTCTGGCGCTGCTCACTATGCAGCCCCCAATGCGCGCCCGCCTGGGTCAGCCACTGGCTGAGCTGGACCACGGCGCCGTCATCCAGTTCGAACCTGGCAGCTAGTTCCGGGACCTGCAGCAAATCAATAATGTCGCTGACATAAAATCGCTGCTGTCGGATGTTCAGTAAATAATGCATGGCCTGCAGCAGCGGTTGTTGCACTGTGGCGGCCTGATCAGCGATGGTAAAAGGAATATAACGGTCGTCGTCGCGCCGATAGCGGCCAAACACCGCATGGATAGCCGCCGCGTATTCGTTAATATCCGGTACCATCACCATAAAGTCGCTGAAACTTAACGTCGGATCGGCCTGCAACTGCGCCAGCAAATCATCATGTAACACCTCGAGTTCACGGACAATACTGTGACACCGGGCAAAACAAATAGACTGAGCGGCTAACAGACTAAGCGCCGGCCAATGTTGGCGGCTTTCGGGCAGATCCCGCAGCTCCAGAATGTCCTGCTGCAATTGCCCAAGTAAATGACGGTCGTCATAATCACTGAATAAGTCGATGCGCTCACCGCGGAACAAGCGGCGGAATTGTTCGGTCTGATCAAATTGATCCAACAGCCGGATATAGTCCCGGCCTTGTTTGCCCCAGGCGGCTAACAATGGGTGGCCCGGGGCTCGCCAGCCCGGGGCTCGCAAGCCCGTGGCTCCGGTTTTAGCCTGCTGACGCTGGCGGCCTGGTTGTTGGCTACGAAATAAATCTTTGTCTGCGATAATGTCGGCCCAAAAGTGCTGACAAGGATTATGCACTGCAAGCAAAATTTGCGTATAAGGCGCTATCGCCGCCAACGCCTCGAGACTCTGCTGCGACATACTGCTGATGCCAAACAACATCACGCGCCTTGGCAACTGAGCCGGGCGTGTCTGCATGGAATATTGTTGCGCACGCTGCAGGAATGCCTGTTGCAGCGCCGCACGGCTGAATTGCCGCTCCTGCGGTTGCAGATCAGCCAGAATTGCGCGCCATAACGCAGGCTGCCAGCGGCAATCTTGCGGCAATGGCTGTTGTAGCCCCTGTGCATCGGTCAAGACATCCTGCTGCTGTTGCCATAACAACAGCCAATCCGCCCGGTACACCTGATATTGGTCAAACAAATCGGCCAGTTTTAACGCCAGCTGATCGGTTTTACGCTGCTGCTCGTCGTCCGCCAGGTAATGTGCCAGGGTGGCGAATTCAGGCTGTTGTACCAGATCAGGCAATAAACGCATCAAGCGCCAATGCAGCTGGTTCTTATCAAAAGCACAATGCTGTGGAATGTTCAGCTCAGGTAACAACCAGCGATACAGCTGCCAGACAAAGCGGTGCGGCATGGCCAGCGATAAGCCTGCAGCGATGCCAAGCCCGCCGCTGCCATTGGGTTCAGGCTCTGCCGCCAATGCCAGTTTCAGCCACTGCGCAATCCCGTTGCTTTGTACCAGAATCGTTTCGGCTTCAAACACA
>Ga0209812_10002077_pt1 | contig 12502 bp, 10 predicted proteins | sample JI71714BDNA_FD_187502 | JGI IMG/M metagenome (GOLD analysis project Ga0209812, IMG submission 187502) | Wastewater effluent complex algal communities from Wisconsin, to seasonally profile nutrient transformation and Carbon sequestration -... | ecosystem: Engineered > WWTP > Effluent > Algae...
ATCGGCGACCTCGGCGGAGTTTGCAAGGAACCGAAGGCTATTGGGCCTCAATCCTGCAACTCGCACCATCGGCAATCGCCCGGAAAGCTAGCAACGGCGGGGGCTCCGGCGTTGTTCAGGGCGGACTACATCGTGCGCGGCAAGGGCCACCCGGAATCGTTCGAGAGCTGCTCGCACGGCGCCGGGCGCGTGATGAGTCGCGGCGAAGCCAAGCGCCGCTTCACGCTGGCCGACCACCGCGCCGCCACCGAGGGCGTCGAGTGCCTCAAGGACAAGGACGTGCTAGACGAGACGCCCGCGGCCTACAAGGACATCGACGCCGTGATGGAAGCGCAGCGCGATCTGGTCGACGTGGTGCACACGTTGAAGCAGGTGGTGTGCGTCAAGGGCTGAGCAGCCCATGGCCAGTATCAAGGGGCACCTTGCGCGAGCGGGGTGCCCCTTCTTTGCTTCTGGGCTGGCTGTAGAGGACTCCCATGCAGCGGTTGCGGACACCCGTCTCCAGGTTCCCCAACCATCGCTCTGCGTTGGATAGCAGTCAGTCACTCTTGGGCGCAATTCACCTATCGCCCAGCGGACCTGCGCGCTTTGGGGACCTTGCTCAGGCTGGGGCGAACTCCAGGCCCAAGTGGTGCAGGCAGCTGTTCGAAGACCCTTTCAAGGACCCGCTCGGGCCGAACGTCGGCGCTTGCCATTCGCTTGGCCTCTGCCTTGAACAGAAAGGGTTCGTCCTTGAACCGCTCGAACAGGCTAGACAGGGAAGTTCGCTGCTCGAGCGGCACTTTGACCTTGTGTCCCAGCAATGCCATCACATCGATCGTGATGGGGAGCACATGCTCGGACTTGTTCTCGAAGCCCGTCATCAGCTCGCCACGATGCTTGCCCTCGTCCCAGTGCAGGTACTGGGTCGCTGGCCCGTGGTCCGTCTCGACACGCATCGCTGAAAGCCCTGGCAGTCGCGCAGCGGCATCGGCCGTGAACCGGCCCGACACTGCGTCGAAGAGACCCAACCAACGATCCCACCCAAAGCCCAGGGTGTGGCCGATTTCGTGGGTCAAGGTGCCTGCGAGCTGCGCGGCGCTGTACTTCCTCACGTACACGGAATTGAAGCGGATACGTCCGTGAGTGACGCCACCAGTCGTCTCTGGCTCGTACGACCTCGCGATGTACGGCAGCGGCGACCAGAACAAGTCGATGTGCAGGACGATGGACCGTTCTGGCTCGATGTGATGGTTCCAGAAGTTGCAGGCCAGCCGTGCTGCCGTCTTCAGCTTGTCGCCACGATCTTCCAGCACCTTGTAAGTGATCAGCGTGGCCATCGTCAGCCCTTCACCTTTCGCAGCCGCGCCGCCCGGACCTGAACACGCGAGCACGACACCCGGTCAACGGAGCAGGTAGTTGACGGAGAGGGTACCCCACCGCTGCAACCCTTCGTCGGCGCCCACGGCGGGTGAGCTGAACTCCGGCGTCCGTGCCGTCTGCGCATAGACGAGGCGCCACTGCTTGCTCGCGCCGAAGGCCCAGGAGACACCCCACTGCCAGGCATGCACCTGGCGCTTCAGCTCGATGGCCGACCGCCCGTAGGGCGTGTTGCCTTCGATGAACCGATTGGAGCCGACCAGCGTTGAGCTGACGTTCATGAACAGCACCGGCCGGCTCAGGGCGGCGCGGCTGCCGAAGTCCTGGATCACCAGATCGCCTTCGTTGGAGATCACGAACACGGGGTTGCGGCCCTTCAGCCAGCCGAAGGAGACACCTGCCTGCAGTGACGCGTAGTTGCGCAGGTTCCCGAGATGACCCGACATGCCCAGGTGGAACCCCACCCGGTCGCTCTCCGACTGCTTGTCGCCCACACGCATGACGCGCAGGTGCGCCAGTTGCACGCCCACACGCCGGCGGACCTGCCAGTGCCACCCGGCCGGCTCCGTCGAGCCGGTCCACTTGTCGTGCACCAGGCGCTGGAGTCCGTCGGCACCGGAGGGGCGGCCGATCACGCCCAGCTTGAGCTCGGTCTGCTGGTAGAAGTCGCCGGTCCAGCCCAGCAGCGAGCCGCGTTCGCGGGTGCCGTCCACGGCGAGGCCGGCGTACAGCCAGCCGGCCCAGGGGCGGTCATTGGGTTGAGGATCTGCCCGCGAGATGTCGCGCGGGGTGTACATGTTCTGGCCGAGCATCCAGTGCACCCCGAACACGCTGGACTCGTCCTTCACGCTGGCACCGAGCAAGGCCTTGCCCAGCGTCAGCACGCGCACCGATGGCCGGTCCAGTTCAGCGCTCGGCCGCAGAACGCTTCGGGTCAGCCGCACGCCGTTCGTGTACCAACGATCGGTGCGTTCGCGCGCCAGCACGTCGTTGTCGAGCTCGAACTGCCAGCCGTCGCTGCGCGGCGCGTCTGCAGCCTGCAAGGCTGGCGTGGCTGCCAGGCCCGCCAGCAGCAGAAGCGACCGCAAACCTGAAGCCGCTGCACCAGGCACGAAGCGCTTGTTCATCTGGATGTCCTCCCTGGCCGATGCGACGGCCTTGCTGGTGTTGCCCGCGGCGGGCCGCCGGGCCGCTCGCAAGCGCCTGCCATCAGGCGTAGCCGAGCCAGCGCCGGTTGCCGTAGTCGTACAGCTTGCACTGGCGCACCACCTGCCAGTAGTGGTTCCAGGACAGACGCCGCACCTGCACCTGCCGGGGCGCCAGCGCTTGCAGCCGCTGCTGCGCGGCTTTCAGCCGATAGAACGGAATCGTCATGTCCAGGTGGTGCGCCGGGTGCTGCAGGATGCGGTGCAGGAGCAGGTCGAGCACCGGCGCCTGCAGGTGCAGCGTGGTGCCCAGGTAGGGCATCGAGGCTGCCCAGGCCGCGCCGTCGTCGTACCAGGCCACGTCGGGCTCGGTGTGGTGCACGTAGATCACGAAACCCATGAGGTTCTTCCACACCAGCATGGGCAGCGCCAGGCCGAAGAGAACGGCCTCGGCCGCCGAGCTGCCGGACCAGGCGGCTGCGGCCCACAAGCCGCCCAGCCACAGCGCGGCAAAGGCGGTGACGAGCGCGCCGTCCTGCGCAAACACCGCTCGCCGCCCGCCGACTTGGTCGGGTCTCGGGAAGTAGAGCTTCTTCCACCACAGCTCGATGGCGTAGTAGAGCCCGGGGCCCCAGCCGCTGCGGTAAACCCGCTCCAGCCAGCGGCGGTGCGTCGGCAGCGCCGCGAACTCCTGGGGCGACAGCGGCACCCACACGCCATCTCGTCCCCGCAGGTTGGTGAAACCGTGGTGCGCCTGGTTGTGCCCAAGCTCCCACAGGCTGTAGGGCGTTAGCGAGGGCAGGAACGCGATGCGCCCCAGCACCCGGTTGAGCCTGCGGTGTGCGGTCAGCGCCTGGTGGCAGGCGTCGTGGCCGATGATGAACAGCCGCGCGATCCACAAGCCTGCGGCCAGGCTGGCCAGCAGCTTCCACCCCCAGGGCACTGCGGTGGCGGCGACGGCCGTGAGGGCGAGCCCGACCGCTGCGTCCAGCGTCAGCCACGTCAAGGCGACAGCCGTGCTCGGGCTGGCCAGGGGCGCCAGGGCCGCGCGCAGTTCCCGCCGGGTGGGTGCACGATCCACCGATGCGGAATGGGGCGCCGCCAGGTTCACGAGGATGGCCTCGCCATGGCCGCCGCCTGGTCGACGATGGCGCCCAAGGTCTGAGCTTCTGTGAAGGCGGTGTCGGGGATGTACTGGTCGGTCAGGTCCATCAGGGCCGTGAGCAGCGCCAGGCGCCCCAGAGAGTCGACGCCCAACTCGGCCAGCGTCATGCCCGGTTCGATCGAAGCCGTTTGCAGGTGCCCCGGCAGAAGCCCTGCCGCGGCGTCCTCGCGGATGCGGGACACGATGCTGTCGAACAGGTCACTCATGCGGGCGGCGGGCTGTGGTTGAAGTCGGTTCACACGGTTGCAGGCATCGGTGGCTCAGAGTTGGCAGCGCAAGAGGGCCAACCAGGGCAGCACCTTGTTGCCGTCCTTGCGGTCCAGCAAACGCCCGCTGGGCGAGAGCGCCAGCCGCTTGGTGGCCACCGAGTCGCCGACGTTGCCGCCAACGACCACCAGCTCGCGCTTCTGGGCATCCACCGACACCACGAAGTCGCCATGCGAGGGGTAGAAGCCGTCGGCCATGTAGGCCAGTTCGGCCTGCTTGTAGGTGAGCTGCTCGGCGTACTCGCGCCCGGCCACCACGATGTCGCCCACGGCCGGCACGGCAGAGTAAGGGTCGGCCGCGTGGTAGGCCTTGTTCGCGCCAGCCGCGGCCGCCGCGCGAGCGGCTTCCACGTAATGGCAATGCGCCTTCGTCGTCTTGAACTTGGCGCCGGCACCCGCCTGCGTCACGACGTAGGAGACGAATGCCGCCGACCACGCGGGCCGGTATGGCTTTCCTTTGCTGTCTTTCAGCACCGTGCGGCCATCGAAGCCCGGCACCGGCACCGCGGCCCAATAGTCGCCCACGCGCTGGTAGACGGCTGCGTCGGTCTCCTTGCGCTTGCCGTCCTTGAAGGTCTGCAGCTCGGCCTGGCAAATGGCGACGACGTTGTCCTGGAACGAAGGCATGACGTACTCGCTTTCAGGGTGAGGGTGTTGGGGAGTGGTTCTGGGCGGCGGCGTTGGCAGCCGTGGTGTCCAAAACGGCTTCTCGTTCGGAATCGGCGTAACCGCCGCCCAGCCAGTACTCGCGCACCAGGCCACGCTGCAGCTTGCCGCTGGTGGTGCGCGGCAGCGGGCCTGCGGCCGTGAACACGAAGGTGTCGATTGCGACCCTGCAGTGCCGCAGAACCGCCTCGGCCACGTGTCTTTGCAGCTGCGGTTCGTCCACGCCAAAGCGCCGGGCCACCACCAGCACCAGCACCTCACGTCCCAGGCTGTGGTTCAGATGCGCGAAGGCCGCCACGCGCCCAGGCCGCAGGCCCAGCGCCGCCTCGGCCGCGGCCTCGATCGCGTGCGCGCCCACCTTCACGCCGCCACGGGCGATGATGTCCTTCACGCGGCCCGTGACGTAGACCTCGCCGTCCCAGAGAAAGCCCTGGTCGCCGGTGTCGTACCAGCCGTCCGCGAAACGGTGGGTCTCCTCGCCGTGCACGTAGCGTCGAGCGACTGAGGGCCCCTGAACCCACAGCGTGCCCAGGCGGCCGGGCGGCAGGCTGTGGCCGGCATCGTCGCGCACCTGCATCTGGATGCCATCCAGCGGCGGGCCGTTGGACACGAGCTCTACCACCTCGCTGGCGGTGGTCTCGTCGCCAGACGCCACAGGCAGCACCACACCCTGCTCACGCAGGGCAGGAGCATCCACGCACAGCGTGCGCCAGGGCCGCCCGGCCGGGCCGAAGCTCACGGCCACCACGGCTTCGGCCATGCCGTAGGCTGGCTGCAGCACGGCAGGCCTCAGGCCCAGCGGCTGCATGGCCTGCTCGAAGCTGCGCAGCACATGCGGAAAGACGGGCTCGGCGCCGGCCCAGGCAAAACGCCAGGCCGACAGGTCCAGGCCCTCACGCTGAGCCCGCCGGCCCAGACGCGCCAGCAACGCGTAGGCCGAGGGTGGATTGGGCGACAAGGTGGCGCGCTGATCCGACATGGCGTGAAGCAAGGCCAACGGGTTCGACGCGAACAGGAATGTCGGCAGCAGCGTCAGGGGCAGGTCGCAGAACAGCGCCTGCGCCAAGGCGCCGCTGAAGCCCATGTCGTGCGTGAGCGGCAACCAGCTCAGGATGTGGTCGCGAGGCTCCACGTGCATCCGGGCGGCCACGGCCGCGCAATTGGCCGCCAACTGGCGATGGCTGACGGGCACGCCGCGCGCACGGCCGGTGCTGCCCGAGGTGAGTTGCACGAGGGCCAGCGAATCGGGGTCGACGCGGGGCGCTGTGGTCGCTGCGCTGTCTGCAGCGGCTGGGAAGCCCTGGATCGGCGGCCCTACGAGCCTCGTGCCGCTGGGCACCACGCTGGGCACCGTCGCGTCCACCCAAAGGACCGCAGGCCGCAGGCTCGCGAGCGCGTCGGCCAGCCGCTGCTGCGCGGCGGCATCCCCGGCGCTGGCTTCCGGCAGCACCACCACCGCGGCGCCGCACTGCCAGGCGCCCAGCAGCGCGGCGATGAGTGGCAGGGACGTCGAGGCGCTGGTGGCGACCAGGCTGCCAGCCTCCGCACCCGAAGATCGCAGTTCCACGGCCCAGCGGCTTGCAGCCTCGCGCAGATCGCCTGCCGACCACGATGCCACTTCGCTGCGGCTCTGCCAGAGGCGCAACGGTGCGGTGCGCACCGCCAAGGCATCCACCAACGAACGGTGGTTCATCCTCAAGCCTGCCTGGCGCTGGCGATGGCTGCGCCAACCCCGGCCGCCGCGCGACGGGCCTGCTCGAGCCCATGCCCCGCCATGGCCTGCAGCCGAAACCTCGCCTGGCCCTGCGGCACGGCCGGAAACTCCACCTGGTTGGCCAGGACGCCGTGCCCAGGCAACAGCCGAGCCGCCCGGCGCGCAACGGCCTCCTCGCCCACGAGCACCGGCACGATGGGCGAGGGCTCGCCCATCACGGTGAGGCCCTGCGCCTGCAGCGCACTGCGCAGCGCCTCGATGTTGGCCATGAGCTGCTGGCGCAGTTGCTGGCCTCGGTCGCTGCGCACCACCGCCAACGCGGCCCGCACCACCGCCGCCTGGGCAGGCGACAGGGCGTTCGAGAAGGTGTTGGACGGGCTGTAGACCTTGAGGAACTGCTTGACGGATGCTTCCCGGCTGGCGACGAAGCCGCCGTTGGATCCGAAGGTCTTGCTGAAGCTGCCCATCACCAGGTCCACCCGGCCGAGCAGGCCCTGCACACCGAGCGAGCCGGTGCCGCCAGGGCCCAGGGCGCCCAGGTCGTGCGCGACGTCCACCACCAGGGTGGCGCGGTGTTCGCGGCAGGCGGCTTGCGTGGCCGCCAGATCGGGCACGTCGGCGTCCATCGAGAACAGCCCCTCGGTGATGACGAGGATGGCGTTGTCACGGTCGTGCGCACGGATGCGCGCCAGCAGTTGCCGCAGGTGCTGGTGGTCCAGGTGGCGGAACAAGGACACCTTGCGGGTGGCGGCGTAGGCGCCTTCCATCAGGCAGTTGTGGGCCAGCGCGTCGAGCACCACGTAGTCGTTGGGTCGGACCAGCCCCTTGGTGACCCCGTAGCCTGCCGCCCAGCCTGTGGGGTACAGCGTCACGAAGGGCATCTGCAGGAAGTTCGCCAGCTCGGCCTCGAGGGCCAGGGACTCGGTGGTGTTGCCCAGCACCGCCGACGAGCCCGCGCTGTGCACGCCGAAGCGGTGGATGGCATCGATGGCGGCGTGCTTGAGCGTGTCGCTGGTGGCCAGCGAGAGGTAGTCCTGCGATGCGAAGTTCACGCCCCTGGCCGGCAGGCCCGCGGCGTCGGTGATCTCGGTCTCGGTGGCCGGCGCGGCATGGAGTGCACGGCTGTAAGGCCAGTGGCCGTGGGTGGCGCGCTGCTGGCGCCAGGCCTCGAAGGCCTGTGTCCGCGCCAGCAGGTCTGCGCCAGCGGGATCCCGGTAGTCGCGCGTGGTGCCCGTGAGACCCTGGCTGGCCGCCGCGCCGGGCGCGCACGCGGTCGCCAGCGGTGCCGCGCCGCCCGCGCCTGGCTGAAGTTCCGCCTCTGCCACCCCTCGAGCCGCCACGTCTCGTCCCTCGTCCCTGAGCTTGTTCTGAGCGGGACTCTAGGAACCGGCCCCGCGTCGCGCCATTGCACGAACGGCTAGCCGCCTCCCCGCGACCGGCTGGGGCTCGGCATAGGCCGAAGGATGTAGCCGACCCCTGCGGGCCGAGGTCAGCGCTGGTCGAACCCCAGCGCCTTTGCGCGGACCACGGCCTCGGTGCGGTTGCGAACACGCAGCACGCGCATGATGGCGGCGATGTGGATCTTGGCGGTGCCCTCGCTGACATCCAGCTCATGCGCGATGAGCTTGTTGGGAAGACCTCGGGCCAGGCAGCGCAGCACCTCCACCTGGCGCGGGGTGAGCATGCCCAGCTCGCCGGCAGCGGGCTCCGCCGCCTCGCGCGGAGGGGCCGGCTCAGCCGGCAGCGCGATGGGCGGCACGTAAGTGCCACCCGCCCACACGAGCGCGATGGCATGGCGCATCACGGCCGGTGGATCGGTCTTGGGAATGAAGCCGCGCGCACCCAGGGCCAGCACCTCGCGCACGGCCTGGGCGTCGATCTCACCGGAGACGGCCACGAGCGCGACATCGGGCCGCTGGGCGCGCACGGTGCGCAACCCCTGCAGGCCGTCGCAACCGGGCATGTTGAGGTCCGTCAGCGCCATGCAGACGGCCGGGTCCTCCAGCTTGTGCAGGCACTCCGTCCAGGATGACGCCTCCAGGCAGCGAACGCCCTGCACGGCAGCTTCCACGAGTCGCGCCAGGCCGTCGCGAACCAGCGGGTGGTCGTCGGCCAGCAGGATGAGGCGGGGGCTGTCCATGCGTCAGTCTCCTGAGGGCGTTGCAGAAGGCGACAGCAGGCTGGCGATGGTGCGCCGGAGCGCCGCGGTGGAGATCGGCTTGGGCAGCCAGGGTGCCTGCAGTGCAGCCAGTTCGCGCAAGCGATCGGGCGACTGCTCGCCGGTGACGATGAGCATCTTGGGCTGCGTGGCGGTGGCTGCTGCAAAGGCACGCGCTTCGGCCGTGCCGCTGGCACCGCCCTGCAACGCATGGTCCACCACCAACAAGTCCAGCTGGCGCTGGGGCCCAGTGGCCGCGACCAATGCCACAGCGCAATCGCTGGCCACGACCTCGCATCCCCATCGCCGCAACACGCGGACCATGGCGTCCCGGACGGTCTCGTCGTCTTCGATCACGCCAATGCGGTAGCCCTGGAGTGACGCGTCGGGTTCCGCGATCGATGCATCAGGCTGTTGAACGGGGACGGCAGACAAACCGACGCTGACCGCGAAGCACGACCCGTGCTGGGGCCGAGACCGAAGCTGCAGACGCAAGTCCAGCAGCCGGGCGAGGCGCCTGACGATGGGCAGGCCCAGCCCGAGTCCTTCGGCCGAGGAGCGGCCCGGCGAGAGGCGGAAGAACTCGTCGAAGATGCGTTCGTGGAGTTCCGGACTGATGCCGGGCCCGCTGTCCCAGACCTCCAGGCGCAGGCTGCGCGCAGAGCCAACGCCTCGCACCCGGCAGGCCAGGAGCACGCCACCTTGCCGCGTGTACTTGACGGCGTTGCCGATGAGGTTGCGCAGGAGCCTCTCCAGCAGAACGGCATCGGTATAGACCTCGATCTCGTCGGCGCCCTGCCCGGCACGAAGCGCCAGCCGCAGGCCCTTCGCCTCGGCCGCAGGGGCCGCCTCATCGGCGAGGCGCTGCAACAGTTTCCAGGGCTGGAAGCTGCGGCGCTTGGGCACCAGCGTGCCTGCGTCGATCTGCGACATGTCCAGGAGGGCGTCGAACATCCGCTCGAGTGCCGCGTGGGAGTCCTGGAGCCGGCCCAGGATCTCGGCCTGCTCGGTGCTCAGGCCACCACGCGGCATGGCTTCGAGGTAGAGGCCCACCGCGTGGGCGGGTTGCCGGAGGTCGTGGCTGGCCACGGCGAGGAAGCTGGACTTGGCTTGATCGGTGCTCAGGCCACCACGCGGCATGGCTTCGAGGTAGAGGCCCACCGCGTGGGCGGGTTGCCGGAGGTCGTGGCTGGCCACGGCGAGGAAGCTGGACTTGGCTTGATCGGCGGCACGGGCAGCGTCACGGGCTGCCTCCATGTCCTTGAGGGCCGATCGGAGCTGCTCGCCCTGGGCCTGGACGCGTTCTTCAAGGCGCGCCTGCCACTGGGCACTGGCCCTGGCGGCGGCGACGTAACGCTCAACCAGCAGAGCGGCCGCAGCCGCGGCGAACGCCAGGCCGGCGTAGGTTGTCAGCGAGATGGGATGGTTGGTGGTCTCGTCCAGGTCCGCCACCCAGTCCAGTGCGCCCAGCACGAGCGCGATGGCACCACAAAGCACCATCGCCAGGCTGGAGCGGCTCCGCGTCCGCCAGTAGGCGCGGCAGACCGACACCAACGCCATGCCGACGCCGGCCACCAGCATCAGGCGCCAGACGGAGGACGCGATGTCCAGCTGGTCGATGGCGTACGACGCGGCCAGCAGCACAGGACCTGATGCGGCCAGCGCCACCAGCACAGCCTCGAGCCGGGGTCGATACCAGTTGGCCAAGCGCAGGCAGAAGGCCGCGAACGCCGCCACCACGACACCGAAGAGGCTGATCCATGCGATGGCGTAGGCCACTCCGCCCACCGGCGGCCAGGCGAACAGTGGCATCCAGTTGACCAGCCACCAGGCGAGTGCGCCCATGGCAAAGAGCAGGAAGGGCGCCTCCCGCAAGCGAACCCAGAGTGCGAGCATCGCCAGACCCAGGGTGCCCACGATGCCGCCTGCCACCAGCGGGCTGATGAAGTGCGTGAGCACCAAATTGCGGTGCTTGCCGGCCAGCGCACCCAGCTCACCAATCTCGAAGCGGGAGATCGACATGCGGCCTTGTGCCAGTGCTTGGATCTCGACCGTGTTGACATCGGCCCGCCACAGGTCGCCCGGAAGGCTCAGAACGGCGATTCGGTCCAGCCCGCGTGGAAGCGTCCGGCCGGCCGGATCGGTCGCTTCGCGCAGCAGGTGGCCGTTGAAATGGATCGAGCCATTGAGGAGCACGCCTTCCATCAAGAGGGCCGGTGCAGCCCACGCTTTGGGAGGAAGGGTCACTCGATAGCGGATGGCGTCTGGGGCGGGCTGGATGGGGGGGTCCATGGGCCAGTCCGGCAGCTGCACGCTCTGCCAGGCGCCACTACCGCCCTGTCGCTCGGCAGCGGCGACGACCACAGTCGTCTCGGCACCAAATGCGGACGAAGTCCACAGCACAACGAGCAGAGCAAGGGATCGAGCGCCCGCGAAGACGCTCAGCACGGCCACCAGCGCTGACGGCATCCGGCTCCAGCGGAACGAGGCCGGCGAGTGGCATACCCGCGTCGATGTCATCTCTGCGCCGCACTTTAGCGAACACGGAAGGCATAGACCGCTAGGCCAGATTCTCTATGCCTGGGTGCCTCGACCCTTGATGACCGGACTCGGGGCGTCAACTTCCATCAACAGCGGACGACAATAGTCGCTGGGAATAAAGTCTGTCGGAACCTCTCCCTCGAGACGGGGCAGGTCGTCACAAGACCAAGGGTCGCCGACGTCCGGAGTGGTGCCGGCTGGCAGTCTGTGACGTCACAGAACCTGTCACAAGGCCCAGAAACGCCGAAGCCCGCACGGGGCGGGCTTCGTAAGTGCCTGTCAGCACTCATATTTTTTGGTTGCGGGGGCAAGATTTGAACTTGCGACCTTTGGGTTATGAGCCCAACGAGCTACCAGGCTGCTCCACCCCGCGGCAGAGCCAAAGACTATAGCACAGGATCGTCGTCGGCTTCGGCCGGCCCCGCCGGCGGGGCGCCCGCAGGGCCGGCGCGGTCGAGCAGGCGGATGCTGCCGGCCGTCACGCCCAGCAGCAGTTGCACCTCGCCGTGGCGCACCAGCACCAGGCGTTCGCGTGCACCCAGCGACAGCACACGCTCCACACGCAGGGCCGCGGCGGCACCGCGGCCCGGGCCCGCGCCGTGCATGCCGCGGCTGAGCAGCTTGAGCACCCCCCAGGCGAGCAGCAGCACCAGCACCAGGGCCAGCAGCACACCCCCCAGCTGCTGGGCCAGGGCACCCAGGCCAACGGCCGAATCCGCTGCGCTCACCGTGCAACCCCGCCAGCAGGCCGGCTGATGCCGTCCGCATAACGCGTCATGTCCTCACCCGGCGCCGGCATCCGCGCGCCACCGGGTTCGCCACGGGCCTGCACATCGCGCACCTCGCGCGCCCACAGGATGACCTCGGCCACGATGTCGAACAGGTCGGCCGGCACCAGGCCACCCACCTCGGCACGCGCCAGCAGGTCGCGCGCCAGCGGCACGTTGCGCACGATGGGTACACCCGCCTGCTCGGCGGCTTCGCGCATGGCGCGCGCCACGTGGTCCTCGCCCATCATGCTCACCGTGGGCACGGGGCAGGTCTCGCTGTCGTACTCGATGGCCACGGCCACGTGCGTGGGGTTGACCACCAGCACGCTGGCCTGGCGCGCCGCCTGCTGCGCGTTGCGCTCCGACCATTCCTGGTGCGCCTGCCGCCGGTGCTGCTTGACATGCGGGTCGCCCTCGGCCTCCTTCATCTCCTGGCGGATGTCGCGCAGGCTCATGCGCATCTTCTTGGTGAAGCTGTGGCGCTGCCAGGCGGCGTCGAGCAGGGCCACGAGCACGAAGCACACGAGCGTCCAGGCCACCAGCTGCAGCGTGGCCTCGTGCAGCAACGCGGCCAGGGCCGAGGCACCGGCCTCACCCGGCCCCTGCTGGAACAGCGCCACCGAGGGCCCGAGCAGGGCTCGCAGGATGACGACGCCGATCGTCAGCAGCAGCGCCGTCTTGGCCAGCGCCTTCAGCACCTCCACGGCGTTGTCGAGGG
>Ga0209812_10002078_pt1 | contig 12496 bp, 11 predicted proteins | sample JI71714BDNA_FD_187502 | JGI IMG/M metagenome (GOLD analysis project Ga0209812, IMG submission 187502) | Wastewater effluent complex algal communities from Wisconsin, to seasonally profile nutrient transformation and Carbon sequestration -... | ecosystem: Engineered > WWTP > Effluent > Algae...
GGCCTCCTGCATGGCCTGCTTCCACAGCGGTTGCAGTTCGGTGAACAGCTTGTCGCTCAGATGGCCAGACTGGCGCCAGCGCTCGGAGAACGCGTGCAGCGCGCGGATCTGCCCTTTCCAGTCGGTATCGGATACGTGCGCGGCGGTCCACGCCCTCACCTCGTCGATCAGGGCCATGCGCTGTGCGCGGCTGCTTTCGTTCTGCTCCTTCAGCCGCGACAGCCATGACTCCACCACGGCGTAGGCCTGGTTGCAGGCTTCATCGAATTTTTTCCACAGCGCGTGGTTGGGCGCACCGCTCTGGTCAATGGCCTTCCACTGGTCGCGCAGGCTGCGCAGCGCCTCCTGCATCTTGCGCCCACCGAGTTGCTGGCCTTCGGGCGCCTGGGTGAGGGCCACGGCTTTGGCCACCAGTTCTTCGCGAAGCTGGTCCGCGCGCCAGCGCTGCCAGCCATCGAGTTCACCCGCTTCTATTAGGGTGGCGTGCACCAGGGCTTCCAACTCGGGGTCCACCCAGCGGCCGTGCTCTTTCAGCGCGGCACGCAGGTCTGCAACGGCTTTGGGGAATGCCTTGGCGTGGCCTCCATCCACTTCCTGGCGCAGTGCAGCCAGCACGGTCGACACCGTATCCATGGCCTTGGCGCGGCGCGCTGCCCGCTCGGGCGTCTCGGCATTGGCTGCACCGGCCGCTGCATGGGCCGTTGCAGCACCAGCGGTGGCGGAATGAGCGGCGGCATCGCCGGACGGTGCTGCTGACGCCAAATCTCCCCGCATCGCGCGCAGTTCATCGGCCCACACGGGAACGGCTGGCAGGGGCGCAGTGGCGTCGGTGGCGGCGAGCACAGCCTGCGCCAGCGCGGCTGCAAACGCTTCCCACACCACCGACAACTGCTGCCCGGAACCCTGCAACTGCGTGGCGTAGCGCGGCTCCAGCGCCTCCCACGCCGCATCGGAGGGCAGCGAGGCGGCACGCTGCTGCCAGTGGTCCACGTCGGCCTTGAGCGTAACCAGCGCAGCTTGCGCTTCCTGCCACGGCTTGGTAGACAGCACTTCGATGCGCTGCGCCAGCAGCACCGCCGCCTCGCGCTCCACCTGTACTTTGTGCTGCAGGTCCTCCAATGCCTTCATGCGCTCGGCCAAAGCGGCCTTCAGGCTGGCCAGCGGCTCCCGCGACAGGGGTGCACCCGCCTTGGCCGCGTCGCGCTGCCAGCCCATGGCATCGGCCAGGTTCAACCGGGGCTGGGCCAACAGGGCCTGCGCCCGCTCGGCCCATTCGGCCGCGACCGCGTCTTGCGCCTTGCTGCGCTTGATTTCGTCGAGCTTTTCCTTCAATGGCTTGGCGGCGCCTTTGTCGCGGTGCGACAACTCGCGGAACACCTCCAGCATCCATTCGTGCGAAGGCTGCGTGGCCAACCAGTCGCGCAGCCGCGCTGCCCGCTCTCCCGACGTCGGCGCAGTGAACACGCCACCCGTGAGCGCATCGAGCTGCGCCACGTCATGGGTGGAACTGGAAGTTGCAGAGGAGGATGACGGGTTGCCGGCAGGGACTTGCTCGGGGCCGTCGGCCTGGGGCTTGGACATAGGATTCACAGCAGCGCGGACTTGGAGAAAATAATCCTGTATTGTCGCCTGTGGCAGGCAGGCGGCCTAGCCATTTGCCCGGAAAGCGCGCGGATGCAGCGCCCGGAAGGCCCGATCAGCCGGCCCACAGGTCCAGCGGCGGGTCGTGCACCACCGCACGCAGGATGTCGGTGCGCGAGACAAAGCCCATCACCACACCATCGCGCTCCACCACCGGCAAACCGGGCAAGCCGGTTTCCAGCAGCGCCAGGGCCAGGCGCCGCAAGTCGGTATCTGGCGCCACGCTGGGCACAGGCGACACCATGGCCGCCGACACCGGCTGAAGCATGAAGGCACGCCAGACCAGGGCGCTGGCGTCCGGTGCAGGCAGGCGCTCCAGGTCTTGCAGCTCTGCACGCCCCAGCAGACCCACCAGCCGATTCTGCGCGTTCACTACCGGCGCCTGCCCCAGGCCCTGCGCAGCCAGCTGGGCCCAGGCTTCGTGCAAGGTCAGGTCCTGCGCCAGCACCAACGGGTCGCGGGACATCACATCGGCCACCAGGCTCAGGGGATGGCGGTCTGGGGGGCGCTGTATCTGTGCGTAGGCCTGCAGTGCCTGCGAGGCCTGAGCGCTGGCTGGCGCATCCTGGTAGGTGGGAGCCCTTCCTTCTTGTGCCGGACGCCACCTGCCAGAATCGGAGCCAGCGTCCTGCCGCTCGGCCTCATCCCGATCGGACTGGACGCGGCGCACGCGTTGCGAGCGAGACACCGCCGCCGTGCGCCGCAGCTCTTCCACCGGGCCCTGAAACATCTGGCCCGAAGTGCCGTAGATGGCAAACATGGTCTGTCCTCCAGCCGGATGGCCCGGCCCGCACAAGACTCACTCCGCAGGTAGGAACAGCGCCTGCAGATCGCTCAGAAAATCAAAGCCTTGGGCCGTGGGGGCCACCCGCCCGGCGGCCACATCCTGCAACAACCAGCCGCGCGCCTCGGCTTCATGCAGCGCCGCCGTTAACGAGCTTATCGGCAGTCCGGTGCGCTCGGTGTAGTGCGACAGCGCAAAACCCCCGCGCAGGCGCAGCGCGTTGAGCATGAACTCAAAGGGCAGGTCGGCGGCGGGTACCTCGGTTTCCGAGGCGCAGGCTTCGCCCTTCAAAGCCTGTTCCATGTAACGTTGCGGGTCGCGCCAGCGCACTTGCCGCACCACCCGGTGCGCAAAACTGAGCTTGCCATGAGCGCCAGCACCGAGCCCCAGGTAGTCGCCAAACTGCCAGTAGTTCAGGTTGTGCTGGCAGCGGTGGCCCGGGAGCGCGTAGGCCGACACCTCGTAGCGCTCCAGCCCGTGGGCGCCCATCGTGTCGGTCAGCACATCGAGCATCTCGTAGGCGGTGTCCTCATCGGGGATGGCTGGCGGGTACTTGGCAAAGTAGGTATTGGGCTCCAGGGTCAGGTGGTACACGGACAGGTGTGGCGGCTGGTGGGCCAGGGCCTGCGCCAGATCGTGCTTCAAGCCCGCGACATCCTGCCCCGGCAAGGCGTACATGAGGTCGAGGTTCCAGGTACCGAAGACCTGCGCCGCTTCGTCGAGTGCGGCATGTGCCTGCGCGGCATCGTGCACCCGGCCCAGCGCTTTCAGGTGCTCGTCGCTGAAGCTTTGCACCCCCACCGACAGCCGCGTCACACCGGCATCGCGGTAGGCACGGAAGCGGTCGCGCTCGAAGGTGCCGGGGTTGGCCTCCAGCGTGATCTCGGCATCGGGCACCAACTTCACCAGCGCGCGGATTTCATTCAGCAAACGCTCTATGGCTGCCGGTGAAAACAGGCTGGGCGTACCGCCCCCTATGAACACGCTGTGCACGTTGCGGCCCCACACCAGCGGCAAGCTGGCCTGCAAGTCGGCCAGCAAGGCGTCGATGTAGCGCTGCTCGGGGAGGCCAGTACCCTGAGGGCCTGAGCTCCATTCGTGCGAGTTGAAGTCGCAGTAGGGACACTTTTTCAGACACCAGGGCAGGTGCACATACAGGGACAGCGGCGGTGGCGCCGCCAGTTGCAGCGCACCCTCACCGTGCAGCGTCTGCGGCCGGTGCAGCTGTATGGGAACGGTACGCGCCATGTTCAGGACCTTTAAGCCGATGGCCTGCTAAGCCAGCCAGCGTTCCCGCATGAGTGCCAGCATGGCCTGCGCCGCGCGGCCACGGTGGCTGTGGGCGTTCTTGACTTCGGTGGGCAATTCGGCAAAGGTCTTTCCGAACACCTCGATGTACATGACCGGATCAAAGCCAAAGCCGTTGCTGCCCTGCGGTGCCCGGGTAATGAGCCCATTCACACGGCCCGATGCAATGAGTGGCTCCGGGTCCCAGGGCGCGCGCACCGCCACCAGGGTGCTGACCAGCGCGGCACGCCGGTCGGCCACATTGTTCATCTGCTCGAGCAAGGCGCGCACGTTGTTGTCGTCGCCCTTCTCGTAGCCAAACTGGGTGGCGTAGTGGGCCGTATCCACCCCGGGCAAACCGCCGAACGCCTCCACACAGAGGCCGGCATCATCGGCCAGCGCCGGCAGGCCCGAATGCTCGCTGGCGTGGCGCGCCTTGGCCAGGGCGTTCTCCACAAAGGTGCGGTGCGGCTCTTGCGCCTCGGGTATGCCCAGGTCTGCCTGGCGCACCAGTTCCACGCCCAGCGGCGCGAACATGGCCTGCAACTCCACCAGCTTGCCCCGGTTGTTGGAGGCCAGCACCAGCTTCAGGGGCGCGCTGCTCATGGCTGGACAGCTCTCTGGGTTTGCGGCAGGGGCAATGGCTGGGCCAGCGCCTGCTGCTGCAGCGCCATCAGCTGCCCAATGCCCGCCTCGGCCAGCGCCAGCAGCTGGTCCATCTCGCGCCGGCTGAAGGCCACGCCCTCGGCCGTGCCCTGCACTTCCACAAAGTGGCCCGCGCCGGTCATGACCACGTTCATGTCGGTGTCGCAGCTGGAGTCCTCGTTGTAATCCAGATCGAGCACAGGCACGCCCTGCACGACCCCCACCGACACGGCAGCCACCGGGTGCAGGATGGGGCTCTGGCTGAGCTTGCCCTGCGCCAACAGCAGGTTGACTGCATCTTGCGCCGCCACGAAGGCGCCCGTGATGGCCGCAGTGCGGGTACCGCCATCGGCCTGGAGCACATCGCAGTCCAGCGTGATGGTGCGCTCGCCCAGCGCCGCCAGATTGAACACGGCGCGCAGGGAGCGGCCAATCAGGCGTTGAATTTCCTGGGTGCGCCCGCTCTGCTTGCCGCGCGCGGCCTCGCGGTCACTGCGGGTGTGGGTGGAGCGCGGCAGCATGCCGTACTCGGCCGTCACCCACCCTTCGCCACTGCCTCTTTTGTGCGGAGGCACACGGTCTTCCACCGATGCGGTGCACAGCACACGGGTCTGACCAAACTCGATCAGTACCGAACCTTCGGCATGCACGGTAAAGCCGCGGGTGATGCGCACCGGGCGCAAGTCCTGCGGGGCACGCCCATCGGCGCGAATGGAAACGGAAGATGAAGTCATGCAAGTCCCAGGCAAACGCTACAAACCGGGGATTATCGGTTCAGCTTGCTGGCGGCCGTGCGGCGTATGGCTTCGTTGATCTCGGCAATGGAGCGTTCTATGGCCTCGTCGTCAAAGGCGTCCAGCTCAGCCAGAGCCTCAGCCGCTGGGGCCATCTGTATGGTGGAGGCAAAGTCATCGGCGGCCATCTCGCCGGTCTGGATGACCTGCGTTTCCGGAAAATCGGGTGGGGTCTGCCACTCGAACAGAATGAGGGAGGTGTTGTCGGCATGGCGCCCGCCCGCCGCCACCGAGGCCTCGGCCAGTCCAGCGGCTGCCTGCTTCAGGGGCGCATCACGAAGCCGCCCGGCCAGTTGTGCATCATCCTGCACGCCCCACACCCCGTCGGAGCACAGCAGGAGCCGGTCGCCTTCCTCGAGCGCCTGCGCCTGGGAAGCATCGAACAGCGGAAGCCCCGGGGAACCCAGACACGTAAAGAGGATGTTGCGGTTGGCTTGTCCAGCCTCCAGATGCGAAGGCGAGAAACTGGCCACCACCCCGGAGGTTGGCGGCGGGGTACTGCCAGCCCACGCTGCCTCCCCCGACAACTGCTCATGCAAAGTGTGGTCCCGGGTCCGGTCCAGTACCTCTCCCTGGCGGAGCCAGTAAAGGCGCGAGTCCCCGGAGTGTATGGAGGTAAAGCGCCCGCCCTGAACCACCGCGGCCACCACCGTGGTGCGCGGGTTGTCTTCCATGCGCGCGGCCTGTGCGTAATCGAGGATGGCCTGGTGAGCCGCCAACAGGGCGTCCATGAGGAAGCGGCGCACATCGGGAAGATCGGGCGACGCAGCCGCCAGGAAACGCCGTGAGAAAGTGTTCACGGCCAGTTCGGCGGCCACCTCGCCATCGGGATGCCCACCCAGGCCATCGGCAAGTACCAACAGCACCGCATCGCGGGTGTAGCAGTAGCCCAGTCTGTCCTCATTGACAGCGCGTCCGCCTTGCCGGCTGACCTGGTAGACGGAGAATTTCATGACCCGGGCAGGACCGTATCGTCCTCACGCTGCAGCTTGGCCCGGCGGGTTTCCGTCACCAGGTTCTCCAGCTTCAGGCGCATCTTTTCGCCAATGCTCATGCGGCTGTACTGGCGCTCCACCTCGCGGTTCAGTTCCTTTTGCAGCGCAAACACCGACTGCGGCCGCGTGAGGGGGTCCAGCGTCATGCACCACAGCACCAGCTCGATGAGGTTGTCGGAGTAAACGCCACGCAAGCGCTGCAGGGCCGATTCCAGCTTGTCCTTTTCCTGCCTTTGTGGCGCGTCGTAGGGCGGGTAGCCCTGCATGCAGGCGTAGATGCAGGCGCCCACGGCATAAATGTCGGTCCAGGGGCCCAGCGCCGATTTGCGCTTGTACATCTCGGGCGCGGCAAAACCGGGTGTGTACATGGGCCGCACGAAGTTGCCCTCGGTGTTGAGCACCTCGCGGGCAGCGCCAAAATCGATCAGCACGGCGCGGTTGTCGTCGGTAATGAAAATGTTGGCTGGCTTGATATCCAGGTGCAGCATCTTGTGCTGGTGCACGATGCGCAGGCCGCGCAGGATGTCGTGGAACAGCGAGCGGATGGTGGACTCGCGGAACACCTTGGAACGCTTCAGGTCGCGGGCAGTGACGATGTACTCCTGCAGGGAAGCGCCCTCCAGGTAGTTCATGACCATATAGACGGTCTCGTTCTCGCGGAAGAAATTCAACACGCTCACCACCGAGGGGTGGGAGATTTGCGCCAATGCCCGGCCTTCTTCAAAAAAACTCTTCAGCCCCAGCCGGTACAAGGACAGCTTTTCGGGTTGCACGGTAGGCAGCAAATCGCCGGGAGCGCGGCTGGCCAGGGAGGAAGGCAGGTACTCTTTGAGCGCCACTTTCTGGCCGTAGCTGTCCACCGCCAGATACACGAGCCCGAAGCCACCCGCCGCCAGCTTGCGAATGATGCGATAACCCCCGATCAGGGTGTCGGGAGGCAGGGGAGCGGGCTTGGTGTTTGACATAATCGGCGTAGCCGTTGGCCCCGAGCGGCAGACCCACACACTGAAAGACCTGCATGGCAGTTTACAGCATGACCGGCTACGCAGCGGCCCACCGCGAGGTGGCGCCCGCGCCCGGCCAGCCCCCGAGTGGTAACGGCGCGACGCCCGTGGCCATCGGGATGGAAATGCGCTCGGTCAACAGCCGTTTCCTCGATGTGTCGTTTCGCCTCTCTGACGAGTTGCGCAACGCCGAACCAGCCCTGCGCGAACTGATTGCTGCCCACATCAAGCGCGGCAAGGTGGAAGTGCGCGCCTGGCTGGAAGGCAGGAACGACAGCAGCGTGCGCAAGCCCTCTGCCGCCGATTTGCAGCAACTGCAGAACGTGCAGGACCAGGTGCTGGCCTGGCTGCCCCAGGCGCAGCCCCTGTCTGTGGCCGACGTGCTGCAGACTCTGGGCCGCAGCGCACCCGCGCCCAGCGGGCTGACCGATGCGCTGTTGGCGCTGGCCCAGGACGTGGTTCCGGAACTGGCTGCCGCCCGCGAGCGCGAAGGCGCCCGGCTGGTGGCCATGTTGCTGGACCGCACCGCCCAGCTGCGGGCACTGGCCCAGCAGGCCCAGCCCATGGTGCCCCAGCTGGTGGAACAGCAGCGCGTGCGTTTTCTGGAGCGCTGGAACGAAGCGCTGGGGGCCGCCGCCGCCGATGCTGCCGCCAGTGGCGCACGCGAGCGGGCGCTGGCCGAAGCCGCCGCCTACGCCATCCGCATCGACGTGGCCGAGGAACTCACCCGCCTGCACTCCCATCTGGACGAGATAGACCGGTTGGTGAAAAAGGGCGGCGAGCTGGGCAAGCGGCTGGATTTCCTGACGCAGGAGCTGCACCGGGAAGCCAACACCCTGGGTTCCAAATCCTCCAGCCTGGAGCTGACCCGTATTTCGGTGGACATGAAAGTACTGATCGAGCAGGTGCGCGAGCAAGTACAGAATCTGGAGTGAGCATGGACTATCCCGGCAACCTTTACGTGGTAGCCGCACCCAGCGGTACCGGCAAATCGAGCCTGGTCAAGGCGCTGCTCGAGGTGGACTCCCGCATGGAGCTGTCTGTCTCGCACACCACACGGGCACCACGCGGGCAGGAAATGCACGGCCGCGAATACTATTTCGTGAGCAACGCCGAGTTCGACCGCATGGTGCTCTCCGATGCGTTCGTGGAGTGGGCGCATGTACACAACAACCGCTACGGCACCTCGCGCAAGGCCATCGAGGACAAGATAGCCGCTGGCGCCGATGTGGTGCTGGAAATCGACTACCAGGGCGCCGTGCAGATCAAGAAGACCTTCGCCAACGCCTCGCTCATCTTCATTCTGCCGCCCAGCTGGCCCGAGCTGCGCGCCCGCCTGCAGCGCCGCGCCGAAGACGACGAAGCCACCATAGAGCTGCGCATGAAGAACGCCGCCGAGGAGGTGGCCCACGTCGGGGAGTTCGACTTCGTTATAATCAATGAGTCGTTCGAACGCGCCCTGTTCGACCTCAAGGCCATTGCGCATGCCCAGCGGTTGAAGATTGCCGCACAGCGCAGGGCCAGAGCCGATACGTTCCGCGCCCTCCAGATTGCCTGAACGTCCGGCTCCCTCCCCGCACCATACACCCTAGGAAAGCTCAATACCATGGCCCGCATCACCGTTGAAGACTGCCTGGAAAAGATCCCCAACCGCTTCCAGCTTGTGCTGGCTGCCACCTACCGCGCCCGCATGCTGAGCCAAGGCCACGCCCCGCGTATCGAGACCAAGAACAAGCCTGGCGTGACCGCCCTGCGCGAGATTGCCGATGGCAAAGTGGGCCTGGAAATGCTCAAGAAAGTGCCGGTCTGAGCCGCTGCCACCCATCTCCCCGAAAGAAGCGCCGCCCGGCGCTTTTTTTGTGGCTACAACACTATCGGCGTTATAGCGGCGCCCCACGCGCAGCCAGCGCCAAGTCGCGCTAAAGTAAGGGGATGACGGACACGGTAGCCACCTCTCGCGGCAAAGGCTCTCCCCAGCGGCCTGCGGGGGCGGGTGTGCCACGGTCCTTGCGAGACACCGCGAGCGGCCCTACCGCTGCGGCAGCCAGCGCAGCTGCTGCCAGCTTTGCTGCCCTGGAAGAAAAGCTCGACTACCTCAATGCCGCCGAGGTGGACCAGGTGCGGCGCGCCTACCGCTTCGCGGACCAGGCCCACCTGGGCCAGTTGCGCAAGAACGGCGACCCCTACATCACCCACCCCATCGCCGTGGCTCAGCAGTGCACCGAGTGGAAGCTCGATGCGCAGGCCCTCATGGCGGCGCTCATGCACGATGCCATGGAGGATTGCGGCGTCAGCAAGCAGGAGCTCATCGAACAATTCGGCGCGCCGGTGGCCGAACTGGTCGATGGCCTGACCAAGCTCGACAAGCTGCAGTTCGACACCCAGGAGCAGAACCAGGCGGAGTCTTTTCGCAAGATGCTGCTGGCCATGGCTCGGGATGTTCGGGTCATCCTCATCAAGCTGGCCGACCGCACCCACAACATGCGCACCATGGGCGACATGCCGCGCAGCAAGTGGGGCCGCATTTCCAGCGAGACGCTGGAGATTTACGCACCTATTGCGCACCGGCTGGGCCTGAACCACACCTACCGCGAACTGCAGGACCTGGCCTTCAAGCACCTGCACCCGTGGCGTTACAAGGCGCTGGACAAAGCGCTCACCAAGTCCCGCAGCCGCAGGAAAGACCTGATCGAGCGGGTGCGCTCTGAGGTGGAACAGGCGTTCGGACAGCGTGGCATCAACGTGCGCATCGTGGGCCGCGAGAAAACGCTCTACTCGGTCTACCGCAAGATGGACCTGAAGCACCTGTCCTTCGCCCAGGTGACCGACATTTACGGCTTTCGCATCATCATGGACGACATGATCGACTGCTACACCGCCGTCGGCCTGTTGCACCAGCTCTACAAGCCGCTGCCGGGCAAGTTCCGCGACTACATTGCCATTCCCAAGGTGAACGGCTACCAGTCCCTGCACACCACGCTGGTGGGGCCGTTCGGCACCAACATCGAATTCCAGCTACGCACCCACACCATGGACGTGGTGGCCGAGTCGGGGGTGGCCGCACACTGGCTCTACAAGGCCAGCGACCCCAACAGCCCGGCCTCGCAAGACCTGAACACGCAGTGGCTGCAATCCTTGCTCGATATCCAGCAGGAAACCCACGATGCGGCCGAGTTCTGGGACCACATCAAGATCGACCTCTTCCCCGACGCGGTCTATGTGTTCACGCCCAAGAGCAAGATCATGGCCATGCCCCGGGGTGCCACGGTGGTGGACTTTGCCTATTCCATCCACAGCGATGTGGGGCACCGCGCCATCGGCGCCAAGGTGAACGGCGAACAGGTGGCCCTGCGCACCGAACTGAACAATGGCGATGTGGTGGAAATCGTCACCTCACCGCATGCCCGCCCCAACCCCAGCTGGCTGGGCTTTGTGAAAACGGGCAAAGCCCGCTCCAAGATCCGCCACCACCTGAAAACCATGGCGGTGGAGGAGTCGCGGCAGCTGGGCGAGCGCTTGCTGCTGCAGGCCGTGCGCGCCGAGGGCATGGCAGCGCTGCCTGCGGCCGACGGGCCAGAGCGCGCGGTGTGGGACAAGGTGTTGCGCTTCAGCGGCAACCGCGACCGTGACGAGCTCCTGACCGACATCGGCCAGGGTCGCCGGATTGCCAGCATGGTGGGCAAAAAGCTGGCCGTGTTGCTGAGCGAAGCCGGGCTCAAACCCGATGTGCTGCTCATCAGCCAGGAGCGCTACAGCAGCGCCACCGAAGACCAGCCCAGCCAGGGCGTGGTCACTCTCGATGGCAGCGAGGGCGCCTCGGTGCAGTTCGCTCCCTGCTGCCGCCCCATTCCTGGCGACCGTATCGTGGGCTACCTGGGCCGTGGCGAAGGCCTGGTGGTGCACACCGAGGACTGCCCGGTGGGGCGCCGCCTGCTGCACCGCGACGCGGAGCGCTTCCTGGAAGTGGAATGGTCCGACGAGCCCACCCGCACCTTCGACACCACAGTGACGGTGACCGTGAACAACGGCAAGGGCGTGCTGGCCAAAGTGGCGGCGGCACTGGCTTCGGCGGAAGCCGACATCACGCACGTGCACATGGGCGAGGAAGCGGCCCAGAGCACCACCGACCTGATGTTCACCGTGGCCGTGCGCGACCGGGTGCACCTGGCGCAGGTGCTGCGCGGCTTGAAGCGGACCCCTTCCGTGTTGCGTGCCCAGCGCAGCAAGCCCGGGCAAAAAGGCAACTGAAGTTTCGGCCTTTGGGGTTTCAGGCCTCGGGGGCGGGGTACTCCACCGCCAGCACTTCCAGCAGTTGCAGCCCGGCCGGCGTACGCAGCTTCACCTCGTCGCCCACACGCGCCTTGAGCAAGGCCTGCGCCACGGGCGATACCCAGCTTACCTGCGCCTGGCTGGTATCGGCCTCGTCGATGCCCAGGATGGTCACGGTTTCTTCCGAGCCGTCTTCGCGCGCAAACGTGACAGTGGCGCCAAAGAACACCTGGTCGGAGCCGTGGTGCACGGCCGGATTCACCACCTCGGCCACATCGAGCCGGCGGGTGAGGAAACGGATGCGCCGGTCAATTTCGCGCAGCCGCTTCTTGCCATAGAGGTAGTCGCCGTTCTCGGAACGGTCCCCGTTGCTGGCGGCCCAGTGCACCACTTCCACCACGCGGGGGCGCTCCTCATCGAGCAGGTGCAGGAGTTCGGCGCGCAGGCGGTCGTGGCCGGGGCGCGTCATGTAGTTCTTGCTGCCGCGCGGAATGGGCGCAGCGCCCATTTCATCGAGGTCGTCGTCCTCGTCCTGCGGGTCCGCTTCCTTGGTGAATGCCTTGCTCACGGGTGTCGCTGGAATGAAAAAAACCTGCAGCCTTGAAAGGCAGCAGGTTTTTCTTTTTGGTTGGTGCGGCTGGCAGGATTCGAACCCACGACCCCTTGGTTCGTAGCCAAGTACTCTATCCAACTGAGCTACAGCCGCTAAGCCTCGTATTCTAGCACGGAATTTTTGGTTTCCCGCCTTGGCTCACAAGTAAGAAATTATGCACTTTGGTACAGAGATTGCTTACTCTCGGGGGTAAATCAAGAGCCTTGCTTCCATGCAACATCCCATCAAGACCTACCTGGAGACACTGCACGGGGAACTCCAGAAGATCAGCGACGGCAAGCTCGCTGACTACATCCCCGAACTCACCAAAGCCTGCCCGGAATCCCTAGGCATTTGTTTGGTGACCATGGACGGCGAGGTGTACGGTGCAGGCGATACCGATACCCTGTTCACCATCCAGTCCATCTCCAAGCCATTCGTATTCGGCGCTGCACTGGCAGACCGCGGGGATGATCTGGTCGGTC
>Ga0209812_10002080_pt1 | contig 12492 bp, 10 predicted proteins | sample JI71714BDNA_FD_187502 | JGI IMG/M metagenome (GOLD analysis project Ga0209812, IMG submission 187502) | Wastewater effluent complex algal communities from Wisconsin, to seasonally profile nutrient transformation and Carbon sequestration -... | ecosystem: Engineered > WWTP > Effluent > Algae...
TACTACCAGAGGAGCCTATGCTACCCAACAATCCTACGCCTCACCAGCGAAATATGTGGGATCTACGAGAGGCGTCGGCCATAAAGAATGAAGACACATTGCGACAAAACATGTGGTCATTATACACAGTCGTATTAGCACTATGTGATGCCAATATGAAGGATAAGGTAAAGGCACATGACGACTTCGTGGAAATAAAACGTACCAGGGACACCCTCAAGTTGCTACAGGTGATCAAGCAATACATGTACTCGAACGGTAGTGAGGATACCTACACTATCTACAATCAAGTCATGGCTACAATCAACCTGTTTCGTATTAGGCAAGAAAAGTGGCAGTCAGTACAAAGCTTTCGCGATCAGTTACGGCAATGCAACAGGTGTGTGATCAATTGGGTATGACCATAGTGCAATCCGACCAAGCGACAAAGGCAATTCTGCATAGGGAGGGCATTACAGACCCAACAACCAAGCAATTGGAAAGGGAAAAGAAGAAGGCAGTAGAGGAATTCTATGCCATACTCTTTACATATCTCATCGACCGGCAAAAGTACGGAAAAGTGGTTGAAGACATGGAGAACCATGTGCTCAAGAAAAAGAAAAATCCGTTCCTGAAAGATGTAAGTGACACAAGCAGGCTATTAATCGGATGGCAAAACAACTTTGGTGGACGTTCTATGAGGACCAAGGCAAATGATAGCGTGGCATTCACCACAGTGTCTGAAGACAAAGAGGAGCAAAAGAAACCAGGTAAGAAAAAAGAAGTTACGTGCTTCAGATGCAAGAAGGTTGGGCATTACGCGAGTAATTGCAATGAGGAACTGCCCCCCAAAACACCCAAGACTGGAGCTAACATGTTAATTATGTATGAGAGCTCGACCGAACGTGAAGACAACGAAGAAGAAACAGATGACGAGGCCGAGCAATATAGTGAAAACCAAGTTACTAGTACTGATGATCAAGGCAAAACAGGAGATGACGATGGAACTACTGCCACTGGATCTGAACGTGAAAGCGAAGATGAGGATTATGAAGAGGGGCAATTCGAGCTTGATGCAGAGGACTATGAGGGAATTGTGTTTGCCCAGAGTGATGGAGTGTGCAACGTACAAGACAAGGCCAGTATCCCATCAAGCTGGATACTATTGGACAGTCAGTTCACTGCGGACATATTTTGTAATGCAATATGTTAGGCAATATCCGAGAGGCGAAGCAACAACTGGTACTACACTGTAATGCTGGTACTTTTCTAGAAACAATGAAGGGTGATCTGAAAGGATATGGTACCATATGGTACCATCCTACTGGTATAGCGAACATTCTGTCCTTGAATAACGTCAGGAAGAAATATCAAGTGACCTTTGACAGTGCCAATACCGAAGAGCAAGGTTTCGTAGTGCACAAGGAGGATGGGTCGAAGCGGGTATTTAGACCTTCTAGCAAGGGGCTATACTACTCAGATGTGTCAAATGACATCGGGGCCATTATGGTCAATACAGTAGATAGCAATAAATCTAAATACACCGTTAGACAGTACTCTAGTGCCAAAAGAGATCGTAGGTTACAAGACATAATTGGAAGACCTAGTACCGACGATTTTATTAAATATGTCGAAGGCAATATGATCCCGAACTGTGACATAACAAGAGAAGACATTCTAAGAGCAGAGGACATATTCGGGCCTAATTTGGGATCCATAAAAGGGAAGACCACCAGGCGTCCTACACAACATGTTAATATTACATGGGCAAAAGTACCAAGGGAAATACTACAAAGGTATGGAGAGGTGATGCTAGCAGTTGGCATTATGGCAATCAACAAAATTCGGTTCATGATTACAACATCAAGGCATTTACATTTCGGTATGGCTGAATTAATATGGAATAAAGCAAAAGGTACATTGATGACCTCAATACATCAGGTGGTCAGGGCATATCACGCAAGAGGCTTCAGAATATGTAATATACTAGCAGATGGGGGTTTCGAGTGTATTAGGAACAACTTAGCAGATATGGGCATAAGCCTAAATTTCACATCAAGGAACGAACATGTCCCAGAAGTCGAAAGATATATTAGAATGATAAAGGAAAGAGTCAGGGCCATAGCATGTATGCTACCATTCGAGATGTATCCGCCAAGGCTAATTGCCAAAATGGTATACAGTGCGGTATTCTGGCTGAATACATTCCCGCACAAGGATGGCGTACATGCAACAATCAGCCCAAGAACCCTAATCACAGGGTTAAGTATAGACTACAACAAACACTGTAAATTAGCATTCGGGACATATGTGCAAGTACACGAAGAGGGCGATCGCATACTCAGGCCTAGGACATCGGGGGCAATTGCACTTTGGCCCATGGGCAATGAACAAGAAGGATATTATTTTTTAAGTTTACACTCAGGGAAAAGACTAAACAGATACATTGGACAGAATTGCCCATGCCCAGTGAGGTAATTGCCCAAGTACATCAGCTGGCTGTAGCAGCAGAAAAATATGATGGAATAGTGTTCACCGATCTTGATGGCAGAAAATTACCCGACCAATTTGACGACGACAAACATCAAGATGACGCGACTGACAGCACGGAAGGACAAGACGACAGCAATACAAGCGACACAAATGATGGCAATATAAACAACACAACCACAGGAAGCCTAGAAAGAAGAAGCAAACATGAATGGCAGTAATGAACCAAGTGCCGACAGAGATACAAGTGAAGAATTGGATCGTGAGGACAACTTTGTGACAGGAGACGCTGTGACAGAAGAACCATATGAGGAAGATACAGAGGACCTGTACAAAAATAGGATCACCATCGATGATATAAACATTGTGTCAGAGATGAATACATCGCAGATGGCAATACAAGAAGAAGAACAGAACAATGGCGTACCGACTCATGCGTACAATCTGAGGACGCGCCCCACCAAACGTAGTGGACGGATATCACTAGCTATATCCGACAGAAATGGAAATAATGGTGACGACAAGGACACGGAAACCGAAGCTGCACGGCAATATGTGACAATCCACCCAAAAGTGCATGCCCATATAATGTTTACACAAATGAATGTAAGGCAGGGGCTATTAACCTTTGGGGACAAAGGAAATGAGGCAATTTCAAAGGAACTTAAGCAACTGCATGACAAACGGGCAATAACACCTGTACAACATTCGGACATGACAACAGAGGAAAAGAGAAAGGCCCTAAGATACCTAATGTTCTTGAAGGAAAATCGTGATGGCACCATAAAAGCAAGAGGTTGTGCTGATGGAGGACCACAGAGAGAATACACTAGGAAGGAACAAGTAAGCTCACTGACCGTATCACTGGAGGCTATGATGCTATCATGTGCAATAGATGTGAAGGAAGGGAGGTACGTAATTGTGACAGACATCCCTGGGGCATTTTTACACACAGAAGGAGGACGAAGTACACATGATTCTGGAGGGGAGTATTGCTGAGTTGATTGTTAAACTTGACCCTAGTATGTACAGGAAATATGTTTGGCACAGTCAGAGGGGCAAGCCAATGCTATAAGTACAACTCAAAAAAGCTCTGTATGGGACATTACAAGCAGCGTTGTTATTTTGGAAATTATTAACCTCGACATTACAGGAGTGGGGTTTCACTATCAACAGGTAAGATCAATGTGTTGCGAACAAATTTATCAATGGAAAACAATGTACCATTATTTGGCACGTCAATGATCTAAAAATCTCACATGTGGACAAGAAAGTAGTGGAAGACATAATAAAACAACTTATGACGAAATTTGGACAGGACGAGACATTAACAACTTGTAGAGGGAAAATATTGGATTACCTGGGAATGAAAATCGATTACCGCAGAAAAGGTAAAGTGACATTTTCCATGGAAAATTATATCAAGCAAATATTAGAAGATGCCCCATTCGACATGGAGGGCACAGCAAAAACAACCGCCACATGTCATCTATTCAATGTGAATGACGGAGCAAGAAAGCTGGAAGAGAAGAAAGCACAGCTGTTTCATCACCTGGTGGCAAAACTCCTATACCTATGCGATAGAACACGACAAGACATTCAGATGGCTGTAGCTTTTCTTTGCACCAGGGTGAAAAGTCCTGACAAAGATGACTATAAAAAACTAACACGAGTAATACAGTACCTAAGGGATACGACAAAAATGATGCTTACCATAGAACCAGACAACAATCCACGTTGGTGGGTGGACAGTTCTTATGCTGTTCACCCGGACATGAAGAGCCATACAGGCATATTTATGTCTATAGGTAGAGGAGGTGGATATACGGCATCACGTAAGCAGAAGCGGAACACGAAAAGTTCTACAGAAGCCGAGCTAGTGGCCATTGATGATGCTATGGGCCAAATCCTATGGACAAGGCACTTCCTGGCAGATCAGGACATGCCGGTACCTGTCACTACCATATACCAAGACAACAAAAGTACTATACTACTGTCAGAGAATGGGAAAATGTCCAGCAGTAAGCGTACTAAACAACTGGACGTGTGTTATTATTTTGTTACAGATTGCATTAAACGGGGGGAAGTAAAGGTTGCATATTGCCCTAGAGAAAATATGCTGGCGGATTTCTTTACCAAGCCACTTCAAGGTGCCACATTCTGACGGATGAGAAGCCAGATACTTAATATGCCCTTACTCAACTACCAGTGAAGCGCACAGGAGTGTGTTGGATAAATCAAAAATTGACAGAAAGCAGCACAGTGAAATAAAAAAATGAATGGCGAAGAATGCTGGTGAAGAATTGTTTGAAGAAGAAAAAGGAAAGAAAAGGGAGAAAAAGGAGAAAAAAGAGCAGAGAAAGAAAAACAACATGAAACACGGACTAGCTCATAATTTTTAATTTATTAGCATGCGTTAACCAAAATTATCTGCACATTCAACAGTTCGTATGCATGAGAAATCCTGATGGCTCTATAACAGAGTAACAGAGGCAAGATCTCGTGTTCAACGATCCATGAATTTCAGCAACAAATGTACCTTGGTTAATATTTGCCTAGATTGTCTCGTTCTCTCTTGCGTGAAAGATTAAAAAGTTACATCAAACGATCAAGTTCAAAATTTCACATCGACCAAATGAAGCACACAGGAAAAAGGAAGAAGAAACACTTATGTATTGCGACAACACTGAGGAAACTCTTTACACTCTCCAACGTATTATATCCTGATTCGCACAGCCTTGACGGACGATATTTTTACATAGGCTGGCACTAATCCGCTGTTTGGTTTTGATTTTTTTGCTCACGACTAACACATTAATGAAGCGTCAAGAATCTCTCCGAGGGCTTAAGTTATATCCCAGTTACAAGTTCTGCTCACACGTAAGCTTGTGTTAGCTGAAGTCTACGACACGAGTTTCGGCAATTATGATTAAGGTCTGACTGGAAGTACGTGTACAAGTGTGTCATAATATTGCCGCACAAGTTATTAATCTTGGAACTTCTCAAGTATCATCGTTGTCGATGCAGGCTTAAGATCAAAGAAAACAGGCAAGTTTTCCCTCTGGAATGATATCTCGAGCGTGGCTAAATCAAAGCTCATATTTCAATTAAAATCTCTTTGAATTTTCATTTTTCAGAATCTAATTGAATTGAATTTATAATGGTTCGATACAGTCACCTGGCAGTGGCGACTCTTGCTTCACTGAATTCACCTACTTCTGCTTTCATTTCTGAGGGATCTGTCGATCGTACAGGTTCTCTGTTCAAGGTAAGTTTGAGACAAAAGAGGGAATATTAATTCTGGTGGCAGCAAAAAATCTCAAAATTACCCTTTAAAATATTTTCTTTTGGTAGAATGTTAGGACGGTTTTAGGAAGTGTACATGCAAATGGACCCCGTTCTTTGCAAGATACTACACTGTTGACTACTCGGTGCTTTACTTACTGCATAGAGCAAAGTTTGACTCCTGAAAACTGTGCAGCCTATATTGAAGAGCAGATTCAGTTGGCTGGTGGACATGAAGTTGGACCTGTAGAAATCAAGATCCAGGTTCCACGTCCAGTAGATGTATTGAGTGATACTTACTGGATGGTGGAGGTGCCTGTAAACTTAGATGGGCAAATGACATGCGACAGAAACAGCGGTCAGACATACTATCCTTTTGAATGGGTTACACAGGGAGGTGCAGGTGTACCTGTTCCCCCGGTGGATTGTCAAGGCAAGTCAAGTGGAGAATGTTGCTTGGTGATTCGTTCTCTTGGTCAAACTCTAGGGAAAGATGAGAATGGGTCCTGTCTGGCTTGCTTCCCACACCAAGAACCTTTGATTCCTGTACCAGGAGCTGGTGGAGGACCAACGGAGTATCAAGACTACATTTGGAATGGAAGCACATGCCAACCGCTCACGATGACTATTTCTGAGGCTGATGATGGGGATGTTGCTACAAGAGCTAAGATTGTGAATGCTCAACGGGCTTTGCAAAGTCTTCTTGATAGCCCAAGTCCTGACTGTGGTAACTTTTCAAGGCTTTTGCAGGATCTATATGATGCTTCTGTAGTGATCCCAGCGTTACCACAACATATTGGAAGATTGGCTTGTGGATATTGTTATGATGATGATGATCTTGTAGTGGATCCTGACTTTGAGGCTTTAGCTGCTATCATTATGGAGATTTTGAGTAATCCACCAGACTTTGATTCGACAAGTAACACAATCATTATCTACACAGATGCAGATGGCAACATTGTTGACATTCCCAAGCTAGGTGGAAGCCGTGCAGACGACCCTTATGATGATGACTGTACTGAAACTCCGAGTGGATCTGGAGGATCGTCTGGTGGAACTGGGCCAGATGGTGGAACTGGGCCAGATGGTACTGGAGGAACTGGACCAGATGGTACTGGAGGAACTGGACCAGATGGTACTGGAGGAACTGGATCAGGAGGTGATACAGGAACTGGATCTGGAGGTGATACAGGAACTGGAACTGGAACTGGAGATGATACAGGTACCGGAACTGGAGGTGATACAGGAACTGGATCTGGAGGTGATACAGGAACTGGTTCTGGAGGTGATACAGGAACTGGATCTGGAGGTGATACAGGAACTGGATCTGGATCTGGATCTGGATCTGGAGGAGGCCAAAGCGGTGTTGTAGATGCAACATGTTACACCGCGCCATCATCGATTCAGGGTGGTCTGGGAGAATTCACGGGTCTAGCTTCTTGCGATTACACCCAACTTTCAACGTTCAAGTCTCCTGCAGAAGTTGGAAGTTATGGTATTGATTTGGCAAGCCATGAATACGATGCTGATTCTGATACAACTACGTTCAAGTACAATGTATGCACAGCGGAAAAGCCTGAGTGCGATGGCACAACCAATGGAAGAAGACTTGGCAAACCTACATTCAACGCAAGAGCTGCTATTTCGCATGTTTCAGTTGGGATTGATGGAACATGCACAATTAAGAGTTATAAGATGTATGACGCTGATGGCGTGAGTGTTGGAAATGATTTTACAAGTCAAATTGTGAACGGGGTACCTTCTGGATACGCAATCGGAAAAGATCCTACCACATGTGTCTCAGGATTCAAGTTTGATCTTGGATGGGACATTGTGAAAGCAAGCGCGGTATGTACTGAGCCTGCATCTTGGTGTCGTCTACTGGAGGTTGAAATTGCTGGAGAAGTTCCTTTGAAATCCAATGGTCTTGCATCCATCAAAGCGTCAACAGGGTTTACAGTATACGATGTTGAAACTCCCAATTGTACGGCATGTGCTCGTTTCTAATAGAATGCTCTATAGAGATTTGTTTGGAACGCTAAGGGAGTATATGTATTAGTTTGATAAAAGTAATAATGAATTTAAAAGGACTGCAATTTCGCGTTGATTTGCTACTCCACCTGGTGCTTCAAAAGTAGTCGATAGTTCTGGAGGTTCCTGTCCAATGTGGCAGCCAGATTATGTATTCATCGTATCGTACGTCACAGATTGATTAGCTTTATAATTGTCATACCATCAAATAGTTGCACACTTGCCTTTGCAGAGTTGAACACAAGAACATTCATTTAGTATTATTTTCTTGTCTACGGTTGCTTGTCATTTCTATGTATAATCTTCAGGTTTTCTCGACAGTGCAGTACTCAATTCAAAATTTGCGCCGGCGCCGTTGTTTAACATATCCTTATTATTTCTAAACGAAAACTTGTGCTAATTTGATATTGCTTATGAAACCAAGCTGCATGTACCATGATCAATACGTTACCAGGTATTTATCTCTGCATATTAGGTCACCTGCCAATTCCAATTTCTCGTGCGATCTCCCAATGGTGCAACAATAATAACAACAACAAAGCAACTACCAATCATCAAATTGACTCTCAGCTTTCGTCGCAAACCTTATAGCTTTCCAAAATTGTGGAACTAGGTCCAGTTAGAAAAGAGGTAAAATCAGATCATATAAGCATTTATTATCATAGTGTAAGGTACGCCAAAGTTTTAAGCGTATTATGTTTTATGCTTAGTGTTGCCCATATCGCGATGCATTTCTTGCATATGAAACAAAACAACACAGCAGTTTTAGATTATGTTTTCGACTTATTTGTGTTTCGCCGAAAAATAACCAAATGAAAGTAAAATAAACATAATGATCGAGAGATCACCAGGAAAAAACAAGAGCAAAACTAGTTTTTTAAAAAAGTTAGGAGATCCTCAGTCTATTTGAGATTTGGAATATCAATCTTACTAACAGCCTAATCAAGTGGAGGTGTAACTGCTAAAATTTTATCATCTCCCACAATTAACTCTTTCACATGGATTCCAAGATTCTCCAAACAGTTAATCACTTTCAGTATGCCACTCAATGTCGTAATAAAAAGTTGTTAGAGGCAGTGTCAAGACATTGGCTGGTGTTAGAGAATCTAATACTGTCTTGAAATTTCAAGAAAAAGAATAACTTGTGGAATGGAACTCACAAGGAGCTGGACCGTGTCACTTGCATCCTGATCTCATAGTATGTGATTCCAGATTATGGTCAATATAATGTTTTGTCTATTTCAAAAAATAGAATATACTGAGCATTCATAGGATTTTTGTAGAAGATCTGTTTGTAGGCTATGTTAGTCGTTTCGGCCGAAAACCTTGATACTTTGCAGCATTAGGTTAGTTGAAAAAGTAAAATAAATTACCTGGTCCAGATAAGCTCATTATAGATCTTGATACTTGTCATGCCTCTGTGATAGAAGATTTCGGAGGAGCTGTACTGTTATTGTTGTTGCGATCGACTTCATCTAATCATTTCAAATATGTAGCAGAGTGTGTAACTCAAGCCAAACTCCTTATCAAGATCATTCAAAGTGGGAGTGCCATCTTTGTTTGTTTGGCCTCGGACTATTTTGTTAGAAAGATACTGGAAATTCTTGAGATTTCATCAACTGTAAGGTTTATAGTTTGCCTGAGCAATCGAGAGATATGGAACATAAGTAGAAGTTGATTGACCCATAATAGACATTACTCGATTCTGACTATCATGGATTGGGGTATTTACAATGAATCGCTACCTTGAATAAGAGACACTCATTTCAGTTTGCAGATAACAGTTGGACTTTACTACCTGTAAAATCAGGGTTAGGGTTAGGGTTAAGGTTAGGGTTAAGGTTAGGGTTAGGGTGTGAGTGTGTAAGTGTAAGTGTAATAATGCGTTATGGTGTAAGTGTTTAAGTGTTATAATGTGTAAATGTGTAAGTGTGTTAGGATTCTCAATCCGTTTTGCCTAAATTGTCGTGAAATGCAATTGGAAACGGTCATCATGGTAATGCTTCCCAAGATCAGGCCACCTCGCAATTATATGTCCTCAAAGATATCGTGGAGTTCCTTTGCTTTTAATCATCATGATGCAAAGCTGTCTTCCAGCTAAGAGAGAGATATTAATAGTTTACATGATACTTTTGAGAAAATTTTCTACCCAATTTTTCAGCAGAAGATGTTTAAGTAGTCGTATTTCTAATTAATGTGACTGTGGAGTACTAGGGAGGTGCAGATATGAATCGTTCCAAGTTTCCCTAGGATCTACTCAAGTGGTCAGTTATGCAAACCTTTAAATCTTCTTCTGTTCAAGATTACAACAGGATGTTTGAATATCTACCCTGTATGTCTGAACTATGTGACAAACTCGGTACAAGAAACAAATGACCAGATCTTTATAATATTCTGTTACTTGCAGAAAATATGTATTTAGTGCTTAAGATTGAAATTCATATGTAAACAAATCTGTGGCAAGTGACTTGCAGGCTGGAGGTGGAAACTGGGAGACGGTCTTGTTGAAACTTTTCATGAGCAGAACATGTAACAAGTAATTGTTCAAGTATTTGAACAGATCAAGTATTGTGAAAATCTCAGGGCTTTCAACAGCTCAGTCACTGCCATAATTTATCCCTATGTAAATAACATGCTATTGCCAAAGAAGCTGATCCAAATTTAATCCTAGTGTTGACGATTAAAAGCAAAACTATTTAATCGAGATGCAGCGATCAGCAAAACCTCAAGTCATGAGTAATGACAAAAATATGGATATAACATCTCAGAGAGCATTGTTAGCGCTTCTATCCGAAGTTCATGCAAGGGTCAGGAATCAACAACTCATATGTTGGATCTTCAGACGATTGATTATGTAAGAGAGGATACTATCACGAGGGTGATTATAATAAAGGATTTTATTACTAAAGATAAAACCAATAGAACGTGAACATCTTCTTGAAGTGGAACAGATGTAGTTGCTCAAGAAGTACTAAAGAAAAGTAAAGATCTTCATGCAAAGCACGGCTATGTATAGCTTGCAATTTGAGTAATTCAGCCAGAAAAGTGCATCAGATGGCACTATTCACGTGAGTCCCATAAGTTTGACGTTGATCCGTCTAAATGATCTGCAAACAGGTGACTCTGTGTCTATGGACTTAATAATAGCACATACACATGTAATACTACCAAACACAATTGGGAAAGAACCTCATAAATAGAAATTACTGCGTAGAACTGTTCATATTGATCATGAAACAGGTTTTATTCAAGTCTAGGTTCAAGTTGCACTGAAGTCTGGCAAAATATTAAATTAGTTATCCAAGTTTAGAGGACTAAAGAATGAATTTGGTCATAGAATATAGTGTTTTTATGCTGAAAACAGAATGGTGTCGTGGAACGAGCCATTGGGAAAGTAACAATGAAGTCAAGAACAATTAAATTGATGCAAGGTTCTGATCCCTTGTATCCAGAGGATGATTGATGAAGAATTTGATGACGCTAATCAAGTTCAATCTCTTTTCCTCCATAGGAGAAAGTCCTTCACAGGACCCTGAAACTGCAATTAACCAAGAGATAAAGTGTGCTACCACTTTATTCTCACAGATGAGAACAAGCGGTGGCCGACGAGCTACTTGACCTCATTTTGAGAACAGCAATTGGTCAAGCTACCAAAAAAATCCAAATAAGCAGAAAGCGCGAGAAAGTGATAACAATTTGCAATTTCTTAAACATCCTGAATGGTATTTGGAAAAAGAGTGGGATCATCACAAAATTGCTATGCTATCTGGAATGGACCATGTGGTAGACCTCTTGTGTTGACACAGAAACAGTAACTGTTTACTGACACCAAATTGCTTGAAGCACCGAAGAAAATGCTGAAGAGAACCCCAACTTGTGTAAAGCGATTATTGTTCCTGACAAGAAAGTTTACTGGAAACATGTGAGGTTGAGATCTAAACTTTGGAGAAGAAAGGTGCCTGGATGTTGTTTGATAGAACTCCTATAATGCATGTATTTCCTGGAACTTGGGTGTTCGTGTTGGATAAATCAAAAATTGACGGAAAGCAGCGCGGTGAAATAAAAAAATGAATGGCGAAGAATGCTGGCGAAGAATTGTTCGAAGAAGAAAAAGGAAAGAAAAGGGAGAAAACGGAGAAAAAAGAGCAGAGAAAGAAAAACAACACGAAACAGGGACTAGCTCATAATTTTTAATTTATTAGCGTGCGTTAACCAAAATTATCTGCATGTTCAACATAAATTAATAATTATACCCTGCTTCTACCATGGTAGATCAGGCAGATACTAAGGAAGAGAGCTCTGAGGGAGCTCATGGTGACACAACAAATGATAGGAAAGTCACACAAGGAAAGGCCTTCAAGAAAAAGAACACCAAAAACAGTGATGGAAAAAAGTATGATGGGATTCCAGAGCTACTGAAAGGTGTAGGGTTCACAATTGCTAGAGATGGTCCGGACTTGTACCAAAAGGCAGTGAACAGGCTTGGAGTGTACATGTGCACTACATACAAAAATGGTTCTGACCTGGAGATGTGCCTAGATGCGGAAGAGCTTATATTACCAGAGGAGCCTATGCTACCCGACAATCCTACGCCTCACCAGCGAAATATGTGGGATCTACGAGAGGCGTCGGCCATAAAGAATGAAGACACATTGCGACAAAACATGTGGTCATTATACACAGTCGTATTAGCACTATGTGATGCCA
>Ga0209812_10002083_pt1 | contig 12478 bp, 8 predicted proteins | sample JI71714BDNA_FD_187502 | JGI IMG/M metagenome (GOLD analysis project Ga0209812, IMG submission 187502) | Wastewater effluent complex algal communities from Wisconsin, to seasonally profile nutrient transformation and Carbon sequestration -... | ecosystem: Engineered > WWTP > Effluent > Algae...
AAGGCAAGCCCTTCACGCTGGTAAAGTTTCGCACGATGCGCGACCTGCGCGATGCCGAAGGCCATTTGCTTCCCGATGAAGACCGGGTCACGGGCATTGGCACATTTTTGCGGAAAACCCGCCTTGATGAACTTCCCAGTCTGTGGAATGTCGTCAACGGCGATATTGCCATTGTCGGTCCGCGCCCGTTGTTACCTGAAACGATCGCCAGTCTGGGCGAACGGGGCGTGAAGCGCGGATCGGTCCCGCCCGGTTTGACCGGCTGGGCACAGGTCAACGGCAATACATTGCTGTCTCTCGACGAGAAAATTGCGCTCGATCTATGGTATATCGACAACGGCCATTGGCGGACGGATCTGTCGATATTGATCTCCACCCTTGGGGTGATGGCTGCTGGTGAAAAGCGTCGGCGTCTGCAATCCTGACACAGAAAAGCCGGAATATCCTTTTGGATATCCCGGCTTCTATCTTTTGCTTTGACCAGCCGCGAACCGGCTAGTGAACTGACCAATTATTCTGCAGCGACCTGGACGTCGTCGTAGTTCATTTCGTCATCCATTTCCTTGACGTCGTCGGCCACAACCTGAACGCCATTATTGAAAGCCCAAATCGCAGCTTGCGTGCGATTGCTGACCCGCAGCTTACGCAAGATCGCTTTGACATAGACCTTCACAGTCGCTTCGCTGATTTCGAGGCGACGTGCGATAACCTTGTTAGCATGGCCAACAAGCAGATAACGCAAGGTGGTGATTTCACGCTCCGACAGGATACGCGTAACATCGGGGTTACGCGCAAATTGGGGAACCTGGCTTTTTTCTTCCATGCCGGAAAGATGCTGCGCCAATTGGCTCGGCATTACCTTTTCGCCCATGGCAACGAGGCGGAGCGACTTCATCAAGGCATCCAGGCTGATTTCCTTGACGATATAGCCATCAACGCCATATTTGAAGGCGTCGACAACTTCTTCGAGGTCGAACTGGTCCGAGAGCACAACTTTGCGTGACTTCGGGAAGCTGGCGTTCAGCGCTTCCAATTCACTTTCAAGGTGATCGGTCGTGCTGTTGTCCAGAATGAACAGATTTGGAGAGTCATCCTCGGCATTCGCGAGCAGGAACGATGTCCCGCTTTCAACGGAAGCCTGTACCGAAAAATTTTCTTCGGCTAGAATGCGGCGGAGGCCTTCACGAGCAAGAGAATTCTTGCCTACTACTACGGCGGATAAAATTGCATCGGTCATCAAACGTACCTTGTCCAGAAGATTTCACGTTTGCGACCCACGTAAACTTTACTTTTTGGTAAGTTTCTTAAAGTTATATAACTTCCGCAGACCTGTCGACCCCCAAAGGGCCATTTTTGGGCCAATTTTGCATTTTTTTGCAGGTGCGAGATAACCATTTAAATGTCTGATAATTAAAAGAATATTTCAATTCTTTGTATGAATTCGTCAGTGTCGTACCATAGTGGGACACCCATCTATCCAAAGGTAAATAGCCGTAAAAGACGAAAGTCTAGCCATTTTGGATAAGTGATTCGTTTTGGTGATTCGCACGTTAACCATCTTTCCCGTCCCATTTTTCCGTCACCATTGCAACGGATTGTAACAAATGTTGCCCGTTTCGATCCCGGGAACGCGCAAAAAGCGGCACTCCAACCCCCAGTCATTAGCGAATTTGTGGCCTGGATACCGATAATCTAATGCTGCCCCAGCTCGTGAGTGGGGTCAATTTTCTCAGTTTAAAGTATTTCGGGACAGAAAAAGGCACCGCATCGGAAAAAATCCAATGGATTCAATGAAGTGGGAGATTTCACCCCTCTATCCCATTGAATCTAAATATAAATGCAGAATTGAGCCCGGATTTGCGCGATCTCTTCGAAATTTTATCCAGCTAAATTCATTCAGATAGCCAGTCCGCTCATTAATCATTGCGTTACTATCTTTACGAACATAGTGTTACTATTTTAAAGGCACTCTCAACTTCTTCCCGCTTCCGCCTCATTTGACCCGGCGGACGGAGGATCGAGATCTGGAGCCTTTAACATGTCACGTCGCACTTACCGTCGTCCCGCCGGTGCTCAACGCACATTGGTCTTGCCCGAAATGTTGCCGTCCAAACCGGTGCGCGGGCCAAGTCGTGCGGAAAGGCTATTTACGCTATTGGTCACAATCACTGCGATTATTTGCACGCAAATTCCGGCTGACCTTTTCGGGCAAACATATAACCCGTCCAAACTACCATCGGGGGCGCAGCGCGCCTTTCCAAGTGCCGAAGGTTTTGGCGCAGCTTCCTTAGGCGGGCGGGGCGGACGGGTGATCCCAGTCACGACGCTCGCCGATTCCGGCGCAGGGTCCTTACGCGAATGCATGATGGCAACCGGGCCGCGCACGTGCGTGTTTCGTGTGGCTGGCACCATTGAACTGCTACGGCAGATCAAACCCACCTCCGGCAATCTTACCATTGCTGGCCAAACCGCTCCGGGCGGCGGTATCGCCATCAAGAACCATCCGTCCAACCTGACGGGATCGCCCTTCTACTTCAACAAGCCCCATAATATTGTCCGCCACATCCGGATCCGTCCCGGTCCCACCAGCGGTACGAAGCAGGATACCACCGACAGCATCACTATCGATGCCGGTGCGACACACACGATCATCGACCATGTCTCGCTATCCTGGGCCACCGACGAACCCTTTAACACAACAAAGGCGGCCTCCAATGTCACCATCCAATGGTCTCTGGTTTATGAAGGGCTAAGCAAGTCGACCCATATTTCCGGTGAACATGCGAAAGCTATGTTCCTGGAGGGCGATAATATTACCGCACACCATGTGTTCATGGCCCATGCGACTGACCGTATGCCCAATGCGGGCGTGGGTAGCCGTGTCGATTTTGTGAACCTCATATCCTATAATATGCGCGAGAAAGCACATCAGTACTTCTCCATGAAGCAAAAGCAGAGCGCAGCAACAAGCGGCTTGACGCGGCAGGTTAATGCTATCGGCAACTGGGTATCCATGGGGCCCAATTCGCTGCGCGGCATACGGATTTACGGCGGTAACTATGACGAGCAGTTTTCGACAAACCCGGGCTTTGCAAAATTCTATCTCTACCAGAATTTAGACGGACGCCGTAAAAGCCCGACACTCGACGAGAAGCTGTTTCTGGACCCCGCAGATTGGAGATATGTCCAGACACAGCCGGTCGGCGTAATCAGCGTCCAAATCTTCAGCCCAGCCGATCAAGCTGTCCGTGACATAATGGCCTTTGCCGGGGCCTTCCCTCGCGACAGTGCCGACAGGCGCGTCCTGCAGGGTTTCGCGGCGTGCAGCGGTTCAATTATTGACCATCCGTCGCAGGTGGGCGGTTGGCCCCTTTTGGCAAGCGGGATCGCCTATGCGGATTCAGACGCCGACGGCATGGATGATGCATGGGAAAAGAGCAGGAATGTCACGAGCGGAACCGCAGATGCTGACGGCGATGGCTACACCAATTTGGAAGAGTTCTTAAATGAACTGGCCGGGGATCAGGACATTGGTGGCAATTTCATTAGCCGCGTGGGTGCAGGTAATGGGCCGATACCGCCCGTCAATTGCAACATCATCCCGTTATAATAGTTGCTTTGGTCGGCCGGGGAGTCCCCCGGCCAAGATCCCGTTATATCAGACGGTGATGCCGCAGTTCGCCGCTGGCACCACTCCTGATCCGGCACCGACGCGATTGATCAGATTTCCTGCAGAGTCCTGATCGCCGGCCAATTCATTCAGAAATTCTTCCAAATTGGTGTAGCCATCACCGTCAGCATCCGCCGTGCCGCTGCTCACGCCGCGGGAAGCTTCCCAAACATCGTCCATGCCATCGCCGTCCGCATCCGCATAGGGCGTACCGTTGGCCAGTACTGGCCAGCCGCCAACCTGGCTGGGGTCGTCAATGATCGAACCGCGACAGCTCAGGAAGTCCAGCACTACACGCTGATCGGAAATATCGCGGGGGAAAGCGCCAGCAAAAGAGGTGACATCGCGCACACCTTGTGCGGCAGAGGAAAAGAGTTCGACCGACAACAACCCGATGGGGCTGCTTTGGATATAGCGCCAATCGGCCGGATCGAAGAAGAGCCGATCATCCAGACTCGTCGACAGGCGACGCCCGTCAATATTGCCCGACAGGTAAAATTGGGCAAATCCCGGATTGGTCGAATATTGCTCGTCGTAATTCCCGCCGTAAATCGACGTACCGCGCATCGAATTGGGGCCCATGGATACCCAGTTGCCCACAATATTCGCCTGACGGGTCAAACCGCTGGTGGCGCTGCCCTGCTTTTGCAGCATCGAGAAATATTGGTGCGCCTTTTCCTTCATATTGTAGCTTACAATATTCACAAAATCGACGCGGCTGCCGACACCCGCATTGGGCATGCGGTCAGTCGCATGCGCGACCAGCACATGATGCACTGTAATATTGCTGCCTTCGACAAACATTCCCTTGGCATGTTCGCCCTGAATATGTGTCGATTTGCTCAGACCTTCATAGACAAGTGACCATTGCACGGTGATATTTGCCGAAGCCTTGGTCGAATTGAATGGCTCATCGGTTGCCCAAGATAGAGAGACATGGTCGATGATAGTATAATCCGCACCTGCATCAACCGTGATACTGTCGGTAGTGTCCTGCTTTGTCCCGCTGGTTGCGCCAGGACGAATCCGGATGTGGCGGATAATGTTATTTGGCTGCGACAGATAAATGGGCGATCCGGTCAGGTTTGACGGATCATTGCGGATCGCGATCCCGCCACCCGGCGCAGTCTGACCGGCAACGGTCAAATTGCCGGACGTTGGCTTGATCTGTGAATTGAGAACAATAGTGCCCGATACGCGGAAAACGCATGTGCGTGCACCAGTCGCCATCATGCATTCGCGCAGCGAACCTGCGCCCGAATCGGCGAGTGTAGTCACGGGAATCACACGTCCGCCACGGCCACCTGTTGCGGCAGCACCAAATCCTTGCGCGGTCGGAAATGCACGCTGCCGTCCGTCCGGTAACTTGGATGGGCTATAGACGCCTGCCGTCGTTGGAGGAGGTGGAGGTGGGGGTGCCGGCGGTGGCGGTGGCGGTGGTACCGGCACCGGAGGAGGAGGAGGAGGTGGTGGTGGTGGCGGCGGAGCCGGCGTAGGAGGTGGTGACGGCGGCGGCGTTGTTGTCGGCGGAGGCGACGGAGGCGGTACCTCCGCTGGTGGCGGAGAAGGCGTGGGCGGAACCACTACAACAGGAGGGGGAGGTGTCGAGCTCGATGGTGGTGCGCTGCCGCTACCGCCACCCGCACCACCGCCGCCGCAACCCGACAGAGCGAGAGCGAAGACAAGTGTAGAAGAACCGACGACGATGCGTCCGCGACGTTGCATTGGTTTGCGACCTCTGGCCATATGGATGAGACCCGTGCCTTTGTTTCTTTGTAAGCATCGAGTATGCGAAGTTACCTAATTAGAAGTAGGCGAATATGGTTAACAAACTGTGAAAGAAACAGCGCGTCGGCCACACGTTGTTTATTATCGGTCAGTTGAAAATGCTCATGAATGGCAGATTAACGCCATTTTTGGAGCATAGAGAGCCGCTTACAACAAAGTCAGTATCATTCCGCCACTTAACCCAAACGGCCAAGCAGAACCTACAAATCCAGGTCTCGCGTCATCACAATGGAACTGATACCCCTTTTGCCTTCCTGACGCTCCAATTGGACCACAATATCGATCACAAAACGGGCATATTCGATCACATCCTGACGACTCAGTCCGATTCCCGATTGCATCACCATCAACGCCAACTGCTCGATGGCGCCACGTGGCGAGTTAGCGTGGATAGTGGAAAAGCTTCCGGGGTGGCCGGTGTTGATTGCGCGCAGAAAGCTGACGGATTCGCTGCCGCGCAACTCACCCAGCACGATACGGTCGGGCCGTAGGCGTAACGCGGCCTGCAACAGGTCATTTGTGTTGATGCGCGCGACGCCCATATCGCCTTTCATCGCAACCAAGCCAACCGAGTTGGGGTGCGACAGGCGTATTTCCGGGGTGTCTTCCACCAGAACGATACGCTCGGACATGGGCACTTCAGCGAGGAGCGCATTGAGGAAGCTTGTTTTACCCGTCGATGTACCGCCGCTGATCAGGATGGTTTTACGGGCATGGATAGCCTGCTGCAGAAAGGCGATCGGGTCGCTTTTGGCCAGCATGACCGCCGGCTCGGCGGCAGGGGCAAGCTTCGTGGAAAAGGCCGAGAGCGGCATCGCCTTGATCTTGTGGCGGCGGATGGCGATGACCCAGTCGCCGCGCGTTGCCGACGGCGCGATGACCTGCACACGGGCACCGTCTTCGAGCACGGCGGACAGCAAAGGGTTCTCCCGGTTCACGCCCTGGTTGTTCACACGGGCAATTTGTGTGGCCAGCCGTTCAATCAATCGGCTATCAATTTGCGGCACAAGTGCGCATTCCATTTTGCCTGGACCAGCGCGCTCCACCCATATTTCGCCGGGGCGGTTTATCAATATTTCGGTTACATCATCCTGGTTCAGCCAAGGCTGAAGTGGCGCAAAATAGGCCTCCAGATAAGACTGCGCGACCTTCTCGCCGCTGTCCTCAGGTGTGACCGGCCGAACGCTCAAAGATTGGCACCCAGGGCGTCAGTAAAGTCCAAATCCCGCGCCACAAAGATCTTAACAGCCTGTCCCTGCACCACGCGGATAGTAGGTGGTATGTTGGCACTACTCTGCGCCGCCACAGACGCCGCGCTGGTGCCGGATGCGATCACCACGCCATCATTTGATCGCGAGCCAAGCGCACCCACCACTGACAACAGAATCGCAGCACCAAAACGCTGGAAGAAATGGCTGTTCACTTTACCGGGCAGCCCGGTTTGCCCGGCCCCGTCCGTTCCGGGTGAACCCAGGTCGATGGATATTCCATCGGGGCGTATCGCGCGCGTCCAAATGACATAGGCACGCTTCTGCCCGGCGGCGACGCCGCTTTTATATTGCCCGATCAAGCGCGACCCGCGCGGTAACAGGACAGTCTTGTTGTCAAAACTTCGGACATCCTGACTGACGAACGCACGGGTATATCCAGGCAAGTCGGAGTTTATCGCTGTTTCCAGAACCGCCGGAATGAGAGTCCCTGCAACGATCGTAGCAGCCGGGTTCGCCATGGGCGTCGCACTGCTGCTTCCGCCTTCGCCAGCGCGCATTCCGAAAAGTTCGTCATTGTTCAAACCGATTGGCGTGGTTTGCACGTCGCCGGCCGATGCCTGGCGGCTGGCATTGCGTCGCTGCAAACGGTCGGCATAATCGTCCAATATAAGCGCCGGGGAGCGCGGATCGGTCGTTCTAGGTTCATAATTTGTTGAAGGGGACGGCAGAACAGTTGCCATTGGCGGCGGAGTAACTGGAGGCACACCCTGGCCACCGGGCACCGTACTTGGCTGCACACCCATGACCGAATTACCCAATGGATCAACCAGCGTCACTGCATTTTGCGGAACATTTGGCGGCTGAAGCTCGGCAATTGCCGGCATTTCTTCGTCCTGTTTTGGTTGGGGGCTTGCGGTCTGTCGCGCCTCGGACATTAAATAGAGAGTCATCGCGCCTAACGCCACGGCACCAAACATGCCGCCCCAAATCGCAAAGCCGTCTTTGCCGCGCTTCTGGTTTGCGACTACCGGAAAACGGTTGGTCGATGCCTCTTCGAGGCTTTCATCATCAAGCGTAGTCCTTGGATCACGCTCATCATGGATGCCTTTCGTGATCGTTTTCAATTCCCGTTCTCCATTTTAGGCTGAACAGGATCGGGTAAGGTTATCCTATCCAACCGCGCTCTGGCCTTACCCAAACGAAGCATCAATGCGCTGGGTACGAAATCAATAACAAAATAATCATTCTGCGCGAGTTGATTCACAAGGCTTTCCGTGCCGTCGGCGCTAATCGAATAGATCGCTGGCGGAGAAACTGCTTTGGGCCAACGCAGATAGGTCAAAGTGCCATCATCGAATATTTCACTTGGCCATAGGCTTTCCTTCCCACTCTTGGCCCAGCTTAAATTGATCTTAGGTGACGGGTCGGTCGCCGTCTCACTGAGCGCTTCAGGTGGAATACCGGTCAGGTCCGGAACTTCCGATACAACCGGATCGGGCGGATAGATGAAGCGCATCGTGTAAATGGGCACTGCCTTCGGATTGGTCGAATTCAGCTCGAACAAATAGGTTCGACGGTCCGTGACCACGGTCAGATTGGTGACCTTCTTTGTTGCGATAGGCTTGATGAACAGAATGTTCGCACGTTTGTTCGGCGTAATCTGCCAATTGGAACCATCGCCAACGGCGATATTTTCAATCCGCTCTTCTTCCCCAAATAATATCGCGGTCTGAATGCCCATAACGCCTGCGATGGGATAGACTGTCTCTGGCGAGTAATGGCGTTCAACGACGCGACTATCGGCGCTTTGCATTGCAAAGGACGGCTGAAGGCCGAAGGCGACAAAAACGAGTAGCGCCATCAGAAAAACAGGGCGTCGCAACTTGCTCATACCGTACTTTCCCGCTTTAAACGCACAGCGCCAATAGTTGCGGGTCGGAATTTGCGACCCAGTGCTTGTGTAACATCATTCGATTCCCGTTTACCCGTGCCTACACTGCTCACCATGTCGCCGGTATTAACGGAAAAGTTTCGGGCGAAGCCCGCGCGTTCCGATGTCTCTGATGCCGGCGATGGCATAGCCGATTGATCGACCGCACGCAGGATCGATTGCGTCCGTTGATCTGGCCCGGACTCTACCGATGATGCGGGCGCCGATGCAGCCATGGAGGATGCCGCAACGGCGGCAGCGGCACTCGCAGCATTTGCGTTGTCGGAACTTGATGCGCCAGCCTCTGGTTCTGCCCAGGGAAGGCGCCAGCCGGAGACAAGTGTTGTCGATAATTTGATGGCCATCAGCATCAGCGCAACATGAACGGACGCCGCGAGAAATATGTTCACCGCGATGCGCATATCAATCTCACCGTTCAACTTAGCCAATTCCACCACCAAGGGTCGGATCAGCGCCAGCGTTCCGCCACCCAGCAGAACCGCGAACAAGGGCGTCACGGCGAGCATGACGACAGCTTTCATCCAGCCGACAAACAACCCACGTGTACCAGAAAACAAGGCCAATATGATGAAAATGGGTCCCAATGCCAGCATCAGGGCCAAGGCCATGCGCGCGACTATGAGGACACCAACCGTGCCCAGCAAAAGCATCAAAGCGCCGAGCCAGAGCAAGTCGCCTTCTGCCGACATGACGCCGGCCGCACCCTCCGGTCCAACGCCTGCGGTGCGCGATTGCAAGGCAACTTGTGCAATTGCCTGGAACATGATGTCCAACTGCCGCGAGAACATATAGGTCGCGCTGCCTTTGGTGTTCAAAAGTATCTTGGCCAGTTCTTCCGGAGCGCCCAACGCGATATTGAGGACGAAGCTTTGATATCCAATCCAACTGGTCGCAAATGTCAGGATAAGCCCGAGGCCAAGAATGCGCGGAGGCAAGGCCGAAAGACGGCCACGACCGCTGAGAAGGCGGAACGCAATTAACGCCACATATATGGTCAGTATAATTGTCAGCGCCCAACCAAGCGCGCCGCCGGGGCCGAAAAAGCGGTTGAACGCATATTCAATGATACGCTCGCTGTTGCAGTCAATATACTGCAGCCCGGCGGTTATCCCTTGCTCTTTCAAGCCAGTCGGTTGGCAGAACTGGCTCATTGGGCGAATTCCGACAAATCGAGCAAGATGTTCGGATCACCCGGCCACGGCGTCTTGGTCAGATGCTCATACCATTTTTCAGGCTTGTCGCCGTAGCTTTCGCGTAAACTGTCCAGCGCCCGCACGCTGGACTCGCGGCCGGACAGTATAGTCAGAATGTCAGGCATCTGGCCCAAATCAAGACGGACAACCACGCTGTGATTGGGTTTCCGGATCAAGAAGCACCGGCTGTGAACAGGCAGAGTTCGAACGAGCGACAACTCATGGTCGCTCAAACCAAAACCACCGCAATAATCCTCGGGCTTTGCGCGGCTGTTGGGCATGAATATCTGCGTCGCGGTTTGCTCGACAATCGCCGATGATACCTTGCTATCTAGGGCGTCCCGCGCGCTCTGCGTGCCGAAACCGACAATCGCATTGCGTTTACGCAATGTCTTCAACCAATCGCGTAGCCGTGCTGCAAAAACCGGATCGTCCAGTACTTTCCAGCCCTCATCGATCATGATCATCGCGGGACTTCCATCCAGTCGTTCATCGACACGGTGGAAGAGGTACATCATGACCGCTGTACGAATAGCAGGCTGATCAAGCAGGGCTGTCATATCAAAGCCTATGATGCGGTTCGAAAGATCAAGGCCGTCCTGATCATTGTCGAACACCCAGCCTCTGTCGCTGCGGTCCAGCCAAGGACGCAGCCGGGATTGCAAATCACCTTCTTCGGGCCGTTTCGTTCCGCCAAGCAATTCGCCGAGATGGCGCAAGGTGCGCAGATGTTCGCCCTGTTCAAAGCTTGCGTCGACAGCCGACGCGATGAGCGTTTCATCGGCGGGTGACATGCCCCCCTGCTCCGGGGCCAGAAGACATGCCAACCAGTCGCGCAAAAATGCACGGTTCACCGGACTGTCAGGAAGACGCAGCGGATTAAATCCGGTCGAAATTCCAGGGCGCAATTCGACATAGTTCCCGCCCAGTGACCGCAAGAAAATCTCGGCACCGCGATCCTTGTCGAACAGGATGGTCCGCGGCTCAAGCTTCTGCGCCTGCGCGGTGAGGAAATTCATCACCACCGTTTTACCGGATCCGGATGGTCCGATGATGCTGAAATGGCCCAAATCGCCTTCGTGGAAATTGAAGAAATAGGGTGTCGCGCTGGTGGTTTCGAAAATGGTAATTGCGTCGCCCCAATGGTTCCCCTTGGGTTGCCCCATTGGGAAGCCATGCATTGAGATGAAGCTTGCCGCATTGATAGTGGAGATCATTGCTCCGCGGGCAATATACATTTCGTTGCCGGGAAACTGCGCCCAAAAGGCAGGTTCCAGATTCACATCTTCGCGGACACCGATGGAACCGAAATCCGCAAGTGCCGCAACTGCCTTTGCCGCTGCCTTATCCAAGGATGTTATGTCGTCTGCACGAACCGAAAGCGACAGATGGTGCATCCCAAAACCAATCTGCCCTCCGATCAGTTGGTCCTTTGCGGCAAGCATTTCGCGTCGTTCGCCTGCCACGTCTTCATCGGTTGCCTTCAATCGGCGCAGCGACAGATCGATCCTCTCCTTGGCAACCTGACGGTCGACGGGTGCGAAGCTTTCGGTCAGTGCAAATTCGTGCGGCAGGCGCAGAACATCATCGAGGATACCGACGCGTGTTTCACCGGGATAGTCTTTGACAGAAATCATCGCCGCAAATTCGGAACCACCAGCGCCGCGATATTCGATCGTGTCCAAGCCAAAACTGACACGCTTGTACGGAATATGATTCCCCAAATCGACATCGTCGTCAGGTTTCAAAACCGCGCGCATTTCACCATTGTACAGAGCGGCCAAAAACTCGAGCAGTTCTGAACAGGTTCCGCCGTCGCCTTCATAACAACCAAGATCGCGGACGCCATATTGTTGCAACGCTGCGCTCAGGCCAATCACCGCACTGTCGAGATCACGCAATTCTTCCTGAAAAACCGCGTCAAAATGGTTGCGGTTAAACCGGCGGCGCATTCTTTCGAGCAAGCCAACTTTACCACGCGGCGGACGGCGCAAAACCGTCAGGAAAAGTTCATTGGCAAACAAGGTTCGCTTAGCGAGACGTGACGACCACTTCTCTTGCAAATGCGCAGAAAAGGCGCCCGTATATTGAGAAGGCATTTCCGCCGACACGCGACGTCGTATGACGTGGTGATAGACAATGAAGCGTGCATCCAGCGTGCTTCGCAAAATTGTCTCGCGAACGGCCTGCGTATGGTTGAGATGGTCCGCATCTTCCGTTTCAAATGGCAGGCCATTTAAATGGAGCACGCGCATCAAGCTGCCATCACGCAGCTGCAGCGTCACGTCATCGACATGCCGTCGATACGGCAGGCGTTCGCCCGCGCGCTGCTCATATTTGCCCCATGCTGCGGGTCCCCGCCAAGCCATCATTTATTCCAATTCACGGTGCGTAACTGTTGCATCCCCAGCGCTTCCAATTTTTCACACGTGGTGTCCGGGACACTTTTGTGATCCACAAATCGAAAAAACGGGGCTCCCGAAGACACGCCAGATATCCAATTACGTGGACGATCAGTGCGACTCCCAATGCCCAAAAACTACGGGTTATCAGGAATGCTTCGGTTGAAATCACGCCATTGATGACAAAAAAACTATAGGTGACGCCCGCAAACATATGCGGCCGCGTAAGCGATGTAAAAACGGGCGCCTTGCTTAATGCCACA
>Ga0209812_10002085_pt1 | contig 12470 bp, 10 predicted proteins | sample JI71714BDNA_FD_187502 | JGI IMG/M metagenome (GOLD analysis project Ga0209812, IMG submission 187502) | Wastewater effluent complex algal communities from Wisconsin, to seasonally profile nutrient transformation and Carbon sequestration -... | ecosystem: Engineered > WWTP > Effluent > Algae...
TACTTTTCTTCTTCTTGTATCAATCCCTTTAATCCCAATATATATTTAATCAATTGGTCTTTGTTCTGCAAAGTTTTGTAGGCCTCATTAATCGTTGCTGATTGTTCTAGTGCGGTGTTTTGTTCCTCCTCTGTACCTCCGCCAAAAAAGTCGGGGTGATTGGCCCTGCTCAGTTCGTAAAATTTTTTCTTTATGGTTGCGGTGTCGATAGTGAAACTGGGCTCTATCCCGAATAATTCAAAATAATTCATGGCACAAATTTAAGCCCTTAGCATTCATTAAGGTTTCGAGAAATGATAAATATCATTGTTATTAAAGTGGGCAATCAGTTAAATTCGTGCAAAATTGTTCGATGCTTGTTATTGGTCTTATTAGAGAGGGTAAAATTCCGGCGGATAATCGCGTGGCGTTAACGCCGGCGCAGTGTAAATTTCTTACTAAGAATGTAGAGAATGTGGTGGTGAAAGTGGAGTCGGCGCCGGATCGTTGTTATTCTGATGAGGAGTATGCGCGTGCAGGGATGGAAATTACGAATGACCTTTCTGATTGTAATTTGTTGCTCGGTATTAAGGAAGTGCCCGTGAGTCAGCTCATTCCGAACAAGCGTTACATGTTCTTTTCGCATACTAAAAAAATGCAGCCTTATAACCGTGCCCTCATGCAGGCCATGGTGCAAAAAAATATTACCCTCATCGATTATGAATGCTTGGAACACAAAGATGGGCAGCGCATCATCGGCTTTGGTTTTTTTGCGGGTATTGTGGGGGCGCACAATGGTATCATGGCGTATGGCAATCGTACGAGTGCGTTTAAATTAGAGCGGGTGCACCAAATCAAAGATTATCGTGCCCTGATTCATACTTATTTTGGTTTGAAATTGCCGCCCATGAAAATTGCAGTAACGGGTAGTGGGAGAGTGGCCCATGGTATTTTAGAAATCATGAACCTTTTAGATGTGCAGGAAGTGGAGCCCGATGAATACCTGAGCAAAGACTTTGACTATCCTGTGTATGTGCATTTAAAGGGCAATAATCTTTATCAGCATAGCACTAATAAAACTTATCATCGCGATCATTTTCATGAGCATCCAGAGGAGTACGAATGTTTGTTCGAGCAATATTGCGCGCATACCGATATTCTCATGAATGGGATTTATTGGGGTACCAATGTGCCTCGTTTATTTTCGATGGAATCCTTGAAGCATCCCGATTTCAAGATTCAAACCATTGCAGATATTACCGATGATAAGCATGGTTCTATTCCTTGTAACCTAGGCGATGCTACCATTCAAGATCCCGTGTATGGGGTGAATAAATTGTCTGGTCAAAAAACCGATCCTTATTTGCCCAATTCTGTAGACATCATGGCCGTGGGGAACCTGCCCAATGAATTGCCGCGTGATGCCAGTCGTTATTTTGGCGAACAGCTCATTAAATATATTTTAGAGGATGTGCGCAAAGGTGGATCGGCCATCATTGAGCGCGCCACTATCTTAGATAAGGGCAAACTCACCGAACCATTCGAATATTTAAATGACTATGCGAGTCTTGATTAGTTAAATATCACCTATTTCAGCATAGCCTTGATATCATTCAGTTTCATCAATGCTTCTACGGGTGTTAATTGATTAATATCAATCGCATTCAGTTTGGCTCGTATGCTTTCGAAGGTTTCCGTATGTGCATCAAATATGCTCAACTGTACTTTGGGAACGGATGCATTTTGCACAGCTTCGCTTACGATATTATTACCTGCTTCTTCTTTCACGTGCTCTTTCTCTAACTGCTCCATGATTGCTGTAGCCCGGTTAATTAATGCAGTGGGCATTCCAGCCATTTTTGCTACCTGTATACCAAAGCTATGCGTGCTTCCGCCTGTAGCCATTTTACGTAAGAAAATAATTTTATTGTTCAGCTCTTTGTGCGTGATATGATAGTTTTTAACGCGCGGTAAATGTTCTTCCAATTCATTCAACTCATGGTAATGCGTGGCAAACAAGGTCTTCGGCGCAAAAGGACTATTGTGAATGTATTCCACCATGCTCCATGCAATCGATATACCATCATAAGTAGCCGTTCCTCTTCCAATTTCATCGAGTAATATCAAGGAGCGCTCACTCATATTATTAATGATGCTCGCCGTTTCATTCATTTCTACCATGAAAGTAGATTCACCTCCACTTAAATTATCTGAAGCACCTACACGGGTAAATATTTTATCGGTTAGGGGAATCATAGCCGCCGCTGCGGGTACAAAAGATCCCATATGGGCCATCAAAGTAATGATGGCGGTTTGGCGCAGGAGTGCACTCTTACCACTCATATTCGGACCCGTTAAAATAATGATTTGCTGTTCGGTTTTATTGAGTTCAATATCGTTCGATACATATTGCTCATCCAATGCCAGTTTGCGTTCTATCACCGGGTGGCGGCCTTCCTTAATCTGCAATTCCAATCCCTCATGAATCACTGGTTTTTGGTACTGATATTGCAAAGCATTCTCCGCAAAACAAATAATGCAATCCAGCGTGGCCAGTATATTTCCGTTTACTTGAATAGGAGCAATATAGGTTTGTAAATCGGTGATGAGTTGATTGTACAAGTCTTGCTCAATCGCTAAAATCTTGTCTTCGGCCCCAATAATTTTTTCTTCGTATTCTTTTAATTCTGGTGTGATGTATCGCTCTGCATTGGTCAAAGTTTGCTTGCGGATCCAATCGGCTGGCACTTTGTTTTTGTGTGAATTGGTTACTTCTAAATAATAGCCAAACACATTGTTGAAACTAATTTTGAGCGAGCCGATTCCCGTTCTTTCTGCTTCTCTTTCTTGTATGTTTACCAAGAATTCTTTTCCTCCGTTGGCAATATTTCTTAACTGATCTAGTTCTTCATTTACGCCTGCTGCTATTACGCCTCCCTTGTTAATGAGCACGGCAGGGTTCTCCTGTATCTCTTTGTTGATGCGGGTTTGCATGGTTTCGCAGGCATCCAATTGATTCGATAATTTGCCCAGCCATTGGTTGGGACTATTATGCAATAGGGCTTTTACAATGGCCGTCTGCTCTAATCCCCTGGCCAATTGTACGACTTCTCTTGGGCCTATTTTTCTTAATGCAATCTTGCTCACCAATCTTTCAATATCTCCACATGCTTTGATGGCTGCGGCTAATTGTTGCCTGAGTTCACTTTGAACTATACTGAATTCAACGGCTTCTAGGCGTTCTTCAATTTGTTGTTTATTCTTTAGTGGAAATACCAACCATCTTTTCAATAGTCTTGCACCCATGGCGCTCACCGTATTGTCAATCACTTGCAATAAAGAAGTATGGCCTTCCGACTGCATGGGCAGCAATTCTAAATTGCGAATCGTGAATCGGTCCATCCACAAAAACTGATCTCGTTCTATGCGTTGTATCTGCGTGATATGTTGCAGGTTCGGATGCTCGGTATCTTTTAAATAATGCAGGATGGCACTGGCCGCTATAATGGCTGCTGGCATGGCATCTATCCCAAATCCCTTTAGGGAATGGGTATTGAATTGCTTCACTAAGTTTTCTCTCGCAAAACCTTCTTCAAATATCCATCGCTCCATGGTATAGGTATAAAACCTGGTTCCATATTGCTCTTTAAATTTCTTTAAATAACTGCGTTCAAATATGACTTCTGCGGGTTGCATGCTCTGCAACAATTTGTCGATATATTCTTCATTGCCTTCTGCTGCAAAAAATTCTCCGGTAGAAATATCGAGTAAGGCAATGCCTGTATTTTCTTCGGTATAATGAACGGCTGCTAAAAAATTATTGCTTTTATTCTCCAGCATTTTATCGCTGGTGGCAATACCCGGTGTTACCATTTCGGTTACGCCTCTTTTCACAATGCCCTTCACCATTTTCGGGTCTTCTAATTGATCACAGATGGCTACTCGGTGGCCTGCTTTTACCAACTTATGTAAATAGGTTTCTAAAGAATGATGCGGGAAGCCTGCGAGCTCGCTAGAAGCTGCAGCGCCATTGTTTCTTTTGGTGAGGGTAATGCCCAATACACGAGACGCAATAATTGCGTCTTCTCCAAATGTTTCATAAAAATCACCCACCCTAAATAACAAAACAGCATCGGGATATTTTTGCTTAATAGCCCGATGCTGCTGCATCAATGGGGTATCGTTACCAGATTTTGCCATGGCAACAAATATAATGATACCCGTAGTATATTTTTTGCCCTATCTTCTCACAGCTGGTCTTGCTGCTGGCAATGCTTTTCTTGGAAGCTTGGCATCACGCTGTGCAGTGTGGTATACAAAACTTGCCACGATGGTTGCCATTTGTTTTAAATCGTCTTCAATTAAATGGTCGTACACATCCATATTGCTGTGGTGGGTGCGGGTATCGTATTCAATAGGGTCTTGAATAAATTGAAACCCTGGTAATCCCACCCCATCAAATGATTGGTGATCGGTTCCGCCGGTATTATTGATCGTTACCGCATGTGCCCCTAAATCTTTGAATGGCATTAACCAAGCTTTGAAAATATTTCTACAAGCTTCATTGCCTTGTAAATAAATACCCCTGATTTTTCCGGTACCATTATCAATATTGTAATAGCCAGACAACTTCTCGTGCTCAGGTAATAAGTTCATATCTGCTGGATCAGCAAAAGTCTTTTTTACATAGCCTCTTGATCCCCAAAGACCTTGCTCTTCTGCGCTCCATAATCCAATACGGATGGTGCGCTTAGTAGAAATATTCAAGGCTTTTAAAATGCGCATTACTTCCATCATCACTGCCGAACCTGATGCATTATCGGTTGCACCGGTTCCTGCCTGCCATGAATCTAAGTGTGCACCAATCATTACGATTTCATTTTTCAATACAGGGTCTGTGCCTGGAATTTCTCCGATCACATTATAGCCTTGTAAATCCTTGGTATGAAACTTGGTTTTTACATCCACGTCCAATTTTACTGGGGTACCTGTTTTAGCAATGCGTAAAATGCTGTTGAAATCTTCTATGCCTACTGCAATATCTAAAAAGTTTTCTGGGTCAGTACCTTTGTATGCACCTCCACCTTGCGCAAATACGGTACCATCATGGCTTCTAGTGCCTCCGCTGCTTAATAAAGCTACTGCACCTTCTGCTTTGGCCATTTCTTTTAAGATGGCCATCATTCGGGCTGCACCGCCTGGGCCACGTTGTTGTTGCATGGCTTGCATTTGTCTTCTTTGTGCGGCAGTATCTACTGGTCTAGGTGGAGCCATCGTAGCTGCTTCCATTTTAGCCAATTCTTCGTCGGTATATCTTACGGCGTCTGCTTTAAAAGATTGTTTGTAAGTAACCAATTGGTCCATCATGATTACTTTGCCTTTTAATTGGCCACTGTATTTCATTAAGTCTGCACTGTCTTTGGCGCTGATCACCAATACTTCTGCATTTTGCATTTTTTTGTTGCCTGCTGTCCATGTTTTTGGATAAATCATGATAGGTCTGTAATAAGGCGCTGTCATGGCCATATAAGATTTCTCTAGTTCCCATCCTTTTCCAAATTCACCCCATGCATCTAATTCTGCTTTTTCTACTCCGAATGATTTGAGGGTATTGATGGCATAATTGGCAGCTCTGGAATAACCGGGTGAATTGGCCAATCTAGGGCCACTCATATCGGTTAGGTTAAATACGATATCCATTACTTTGGAATTCTCTAATCCTTCTTTGCGGATTCGGTTAATCACAGCCTGATCTACTGGCTCGGTGCCCTGGGCAAGCGCCATAATAGGGCTGGCTAAGGCTAATAGCAAGGAATGCTGAACAAATTTTCTCATATCTGTTTGTTTGTATTTGTGAAATTGGTTTGTTTAAAAAGAGCACGTTAATGTAGTTTTTTTCTCTAACAAACTGCCAAAGTTTATTTGAATGGATGGGTTTACCTTTGCCCCATGCGCAAATGGTCGATGCAAGAATTGGGCAGAAAATCGATTGCTGATTTTAAGGAAGCCCCTAAAACGCCCTTGGTGGTGGTATTAGACAATATCCGAAGCATGCACAATGTTGGTTCGGTATTTAGAACTGCCGATTCTTTTTTGGTGGAGAAAATGTATTTATGTGGGTACACCCCGCAACCGCCTCATAGAGATATTAATAAAACTGCATTGGGTGCTACAGAAACCGTTGCTTGGGAGTATACGGCTACTACGGTGGAAGCAGTGCAAATATTGCAAGCACAGGGATTCAAAGTATATGCAGTAGAACAAGCAGAGGGGGCTATATATTTAGACCAGTTTGATCCCTTGGCAAATCATTCTTACTCCGATCAAAGTAATTCGGGCGCGCCCAAAATTGCCATCGTGATGGGCAATGAAGTAGAAGGGGTGGCCGATGAAGTGTTGGATATTTGCGATGGTTGTATTGAAATTCCGCAACTGGGTTCTAAACATTCCTTAAACATTTCGGTGGCTGCTGGCATTATTATATGGGCCATTACCGAACGCACCGTTTTAAAATAATTCAATTTGACTACTGTTAAAAAATACCTGAGCCTCGTAAAATTTTCGCATACCATTTTCGCCATGCCCTTTGCTTTTATTGGGTTCTTTTTGGCCATTCCACAGGTTACTGCTGCCGGTGGATGCATTATTATGCCGGGCACCATGTCTGGTATATTGTCGCCGATTTTGTTGCAGAAATTTGGATTGGTATTGGTTTGTATGGTTACCGCTCGTAATGCGGCCATGGCTTTTAATCGCTATTTAGATCGTCATTTTGATGCCCTAAATCCGCGCACGGCTATTCGTGAAATTCCTGCGGGCATTTTATCGGCGGAGTCGGCTTTGCGTTTTGTAATTGGCAATAGCATTGTTTTTGTTATTGCTACTTGGTTCATTAATCCGCTTTGTTTTTATCTCTCTTTTGTAGCTTTATTTGTCGTGTTGTTTTACAGCTATACCAAGCGTTTCACGGCTTTATGTCATTTGGTTTTAGGGGTGGGATTATCACTGGCTCCAATCGGGGCTTACTTAGCTGTTACAGGCAGTTTTGCTTTGTTGCCTTTGTTGTTTTCTTTTGCCGTTATTTTTTGGGTAAGTGGTTTCGATATTATTTATGCCTTACAAGATGTAGAGTTTGATCAATCGCATCAATTGAATTCTATTCCTGCTGCCTTGGGTAAAGAGCGGGCTTTATGGGTAGCGCGTTTATTGCATGTTTGCAGTGCTGCTTGTGTTACCATTGCGGGTGTATATGGTCGTTTTCATTGGTTGTATTTTTTGGGCTATGGGGTGTTTGTGGGCATGCTCATTAATCAACATCGCTTAGTGAAACCACATGATTTAAGTAAAGTGAACCTGGCTTTCATGACGAGTAATGGTATTGCTTCTGTGGTATTTGCTATTTTTGTAATCGCGGCTTTATTTGTTCAGTACGGATGGTAAATCAATTTTATGGCTAGAATTATTTGTATTGATTATGGTGGAAAAAGAACGGGCTTGGCAGTAACTGATCCAATGCAAATTATTGCTACTGCATTAACCACCATTCCTTCCAAAGAATTGATTCCTTTTTTGAAAAACTATATGGTTGCCGAACCCGTTGAATTAATCCTAATCGGGGAGCCGCTTAATTTAGACGATAGCCCTACCCATGGTACGCCCTTGGTCAAGAAAGCCATTCAAGATTTAACAAAAGCTTTTCCCGCTATTCCTATTCAAACAGTGGATGAACGTTACAGTTCTAAACTGGCGGTTCGAGCCATGGTAGATATGGGCATGAAGAAAAAAGACCGCCGCGAAAAAGGGAATATTGATCAGATTGCGGCTACCATGTTATTGCAAGAGTTTTTGCAAAACCGTTAACTGGCTTTGTTGGTTCGTTGTTTCGGGGTACTTTTGCCCCCATTATAATTAAATTAGCATGATTCTTCCTATTGTAGCGTATGGTGCACCTGTGTTAAGAAAGATAGCACAACCCATTACCAATGAATATCCTGGACTTACTAAACTCATTGAAGATATGTGGGAAACCATGTATTCCAGCAATGGAGTTGGCTTGGCTGCTCCCCAGATTAATCGTGATATCCGTTTGTTTGTGGTAGACTCCGAGCAAATTTTTGAAAACCTGGAAGAAGATGAGCAGGGCAAATACAATGATGCGCCGGGCATTAAGAAAGTATTCATTAATGCACAAGTAGAAGCGATTCATGGCGAAGAATGGGCTTACAATGAAGGTTGCTTAAGCATTCCTAAAATTCGCGAAGACATTATGCGTGGCGAAGCGGTTACCATGACTTATTACGACGAAAATTTTAAACAGTTCCGTTCTACTTTTTCTGGTATTACTGCTCGTGTTATTTTACACGAGTACGATCATATTGAAGGAAAATTATTCATTGATTATTTAAAGCCTTTGCGTAAGAAAATGCTGCAGGGTAAACTCAATGATATCAGCAAGGGCAAGATTAAAGTGGATTATAAAATGAGTTTTGCCAAATGAGGCGTACACTCGTTGTAAGTTTTTTGGTGCTACTTAGCATCCTTTCCACTTCTATGCAGTTGTTGGCGCAAGACAGTACCTTAATTATTGATGAAAAGCGTTTCACTTTATCGGAAGTGGTGGTTAGAAATAACCTCGATTATAAAATGCTATTAGATCAAATTAAAGAAGACACTACTTTTTACAAAGCCTTCAAGAACTTACGCATACTGGGTTTTAGCTCATACAACGATATTCAAATGAAAGACAAGAAGGGTGCTGTTATTGCTTCTTTGTCTAGTAAAACGCGTCAGAATAGAATCAATGGTTGCAGAACTATGGATGTACTAGAAGAAAAAGTGACGGGTGATTTTTATGATGGTTCTGGGGATTATAATTATATGACTCCTGAACTCTATGCCAGTTTATTTTTTACCAAGGGAACCATTTGTGGCGAAACCAATATTGTTGCTGGTAAGAAGCGTTCTGTGGCAGGTAAAAAAGGAATGGAGAAACACAAAGAGCAATTGAAAATGTTGTTTTTTAATCCAGGTAAAAAAATATCGGGTATTCCTTTTATTGGAGACAAGCTAGACCTCTACGACGAAACCGCACATAAATACTACGATTACCGTTTAGATATTGAAGAATACAAGGGCGAACTCTGTTATGTTTTTTCTATCATGCCCAAAGCCGATTTAGGGTTTATCAAGAATGATCGCATTGTGGTAGACCAAATGGTTACTTGGTTTAACATGAAAACCATGTCGGTATTGGCCCGCAATTATGCGTTAAGTTATAAAGCGGGTGTGTACGATTTTGATGTAAGCATGGAAGTAGAAATGACCAATCTCGGCAATAATGTAATTGTGCCTAAAACGCTTCGCTACAAAGGCAATTGGGACGTCATCTTCAAGAAGCGCGAGCGCGCTATATTCACGGCTACATTGTTTGATTTCAAGAGATAGTTTAATTTTTTGTTTGGGGTTCCCCCCAAAAAAAGAAGCACTCTGGTGAGTGCTTCTAGTTAAGGCAAGGATTAAATTTTTGAAAGCTGTTTATAAACCCAACTTTCTGCCTTGTAGGGTACGGGTTTTCTTGTCACTTTTAGTAACATCGGTTAATTTAACCACCAACTTTACATCTGCTACGCTGCCATTGGTTACGCCGGCTGCTGCTCTGTAAATATTTTTATCGTAAGGAATTTCTACTGATCCATTGTCCCAATTGTTTCCAGCTACTACAAATTTGTCTTCTCCTTCTGCAGGAACAAACAAAAAGGAATTGCCGTTTTCAAAACTTACTCTCAATCCATTTAAATCGGCTGATTCAACAATGCCTGGGGTATAAGCGGGAATAATAATTTCATTAATCAATTTGCCATTGATAAACCGTACGCTGCCAGAAGCCACTTCTGCTTTGGCACTGTCTAATGCCCTGGTCAAAATTAATTTCTGGTCAATATAAAATTGTACTCTTTTCACATCTACATTGTAAGCCATCAGCTTCATTTGTAGTTCGCGTGAAAAAGCAACATATTGACTTTTGTCAATTGTTGATGCATTGCTTGGCGGAGCATATGAATTGTTAGCAGCAGGATTGTTTTGTGGGGTACTGCTTTTCAAATAGCCCTTCGCGCTACTGCTGCTTTTGCCGCCTGAACAGCTGGTAAGTAAACTTACCCCGATTAAAACAATGCCTGTTAGTAAACGAGACATATCTTTTTTTTTAGTTTTTATAAAAAAATGGCAACTATGTACGTTGTAATACCACAAGTTCTGTCTTTTTTCCATTAAAAGAGATGTCTATTTATTTGCTCCTTCTGCAAATTGTTTGAAAATACCTTCTAATTTCACTTTAATTAACTATTCGTAATTATTTACTAGTCAGCAGCTTATATTAAGCTATTTTTAATTTTACTTGAAGCCCTTTTTGGGCATTTTCCAATGAATAGCATTTGCCAAAAATCACCACCAGTTGGTAGGTCACTAGGCTGTGTTTTATCATTAATCCGTCAAAAAACATAACAATTCCGTAATAACCGAATTGGGTTAATGGGGGAGGCTTTTTATTTTAGGAGGATTGAATCCACCTAAAAATTTAATGATGCGAATTATTGATCGGTTATACCAGTACTTGCATTTTCATGCATGGAGCGCTTATGCGTTTGAACGGGCTTGCGATTTGAGTAACGGTTACTTGGGCAAGCAATACAGAGGAAAGGGTACCATGGGGTCTGAAGTATTGTTGAAAATTCAAGAATGTTTTCCCGACCTAAATATTCATTGGTTGTTAACGGGTAAGGGTAGAATGATTCGGCATGTGTTGCCTTATACTTCTGAAGAGGAACCTGCGGTTGAAATGGTGCAGGTATTGCAAGAACAAATTGCATTACTGCAAAAATCGCTGGCAGATAAAAATGAATTGATTGACTTGCTTAAAAAAAAGCGCCCCTTAAAAAGGAGCGCTTTGGCTATCTAATTTATTGAAAAGCTTTGTTGTTTGATCAATTATGCGTTCTCTTCTGCATAAGAGGAGACGGGTTCGCAAGTGCAAATCAAGTTTCTGTCTCCATGTGTATTGTTTACTCTTGCCACGCTAGGCCAGAACTTATTCAATGTAACATAATACAATGGAAACGCTGCTTCTTGTCTGCTATAAGGACGGGTCCACTCATCTGCACATACTACTGCTTGTGTATGTGGTGCATTTTTTAATGGGTTATTCGTCTTATCGGCTTTGCCTGATTCAATGTCTTTGATTTCACCATGAATTGCAATTAAGGCATCACAGAAGCGATCTAATTCTGCTTTGTCTTCGCTTTCTGTTGGTTCTATCATGATGGTTCCTGCTACCGGGAAACTCATGGTAGGCGCGTGGAAGCCATAATCAATCAAACGCTTCGCAATATCTTCTGCTTCTACACCTGCAGTTTGTTTGAATGGTCGTAGATCTACTATGAACTCATGCGCACAAGTGCCATTTTTTCCAGTATATAAAATAGGGTAGTAGTTTTCTAATCTTGCCTTCATATAGTTGGCATTTAGGATGGCATATTCTGTGCTCATTCTAATACCATCTGCTCCCAACATTTTAATATATGCGTAGCTGATGAGTAAAATGCTGGCAGATCCAAATGGTGCTGCACTTACTTCTAATCCTGTTTTTTCGTATCCTAATAAATGACCTGGTAAGAATGGTGCTAGTTTGTCATTTACACAAATAGGTCCCATTCCAGGGCCACCACCACCATGTGGTATAGCAAATGTTTTATGCAAATTCAAGTGGCATACATCGGCCCCAATCATGCCTGGGCTGGTTAATCCTACTTGTGCATTCATATTGGCCCCATCCATGTAAACCAATCCACCATTCTCGTGAATTAATGCACAGATTTCTTTAATGGTTTCTTCAAATACACCGTGGGTAGATGGATAAGTAACCATTAAGCCTCCTAGGGTGTCTTTGTATTGTTCTGCTTTTGCTTTTAAATCGGCTACATCAATATTGCCTGCTTCGTCGCATTTTACTACCACTACTTTAAAGCCCGCCATTACTGCGCTTGCTGGGTTGGTACCATGTGCACTAATTGGAATCAATACAATATTTCTGAATGTTTCGTTTCTGCTTTTATGGTATTCTCTAATGGTTAATAATCCTGCATATTCACCTTGTGCGCCACTATTGGGTTGCAAGCTACATGCAGTAAAGCCAGTCACTGCACATAGGTATTGATTTAATTCGGTGAGTATTTGTTGGTAGCCTGCTGTTTGGTTAATCGGTACAAAGGGATGTAAGCCTCCGAATTCTGGCCAGCTCACTGGTATCATTTCGGTTGCTGCATTTAATTTCATGGTACAGCTACCCAAACTAATCATGCTGGTATTCAATGAAAGGTCTTTATTCTCCAACGATTTAATATAGCGCATCATTTGACTCTCGCTATGGTGTGTATTAAATACTGGATGGGTTAAGTAGGTGCTAGTCCTGCTTAATGAGGTTGGTAATGCAGTAG
>Ga0209812_10002086_pt1 | contig 12463 bp, 9 predicted proteins | sample JI71714BDNA_FD_187502 | JGI IMG/M metagenome (GOLD analysis project Ga0209812, IMG submission 187502) | Wastewater effluent complex algal communities from Wisconsin, to seasonally profile nutrient transformation and Carbon sequestration -... | ecosystem: Engineered > WWTP > Effluent > Algae...
CCAATGCTTGGCTCTTTAAACCCTATTGACTATGCCAAAAAGATTAGTTCTATACCTCAATGGCATCTGTCTGGTGGTAAAGATAAAATAGTTCCACCTTTCATTGCTGATAGGTACGTACAAGAATCTAAGTCAAACTGTGTTAAACAAAAAATTTTTCCAGATCTAGATCATAAAAATGGTTGGGACAAAGCTTGGGAATATATTTATACCACACCAATTAGGTGCTATAATTAGGGTTTTTCGTTATCCTTTTGATTCCCTCCTCATATGATGTATCCGAACAAATTTATGACAATAGTGTAGACCTGTAGGCCTTAGTATAAGCTATACAAGTCGCGGTTAGCGAGGAGCCTGAAAGGCAACGCGGCAACCCAAAACAAGCTAAATGCGGTATTTTTAGTTATTTCTAGATTGCTTCGCTTCGCTTGGCAGACGTTTAAGCTTTATCCTGTAAGGCTTACAATCTTATAGAACCATGTCTAATTTCGTGGGGATACGTCAGCTCCTCATACCTTGAAAGAGCTGATCAATCGTAACCGTTCAGGGATTTTTTATATGGCTTGTAATCCTTATATCTAAGATGAATTATGGATAAGAAATCTTTTGCCACGGTCATGGCAAGCGACTATAAGGAGCGCGGCCACCTTGGTACTTTAAATAATAAGTTTATACTGCTTATTTAAGGTTTTTTTCGGGGGTGGCCTCGTCGCCTCGAGCTGGCATTGCTGACGTGGATCGCCAAAGCCAGTGCAGAAGAGTCATTGCTGAGCGACCACAGGGAGCGTGGCAATCCAGTACTTATACTATAAAACGGCTTAACTCTGCGGTTTTATTTTTTCTGGATGGCCACGCAAAGCCTGCGCTTTGCGTGGCCATCCAGTTGTCTGACCCTTGTAATATAAAGCTTACAGACTTACAAATCTCCACGGAAGCAATGCCCCTCGAGCTTCTCTCTATGACTTTTTTCCTTATCCATAGTCCTTATCCATAGTTTGCCTTATCTAAAGTCTTGGGAAGGTTTAAGCAATAAAAAGCTTTTTGAAAATGCCTGTATCTCTAAGGGGCCTATATCTCTAAGGGGTTATTCGTTTTATAAATCCCTGAATATACTCTCTAGAAGTATTCTATCAGTTTGATAATATACTTCATCTACTTTTATACCATAAGTTAAACTTACAACGGTCACCTAAGATAGAGCTGATCAACCTAGCTCAAACCATCAACATACCACCATTAACATGAATCGTTTGGCCGGTAATATACGAAGCTAAAGGACTTGCAAGAAAAGCTACGCTGTGGGCTATATCTTTTGGGGTGCCTAAAGACTTCATAGGAATTCTTTGCAAGATGTTTTCTTTCTGAGTCTCCGTCAAAGAATCTGTCATATTGGAAACTATAAATCCAGGAGCTACAGCGTTTATAGTAATTCCTCTGGTAGCTACTTCATAAGCCAAAGATTTCGTCATCCCTATTAACCCAGCTTTGGAAGCGCAATAATTGGCTTGACCAGGATTGCCAGCTACACCCACTACTGAAGAAATGTTAATTATTCTACCATATTTAGGTCTGATCATTTTTTTAATAGCCTCTCGATTTAAAATGAAACTAGCTTTCAAATTAACATCGATTACAACATCAAATTCCTCTTCCGTCATCCTGATCGCCAAATTATCACGAGCAACACCAGCATTGCAAACCATTATGTCCAACTTTTCAATGTCAGATAATAAATTTTCTACGGATTTTAACTCATTCAGATTACAGACTTTTATAGTATAATTATCTTGCAACTCTTTACCCAATTCTGAAAGCTTATCTTCATTACTACCACTAATAAATACGTGAGCCCCAAGACTGTGCAACATTTTAGTAATAGCTCTGCCAATACCGCCACTCGCTCCAGTAATAAAAGCTACATTTCCTGTTAAATCTATCATTTACAAAATACCTACATAAAAATTCTAATTATTCACAAATTTATTCAAACTTACAGTTTATTCCTATTTACGCTGATTCCTCTTCTGGTTCATCTTCAGCTGCAGTAAAAACAGTTGAAGAATTCATAAGTTGAGTTTTAATTTTTTCGGTCAATTCTTCTGCAATCTTCGGATTATCTTTCATATATTGCTTGGCATTTTCCCGCCCCTGACCTATCCTGATATCGTTATAAGAATACCAAGCACCAGATTTTTCAATAAGTTCACATTTAACTCCTATATCTATAATTTCTCCTTCCTTTGAAATACCAGAGCCATACGTAATATCAAAATCAACTGTCCTAAATGGTGGAGCAACTTTGTTCTTAACTACTTTGACTCTTGTCTGATTACCAACAACTTCGTCCTTATCTTTTATAGAGCCAATACGTCTTATATCCATTCTTACTGAAGCATAGAACTTTAAAGCATTACCGCCAGTAGTAGTTTCTGGACTACCAAACATTACACCTATTTTCATTCTGATTTGGTTAATAAAAATAACTATACAGTTAGTCCTGGAGATAGAAGCTGTTAATTTTCTAAGAGCCTGGCTCATAAGCCTTGCTTGCAAGCCCATATGAGAATCACCCATTTCACCATCAATTTCAGCTTTTGGCACTAGCGCTGCCACACTGTCTATTACTACTAAATCCACCGCCCCGGAACGAACTAAAGTATCTGCTATTTCTAGAGCTTGTTCGCCAGTATCTGGTTGGGAAATGATTAATTCGTCAATATTTACCCCAAGTTTTTTAGCATATATTGGATCAAGGGCATGTTCAGCATCGATAAAAGCACAAATCCCTCCTTTTTTCTGAGCTTCTGCTATGGCGTGCAGAGTAAGAGTAGTTTTCCCAGAAGATTCTGGACCAAAAATTTCTACGATTCTCCCTTTCGGAATTCCTCCAATACCAAGAGCAACATCAAGACCTATAGAGCCTGTAGATATAGCTTCTATATTCATTTCTTGACGACTCCCAAGTTTCATTACCGAACCTTTTCCGTAACTTTTTTCTATCTGACTAAGCGCTGCTGCCAAAGCTTTTTCTTTATCCATAAAAAACCTTAAATTAAATACCCCACTTAAGATTTATAAAGTCATAAATAAATAAAATCCAGTAAAATCTTGAAAAACGTACAAATATTTTTCAAACGAAGGTCTTAGAAGAATCATTGCTGGGACAAGAGGTCAATTATTTCTTAAAAAGAATTATTTTGTTAATAAATAATTAACTATTTAATGTTACGATTAAAATGTGATGTATGCCACTCTAAAAAAAACCTAAATACCTAAGGAGGAAAATATGGGAGCAGAATTAATAATAGCCATAGTAGCTCTTGGTCTTGCAGCCATTTCAGGTGGAACTTCTATATTTACTGTAGCCTACTATAAAAATAAATTTTCAGCCATGAGTGAGGACCGGAAAACTGTTGATATTGAAACAATTACAACAGAAGAACAGTTTTTACCTCGTGCTCTAACAAACGAGAATAAAAGCGCAACTAATTATAACCAAAAAGAAAACGCAACAGTATTTCATACTACAAGACATACCCCTCAATTAACAACTAGGGTGGTAAAAAAACAAATTGTTAGGATCGAAGAAAACGAGCTGGAAAAATTGAGTTCTTCATCCGAAGGATTTAAAAATGGTCTTCCAAACAAAACTGCAGAAACTTTAGCTGGTGGAGCCTCTCTGGTTGGAGGGTTTTTGAAACCTAGTGGCGGCATAACTGACGTTCTAAGTACTGCTATTACAGCAGTAGGGGAAGCTAAAAGAAAGTCAACTCATGAAAAACAACCGCCCAAACAAGAAAGCCCTGGCACAACAGGTAGTAATAGCGATGAATTCGCTCCTTCATCTGAAGAAAACAGCCCTCGTGAAACTGCTAAGCCTAAAAAACTCATCAGACCTACTAGTAAAGATGATTCTTTAATAGACGAAATACATCATGAAATATTCAAGCCTCATTATAAGGATTATATCTCTAAAAAGGGTCACCTTAAGGATCGTAATCCTGAAAAAACTGAAGTATATAGTAAGGACGATTTTTTAATTGATAATGAGATTTCTGGTTATGAATTATTTACTGCCAAAAAAATGGCTAAGGGACAGCTAGCTAAAGGACACATAACTTCTAAAACTACCACCGACAAAAGCATTTTAGACGAACCTACCTTAAGTCAAGAAACTTACCCAACTGAAGGCGATGAACCATTAACAGCTAAAAGGGAGCAAGATTTTATAACCGCTAGTGATTTGCTAACTAGAGAGACAAGCGATTATTTGGTTGGCAAGTATCGTGGCCATTATGAAGCCAAGGACAAAGAATCATCAACAATGCCAGGAATTGCACCCGATGAAACGCCGACCCCACTACCGACTCCTATTATGACTTATAGACTTAGCAAGCCAAAAGATTTGCATCAAAAAGATAATCCACCCACAGAAAATAAAACCAACCAAACTGGCACAACAGATCTTTCCTTTGATGATATTTTCAGCCCTTTTAATACTAAGATAACTAGGAAAGTTATAACAACAGAATCAGAAGAAGAAACAACCATCATAGGCGATATATCTCCAGCTTCATCAACAATTGAAGGAATGTAATTATTAGGCACTTTTAACGACGGCTAAATAAGTATCCACTGTAAAATGAAACAGCAATACGGTGGATACGCAAGCTTCTAAGTCCTATTTTATTATTTAGTCCTATTTTATTATTAATTATTAATTATCAAATGATTTAACAATCTCTTCTATAACTTTTTTTGCATCCCCAAATAGCATTAATGTATTATCTTGGAAAAATAGTTCATTCTGTATACCAGAATAACCCGAAGCCATAGATCTCTTAATAAAAAACACAGTCCTTGCTGAAGCTACATCTAAAATTGGCATACCAAAAATAGGGCTAGAAGGATCATTTTTAGCTGCAGGATTAGTAACATCATTAGCTCCAACTACCAAAACTATATCTGTTGAGCTAAAGTCGTTATTGATTTCTTCGAGCTCAAAAACATCTTCGTAATCTATGTTTGCCTCAGCTAATAATACATTCATATGACCTGGCATTCTTCCAGCTACTGGATGAATGGCAAACCGTACCTTAATGTCCTTTTTTTTCAGATGATGCACCATTTCTTTTATAGCGTGCTGGGAACCTGCTACCGCCATGCCATATCCAGGCACTATGATGACCGAATCAGAATTTTGCATCATAAAGGCTGCATCTTCAGGGCTACTAACATGTACTTGTCTATCATCCTCTACCGATTGGCTCTGATGTTTTGCTGAAGCCTTAAACGCACCAAAAATTACATTTACCAGAGAGCGATTCATCGCTTTGCACATTATATGACTTAAAATGGCACCACTTGAACCAACCAAAGCTCCTGTAATAATTAAAAGGCTATTACCAAGAGTAAAACCAATTCCTGCTGCTGCCCATCCTGAGTATGAATTTAACATAGAAACCACCACAGGCATATCTGCACCTCCTATCGGAATTATTAGCAATATCCCTAAAATCATTGAAGCAATTACCAGCAGAGTAAATAAAGCAATATTTTGCGTTTTAGTAAAATATGCTACCATTACTATTAAAGCAGTAGTTAACAATAAGCATACATATTGCTGTCCTTGAAATTTCAGAGGCTTGGAGTTTACAAAGCCTTGTAACTTTCCAAAAGCAATGATCGAGCCACTGAATGTTATCGCGCCGATAGCAGCTCCAATAGACATCTCAATTTTTGCTGAAGTAGTTATTGCGCCGTTAGTGCTAATACCAAAATTTTCTGGAGAAAGTAACGCTGCAAAAGCTACAAATGTTGCAGCAAGACCAACAAAAGAATGAAAACCAGCCACTAGCTCTGGCATTGCTGTCATTGGAATTGTTCGCGCAATATATCCACCAATTCCAGCAGCAATAGCTAGAGTAATTAATAAAGGTAATTTATGATGAAAATCTGGCAGAAAGAAAGTAGCTAAAAGAGCAAGACCCATCCCAAACATGCCAATAATACTACCCTGACGAGCAGATTTAGGTGACGAAAGCTCTTTTAAAGAAAAAATAAAGCAAATAGCAGCTATTAAATATAATATTTCGATGAATTGCACTGACATAAAAATTAACTAAACCCAATTTTATTTCTTTTTAAACATTTCCAACATTCTCTGGGTTACTATAAACCCACCAAAAATATTTACTCCAGCTAAAAACACAGCTAAAAAACCAAATATCAACGATAGGCTAAAACCATGTGAACTGGAAGCAATTAGAGCTCCTATTATTATGATCCCAGATATTGCATTGGTTATAGACATAAGAGGAGTATGAAGCGCTGGAGTAACTTTCCAAACTACATAATAGCCTACGAAGCAAGATAAGGCAAAAATAGTGATAGCAAACACAAATGGATCAACACCCACTATTGTTGGCGCTTTAGTTTCTATTGCTACAGATTGTAGTTGCTGCGATAACAAACCAGCCTTTTCCGCTAATTCCGCAGCATTTTTTGTAATTATTGCTAACTCCTCTTTCATATTCTTACTAAATTTAATTGTTTTTGTTTAATTCATTTTAAATTTTTTATTAAGTAGTTTTCCATCGAACCCTATCAACATTTCTTCAACTATTTCGTCTTTTAGATCAATTTTGCCATTTTTTATAGCATGGTCCAAAAAATTATATAAGTTTTTAGCGTATAGCTTTGAACTATCAGAAGCAAGACGTGTTGCCATGTTTGACCATCCAATAATTTTCACACCTTTTTTACTAACGATTTTGTCAATTACAGAATCTTCAACATTACCACCACTAACTGTTGCAAGATCAACTATCACAGAACCAGATTTCATTTTTGAAATCATTTTTTTAGTAACAAGAATAGGAGCCTTTTTTCCAGGAATTTGAGCGGTGGTAATTACTATATCAAAATTAGCTATTATATCTGACAGAAATTTATCTTGGATAGTGGCAAAATCTTTAGTAACTTCCTTAGCATAGCCAGAAGAATCTTCGCGGTCTGCAAGATTATCTGCCGGATAAACAAACTTTGCTCCTAAACTTTCCACTTGCTCTTTAGTCGCTGCTCGAACATCGTAAGCAGATACAGCCGCTCCAAGCCTCTTAGCAGTAGCGATCGCTTGAAGACCAGCAACCCCTACTCCAAGAATCAACACTTTAGTTGGATTTATGGTTCCAGCAGCAGTGACCATCATTGGGAATGCTTTATCGTAATAGTAGCATGCTTCGATTACCGCTCTATATCCAGCTAGATTGCTTTGTGAAGATAAAGCATCCATTCCCTGAGCGCGACTTATCCTTGGCACTAATTCCATTGCAATAGCTGTTAGGTTTTTAGCAATCGCCTTGTCTAAGTAACTGCTATGAGAGTGCGGAGAAAGCAACCCTACTATTGTTGCACCAGTTTTTGCGATATTAACCTCGTTTAATGACTCCTCGATAGGAGAAGGCTGCACTTTTAAAATGATATCAGCGTCTGCAATAATCTCTAATGGCACAGCTGAAATCTTTGCTCCAGCGTTGATATAGTCCTCATCAGTAAAATTAGCACTTGCACCAATGGATTTTTCTACAAAAACTTCATATCCTTTTTTAAGATATAATTTCACTATATCCGGAGTGATTGCAACTCTAGTTTCACCTTTGGCTCTTTCTTTTAATGCTGCAATTTTAATTCTCATTATCTTTTAACCATTCTGTTGACTTGAATTATCAAAGGTATAATCTTAGATTGCACTTATATTACTCCTTGGTTATGATGTAAAAACTTGAATCAATAACTTAAGTAAAATTTATGGATCATCTTACAATCAAGTCACACTACAGATCAAAAAATGGTTCTGAACTAGAGAATAGCATCAACAAAACTAATGGCATCAACAAAACTAAATGCCTAATTATTACGAATGCTGCTATTAAACTAGCTACCACTACTTTGGCAGTTACTTTATTCCTAATATCTTTTCAGGTCAACACTGCACTAGCTTCTAAGAGCGATAAAATTATTCAAAATGTAAAAAACTATATTCAAAATATCCGTTCTGTAGCCATAGAGTTTAAACAGCATGACACTAAAGGGACAATCAGCGAAGGAGTGTTGATTATAGATAAGCCCCATAAATTTAGGGTAAATTATTTCGCTCCATTTCCTTTGTTGATTATTGGCAACAAAAATTATGTTTCTGTTTATGATTATGAGATGGAAACTATTAGCAGGATAGCAGCTAAAGAAAATATTTTTAATTTTTTACTAGTGGATCAAATAAAGTTTGATAATCAGTTTGAAATTTTAGAGTCTCAAGAAACAGCTACTGATTACAAAATAAAGATACTTCATCTTGAATCCCTTCGAACCAGCGAGATTGTTTTTAACAAGAAAACACAAAATATCACCAGAATGAAAATCATAGAAGATGATAATGTAATTAACTTGGAATTTAGCGATACCCAAAATATTAAAAAAATAAACGGGAAATTATTTATATTACAGGACCCTGATATCTTTGGAAAACCTACTCGTCTTGATAAAAAAGCTTTAGAGAAGAACTTTAACTAGGGGCTGTTAACAAAGGCTGTTAACAAAGGCTGTTAACACAAGTAGTTTCGGATATAAAATTCGGCACCATATTTAGCACAGTTTAGGGTGGTTTTTTATTAGAAAAAATCACTCATTATTTGTAATTAACTCTCAAGGATTATATAAATTTTAGATGTCATAAAACATCTTTAAATTACCATGCAAAAATTTTTAACATTATTAGTTGCAATAGCAATTATTTACATGATATTCAAACACAATATCAATAATATAAATACTCCTACTAAAGAATTAACAACAAAAGAATCTGAAATATCTAAACAATCTGGAAAATCTACAAACGAAGAACAACAAAATAGCGCTCAACTAAATGGTAATTTTGTTGAAAAAGCTATCTCCAATGTGTTAATTAATGTACTCAAAACTGATGAAGGAAGAATGTTTTTTGAAAATATTCTTCAACCAGTGAATAAACCAATGGCTGGTTCTAGTCAGGGATTTAAAATTAATAATGACAATCTGATTCAAGCGATGTTTGATATCAAAACCTTTGGAGAAGGTGAAAAAGGACCAGCTAGTTGCGGACATTTGGTGACTATAGCATACAAAATTCTTACTCCAAATAATATGGTAATTAGTGAAGGTCTTCGCACTTACCATCTAGGTAGCAATGAAATAGCTCCTGGGGTAGATGCCGTTATTGTTGGTATGAAAACAGGACAAACCAGAAATGCGGTAATTTCAAACAAATATACGGATCATAATAGAACTGATGACAAAACAGAAAGTTTTAAGCTTAGTGTAACACTAAGAGAAATAGTGCCACAAAATTTTGCTGGAGATGATGTTAAAATTTTTGACGATGAGATATCATATAAAATGCCCCTATTATGCGGTAATAAAGCGATATATCATGCCAAAATAACAAGAGTTTCAGATGGAATAATATTATATAATTCATCAAGCAATGCGGGGACTAAACTGAATATGCATATAGGTAATTTAAGCTATCCTTTTATCTTTTCTCATGCTCTGCATAATAAGATCCCTATCGGAACTAGAACAGTTATAGCCAAAGGGCGTTTATTTAAATCATTCATTAATGATTTCAGTTTTATTTTTCCCGAAGTTAAATTACCTGAAAATGAATTTTTTATGCTAGAACTTTACGACTTTGAAATGTAAATGATGGGTCACATCAGGAGAGTGATTTAGGTATAGACGTAAAAAATAAACCAAAAGGCGCCTTGGACAGTTTCAGAATTTTTATAAAAACCAGTCAAAGTCGCAATTACCGCTTTTGTTCTTACGCCAAAAACATCTTTATTTACACGCCCTCTGGCAAAACAGCACTACTTACTTTTGCAACATTTACGGCAACGTCCATACTCAAGATGATACTCAGTAACGCAAGGGTGTTATCTCTGGTAAATCAACTTTTTGATGAATGTATGAATTTTGCAAGCGCTATTTCTGCGCCGCATTCGCATGTCTTTGCTAACTAGTGGCACATGCTTTTCAATAAACACCATCTCTCGTTTAATTTTTCACTAATTAATATTTGCCACAGAACTGAATGATTACTTTGTTAGTTACTAGTACGCATTTAATCAAGAAATACTTTTTTCGACGATGGTTTGCTGGCTATGTCGTGATTTTGTGTAAAATTATCACTTCTTTCAGAATTAATATAATGATCGAAATTCAATCTAAGATAGTCGTCTATCTCTTCATTAAGTTTCTCTATCTTTTCTCTAAAAAAGTGATCAGCTCCATGGATCATTCTATATTCTAATTTTGCATGTTTCTGCTTAGACAATTTTTGGGCAAGATCATGAACAGCTTCCTCTGAAACCACACTATCTACGTCTCCCTGTACTATTAAGCCAGGAGTTGGGCAAGGTGATAAAAAAGAAAAGTCATATTTATTAACTGGTGGAGCAACAGCTATAAAATTAGTAATTTCTGGCCTTCTCATAATTAATTGCATGCCAACCCATGCACCAAAGGAAAACCCAGCGATAAGGTTAATATGAGCAAGCGGGTTGTTTAACTGCAACCAATCAAGGGCTGTTGCCGCATCCGTCATCTCTCCAACACCATCATCAAATTTACCAAGAGATCTACCGACTCCTCGAAAATTTATTCTTAAGACAGTGAATTCATTTTGAACAAGAGTCTTGTACAAATTATACACAACTTTGTTGTTCATGGTGCCTCCATACAAAGGATGGGGATGCAGAACCAAAGCTAAAGGCGCTCTAGGGTTAACAGACTCTGTATATCTTCCCTCTATGCGTCCAGCTGGACCGTTAAAAAAAACCTCTGGCATTTTTCTGATAAACAAATAAGTTTAGAAACCTTGACTATAATAGTATTCCCAGAAAAAAACAATCCCTAAATAAAAATACAACTGGCATTGCTATTAAGTTCTCTTGCAAATTAGGTTTACGGCAAAGCAAAAGAGCAAATTTGTTCCATGGACTGTTCTATGGACTTAACTTAAATTAGAGGAGAAGAATGGTAATCAGGTAAGGGATAATATACCAAGGGATCGAGAAAGAGAATTTAGTCCAATAGGGTGATAGAAGATTAAAGCACGTCCTAGAAAAACGTTTGAGAGTACTAAAGATTTATTTGGAAGGTGTAGGGGTTAGGTCTATAGAAAGACTTGAAGGCGTATCAAATCGATTAATAATATTACTCTGATAATATTACTCGATTCGTCACTTTACTGAGTTAATTCGTAAAGAAATAAGAAGAAGACCAATACCGGAAAGCCCGAAAGACATTGCGATTGTTGAAGTAGACGAACTATTTACTTAATTAATAAAAAAAGGCTAACAAAGCCTATGTATGACTTGCTGTTGACCGAAACCGAAACAAGATTATCGATTTCCAAATAACAAAAAGCAGAGACTTTGGTGCTTACTATCCAATGGCTCTTAGACTGGAGCGTAAGTATAACATAAACTAACCTTTGTAGTGATGGATATGAAGCATATTCCAAGTACAGCATTTCAAAAAAACAGCTTACAACAAAAGCAGAAAACTCTCTTGTGATTAGACATTATCTCGCAAGATTTAATCGAAAAACTAAAAGATACAGCAAGTCTTTAAGCACGACTTACCACTCACTTACTTTATTCTTTAATAAATATTTGATATCAATAATTATTTAGCAATGCCAACTTTTGAAAAGGAATATAATTTACTTGATTTAGTTTTTTTAGTAGTTAAATATTTTGAGGCTAATAATTGACAGAAATATGTTGTCGTTATTTGCCTAAATTTACACACTCTATTTGACGTTACCCTATTTTAACGTTACTTTTTCAATACTACGCTGAATAGATACTGGTATTGAATAATATACTGGCATTGCATTGAATAACATACTGGCATTTTATGCAAAAAAATAAGCTTGCATTGCAAGCTTGGCAGCGACCTACTCTCCCGTGCTTAAAAGCAAAGTACCATCGGCGCTGTGGGGTTTCACTTCCGAGTTCGGAATGGGATCGAGTGTTTCACCCACGCTATAACCACCAAGCTAGCAATACAAGCTTATTTTAGCTGTATTACGAAATAACGTTTTTAGACTTACCCACACAAGCTAAATTTGGTATAAAACCAAAAAGCATTTGCAGCAGTCCTTAATTAATAAAAAGTAAAAATAAAAACTTACTTACCATATTGTCTGTACAAAGTTAACACTACATACAAGGTGTAATCTCCATTTTACAAAGCAAAACAGTCGAGCTATTAGTACCAGTTAGCTTCACGCGTTACCGCGCTTCCACACCTGGCCTATCAACGTGGTGGTCTTCCACGGCTCTGATAGGGAAGTCTAGTTTTAAGGTGGGTTTCCCGCTTAGATGCATTCAGCGGTTATCCCGTCCGTACTTAGCTA
>Ga0209812_10002088_pt1 | contig 12456 bp, 16 predicted proteins | sample JI71714BDNA_FD_187502 | JGI IMG/M metagenome (GOLD analysis project Ga0209812, IMG submission 187502) | Wastewater effluent complex algal communities from Wisconsin, to seasonally profile nutrient transformation and Carbon sequestration -... | ecosystem: Engineered > WWTP > Effluent > Algae...
CTGTCGTGGGCGTTGATCTGCTTCAACCGGGTGCCCAGCGGCCCGGCAAAGCCATAGGCCAGCAGCACCCCCAGGAACGTGCCGACCAGCGCCGAACCGATCATCTTGCCCAGGATCTCGGGCGGCTGATCGATCGCGCCCATCGTCTTGATGATGCCGAGCACCGCCGCCACGATCCCCAGCGCGGGCAAGGCATCGGCGAGCGACTGGATCATGTGTTCAGGCTCGCTCATTTCGTGGAGCTGGGTCTTGATCGCGCTATCGATCACATCCTCAACCGCGTGGGTGTCCAGCGTGCCCGACGACACCACCAGCAGGGTCAGTGGATCGCAGATCATCGCGGTCACCACCGGATCGGCTTGGAGGCGCGGGTATTCGGAGAACAGGGCCGAGGATGCCGGATCCGTAACATGGCTTTCGAGCGCAACCGCGCCTTCGGATCGCAGCAGCTTCATCAGCTTGGATGTCAGCGCGATCGCGTCGATATGGTCTGCGTCGGTGTATTTCGGCCCCTTGAACACCTTGCCCAATCCGCTGCCGAGCAGCTTGATCGCATGCATTGAGTTGCCAATCAAAGTCGCGCCGACCGCCGCACCGCCGATCATCATGAATTCCAGCGGCATCGCCGCCGCCACAGGGCCAAGCGCGCCGCCGGCGAGCATGAACCCGCCGAACACCATCACCAGCAGCACGGCGATGCCGATTGCAACAAACATCGGACCGCCCCCTTAACGCAGCGCGTCGAACAGCGTCAGCGAACTGACGCGGGCAAAGGCAGCTTGAGTCGCTTCCAGCGCGGTGAGCGATTGCTGCAACCGGGCGATGGCATCGGCAATGTCGGTATCGCCAACCCGGCTGCGACGTTCGGCGAGCGCGATCTTGCGATCGGCCTGCTGGGCTTCGACCTGTTCGACCCAGGCCATACGGGTGCCGAGAATGGTGGTCGCGCGGCCCGCCGTATCGAGCGCCGCGTCGATCCCTTCGAGCGCGGCGCTGGCCGCTGCAGCCGGATCGGCTGCACCGCCCTGCAAGGCCGCAACCAACCCGCCCAGCACCGCAAAAGCGCTCGACGGCGTGCCATTGAGATCGAATTCGAACACCTCACTCCCCGGCAACCCGCGCTCGATCGCGGTGCCCGGCGCGACCGGGACCGCGCCGATGGTCGGCGTGCCGATATAGGTGACATTGCCAGCCGCATCCTGTGTGAAAGCCTGCCCTGACAATTGCCCGGCGAACAGCGGCTCGCCGGTCAGCGAGGTGCCGTTGGCACGGGTGAACAGCTGTTCGCGCAATTGCTCCAGTTCGAAGGCAATCGCCTGCCGCCCGTCCGCCCCCGTCGGCGTGTTCGCCGCCTGCACCGCCAATTCGCGTGCGCGCTGAAGCAGCGCCGTCACCGCCTCGACCTCGGTTGCCGCCGCGCCGAGATCCTGCCCGAGCCGGGCGGCGTTATCGCCTTCCACCTCAACGAGGGCTTGCCGCCGGGCGACGCTGCGCAATTGCGCCGCCGCCGCAGGGTCTTGCGAACCACGTTCGAACTTGCGGCCTGTGGCGATCTGCGTGCGGGTACGCTCGATCCCATCGCGCAGGTCTGCCATCTGGGCGAGCGAGCGGTTGAAAAAGGACCCGGTCGAATTGGTCACGGAACTCATGGCGGCGCGCTCCCTTATCTGAGGCCGAGGATCGTATCGAACAGTTCGGTGGCGACCTGGATCACCCGGCTGTTGGCCTCGAATGCCTGTTGCAACCGGACGAGATTGGCGGCTTCGGTGTCGAGATCGACGCCCGTTTCACGCAGCAGCTCGCTTTCGGCGCTGGCGGAGAGGATGGCGAGGCCTTCGCTGCGGATTTCCAATGTGGAGACGCGACTCGACAAGCCCAGCAGCAGCGTATCTGCGGCCGAGGCAGGGCCAGTGGGCGCGGCCAGCGCCGAGATAAGTGCTGCAAGGTTGGCGGTGTCGCGGCTGCCCGCAGGCGCTCCGGCGGGCGCGGTGGCAAGGCCATCGGCGGACGCCAGCACCACGTCGATATCGCCTGCACCAGTGCCTGCGAACAGCGGCTGGCCGGGGGTGCCATCAAGGCCAACACCGGCAGCTTGCGCCGAGTTGGCGATGGTGATGGCCGAAGCGGCAATGCTATCGAGCCCGGTCTGAACATTCGCCATGTCCGCCAGCGCGCTGGCGCGGCCTGCCATCGCTCCGCCAGAAGGGACAAAGCTGGTCGCGCCGACGGCAAAAGTAGCGGTGCCATTGGCGGCGAAGGTGACACTGACCGCCTGTGCGGTCGCTCCCGTCACCAGCGCCACAGACGGCGTGCCCGCCAGCGTGACATCGGCAGTGCCGTTGGCGTTGATGGTGGACTGGATGCCAAATTGCTCAGCCAGTCCTCGCAACGCCTTGTCGCGGGCGTCCAGCAGCGCGGCACGGCCTGCCGTGCCTTCGCGCGCGCCGACCAGATCGGCGTTGATTTCGGCGAGTTCCTTGGCCAGTTCATTGACCGTCAGCACCTCGGCACCGGCTTCGGCCTGCACCAGACTGCGCGCATTGGCGAGCGTCCCGTTGGCGACGCGGAAATTGGCCGCCAGCTTGCGCCCCGCTTCCACCGCCGACAGCCGCAGCGCCGGTTCGGTCGGGTTGCTCTGTAACTTCGTCAGCGCGGCTTCGAAATCGACGATGCCGGCGAACACGCCCGAGGTTTCGAGCGCACTTTCCGCCTCGCGCAGCGCGAAGAACTCCGCTTGCGCCGCCGAAAGGGCGGATGATGCATCCCGGGCCTGACGCTGCACCAGCGCGCTTTCGGCCCGCTCGATGATGCCGGGGCGCACCCCGCCAAGCGAGTCCACCGCATTGGTGCCGATCGATCCGGTCATCACCAGCTCGCCCTGCGTCAGGTTGCGGCGCGAATAATCGGGGTTGGCAGCGTTAGCGACGTTCTGCGCCGTCAGCTCAAGACTGCGCCGCGATGTGGTCAGGCCAGAACGGCCGATGGTGAAGATCGCGGTGGGCATCAGCTATCCCCATTGGAAGGCAGGTGTTGCGCAAGTTGCGCTTCGATACTCCGGGCGAACCCGAAGGCACCCGACTTGGCTGCGATGTCAGCGAAGTGTTCGTCGCGCATCGTCTGGAATTGCTGCATCCCGCCGCCGGTGAGCGGGGTTTCCTCGGCAAAGCTGGATGCCCGCGCGCTGGCGAGCAGCTTGCGCACCATGATCGCCTCGAACCCCTCGGCGGCCTCACGTAATGCGGCGCGTTCTGGCGAGAGCGCGGGCGAGCCCGTGGATGCAACCGGCCCGATCACAGCACAATCATTTCGGCTTGTAGGCTGCCCGCCTGCTTCAGGCTTTCGAGGATCACCACCAGATCTGACGCGCCCACGCCGAGCAGGTTCAGCGCATCGACGATCTCGGTCAGCGAAGCGGCGCCAGGCATGTAGGCGACACGGTCGCTGGTTTCCTCGATGGTGATCTCAGAGGATTCCTCCTGCGCCGTCACGCCGTCGCTAAAGGGCGCAGGCTGGACGATCACGGGGTTCTCGTCGATGCGGATCACCAGCTTGCCGTGGCTGACAGCGGCGGGCGCGAGGCGCACCGCGTCGTTGATCACGACCGTGCCGGTGCGGCTGTTGACGATCACCCGCGCGGCCACCGGCGCGGGGGAGACGCCGAGCATCTCGATCTCGGCCATGATACCTGATCTGAGATCATTGCCCTGTGGCAAAGCGAGTTCGATGCTCACCCCGTCGGCGATGCTGGCGATGCCGGGATAGCGGCTGTTGATCGCATCACGCACGCGGGCGGCGGTGAGGAAGTCGGCCTTGTGGAGATTGAACCGCAACGTCGGCGACAGGTCGAACCCGGTGGCGACCGCGCGTTCCACGCTCGCCCCGTCAGCAATCCGGCCCACCGTGGCGACATTGACGCTGACCTGCGATCCATCCCGCCCGGTCACGCCGAGCCCGCCCACCGCGACATTGCCCTGCGCCATGGCGTAAATCTGCCCGTCTGCGCCATAGAGCGGCGTGAGGATCAGCGCCCCGCCGCGAAGGCTTAGCGCCTGCCCCAGCGTGGACACCGTAATGTCGATCCGCTGCCCCGGCTTGGCAAAGGGCGGCAGTTCGGCGGTGACGATCACCGCTGCGGCATTGCGCAGGATCGGCGAGACGCCGGGCGGCAATTGCAGCCCCAGCCGCCCGGAGACACCGCGCATCGCCTCGGTCACATATTCGAGGTTGTTGTCGCCCGTCCCTTGCAGGCCGACGACCACGCCGTAACCGGTCAGCTGGTTGGCGCGCAGGCCTTCGAACTGACCAAGGTCGCGGATACGTTCAGCATGGGCGGGCACGGCGACTTGCCCTGCGATCATGGCGATCAGCAGATACAGGATCGGCGCGAGGATGCGGATGCGGTTCATGGCTGGCGGCTCCCTCAGAACGGCGAAATGATGTTGAAGAAGCGGCTCAGCCAGCCTGGACGGCTCGCTTGCTGCACCGCGCCCTTGCCGGAATAGATGATCCGGGCGTTGGCGACCTGTGAGGAGGCAAGGCGGTTGTCGCTGTCGATATCGACCAGCCGGATGCGGCCGGCAAACTGCACCCATTCTTCGCCCTGGCTGAACATCATCTGCTTTTCTCCGACCACTTCGGCAGTCCCGTTGGGGTAGATTGCGGCAATGGTTACAGCGACCGCACCGTTCAGGCGGCTTTGCTGCGCAGCATTGCCTCCTCCAGTGAACGACCCTTCGGCCGCAGCTTTAAGGGCATTGGGGTTGAGAAAATCGAGCGGGCCAGAGGTGGGCGGGGTGATTCCGAAGCTGCCCTCGCGTGCTGTGCGGCCGGTGGTGCTCTTGGCGGTGGTGGTCGCTTCGGTGAGGATGATCGTCACCATATCGCCCAGCGCCCGCGCGCGCGTGCCAGTAACGAGACCGGAATAGCCATTGCCCGCCTGAAAGATCGCACCCGCGCTGTGGGCCTGCGCGACCGGCTGCGGCGCGGCGACCAGCAGCGGATCGCTTGCCCCGGCCGCGCGCATGGCTGCGCCCGGAGGCGGCGGCGCGGTAAAGCCCATCTGCGGCCCGCTACCACCGGTGCCCATGCAGGCGGTGAGCAGCAACGGCGCAGCAAGGAGGAGGATACGGCCCTTCATCATCTGTCTCACAGCGTCTGGTTGGCGTTGCGCAGCATCTCGTCGACCGCGCTCACCATCTTGGAGTTGATCTCGTAGGCGCGCTGGGCCTCGATCATCTCGACCAGCTCCTCGACGACATTGACGTTAGAACTTTCGAGCATCCCCTGCCGGATCTGCCCGCGCCCGTTCTCGCCCGCAAAGCCAAGTTCGGCCGGGCCGGAGGCGGCGGTTTCAACCAGGAAGTTGTCGCCGATGGCGCGCAATCCCGCCGGATTGACGAAGCTGGCAACCGTCAGCTGGCCGAGCAGCGTCGGCTCTGCATTACCGGGGGTCAGTGCGCTGACTGTACCGTCAGGCGCAATGGAGATCGACTGTGCGCCCTGCGGTACCTGTAAGGGCGGCTGGAGCGCATAGCCCTGCGCCGTGATCAGCGTACCATCATTCGCCAGCGCAAAATTGCCAGCGCGGGTAAAACCGATCTGGCCGCCCGGCGGCAGCTCCACCTGAAAGAACCCGTCGCCATCCAGCGCCAGGTCAAACGTGTTGCCTGTTGTGCTGAGAGTGCCTTGGGTGTTGATGCGTGAGGTGCCTTGCACCTGCACCCCCGTCCCCAGATTGAGGCCAACCGCATAGGCCGTCTGCCCGGTCGAGGCTTGCCCCGCAACGCGCTGTTCCTGATAGGCAAGCGTCGCAAAATCCGCGCGGTCGCGCTTGAAACCGGTGGTGCCGATATTGGCGAGGTTGTTGGCAATGACGCGCATCCGCGCATCCTGCGCTTCAAGCCCGGTGCGGGCGACGTGAAGGGCTGAGGTGGGCATGGGTCAGGTCTCCTTTGAAATTAGCGCAGCGCCATCAGACCGCTGCCCGCTTCATCGAGCGTGCCTGCGGTGGCGATGATCTTCGCACGTTGTTCGAAGGCACGCTGGGCCTCGATCATCTGCACCAGTGTATCGGCGGTCTCGACATTGGACATTTCGAGCGAACCGGGGGTCAGCCGCGCGGTGGGATCGGGGGGCAGCACGCCGCCGTTTGGCACCTTCAGAAAGCTGTCGATCCCCTTGGCGAGCGGGCTGCCTTCGGGGTTCACCAGCCGGATACGATCAATCGCTTCGGCGGCGGCATTGGGCGCGGCAGGGTCGCTGGCGAGCACCGTGCCATCGGCGGCAAGGCTGATGCTGAAACCCGGCGGCACGGTAATCGGTGCCCCCCCTTCGCCAAGCACCGCCAGCCCCTCGCCGTTCTCCAGCACACCCGAGGCCGCGACCCGCAGATCGCCGCGCCGGGAGTAGATTTCTCCCTGCCGGTCGGGCGACTGGAACGCGATCAGAGCATTGCCTTCGAGCGACACGTCGAGCGGATTGCCTGTCGGCACCACGCGGGCGGTGCGCATGTCCGCGCCGCGCACATTGCCACGCGCCATGGCGCGGGCTTCGAGCGATCCGTCCTTGAGTGTCGCCGGCGTGACCGCGAAAATCTCTTGACGAAAGCCCGGCGTCGAGGCGTTGGCGAGATTGTTCGCCACCACCCGCTGCCGGTCCATCGCCGCATTCATCGCGGTCATGGCGGTATAGATCAGCCGATCCATGGCTTACTGCTGACGCAAGTTAATCGCGGCCTGAGTGATCACCGTGGCGGTGTCGATCGCACGGGCATTGGCCTGGAAGTTGCGCTGAGCCACGAGCAGCGCGACCATTTCCTCAGACAGGTCCACGTTTGAACGTTCGAGCGCGCCGCTCAGGATCCCGCCGTAATTGCCTTGGCCCGGATTTCCGAAAGCAGGCGGCCCGGATTCGGCCGAGGGCTTCCACTTGGTCTGGCCAATAGCGCGCAGGCCAGTGGGCGCGGCAAAGGATGCCAGCGCGATCTGCCCCACCGGTTCGGTCGTGCCATCCGAATAGGCCGCATTGACAACCCCGCGGGCGTCGATCGTGACATTGGCGAGCGGTGAACCCGCGGTGTTCGTCAGCGGCAGCACCAGATTGGCAGGCACGGTTGAGGTCGGCGTGCCGGTCGCGTCGACCGGAAAGCCCTGCACAACGTCACCGGTCGCGTCCTGCAAGGACCCGTCCGCCAGCAGGCGGAAATTGCCATTGCGGGTGAAGCTGAGATCGCCGGTGACTGGGTTGGCAAGCGAGAAGAACCCATCGCCGTCGATCGCGAGGTCGAGGCTGCGTCCGGTCTGTTCCAGCGGGCCGAGCGCAAAATCCTGCGTGATCGCCGACACCGTTGCCCCAATACCCGCGGTGCGGCGCGGATCGGTAGACAGGCCCTTGGCCACCAGATCGGAAAACTGCGCCGAGCTTTTCTTGAAGCCCAAAGTTTCGGCATTGGCGATGTTGTTGGCGATGACGCGCAGATCGGTCTCGGCATTCTTAAGACCGCTAAGGGAAGTGAAGAAAGACATGGCGTGTGATCCTCTGAGTGTGGGGGGTGGCTTTAGATTTGCTGGTTGGTCTATCCGGCAGCGGGCTGGGTCACGGCTGGCTGCTCACCAAGCTTGGCCGAGATTTCCTTCAGCGTCTCACTGCTCGACTGGGTAGCGGCGAGCGCGGAGAATTGCGCCAGCTGGGCCAACATCGCCTCGTTCTTGACGGGCTCGAGCGGGTCCTGCTGGGAAAGCTGGACGGTCAGCAAACGCAGAAAATCGCGCTGATCGAGCGAGCTCAGCCCGCCGCCCTTCACGGTCGAAGGGGTGTTGAGTTTCTCGAGCACGTTCTGCGAATTCACGGGGGTAGCGGCGATTTCCATTATTGGCTCCTCAGGGTTTCAAGCATAAGTTGCTTGGCGGTCTGGAGCGCCTGCACCAGGTTCTGGTACTGGCGCGCGCTCTCCATGATCTCGACCATCTCGGCGGTCTCATCGACCGGTGCTTCGAAGACGAAGCCATCCTTGTCGGCGAGCGGATGTGTGGGATCGTGGCGCTTCGTCGGCGCGGTCTCGGCGCGCACCAGCCCGCCCGCTGTCACGCCGGCAAGGCCAGAGGCACGGTCGAGCTCCACCGCGAACACCGCGCGGATCGGGCGATAGGCGCCTTCCTCGGTGGTGGAGACGGAACCGGCATTGGCGAGGTTTGACGTCGCCGCGTTCATCCGCACCATCTGCGCGCTCATCGCGCGAGTGGTCATGGAGAACAGCGTCATGGGCTGGCGCTCGGGCATCCTATTCGCCCTTCAGCGCGCGGGTGATGGTGTTGACCTTGCCCTGCACGAAGCTGAGCGTCGCCGAATAGGCCACAGCGTTTTCGGCAAAGGCGACCTGTTCGCGGCTCAGTTCAACCGTGTTGCCATCCAGCGACGGCATGGTCGGACTGCGCCACACCATTCCTGCTTCCGGGTTGGCGGTGTTCACGCCCCGTGCGCGGGCCATCCGGGCATCAAGCGCAGCATTGAAATCAATGTCGCGCGCCTTGTAGCCGGGGGTGGCAGCATTGGCGATGTTGGACGCGATCACGCCCATCCGCTCCGACCGCACTGTCAGCGCGGCGCCGTGGATACCGAAAAGTCGCTCGTTCACGCTTGGGGCTCCTGATGCTGCGGGGCAGGCCCGCGGGGTCGCAGCCCCAACAGCAGGAAGCGTGCCAAAGCCTGTGCTCGGCGGGGCAAAGGCGGGAACGGCGCGGAGCAGCGGCAGGCTTTTGCCGCTTGGTATGGGTCTGCGGGCAAGCCTCTGCCGCCCTAGCCTTATGCCTTAATCCGCGCGTCTTGCCGTCGTTCTGACAATGGCAACCAGCACGAGGGGATCTGTCATGCCACCTGCTCTGTCCAACCTGTTCGATCCCGGTTCGCTGGGGATTGTGGTTGTCGGCACAGTGCTCGCCACGGTCGCGCGCTGCGGGTGGGGCGATTTCGGCGCAGCGATCAAGGCGGCGAGCGGATTGATGCGGCGCCGCTTCCAGATCGAAGCCAACCGCAAGGCACTGGCCAAGGCGGTGAGCGCAATCCAGCGCGACGGCGCCCACCGCGCCGATCCGGCCCTGCCACCCGACCGAGCGCTGGGCCTGATGCTCGAAACCTATCTGCGCCACGGCGCGCCCGAAGCGCTCGGCCGGATCCGCAAGGCCGAACGCGCGCTCGATGAAGCGCGCCGGGTGAGCGCGTCGCAGGTGTTTATCTGGTCGGGTGAACTGGCCCCGGTGTTCGGGCTTGTTGGCACGCTCTACGGACTCGCCCAGCTTGCCCCTGCCACCGGCGCAGATGCCACGACGATGATCATGAGCGCCGTTTCGACCGCAGTGCTGACCTCGCTTTACGGCGCGCTGCTCGCCCATCTGGTGTGTTACCCGCTGGCGAGCGCGATCGAGCGGCGCGGCCTGATCGAGGAGCAGAGCCGCGAAACGCTCGCCGAGTGGTTTGTGGCTCAGATCGACCTGACCGATGCCGCCAACAAGGCACGCCGGGCGCATCTGCGAGGGGTAGCATGACCCTCACCGCCACCCACCCGCGTGGGGGGCATGGCTGGCAGCTGATCCTCGCCGATCTGGCGTTGATCCTGTTCCTGCTGGCGCTTTCCGCCCTCCCTGTTGCCGAGGCCGAGGGCGAGCAGCGGCTGGCCAACACCGTAGCGCGTGAGCGCGATGCGCTCGGCGTGATTCAGCCCGAAGTCGCCCCGGCGCAGGCGTTGTTCCGGCCGATTCTGGGCGGGCCAAGCCTTGGCGCATGGCTCGCCGCGCAGGGGCCAGACCCGCGCGCAACGCTGACGATCTTCGCAGTCCACATAAGGGGCGGTGAAACAGCGGCCTGGCAGCGCGCCGAGGCGCTGGCCGCCGAAGCTCGCGCGAGCGGGGTGGCAGTGCGGACGATCATCTCCGCCGGTACGCGCGAGGAGGTCTATGCCAGCCTTGCCTACGATACGATGATCCCAGCAGCCGCGCCCTGAGCGTCGCGCGGGCGCTTGGCATGGCCCTTGCTAATCCACCGCCAACGCAATCGCGCAACAACAAGGAGCGCCCCCGAGTGGACACCACCTTTTCCTGGCACATTGGTTGGCGGCTGAGCCTGCTGGCTCTGCCGATGCTGCTGCCGCTGTGCGATCCCGCTGCCGAGGCGCGCGGGATGACCGATCCGGCGATGATAGACCGCGCTGTGGCCGACTTTACCGGCGTTGCCATTGGTGCCCCCGGCGGCGCGCGGGCGGCCACCGATACGCGGTTGCAGCTCGCCCCCTGCGCCGGGTCGCTCGCGGTCAGCTGGCACACGGCGGCACGCAACGCGGTGCAGGTCGAGTGTCCGGGGCCGGTCAGCTGGCGCATCTTCGTCGCCATCACCCCAGCGTCGGGCGCCGCCGCCGCCCAGGCCGCGCCTGCGGTCAAGCGCGGCGATGCGCTCACCATCATGGTGCGTGGCCGCGGTTTCAGCGTCCAGCAGCCGGGCGAAGCGATGGAAGCAGGCGCGGTGGGCGACTGGATCGAGGTCCGCACCAACCGCAAGGGCGAGCCGCTCCGCGCCCGCATCGAACGCCCCGGACTCGCGGTGATCCCCGCCGCTTGAGAAACCGCTTTAACGACCTCTTAAACTCCCTTCCGCGCGGCCGTTCTTGCCGATAGGAACTTAATCGAAGGACATTGCCATGCCCTCTGTGGAACTGAGCAAATTGCCGAGCGTCAGCGCCGCGCGCGCGTTGTCAGCTAGCGACCGCGCGCAGATCGAAGCGCGCCCCCGTGCCGCCACTGCCGGCAGCACCGGCAGCACGTCCGGCATCAGCGTCGAAGTCACCGGCGCCAGCGACGGTGCCAGTCCGCCGGTCGATGCCGAGCGGGTCGCACAGATCCGCGCAGCGTTGCGCGATGGCTCATACCCGCTGGTGCCAGCCAAGATCGTCGATGCGATGATTGCCGCGCAGGTCAACCTGTCGCTGCCCGAGCGGGACTGAGCCGGTGACTGAAGCACGCCTCCCCGCCGTGCCGCTGGCGCTGTGCCTGCGGCAGATGATTGCCGTGCTGGAGCGCGAGCGGCAGGCGCTTGCCGCGCTCGATGCCGATGGGCTGGTCAGCGCAACGCGCGACAAGGAAGCTCTGTGCGATGCCATGGCGAGCATCGGTGCGCAGACGCTCGACGGGGAGACCCGCACCCTCGCCGAGACCGCGCGCCAGCTCAACGAGGTCAACCGCCGGGTGCGCAACCTGCTCGCCGCCAATGTTACTGCGCGGATCGAGGCGCTGGGTGGCGGACGTTATGGTCTCGGTCACCTGCCGCGTGCGACCTACGCTCCGTCCCGCGCATAGGTGTTCTTGCTAAGGCGGCGCGGTCCGTTTCTGGCACGCCTTTTGCTACATCCGCCAGAGAAAGTGCCGTGCAGTCCTGCGGCACTCGCCACCGGGCGGAGGATGCGTGAACCAATCTGCTTCATCATGGGGCCTGCCGGCCGGGTCGATCCGCGCCGGGTTTGAAACCGCCGCGCGTGCCCACGCCGGTGCGCGGGCGAAGTTGGAGGGCGGCGATCTGCCCGCCACCCGCCAGATCGCCGCGCTCGGCTCACCCGTTGAAGCTGCGATTGCCCATGCGGCTCAGGCCACCAGCGTGGATTTCAACTACCTCCTCGCGCAGGCCGAGGTGGAATCCGCAATGAACCCGGACGCCCGCGCCGCCACATCGAGCGCGACCGGGCTGTATCAGTTCATCGACAGCACCTGGCTCGATACCGTCAAAAAGCACGGCCCGCGCTTCGGGCTGGGGGCAGTAGCCGATCAGATCAACCTGACTCCATCGGGCAATGCCTATGTCACCGATCCCGCGCAGCGCGAGGCGATTCTGGCCCTGCGCAACGATCCGCATACCGCCTCACTGATGGCGGCAGGGCTCGCGGAGGATAACCGCGCACATCTGATGCCGATCCTCGGCCGACAGCCGAGCCATGCCGAGCTGTACCTCGCCCATTTCCTCGGCTCGGGCGGCGCGGGGCGGTTCCTGAGCGAATTGCAGGCCGACCCCGATCAGAGCGCGCCCGCGCTGTTCGCGCGGCCCGCCGCCACCAATCGCGGCATATTTTACGCGCCCGATGGTTCGCCCCGCTCTCTCGCGCAGGTTATGGACGTGATCGATGGCAAGCTTGACCGCGCGTTGGACCGCGCCAGCGCCAATCCGAATGGGGGCCGCGCCGTCCGTTTTGCCCGCGTTGATGACAGCAACGCAGGCGGTTTCACGTCCGCCCCATACCTGACCGCCAACGAGGCAGTATTCGGCTCCGGAATGCCGCCCGCGCTAACGCAGGCCTCACTGCCCGCGCCAACCGTTCATTCGACCCAAAGACCTCCTATGTCGCATGTACTGCACGCAACTTTTGGATCCGATCCCGCCGCTGCACCGCGGCAGGTGCGCCGCGCTTATGACACGCTCAAGGCA
>Ga0209812_10002093_pt1 | contig 12435 bp, 19 predicted proteins | sample JI71714BDNA_FD_187502 | JGI IMG/M metagenome (GOLD analysis project Ga0209812, IMG submission 187502) | Wastewater effluent complex algal communities from Wisconsin, to seasonally profile nutrient transformation and Carbon sequestration -... | ecosystem: Engineered > WWTP > Effluent > Algae...
TGTGGCTCATATCATTTGCAGCGGATTCGCAACACTCGCAGAAAGAGCTGCGCTCCTCAAGTATTTCGGCGTAGGCTATTGTCTTTTGTCGCTCAATAGCAGCGCGTTTGGTGGACATTGGCTTCATGCTGTTTTGGTTTAAAAGCCGGGCGACAACGCGCCGCCCGGCATACGGGAAAATTTGCGAAAAACCCGTTAGAACATTTTTAGCTGCTTGAATGTACCAGGTTTGTTTTCGTATTCATGACTTGAAAGCATTTTTACACCGCACATTTCATGACACGTTGAACACTTGCCTAAATACGTCTTTCTGCTTCGACGGCTAACTATTGCCTTTTTGCCCAAAAACAAAGCCTGTTTTATGTTAATAATGCCATCGGTTACAAGCGGATTTGACTTTGAAGGCCGAAATACCGTATCTAAAACTGATTCATTTTCAAACAACGCATCCTGTATTTTTGACAACCGTTGCCCCTCTTCGTTTTCAGAATTAAAATCGCACGAAACAACCCTTAGAATTGATTTGCAAAATGGCGTTATCCGGTTGTATTGCTGCAATGATCTTTCAAGTTGTTCGGGCTTGTCAAGTGCTGAAACTGATGTGTTTATGCAAATATTGATAGTGCTAAAATACTCCAAGTCAGCGTCACTTAACAGTGTCCAGTGTTTTGTAATTATCACTATCTCTTTGTTGCACTTGTCTATCTGCTTCAAAATCTTGATCGTATGCGGCCAATTCTCCGAAGGGTCACCGCTACCGCCAATTCTGATAAAATCCAGCTTTACGCGGTTTATCTGATTCATTACTTTTCGGCGGTGTTGTTCGCTTTCAAAATTACGTAATACGGTTTTGCTAAAATCGTATCCATATATTTTTGCAGCTTTAGCGGCGTAGCAATCTTCGTAACACCCTTTTTTACTATCTGACAACCCGCTTGCGCAACCCATTGAAGTATCTAAAATGTAAATTTCCCTGGAATTTCTGACAAGCGATATTTTGCCTGAGTACTCCCTCATAACCGGCCAATATTTTCATGGCGGTCTTTGATCTTGTTCATGTCGCCTTTGTAAAAGATGAGAATCTTTTGTTCCCGTTTCGGGAATTTGCGATAGTGCAGCGTTCTTTTCGCGTGTGCAAGACGGGTAAATTCACATTCAAGGTAAACGATCTTGTTGTAAATGTGAAGCCCTTGCTGCTTGAAAAATATTTCATGTTCGGCCTCGCATCCATAGTAAGCACCGTTTTTGTCGCGGCTGTCACCTGTCATAACCACAAAGAAACAGTTGTCGTTTAGGGCTTCAATCCCTTTTTTGTATCCCGCAAAAAGTGTGTCACGGAACTCTTCATAAGTTGGTATTGAGTTCAATTCGCCTGCTGGTGGTTTGCCGTCGTAATCCAAATAGTCTTCTACTTGATAATATGGAGGGCAAGTGAAAACCAAATCGGCTTTTTCGGTCGGCTCGTAGGTTGAACTGTCGCTTTTTACCCAAATAGCCTTACCCGGCAAATCCTGACAAATTGCGTTGTTTGCGTCGCACTGGTTTTGGCGTATCTCGCTTGAAACATAGGAGTATCCGTTTGCCCCGGCGACGAAACCGAACTGAACCCCGCCTCCGAATGGGTTGTATACATGCTTTCCGCCGATAGGCATGAAAAAACGTAGGATAACCTCACAGGCTACGGGGTCTAAAACAGATGCGTTGCCATTAAAAGACTTTCCTTTTTTGTCAACTACCTGCCCTTCATCATCAATTGTTTGAGACGCTAAAACCACATTTGACATTCCGTTTATCCCCTGCCAACAGCCGTCGCGTGATGCGAATTTAGGGTTTGCAATTCCGTGCTTTTCACCGGCTGCCTCAATTTGTGTGTTCCACTCTTTTTTCATTGCTAGCCAATCCCCTTTTGTTGAGTTCCACACGTTTGTCATTGTGGCGTGGGCTAGCCGCTTCATTCTGATTTGCGATAATTCACCGTAAACCATGTAAGAGTACCCGCTAAGGTTTAGGTACTCTTTGAATCCGATTGCAGAAAAAACTTTCGGATTTTCCAGATCGTGTTTTTGGCTAACAGTCATTACCATTGGATACCCGTAGGTGTTTTGCTTTACGATTTCCAAAACCATGTCGCTGTAAATCTGTTTGTCTTTTTTGTTCAAATCCATCGCACTTTGCAAAAGGCAAAACTCCTTTGCATCGTGGTTGATTTGATAAGTAAAGAAGCCGCCAAACTCGTCGTTGATTTTCAGGATTATTGCGGAATGGATTTGCATGTTTTTCCTTGCGGCTCGGTATGCAACACCGTCTTCGATGGCTAGTTTTCCTACCTCGTTTTCGTAACCTGAACCGATTACAGATTCTACGTTTAGAAATTCGATTTTGTCTTGAAATAATGCGGTTTGTTTCATTGCAAATTGTTTTTGAATATTTAAAGTTATTTTACTGCTGCACTGATTGCGGTTTTCATTGAATCAACCTGTTCATCTGAAAATGGTTGGTATTGAGGCTGTCCGTTTAGTTTTACCTGCTTAATGTCAATCAGGTTGCCCCGGTTTCTTTTTTGAAAGGTCGCTGATACCTGGTATTGAGTTTTTGTTTCCGGGTCAACCCATTCAACTGTTATATTTTTTATGGCCATGTCGCAAATTTTTACCAAATAAAAAAGCGCTCTTGATCGGTGGAGAAAGTGGTTAGCTTTCATTCGGTGCAGAAACAAAACACCAATTCCGCCCGATCAAGAGCGCTTTTGAAAATATTTCATTGTTTCTTACTCACAAGAACCACCAAGTGAGGTCAACTGCTGACGGGTCAAAGATATGTAGGATTTTTGATTGTGCAATGGGTTGGTGAAATTAATTTCAAAAAATGTATCGGCTAGTCATTTTTTGTAAAGATTTCCGTCCTTCAAAATTATCTTACCGTCAACAACCAGACTATCAATGTCACGTATGCCGTCAAGCAAGTGCATGTGGCAGAATTTTCCAAGCAGGCCGAAAATAGTAATTCCTGTTCGCGGGCCTAAAGCGTTTACTTCGCTTAAAATTAACTGTTTCCCTGAAAATGTTTTCATAATTTATCGTTTTGATGTTCCTGTAAAATGAATACTTGTACACATTGATCGTAAGCGGTCGAAAACCATTGGCGTAAAACTGCCTTCCAACTCGTTCGGGGTAGCGTTCGCAATGAAGTGGGTTAATTGCCCGTAGCGCCTACTTCTTTCGTATCGCTGTTCAATTATAGCCTCGTTAATATCAAGCGAATCACCGTAGCGAACAATTGCGCCTGTGTAGCGCCCAAATTCATCGAAGCATCGATCATTTTGCACGTTTGCTTGTATCGGGTCGCTTTCCTTGTTTGCCTTCGCCTCAACGTAAATTTGAGACAAACTGCCCATTCTGAAATACTTTGATAGTTGCGGCTGTTGTCGCCAGCAAAATTCACTGAGCGCTGTCATTATTTCGGTTTTGCCTGTGCCTGGAGCGCCGTAGATGAAAAGCCCTTTTGTAAGGGGCCATTTGCAGGAATCGTCATTGATGAAATACTTTAAAAGGTTTTGAACGATAACCGCCTGTTCGCTGTCAAAATCCCACGAAAAAGGCCGATTGTCCAAAACTTCAATATGCGCGGCTCTTAGCTGCAGGATTGACCAAAACGCTTTCCTAGCATCTTCGTAGCTCATTTCCTGATTAGTGTTGCGCGTCATCAGCAAATCGCCAGTTCGCTTTTGTGGCTCACTAAAAACCTTTTCCCAATACTGTCTGGAAAATTCGATCTGTTCGGGGGTTGGCTCTGATGCTCCTAGCGCCTTGCGTTCCATGTAGTCCTTTTCGCGCTGGCGCATTGCGGAAAGGACGCTTTCGGTTGCGGTATCTATCGTGTTGTTCATACGCTTAGAATTTTTGAACCTCTTTGAATTTTGATTGGTCGCCACCGAATGAGTTTGGAGCGCCTGAACGCTTGATGGTTGGCGTTTTAGCCGCTTGCTCACGGTCAAACTGATTTTGCCGTTGCAGCCATTTCGTTAGCCCGTTCTGAAACATCCGTGCCGGATCGCTGAAAAAAAGTAACTGTTTCCCGACTTCAGCGGTAGTGGAAAAATGCCCGCAAAAGTCAATAATCCTTTCTACCACATCTTCGGCGGTACACTTGCGCCGTGCGGATTCATACGACCAAACAACTTGCTCTTTGTTTACCGCGCACCACTCAACGATTATCTTTTGCGCTTCCATGGCGTTTTCAGCTTTTGGCGATATTTTTAGCCTTGATTGCAAAGCGATAACGCTTTCGCGGGTCGTATCTTCTAATCGTAACCCCTCTACGGTCGTAACCAGTGCGCCGGGTAGTGTTTGCCCGTCAAAGGATTGAACAAGCATTACGGGGGCATCTTCCAGCATATCGGAAAGCGGAACTTTTGAATAAAGGCCGAAGTCGGTAGGTTCGTAGTTTGGGCCGTCGCGTCTGACAACACCGTTTTTCAATTCGTCGGCTTCATCTGAAATATCGGAACCCGAAAAAGAGGGGGCCGCCGGAACTGGGGAGCCTTTTTCTTTTTCTGCTTCGATGGTTGCAACTTCGGCGTTTACCCGTTGTAGCATTTCATCAAAGTCTTTGGGGCGGGTGGGGGTGTTTTTTTCTTCTTCCTCTCCCTCTTCATTATTACTATTTAAATCATTATTACTATTAGACCGAAAAACCGACTTTCGGGTTTTCGGGGCTTCGGTTTTCGGTTTTTCGGTTGCATCCGTAAACCCGCCTTTCGGTTCTTCGGATACTACCCATTCTTTCCCGGTAAAAACACCTTGATCGTTGTGGGTAGTTACAAGTTCTGCGTATCCAAAAACTGCAAGCTCTGACATGCAATCTTGAACGGCATTTCTTCCCTCCTTGCCTTTTCCCCAAATATCAACCACGTTTACTTTCCATCCGTTAGGTTTTGAAAGCAAATACCCCATGATGCCCTTTGACCTCCACGATAACCGCGGGTCTTCAAATACCCGCTTGTCTATTTGCACATACGAGTTTTCTCTCTTTTTTACGTGAACGACTGCCATAGGTAAAAATAAAAAGCCCTTTAAAAACTGCTTTCGAGCGCCCGGCGGCGGCAACAGGCACACACCCGTTTCTCGAAAGCAACCTTTAAAGGGCTGCGTAAAAAATTAGTTTCTTTGTTCGCCGTGTGTGCGGCACTAATAAACCGGGGTTCCACGCCCGGCGGTCAACTGTTTGACTATGCAAATATACACTATGTTTTGATATTGCAAGGACTATTTTTATCCGGAGCCGTCGCCGTAGCCGTCGCCGGAGCCGTCGCCGGAGCCGGAGCCGTCGCCGTAGCCGGAGCCGTAGCCGGAGCCGGAGCCGTCGCCGGAGCCGTCGCCGGAGCCGTCGCCGGAGCCGGAGCCGTCGCCGGAGCCGTAGCCGGAGCCGTAGCCGGAGCCGTAGCCGGAGCCGTCGCCGTAGCCGTAGCCGTAATTGATTACATCTTCCATACTGGTATGTTGTTTAAATTGTTTAAGGCTTGTTCGCTAATCGGTAGAATTTCAATACAGTTTACAATTATCTGCTCTGGTATCATCACCGTAAAGCGGCAATTGTCTGGAGACTTAACGCCTTCAAGTGCCATTTGCGATAGGCTTGCCGCGCCTGACCACTGGTGAACGCGGCGGGCGTTGTGCAGCTTTACGACAGTTCCGGCTAGCGTATGCTCAATGCTATTCAGGTAGCCGTAAAATACGCCAGCAGCATAGGAGCGAATGATTACCGCACTCTCCCCGTCTACTTCTTTTGCGGGGCAGTACACGGTGCTTTTTTTGACGTATTCAACGCCTTCGATTGTGATTGTGTCTTTCATGTTTTTATGAATTTTTAAAGTGAAATTATTTTTGTGATGACTTAAGAACCGCCGCCCAAATTTGAACGACACGTTTGCCGCCTGTCGGCTTTGATGTATTCCAGTGAACCATACCGTACTCCAGGCCGTCAACAAAAAATCCGTCCAGGTCTTTCAATTCTTTCATCGCCCGGCTTGCAGCGCTTTTCTGCGATAGTTCAGGTTGCCCTAAATTTTGCGCGTTTTCAGAAATCTTGCTTATCCATACAAATCGGCCCGCTTTTGTTTCCTGAACTGCGAAACGGGCTACCGATTGCCGCTGAGTATCGCGCCCGGTGTGGGCGTTGAAAGCTGCGATTGAGGTGTAGGTGACGGCTGTTTTCATACTCGTTTCCAAAAATGAAGGGTTCTTTCGCTGTTTTGATTGATGCCATTAACACACCAAATTTTGCCTTGCCCTAAATAATGAAGTTTCAAACTCTTAAATTTAGAATACGCGTTTTCGTCTGAATCACAAAGGTCGTATTCATGTTCAATGCCAGATATTAGGCAGGTTTTTACGGTTTCTGATTTTGATTCTAAAGTATTCATTGGTCTTCATTTTTTACCTTTCCTCTGAATTTTGCGTTTGATGCGCCCTTTTCACGGATGAGGGTTAGTGGTTCAAATCTTGATCCTGTCAGGTCTTCAATTGCAGCAACAATCATTAATAGGCTGGAAAGTTTAGGCTCTCGCGTTTTGGATAACCGCGTGCTGATCGAAGCGCGCGAAACGCCCAATTTGTAGGCTATCGCCGCTTTGTCAATGTCGTGCCTTTCGATGAAGTCGTACAGGTCGGAAATAATACGATCTGTGATGATTGTTGCGTGACTAGCAATTTGTTTTGGCGTTCGTGCTGCCATATTTTTGATGTGTTTGAGTTTAAAAAAGCGCCTGTTAAGGTCAAAGGCGCGCACCTCCCAAAGCCGGGTTCGCTATGTCATTTCAGGACGTTAATGCCCTGTGGATTGTATTCTGATCGTAGCCAAAAGTCTTGCGATTGATCCCACACACTACTGTCGAAAAAACTTTCCTCAATCAACGCTTTGAACTGTTCGCAGTACTCGCCCATTTCAAGCGCCGATTTTTCAAGGTGGTTTTTGTCAAATAAATGCGCCGACGTTTCGCCGTTCCCATCGACCGCCAAAATATAGCAGTCATGTCCGTATCCCAAAGCCGTATCGTAACAGAACGCTTGCCAGTACATTTTTCGCCCCATGATCGTGTACTTTGCAGCCTTTAGCGTAGCGTCCGGCATGTTTTTGATGTCGCAAATCATATTGCGACCAAAACCGTCAACGCGCCCTTTGAATTTTATCCCACAAAAGTCGAACGAAATAGGGTGTTCCACTTCCGTAATTTGGTCAATAACCCACCGGGTAGCCCGGTTTTTAATCAACATTCTCGCCCGCATTTCGGCGGCATCGTTTACGGCACCGGGCAAGATTGTAATGCCCGGGTGCAGGACGTGGCCTGATTCGCTGACCTTCATTGTGTGCAGCTTTACCGCCGCTATCAGGTCATCAATTTTTGGAATAACGTAGTTACCAACTTTGTTTTGTGGCAACGTGTCGCCCGTTAAGTCCATGTAGATTGCCGCCCATGTATTTTTCCCTTCGCTTGTAGCCGCGTTCACCGTTGGCGCTATGTAGTAGCGGTCTGCGAACGTGTCCGGCTCCAACACTTTGCAGTGTACCGCCTCTCCTAAGATCATAGCTTTGGTGGTAGCGCGTTCTTTTAGCTTGTACGCAATGAACGCGCGAGGCGACACGGAAAACGCGCTAAGACTTGAGTAAGACAGTGAAAAGTCGCCCGACTGTAATTTATCAATAAGAGCGTCTTTTTCTTCCTGCTTTGGCTCAATGTAGCCTTCGTCGTCAAATAGCAGGTATGGGTTTTGCTCATCCATTTTTTGCGGCGGTTTCGAGCGCCAAACGGCGTTCAGTGAAGATTGCTTTTATTTCAGGTGACGCTTTCCAGGTCGCTGGAATTTCGACTTTCCAGAAAGTACTAAGCGCGTCAACGTCAGAAAGTTTGGAACACACGCCCGTCACCACCATGATAATAAACTCTTTGCGCTTAATAAGTTCGGACGCCTTGAATTGTCGCCAGTAGTCAAGCGCCTGTTTTGTGTCCATCGCTGCTATTTGGTCGGTTAGGTCGGCGAGTTTTTCTGCCAATTCCGTAGATTCTTCTTCTGTCATCACCACCGTAGTATCTACATGCGGGGCGGTAACAGGTCTTGCAGATACCTGCTTATCCTCAAACGCGCCCATTTCTTCTTCGATGTGAACGCCCGCAAGTTCATCAGGAAAACCTTTTTTCAACGCAAAGCCTTCCGCACATTTGGCGATCATTTGGAAAGGCATCGTTTGCCATTTCTGCTGACCTGTCGAAAATTCAGCAAATACGCATGTGTGAGTGAACGCGCAACTTTTACCAGATACAACCTTGTAGATGGTCACCGTTGCCGTGGTTGGTAGTTGTCGGTTGGCCAATAATTCAGCGGCGGTTTTGTAGCCGCCTTCACGATCAAGATTGAATCGAACATCATCGGTTCCAGCGTGCAGCCCGGTGCGAGATGCAAGGGAGCGGTAACCATCAATGCCAACTATCACCGTGTACTTAGCGCCGTCTTTGGTATTGTACCGGGTCAGATACGCCTGTTTTGAGAAAGGCGATAATGATTTTTCGGCGCATAGGCGGGCAAAGATTGCTACCTGTGCTTTGTCGCTGTTTGGGGGAATAACGCCCGCCAATTCAAGCGTTTTTAGGTCGTCATCCGACAATGATCTTTTTGCAATTTCAGAACTCATTTTGTCGCAAATTTTTGGTTAGTGTTAAAAAATGTCCTCGCAATCTTCGCCGTCGTAACTTTCAAAAGCGGCGGCCTCAATTTCTTCCATTTCGGTTTCCGAAAAATCTGATTCAAAAAATACTTTTCCGCCGATTACCATTGTGGCGCTGACAAACTGAAACTCGTCCGGTTCGTCCGGCTCTGCGAAGCGGTCAAAACCTTGGCGCGTTCCTGCTTTGCCGGGGTGAATTACGCCGCTTATGTGGTACTCTATTTCTGATCCTGGATTCGACCAGGTGAAGCTGATATTGCGTTTCATAAAACCCGCTTATTTTATGTCGTTCACGGGTTCGACTTTTCTTAACGATAACTATTCTTGTGTGAATGACAGGACAAAGATAAGCCGCGTTTATTACGTCACCAAACATTTGCGCGTAATATTTGCAATTATTTTTGAGCGTTAACAAAGTGTTCATTTTTGAGCCGTGTGGGCATAAAAAAGCCGCTCACGCATTACGCGGAACGGCTCCCTTCTTACCCCAAGAAAACTTCTTTACTATCGTGGCACCCAATATTCAAGGGTGATCTATTCAAAAGTTATGGCGCGCCGATCTTTATCCGCGCGCCATCTCCGTACCGTATAATAATCTCATGGAAAAGTTAGATAAATGTACGGGGCGTTTTTGATATGCGCAACCCCATTAACATATCGGGCTATTTTTTAAACTCAAATATATTAATGCCATTCCAAACCCGCACAACTACGATTGAGCCATTTGCAACGCATGTATTGAAAAAAGTGATTGCATCCTGGTCGCTATGGCCTTTTTGCTTGTACTCCCGGATTAGCGTTTGCCTTACAAACACGCCTTCGACCTTGAATGTCGGCTGGGTAGGTTTGGGTGCTGGTTTCTTTGCCATGATTCAAATAATAAACGCCCGCCAATTCAATGGCGAGCGCGTGAGTAGTATCCCTTCAAGACATTACTTTGCAAATGTAGACAGTAATTTAGTAAGGCACAAAAAAGTCAGGCAAGTTTGCACATACCTGACATATCAAACCAAAACCAAATGTTATTTTTTACACGATAATCGCGTGAATCTTCATTGCAGCGGCGGCGCACTCTTTGGCCATGAACCCGTATTTTTGCCCTTTCAGCTTTCCGTTCACGATAAGCCTTGCGCCCATCCAATCGGCTTTTGTATCGCTGAAATAGTGCCGTAGCGCTTTCCCGGTGAAAAGGCCACCTACCATTCCTTTGACCAATATTTTAGCGCCAATAGCGGGCATTAGTGCAAGGTCTGGTTTCCCCACCAAGTCAATACCTAACAGGTCGCCAAACTTTCGGTAATTACTCTCCCACGTCAATTGAGAATACCCTCGACCGTAGTACCCGGTATGCCAATACCGTTGCTGCAAATCCCATACCATAGAGCCTTTTTTGGCCCGTATTTCCGGGATGCTTTTGAATCGGCACTCATTGTAGCAGGTTCCTAATATATAGGCAACCATGCGGGCATCAGTAACGCCAGCGGCATCACATTCGGCGGTAATGAAACGAACGGCATCGCCTTGCGCTACGGTCATCGTAGTGCGCAGCGCCTTGCACATTGCCGCAAGCATGGTATCTGTTACTTTTTCTCTGAACATCGATTCAAAGTTACGTGAAAATAAAACCCCGCGCAACTTTTTAGGTCACGCGGGAAACATGAAAAGAAGACAAACCTAAATATTAATCCGCTTTTGGTTTCAGGAACTTGTAGTACACAATCGAAAGCAGCGTTACCGCCCCTGTGATGATATTACCCCAATTCCCGGCAACCAAAGCGTTTGCAAGCTCTTTGAGTGGCGTTATAAGTTCGCTTGCAGCCGGAACAGCGCCCGCCACAATAGCGGTAACATAGGCCCAGTTATTTGGGTCGCCAACCCAGCTTTTTTTGAGTGAAAATTTTGCTGTTACTACCCAATTTCGGAACGCGAACACCGCCGCTACTACTGCCATAACCGCCGAAACGATAATGGTCGCGGTATCGCCTGACATTCCCCCGAAAAAAGAGCCTATCAGCAAAAGGATATTAACGTACACATTTGTACCTGTTGAGGATGTTTGTAGTGTCGTGTTGCTCATTTTATTATTGTTGTTTTTGTGAATTGATCTCAAAATTAAACGGTTTCCCGCCTGTGCCGTCACGGTACGGGCCTATCCAAATTTCACGCTCTGAACGAACGGAAACGCGCGGCTTTTTTACTACCGTGTTCGCCTTTACGATTGCGCTTGAAAGGCTTTCGCCCTGAACTTCAGCGGCTTTTATGCGATTAAGAAGAAGTGTAACCTTGTCAACGGTATCAACTTTTTGAACCACCGACGCGGCTTTCTTTTGCGTGTCAATAGGTCGAGTAGTGCATACTGAAAAGCAGCAGCACAAAAGCGCTATCCACGCGTAACGGTCTAATTCAGGTATCATTTTTTCATGTTTGATAGTATTCTAAAATATGACACTTGCTCCTTCATTAGCCTTTCAATTTTAACGCTTGCAGAATCAATACGCGCGTCTTGCCTATCAAATTTTGCCTGCCAGTATGCCTCTTTTTCGCGGCATGACTTTTCGGCTAATTCAACACGGTCGTCACAACTTTTATCGCACTCCCCCAGCCTTAACCACATAGCGCCAACCCCTGCTACCATTGAGACAATAAGGTACGGTAACAGGTCTTTAACCCCCGGCAATCTGGAAAGTGTCATATTTGAAATTGTAGGGGGATTTGGTGAAGCGTTTGGATTAAATCAAAATCGGTTTAGGCGATGACCTTTTTGCCTGACAGTTCCGCAAGACGGCCACGGAATTGCTTTTCTGCGTTAAACTCTACCGTCAATCTTTCGGGTGCGTCGTATGGGTTGCCATCTGGATCAATGCCGCTACGGGCTGGAATTTCATGCACCTGGAAACTACCAAAGTTTTCAATGGTGGCATAGCCGTGTAGCGCGGTCTGCTCTGCAAGGATTCTGAATGCTGTTTTTACAATTTCGGAAACCACGTTAAGTGGTTCTCCAACTTCTGCGAGTGTGAGTTGAATAAGCTCGCTACGGTCGAAATGTCCTTCAATTACTGGCATAATTTGCTTGTTTTTAGATTGTGATTTAAAATTTTCGTTCCATGTTTTTGATTCCATCCAGATTTTAAACGCCTCGGATAAGACGAATAAGATTAGGATAATATGTAGGGTTACTGCGAACATGCTATTGAATTACACGGTATGTGTACTTGTACACGGTTGCGTTTTGCATTGCATTGAGTGTGCCTGTGCCGACTACGAAGTTGGTAGTCGAAACGCTGGAATACGCGGCGCTCCTGGTTATCGCGTCAGCAGCGTTTTGATTCCCAAGCGCCACTATAACCGCTATCGGTGCGGTGGTGTAGCTGTCGAAAAAAGTTAGCGTAAACAGCGTACTGGAAGTTGCAGGGCTTGTTCCGCAAGTTACTGTTACTATTCCTTCAATGTCATTACCCACCACGGACACCGTTGCGCCCGTTCCGGCCCCGGCCCCTGCCGCCACGGTGGGCGCTGTTGACCTTTGCGAAAGCCGAAACCATTTCACGCCGTCATATACGCATTTACCTAAAAGGTCTGTATCCCATACCTCCAAGCCGTTGCGCGGCGAAGAAATAGCCTCTTTTTGTGCGCTTGTCATAGCAGGGGGGCCGAAGCCCTTTGTGGTGCTGATAATGTCCAACACGGCAGATGCTACCGGGTCGCTTGTCGTGCCGA
>Ga0209812_10002095_pt1 | contig 12427 bp, 6 predicted proteins | sample JI71714BDNA_FD_187502 | JGI IMG/M metagenome (GOLD analysis project Ga0209812, IMG submission 187502) | Wastewater effluent complex algal communities from Wisconsin, to seasonally profile nutrient transformation and Carbon sequestration -... | ecosystem: Engineered > WWTP > Effluent > Algae...
GTCGCGCGTTTCGGGCACGATGCGCGACATGAATTCCATCAGTTTGTGTTTGGGAATCATTTCGGCCCACGAGTGGCCGCCGACTTCCTTTTTCCGCTCCTCGGCGCTGTTGATCACCGAGTGGCCGTGCACGACGCGCGCCGCGTCCGATCGCAGCATGTGCGGCGTGAGTGCACCCTCGGCGGCCGCCTTGAGCATGCGGTGGTGGTGACGCGCGTCGTTCAGATGCGTCGCCGTTTTGCCGGCGTCGTGCTCCGTGTTGAGCGACGGCGACGTCACGGAGCCCAGCATCATCACCGTGTCGTACAAGGCGTCGACTTTTTGCACCGTCTGCAGGAACGACGAGTTCCACTTGCCGTCGCGGAGCATGCGCGAGTGCGTGTACGAGTAGTGCGTGCCGTCTTCGCAGTCGCCGCCGCCGCGCAGCTGCGCGTAATCGAGCGACTCGACTTGCAACACGTTGGGGTTTGTGGTGTCCTTCTCGCCACCCGCGATGCCCTCGGCCGCCTTTTTCATTGCCTCGGCGCCGCCGCTGAATTTGTCGGCCCGCCGCGCCATGTTTCGAGTGTCCGCGGTGTATGGGAACACCGTCGACACGAGCGTGTACGCGCGCGCAATGTTCGCCACGCACTCGGTCATGAGCGGGTCGTAGGTGGAATCGGTGCGCGCAAGCTGTGCCTTCATAATCGACTCGGCCCGCTCGAGCGTCATGTTGCGTCGCTTGAATGCCAACTCGAACAGATTGACTAGGTACGCCTCGTCGTACGGCTCGTCGCTGGGCAGCGGATTCGACGCCCGCGAGTACATGTAAAACGCGTGCACGGGCAGGCAGTTATTGAACTCGTACGGCTGGTGCGTCTGCATGTACGGCATGCGCACGCGCAAGTCAATGTCCCACGTGCCCTTGACCTTGACGCCCTTGTCGTTCGCCACGTCAAACAGCCCGCGCGACACCGCCGAAGCAGTGAGCGATTCGAGTAGCGCCTGATTTTGCGGCGCGATTTCAAACGGGCCCGGTTTCTCGGTGAGCAACTTGCCCGCGGCGCGCAGTGCGTGCAGCGACGCCGAGTCTTTGCCAAACGAGACGGCGGTGATGTGAATGGCGCCCTTGACGACGTGCTGCTTGGTCTTCTCGAAGTACTGGCCGAAGAGCGTCATTGGATGCGTGCCCAACACGACGTCCTTTTCGGCGCGTTTCTCCACGGCGCCCAGTTCCTCGGTGCGCTTCGAGTACTCGACGAGCGTGTCGACGTTGAGGAACGTGGCGCCCGTGGGCCCGTACACGGCCATGTTTTCCGCCGACGTTTCTTCGACGAACGCTTGCACGCCGACGTGCGAGTCGTGGCGCATGCCGCCCAACGTGTACCGCGAGCCCGAGTTGCGCTCGGCGGCCACGTGCTCGTCGTGCAGCGGCAGCGTAATCGACGTCGCGGTGCTCATCATCTTGTCGCTGCCGTCCATCCACGCGACGGGCGCGCGATCCGTGGCGTGATTGAGCGAGTTCCACGCCAGCAGCACCACGCGGCCTTGCTCAGAATCCGGCGCGAGCAGACTGCCGTCGTAGAAAAAGTCAATTTTCACCGTGCCCGCGGATGGCGCAGAAACCTCCGCCGCCACCTCGGCCGTGGCCACAATGGACGCCGCGACGTCGATTGCCTTCCAGTCGTCGTTGCCCCATTCGTCGTCGGACGAGTGTGTGAGCGAGCTCATGTGCACGCGCAAAATGAGGTCTATTTTTATTGTGCGCGTTTATTGTGCAGTGGGCGCCGCCAGCTTATTAATTGCCCCGCCAAGGCACGATCTCTGCGATTTTGTCACGCCGCTCCGTGGCACTCAATCGCATGAATTTCGCGCCCTCGGTGTTGTACGCCTTTTGTTGCGCTCGCGTCATGATCCTGCGGGGCGGTTGCTCGCATATGTTTGTCACTTCGCTCCCCGCAATGCCAGTCTTCGACACGACGTAGCCGAAGGGCACGAATGCCGGCAGATCGTTGCGAATATGCGCCTCGCTGCGGAAAATTGGACGACTCGACATTGGTAGGTGAAACGACCACGTTAGTTTATTAGTAAGGTTTGCTTGTGATTGGCGTGGGCTCGTGTAAATTTCCTTTTTGCGATGCTTCGCGCAGTTCGCGCGGCTCGCGTGGCGTCGGCTAGGCTGGTGCGCACATTCTCGTTCGACGCGCTTCCAGACGAAGAAGAACTTCAAGACGACGAGGAAATAATCCCGGGCAAATTGTCCGCGGGGTTGGCCGGAATCGATGAGCCCTTGCGGGGCTTGAGCACGAAGTTGATGAATCTTGATTACACCATCCCCGGTCGCGGCGACCCGAAACCAGAAATTCCAGCCGAGGTCGTGGAGGGCAGCGTTATCACGGACATTGCAGACTCGATTTCTGATATTGTCAAATCGCTGGGAGACTGAGCTATCCAACTCGATCGCGACGGCCAATGCATGTTTGGGTCGATTGCGTCTGGTTCTCGATATTCAGGAGTTCTGTCATGAAATAAAAACATTGTGATATTTGTCCCTCAAGGGGAAATTTAGCGGCTGGCAAGTCGAATCGCGCGGCACATAAAAATAACTAACATACTTTTTGGTTCAAAAATACACCCACCCGCGCGCATTGCACCACCCATCGTCGCTCACTCTTTTGCGTGGGTTTTGTGCGTCTCGCGAAACTCACCCAATTTGCGATTACTCACCCGCGTGGTCGGTGTCGGCCGCCGCCGCGTACTCACACCGAGGTGCAGCGCCGTGTTTTAGCGCGTGCTCGCAGTCCACGTCGCTGCCCGTGCACTTGTACGACGGACCCGTTGCGTCCGCGTGCGCCGCGCGACACGAAGAGGATGGTTTCGACACGTACTCGAATTGCGACGCCGCATTCCCTGACGAGGTGGACAACTCGTTCGTCGACATGATGTTCGACGACTGCCTGATGAATGGCACGGGCCCGTCGTACGCGTCGTCAATCAATACGACGTCCGTGTATTTTGATTTCCTCACGCTCGACGGGGATTTGGTGGAATATCGCTTCTCCATCGTCACGGACTCGGTGTGGGGCTGCGATTATTCGTTCGGCGGCGACGGCGGCGGCATCGCCGCGGTGCTGGTGCCCACGTGCGCCATTGATGCCGAGCCCATTGCGTGCGCTCGCACCGACCCCGTGATCATTGAAATACCGGCAATCACCAACCGCTCGGCGCCCCTGTTGGATTTGGTGATTCCGCCTGGCACGCTGCGCCCGCAGACGCTGTACAGAATCCGCGTCCGCACGGTGAAGCAAAACGACTGCGGCTGCTTCTCTCCGTGCGTGGCAGCGCGCGTGTACCCCGACCCGCCGCCAAACAGCCACTGCGAAGACCCGTTCTTGTTGACGCGCACGCAATTTTTCACAAACATCCCCGACATTTACGGGCTCACGCGGTATCCGACGCGCGCGCCGACGCCCGAGCCAACGCAGATGGCGACGCCCACTGCGTCGCCGACGTCGCAGCCGACGCCGTCGCCCGTGGTGGTGGTGGCGAATTGCTCGATTGCGCACACACCCGATGTGAACGGCACGTGCCAGGGGCCCGAGACGGCGTGTGCCGGCTGCATTTGCGCGTGCTACGATGCCTCCGCGGACGTGTATTTCGGCGCGTGCTCGACGGGCTACTACAACATCTCGGGCACGCTGTGTCCCGACCCGACGTCGTACAACGCCACGTCGATCGATCCGGTGTGTCGATGCGTGGAAGATGGATTCGCCGTGGCGGCTTTCTTTACCGTCGACAACCCGACAGTGCTTGCGTGCGACAATGGGACGCTCGCGTCGAATCCCATGCTGCTGGCATTGGTCGAGGCGCTCGCCGAGTTCATGCAAATCTCGCCGTCGAATGTGATCATTTCGGACGCCGAGTGCGGCTCGTACAAGTTCCGCCTGACGCTGGTGGATGCGGACGCCGCGCTCATGATGGACAAGGTGCTCGTTGCGTGGGTGAATAACGTGCACGACGAGGCCATTACCCCCTCGCTGCGCGATGCGCTCGAGTTGATTCGCAGCTCCGTCGTCACCGTCGACATTGAGCCATTCGTGGACTTTGTGCCTCCCTTCACCCCGCGATGCCCGAATTTCACCGATCCATTCCCGCAGACGTTCATCGACGTGGACGACAATGGCATCCCCGACGAGTGCGACTGCGATGGTTGCATCCAACAGGAAATGCGAGGCACGGCGTTCCCAAAGTTGCCGACGCGACAGCCGACGAAGAAGCCCACGCGGTCACCCACTCGCCAGCCGACGCGCGTGCCGACCAAGCTGCCCACTCGCACACCGACGCGTCTGCCAACGCGCGTGCCGACTCGCCAGCCATCGCGAGTGCCGACGAACGTGCCCACTCGCACACCGACTCGTAACCCGACGAATCCGCCCACGCGCACGCCGACGAATTTGCCCACTAGCATGCCCACCAAGGAACCCACGGCGCCCGTGCCAACGCAACTGCCGACGAAGCAGCCGACGGTGATGCCCGCGACGTCCGCCGTGTGCCCGTCAATTGGCCGCTGCACGGTGTCGTCGGGCGACGCGTTTGCGTTTTGCGCGCGCGCGGGCCAATGCCCAGCGGGCTCGGTGGCCGATCGCAACGTGAGCATTGGCGAGTCGTGTCTCGGCGAGGCTGATCCGGATCAAACGACGTGCACGTGCTGCCAGCGGTCGTGCGGCTCGTGGACGTCGTCGCCGTGCTCGACGGACACGGCGAGTGGCGACTTCAAGACGTGCGTGGCGGCGGGCACGTGCGTGTCGCGATTCCGCGGCGTCGTGTCGAGTCTGTCGTGCGGCGGCGGCGGGTGCGAGTGCTGCAACTTGCTGCAAACGCCGCCCGCGTCGGCGCCCACGCCACCCGAGCAGTTTATTAACATGTGCAACGGCGGCTTGTCCGACAATGTCGCGAGTGGCGACGAAGCGTGTGATGGCCGGGATTTGCGCGGACACTCGTGCTTGACGCTGGGCTTTGCGGGTGGCACGCTGCAGTGCACGCCGTGGTGCGACACGTACGACGCGTCCGCGTGCACGCCGTACGGCGCGTGCTGCAACGGCACGACGGTGGACAATTGCACCCCGCACACGACGGCGGCTGCGTGCACGGGCAGCTCGCGACGATTCGTGGCCAATGCACCCGTGTGCACGCCGAATTTGTGCGCGGCTGCCATGTCTAGTTACTCGGCGGCTGTGCCGAGTGCGCTGCAGCCGGCGGGCGTGCCGTTGGAATTGGGCTCGCAGACGATTGGCGCGGGCTCCATGATCCCCAACTCGTACGCGGCGAATCCGGCGAGTTCGTGTGCGGGCTGTTTCCTCGGCACGGCGGGTGGCATGCTGCGCGCGGCGAATGGGTCGTATTTTGTGATTTCGAACAGCCATGTTTGGGCGTCGCCTGTCAGTCGATCGGCAGCCGACAATTGCGCAAGGCCGCGGCCACCTGTTCGAGGGACGCTGGTTACGCAGGCGAATTCTTGCACGGTGGTGCCGAACGGACGGCCGCTGGGTCAGTTGACGGCGTTTTCTCACCTGACGCCCGGCGGCGAGTCGCGGTACGACGCGGCGTTGGCGTTGGTAACGCCAGGCCCGGGCGCCCCGTGGCCGGTGCAAATGGGACTCGGCGCGCAGACTGGCGGTGCGCCCGTGGCACCCGCACTGGGCATGATTGTCGTCAAGGTCTCGCGCACCACCGGTCATACGATTGGCCAGATTGTTGGAGTTGACGTGACTTCGTACGTGGGCGGTTCGGCGGACGACGGCAGCGGCGCGTCGTATGTGCAGACGTACACGGGACAGCTGCTTATATGGGGCATTAGTCCCAGTGCTGTTTTCAGCCAATCAGGAGATTCTGGCTCGATGGTCTTTGAATTTGCGACAATGCGCGGCGTCGGGTTGCTTTTTGCCGGCTCGAGCAGCGGCCGCGCGTTGGTCAGCCCGCTTGGCCCTATTCTTTCGGATTTTTTCCCCATTAGCGGTGGGACGGTGGCAGGAATTGAGGAAGCTCGCAAGCGTGATCTCGATCTGGATTTATTGCGTCATTTCAGCGACGAATTACCAGACGACCGATTCAAGCCTCGCGGGGGTGGTGGCAAAATCATCACGGCGCCGTCGCGAGCTGCCGTGGGCCGTGTGTGCACAAATCAGCTGAAAACTCTTCGGCAGAATCGCGTACTGGGCGAGCTTGCGACAAACAAGACGCTCGTGGCGCACTACGTGGGGTTTTCGCCCGATGACCCAACGCAGCCGCGCATTTATGTGACCGTGGCGACTGCCGCCGCAGCCGACGCCGCGCGGGCCTCCATGCCGTCACACATCGATGGAACTCCGATCAGCGTGCAACACGGACATCCAATGAAATTTCATTGATACTTTTATTTTTTTCTTTTTCTATGTCCAAACGAAAGATCGACGAGGTCGAGACCGATGCGGGATCGGAGTCCGATGACACGACGCCGGCGAAATTTTTCGCTGCAATCAAACCAGCTAAAGAAGAAGACGACCCTGACGAAATACTTTATCCATTTAAAGTTAGCAACATGGGACGAGTCGAGAGCCAATTTGGCGTGCGTAGTTTCGGGGTCAGATTAGCGGATGGATATTTTCGCGTTACTTCCAAAGTGGGAAACAAGCGCAGGTCGATTCAAGTCCATCGCTTAGTTGTGTTGGCATTCCATGGATATAGACCATCTGACGCGCACGACACCGTAGACCACATAAATAATGACAGGGGCGACAACAGAGTTGAGAATCTTTGCTGGGAAACAAGATCCAATCAAAACAAGTATTCATATGCTCGAAATGTGAACAGGAAGACAAGTGGTCCCGCGCTTTCTAAGCAGGTACAATGTCGCAGAAATGAAGATGAGCCATGGGGAGAAATTTTCGCATCGATTGCAGAGGCAGCCAAAAAAACTGGATCCAACCATAGTAGGATCAGCGCAGCTATCAAAGGGGGTCATAGATGCGGTCGCTTTTATTGGAAATATTTGCCAAAGGCTCCGGAGATTTTGGAAGGGGAAGTCTGGAAAAAATTTGTCTTGTCGGAACACTCGTTTGAAAAAAAAAGTTTCTCCGGTCACCGGAAAGGCAAGATTCCCCGAGAGAAAGATATAATACACGTCAGCAACCTCGGGCGTATAAAATCCGCTTGTGGTTTAATATCGTATGGGTCAGAGACAACAGCAGGCTACCGATGCACTAATCACTTAGGAATTCATTACAGTGTTCACGATTTGGTAGCGCGACTTTTCATCGGGCCGCCTCCTTCAATCGACCACACAATCAATCACAAGGATTTGAACCGAGGCAACAACAATGTGGCCAATCTTGAATGGTCTACGGGGGTTGAGCAAAGTCTCCATTCTCTCCAAAATAACCCAAACAGAGGAACTGGCAGTTTTAAACGGTCGAAACAAATTATCGGAAGAAAAATCGGTGAGAATGAATGGACGCCATACGAAAATGCAGTCCGGGCAGCAAAGATACTTGATCTCCACCAAACTATGGTCTCCAGATGTTGCACAGGGAGAGACAGGCAAACAAAAGGTTACGAGTTCAGATTTGCACCAGATGAGCGAGACGCAGACCTTCCCGGCGAGGTGTGGAAGACCATCAAAATAAAATTCAGCTGATATCTGGCTGCAAACGAAAGCAACCCCGGTTGCAAATATATTAATTTTTATTATTTCCCATGGAACCTGCGAAATTGGGGTTTGACGAGTTCGTCGACGTCCAAGTACTCTTCGACGTGTTCCGCCATTTCTTTGACATTGCAAAGAGGGGGGATCATTTGAGTTTCAAGAAGCGCCTTGCGGAGTTCGATTCCGGCACCGATGTCAATGATGCCATAAAATCGACGTACTTCGAGTACGATGATCGCACTTGGGTCGCGACGATCACTCACAATATTTCTCTGTTTGGAGGTGCGGACGACTCGCGACTTGTGTATTTTATCAACGTTCGGCTTCCAAACGATGGTTACATGTACTCGCAGAGGTACTGCAGGAACCAAGGCCCTGAACCACGTCCAGGAGAAATCGCGGGGGACGGAGCCACCGAATTGATTGCGGCAATTCACGCACAATTGATCACGGAAGACGAGCTCGATTTTTTTGGATTTCCTGGAAAAATCTCGTCGTGGTACAGTGAAGCGCAAGGAAGAGCTTTCATCAGAATCTGGAACGAAGATATGAATAAGTGCATGACAATTAATTGGGAGTATGGTGTCCCAGATGGATTAGCCTTTTACACAGAAGAAGACGAGAAAGTCTCAAGGGAACGCTCGGCGACAATCATTGGAAATTGGAAGCGGATGCTCAAGAAGCAGGCGAAACGAGAGGAAGTGATTCAAGAGCACGCGGATCGTCATGCACTCGGCTCCAACCCTCCAGAATCACCAGCAGCGTCTCCCGGTAGGGCGAAGAAGCACCGCAGCGGAACTCTTCCAGAGTGAATAAAATAATTTTATTTTTCGATGGAACCTGTGACATTTGAAGAGTTTGCTGTGCGCATGGAAAAGGTGCTCACGTACCTGGGCGTCTTTAGAACGACACACGCGGTGGCCAAGGCGCAATGCGAGGTGCTCATTGCGTGCACAGAAACGATGCGCAAGTACTTTGCAGACAACATGGACCTGGACGCAATGAGCTTCGATTTCCCCGAGCTGCTCACCAACTCGCTCGAGTACAAGAGCGCGCACACGATTGAGGCGTGGGTGGCGGCGTGTCTGCTCGCTTCGCGCGATCACCAAATCGACGTGTACACCATTTCGCAGTCGGCGGCGACACGCGCCTTCGAAAACATCAAGAATTTGATTGACAAGGCGAAGGGAGAATTCGGCGGCGACTTTGCCGCCGTCGATGTCGGCGGTTACATCAAATACAAGACCCGCGAGGGCTCTGAAAACGCAGTGCATATTTACGCGTCGGACGAGAATACCCTGCGCACAACTGGTGGCAAGAAGAGCATGAACACGGTCGTCATCGAGTCAAGCCACTTGCCCAGGGGGATTGTTGACTCGATTGTCAATGCAACCAAGGCGAACGATCGCACGAATCTCATCGTGTCCACTGGCTCATCGGACTGGAGTCATGCTGAGATCCGCTTCTGGTTTCAAGCGGGGACTGCGACTCCCGCGAACGAATAAAATATCACGCGCTCAATTTATCAGCCTCCTCCTCCTTCTCGCGCAGCATGCGTTGCTTGAAGCTCTCGGCGGCTGTGAGCCGGGTGACACCGTCACAATTCCCGGCGACTCGCTTCTCCATCATGGCGTGATGCAGACACGCGATGCGATTTTTCCTCATCTCGCGCGACACGTACGGCCTGCTGTCCGCCGCGTGCAGCAGCACCATTTGCGGCCCTCTGGCATACGTGGCGTCGACAATTTTCCACGTTCGCTGCACGTCGCCGGGAGTGAACAAGTACTGTTTGAGTTCCTCTTCGCCGCCGTCCAATTTGCTCGCGTCCACAAACCGCAGAAAATTTTCAAACGGCCGATTCTCGCTCTCCGTGTGCATCACGAATTTGCACTGCGGGTACTCGCCGTGTTCGTCGCGATAGCCGGCGTTGTGCGTGGCCAGATCGCAGCTCAGCGCGCCACGCTCTGCGGCCACTTTGAGCACCGTCGCGTGCACGTGCGCGGGCTCGTACTGACCTGGGCGTCCGCAGAATTGCTCCGCAATGTAACCGGCCTCGTCCATGCCGGCGCACATGCACGCGATGCGCTCGAGGTATATTCCTTTGGTGTCGTTCAAAATGGCGTGGCGGCGATTAAACTGACCGCGCAAGTGGCACCGCTCGCACTCGTTGAACGTCCCCCGCTGAACGTCGTCCTCCCGCAAATCGAGCAGGCAAATTGGACACACGCCCTCGTCCGTGAGGTTTTGGACGTCCCCGATCATTTGATAATACAGCAACCGAATCGCCCGCGGCACCTTCTGACGCAGCGGCAGCAACTCGCCGTACGACAAAAGGTACACGAGCGCGCGCATTTTCCGCGGGTGCTTGTAAATTGGCTTGGGCGCGACCCACTTGGGGTTGTGGAGTTTGTGTGCAGCTACGCGCGCCGCGTCCGCTGCCACCTCGTCCGCGTCGGGCGCGGCGATGCTGTCAATGTGCGCCTCGGCCTCGCGCAGCACTGCGGCGAATGCGGGGTACGCGAGCGTGCCGAGTTCGTAAATGGCGTACAGCAGCTGCGACGCGTAAAATTCCAACGCGTGGCTTGCAAAGCCACTCAAACCAAACGTGTCGGTGCTGTAATACGACACGCCTTCGCACATGTACGCGGCGGAGCCGCGCCAATCCGCAATCGCGCCGAACTCCGGGTCGTCGAGCACCGTGCGCGTTTTGGCACACTGCGGCTTCGGGAGGCCAACGTCGGCAAACAGCTCGCGATTGCCAAACTCCCGCGGCAAACAAAACACGTCGTTGTTCTTCATCGCATGCAGCATGCAGCGCTTCAGGGTTTCCTTGTCGTCTTCGGTCACGTTTTCCGAAAAGCCGAAATTAAGCATGTTGCAATCCTCGAAGCGTCTCGTCAAACGTCGATACGCCATGTACGGGATGGCGTGCTTCAGCGGCTCCGGCGACGCGGCCCATTGGTACCGGCCGTCCTCCCGGTGCCAGCGTTCGTAGTGCGATTCGTTGGCGCACGCCTCGACGAGCAGCTGAATTTCGTACACGCTGCGGCCAGCCCTGTCCGCGGGTCGCCAAAAACACGCGTCGGAACTGTTGCCTTTCGACGTGCGCTTCGCGTCCGGTGATTCTTTGTGATACTCGAAGAAACGATTGAGCCACTCGTCGGTGTTTTGACTCACGAGATTTGAATCCTCGAATGCATTCGACAGACGAACGCGTGCCATTGCGCAAACGCGCTCTCGCGACGACAAGTACACCCACGGCATCGACGGCGGCGTCCAGATGTTCGCCACAGGCAGTGCGTTGAAGCGATTCTGGAGTGCGCGAATACGGGACACGTCGACTAGCACCTGCGGGTTGGCTTCGCACCATTCGCGGATACCGATGATGAAGTCCTGATCGACCGCGCGCGAACTGACCGGCGCACACTGAGAGAAATCCAGAGCGCCGGTGTGATGCAAGCGGGCCCAACAAGCCATCCGTATTTCGTCCACGGAGAATTGGGCGCGCAACATGTCCACGATGCGGCGGCGAAAAACGTCGCCTGTGCAATCCGGGTGTCCGCCAAACGGCTTGCTGTAGTTCAGCCGGAATTCTTCCCGAAATTTGAAGCGCTGCACCGAATGCACCCCCCAATCCGGGTCTGGCGGTTCCACTGGCACCTCGAACGATCCGTACGCTGCCATGCGCTCAAAGTCCAACAGCGTGCACCCGCGCGCGAGACGAATCTCAGCGTTCCACAGGGCACGGAGCTCGTTGTGATCGTCCGACCCCGGTGCGAACTTCGCCGCCTCTTTGTACAGGTCTTGAACCGCTTCCATGGCATCGAGCTTATCGGCGATTTTCGCGCGGCGCACAAACAACGGTGCCAAGGCGGGAATCAACGATTTGTTCTCTCGCTGAAACTTCACCACAGCCGCAGTGGCAATCATTTGCACGGCCACCGCGCGCATTTCTCGACCGTACGTCTTTTTGTTGAACGAGTCGCGCGCACGTTCCGCTGCCATGACGGCGACCTCCGAAAACGACGTGCATGTTGCAATCGAGCCGTCTCGAGACATCTCGGCCGTCACCTTTTTGAACACCTCCCCGACTCGACCCGAGTAATGTTCGGGAAATATGAAATTCGGGAAGTCGTCTTTCTTCTTTTTGCGGATGAACAGGATCATCAACAAAATCATGAACCGCTGCAAAGGCCCGTAATTCTGAAGATACGCGCAAAGATGTTCCGAACACTCTTCGGTCGAGAAGTGATGCAGACTTCGCGACCCAAACGTGAGCCAAAACACGTTGAGGTACGAGGGATTGGAGACGAGCGTCACGAATGCAGATCCGTCGGCCCACTCTTGACACAAGTTGTTCAATCGCCCCACACCACAGTCGTACCCCGCGCAAATCAAGCGGTACACCTCTACGGGATCAATGGTCGCGGGGTTGCCTCGTTCTTTGACCGGTACGTCGTCTTCGCTCAAAATAGGATTGAATTTCGATAAATTTTCCTTTGAATCTCTCCAGTAATCCTTCTCGTCCTTTTTCTTCTTGTTGAACGCTTCAATCTTCGCCTTCACTTGCGCCGGAGTGTACTTCTTTTTTTCCGTCGTCGCGGCCGCTGCCGCCGCTGGGGCCGCCACCGCCGCCGCCGCCGCCGCTGGGGCCGCCGCCGCCGCCGCCGCCGCCGCTGGGGCCGCCGCCGCCGCCGCCGCTGGGGCCGCCGCCGCCGGTTCCGTCGCCGCTTCGGAACCATCGCCCAACTGCAATTTCTCCATCTT
>Ga0209812_10002096_pt1 | contig 12426 bp, 8 predicted proteins | sample JI71714BDNA_FD_187502 | JGI IMG/M metagenome (GOLD analysis project Ga0209812, IMG submission 187502) | Wastewater effluent complex algal communities from Wisconsin, to seasonally profile nutrient transformation and Carbon sequestration -... | ecosystem: Engineered > WWTP > Effluent > Algae...
TCTTGTGAATTGAGCAAGTCTGTTGACTTGGGTTCAAGATTGCTGGTTTCTCTCAAAGCAAGAGCAACACCGACAGCCAAAGACTCGAATTTAATCCGAGTTGTTGTTCTTGCGCCATTTTTACCTTGGCGAAATCCTTGAGGAAAATATTTTTCTACAAAGTTTAGCATTGACTCGAATTCTGCCCGCATTTTTTCGCGATCGAATTTCGGATCTGTATTTACTTGCTTCAGATACTCATCAAGGAATATGTTGATCTTACTATTAAACTCCTGATATTTATTTAAAAATGCAAAAAAACGCAACACAAATTCTTGCGGTTCGCGGCTGCGAATAGCAGACTCAGAAAAAGCGCATAATTTGCGGAACTTGTCATGTTTCGATAGTTCCTCAATCAGATCGAGAAACGGGCCGGGCAGTATGCCTCTGCGCTTTTCCATCTCGTTTAGATCGACACTACCTGTATTAATGCGTTCAAATAAATCTCTTCGCACTTCCTCATTTGCACTTTCAGTTAGTTGAATCATCCGAAGTGTAGTGCGGTTGAAGCGCCTCTGACGGGCCAGGGACAAATCAGCAAACTTAAATCCATTTAAACTCTGTATTTTTTTTAAATCTGTCAATGTTAATTCGTTATTGATAAATCTAGTTAGAGTCCGAATGCGTTGTGTACCATCTATTATTTCTAAACGGGCTTCATCGTTTTCGTCCTCATGGATGTCAGCAACAAAAATATAAGGTATTGGCAGACCCAAAATTATAGACTCAATAAACTTTGACTGCCTTGCTTCATCCCAAGCCATTTCTCGTTGGTAGTCGGGGATGAACAACTCATTGGTATCATCATCCTTTCCTTCCATATATTTTTGAACGAGTATTTCGACTGGATACTCTTTGGTATCGTAATTAACTAGCTGCTGCTTGTCGCGGATTTCGGCTTCAGCAGCATCAACCTTTTTGTGTTGCTCGGTAATTTCTAGTTTCGATCGCATATTCTTAAATAATAATCGGAAATTGCGGAGTGAATAGACTTATCGGTACTATGATTTTACCATAAAAATTTGGGACTTACTTCGTAAAAGCGATCGCACTTATCAAAAAAAGTGCGATCGCCAATGTTTAATTAACTGAAACCGCCGCGAAAATTACCATTTATAACGTGCTGGTGACGGGATTGGAAGGACGGCCCAACGCCGATAAACGGTGACTGTCCCCGCTTATATCGAACACAACCTCAAACTTAACGTGGGGTATAGTTTGTCGCAAAAACTGAAAATGCCCCTCTGCATCGGAACGACTGCGGAAGCGGGCGACAATTATCCATTGCTGAGTCGGTAACAAACGGGCGATCGCCCAACAGTGCAAGCGGTCTTTATAAGTCATAATTGAATACACTCCATTGATATTTTTGGAGCCAGAGCCAGCCCGGAACCTTGGACAGTAAGGGGCTGGCTTCTGACTTTTTAGGGTCTGAACCCTATATACACTTATAGCATCATTTGATGTTATAAGATGCAGATAACATAAAAATATATAAAATGATGTTAGAGTGTAAAATTAAAGACAATTGAAGTAAAACCGTGCCAGCCCATGCCTTCACGAATGCGAGTTACAGTTACACTGCCAGAAGACGTTCATCAGGCCCTGTCCGAATGGGCAGAAGAAGAAGATAGAACCCTTGCAAACCTGCTATCCCATGTGGCAGCTAAAGCAGTCAGAGATCGCCAAGAGCAGAAAAAGGAAGAATCAGAAAGCGATCGCACTTAAGCGATGGGCACAGCGTAAGATGGACTGTGTTGATATGTTTTGTAGTGCAACGAATGGCTTCACGGGGAAGAGTTACCGCATATCTGCCAGAGGAAATTCAAAAAGCTCTGGAAGAATGGGCAGAAGAAGAAAGCAGATCCGTTAGCAGTTTGGCAACGTACTTGCTGACTAAATCTGTTCGAGAGCGTCAAGAGATGATACTAAACGGCAGTTTCATAGACTTTTCCTGACATTAAAGACATCAGGTCCAAAAAACACGGTGTTCTTGTCGCAATCGCTGTCTGTAACTGGTAAAATAAGTATCAATGTTGGCACTCCTGACTTGCTCCCTGGCTATGTACGCCCTGAAGCTAGAACTCAAACTCAACAATGCTGAACGTACCCTCATGGCGCGACACGCTGGTTACGCTCGGTTTTGCTACAACCTAGCTCGTACCCTGTACGTGGGCGTGATGGACATTAAAGTCAGCCGCACCCGAAAGATTGCCGAAATAAAAAAAACCTTTACCAATTTCATCAAAAAACAACCAGAATATCAATGGACTAACACTTTATCATCCCGCGTTTATCAAAATGCTTTCCGGGCCTTCAATAACTCCCTCGAACGCTTTTTTAAAGGGTTAAGCGGGTTTCCTAATTTCAAACGCAAGAAATCCGGGGATTCGTTTACAGTAGACAGCAGCAATGGACCAGTATTTCAGATGGCTGGCAATCGGATAAAAATTCCTACAGTGGGAACGTTTCGCCTGAAAGAAGCTATCGGGTACAACTGTTGCTCTCAAACATTTACCATCAGCCGTACTGCGGACAAATGGTACGTCAGTTTTACCATAAAAGCTGACAAAATCCCCCCTTTATATCGTGAAGTATCGGAAGCGACAGGCATAGATTTAGGAGTATCCACCTTTGCCACCTTGAGTGACGGTACGGTATACCAACTGCCAGATTCCCTAAAAAATGCGAAAATCAAGCTAGGGAAACTACAGTACCGCAATCGAAACAAGCAATTAGGCAATCGAAAACTTGGCATCAAAGCATCGAAAAACGCTCGGAAATTCGCTCGACAACTGGCTAAAAAACACGCCGATATTGCCAATATACGGCGGGATTTCTTGCAGAAAACAACTACAGAAATTAGCCAAAAGTACGCTCGCATCCGCATCGAAGATTTAAATATTTCTGGTCTGGCAGCAAATCACAAACTGGCGGCTGCAATTTTAGATTCAGGGTTTTATGAATTTCGACGAGAACTAACTTATAAATCTCCCATCTACGGCACTGTTGTCGAAGTGGTAGATCGATGGTATCCCTCATCTAAAACTTGCTCAAAGTGCGGTAACGTTCAACCGATGCCACTCTCCGACCGATTGTTTGTTTGTGAGGCTTGTGGCAACAGTTGTCATCGAGATTTGAATGCCGCGATTAATTTAGCATCGGTCTCACGAGATAGAGTAAGGATGGCTAATCCTGAATTCACGCCTGTAGAGTAGAAGGAGCCGACTCCCTACGTAGAAGCAGGAAGTAAGTTTTAAGTGTCCGAGATGTCATTCTTGTCCGCTTTATGTCAATCTTATGTAGCAGTTGAAACAGGATAAATCAAAAGGCGATCGCCCTTAAGCGATGCCCCATCCCTTGTGGCGCGGGCTTCCCGCCCGCCATTTATATCAATTCCGGTTGTGTCGGAATGATTTAACCGCGAAGGCGCTAAGGACGCGAAGGAAGAGAAGAGAGAGTTTAATACAGGACGATGAAGACAGGATTTTATATTACCTGCTGTTAAAACAAGAACGATCGCTACTCAAAAAAATAAGGTGAGCCTCAGCCCACCTTACTAAGATTATTTAACTGTCACCAACTCGGCCGGCAACCTTTTAAACGCCAACCTTTCATTCTCGATATCCACAAAAATCGTATCCCCATCTATAAAATCTCCTCGCAAAATACCCTTCGCCATTTGCGTTTCCAACTCCCGTTGAATTCCCCGCTTCAAAGGCCGCGCACCATACACCGGGTCGTAGCCTATTTCTGCTAAGAAATCAAGAGCAGATTCCGACAATTTTAGAGACATTTTGCGATCGGCCAAACGTTTTTCCAACCGCTTAATTTGCAATAGCACAATCTGGCGCAATTCTGGCTTAGTCAAACTGTGGAAAATAATCATTTCATCAATCCGGTTCAAGAATTCCGGGCGGAAAGTTCCCCGCATCGCTTCCATCACCCGACTCCGCATTTGTTCCTCATCTCCCCCTACATCTAAAATGTATTGAGAGCCGACATTCGATGTCATAATAATCACAGAATTCTTAAAGTCAACTGTGTGACCTTGAGCGTCGGTAACGCGGCCGTCATCGAGAATTTGCAGCATGATATTGAAGACATCCGGGTGTGCTTTCTCGATTTCATCGAATAGAATCACCGAGTAAGGACGGCGGCGCACAGCCTCAGTTAACTGTCCACCTTCATCGTAGCCGACGTATCCCGGAGGCGCACCAATTAAGCGAGAAACTGCGTGTTTCTCCATGTATTCCGACATATCAATGCGCACGATCGCCTCTTCTGTATCAAACAGATAAGACGCTAAGGCTTTAGCTAATTCGGTTTTGCCCACACCCGTGGGGCCGAGGAATATAAAACTAGCAACGGGACGGTTGGGATCGGCTAAACCTGCGCGCGATCGCTGAATGGCATCTGCAACCGCAGTCACCGCTTCATCCTGACCAATTACCCGCTTGTGCAGTTCATCTTCCAAGTGCAGAAGTTTCTGCATTTCCGATTCAACTAACTTACTAATCGGAATTCCCGTCCACTTAGAAATGATTTCGGCAATGTCCGATTCAGTGACTTCTTCCCGCAGCAGAGTTTGACCTGTAGTTTGAGTTGCTGTTAGTTGAGATTCTGCTTCTTGCAGTTGTTTTTGCAACTGAGTTAAGGTTCCATATTTCAATTCAGCAGCCCGGTTGAGGTCGTATTTCAACTCAGCTTGTTGAATTTCAATATTCACCTTGTCGATTTGTTCTTTGATTTTTTGAATGCTACCAATGACACCTTTTTCCGATTGCCATTGAGCATTCAAACCGCTTTGCTGTTCTTTGAGGTTGGCTAAGTCTTTTTCCAGTCTTTCCAAACGTTCAATGGAAGCAGCATTGCTTTCTTTTTGCAGCGAGAGTCTTTCCATTTCTAGCTGCAAAATTTTGCGGTCGATTTCGTCTAGTTCTTCCGGTTTGGATGTAATCTCCATTTTGAGTTTAGCCGCCGCTTCGTCCACTAGGTCAATGGCTTTGTCTGGCAAAAAGCGATCGCTAATATATCTGGTTGACAAAGTAGCCGCCGCCACTAGGGCGCTGTCGGAGATTTTCACGCCGTGGTGTACTTCGTAACGTTCCTTCAAACCGCGCAGAATCGACACAGTATCTTCTACTGTTGGTTGGTCAACGTAAACCTGTTGAAAACGGCGTTCTAGGGCTGCATCTTTTTCCAGATATTTGCGGTATTCATCGAGAGTTGTAGCGCCGATACAGCGCAATTCTCCCCTCGCTAACATCGGTTTCAATAAGTTGCCTGCATCCATGGAACCTTGGGTAGCACCGGCACCGACAACGGTGTGAATTTCATCGATAAATAAGATGACTTTCCCGTTGCTGTCCATCACTTCTTTGAGGACTGCTTTCAAGCGTTCTTCAAATTCTCCTCGGAATTTTGCACCGGCAATTAATGCGCCCATATCTAAGCTGATTAATTGTCTGTCTTTGAGAGATTGGGGGACATCTCCGGTGATAATTCGCTGGGCGAGTCCTTCGGCGATGGCGGTTTTTCCTACTCCCGGTTCTCCGATTAATACGGGGTTGTTTTTGGTGCGTCGGCTCAATATTTGAATCGTGCGGCGGATTTCGTCATCTCGTCCGATGACTGGATCGAGTTTGCCTTGACGGGCTGCTTCGGTCAAGTCTCGGCCGTATTTTTCCAGCGCTTCGTATTTGCCTTCTGGATTTTGGTCGGTCACTTTGTTGTTCCCCCGGACTTGGGTAATTATTTCTTTGAGTTTGGCTTCATTTAGTTTAAATTCTTGTAACAGATTTTTGCCAAAGCGATCGTCTTTGACGTATCCTAGTATCAGGTGTTCGACGGAAATAAATTCATCACCATAATCTTTGCGGTAAGCTTCGGCCCGATCGAGTAAAGTGTCGAGAGAACGGCCGAGATAAACATTGTTGGTACTACCAGAGATTTTCGGCTGGCGGCTGATAAACTCATCGGTACGATCGCGAAATTTGGCTAATGATACGCCTGCTTTATTAAATAGGCTGCTAGCTAGTCCCGATTCTTGTTCCAGCAAAGCTTTCATCAAGTGTTCGCTTTCTAGCTGCTGCTGCTGGGCTGCTTTGACGAGTTCGGGAGTCCGAGACAGGGCTTCCCAGGCTTTTTCGGTAAATTGGTTTGGATTATTGGGTTGCATAAATTTTAATTCCCTGAATTCACAAAGAGCGATGCTTAGCGAGGCTAATGCTCGATCGCCCGTATAATTGTCATTGTAGGGAGTTAGTGGCGATCGGGCGATCGGTATTCCGCTATCTGAAGATAGGATTTCCGTCCTTTCTGGCAGTGAAGTTTTACAATACTTGCATCGTCACCCGTTCTGGGAGGCTGACAGTAAAAGTTGAACCTTTACCATCTTGGCTTTCGACACTAATTTCGCCACCCAAAATTTGACACAAACGTTGACTAATTGTCAATCCCAAACCAGTCCCTCCATACTTGCGAGTAGTTGAAGCATCGGCTTGAATAAAAGGCTTAAATATCTGCTGCAATTGCTCCTCTGTCATCCCTATGCCAGTGTCGCTGACTCGAAAGACTAAAACTTGAGCAGTATAGTATGAATTAGAGATAGAATCTTCCTTATTTTTAGTCCTTTTTATCGGTCGGAGTTTGTCAATTTTCATTCTTTCTACCCCAATGGTAATCACACCTTTTTCGGTGAATTTGGCGGCGTTGCTGAGCAAGTTGAGCAGAATTTGGCGCACTTTGGGCTGGTCGGCGTACATCGTACCTAGTTCACCTTCGGTTTTTAGTGCTAAAGCATTGCCTTTTTTTTCTACTAATGGTTGAGCCGTAGTCATCACTTCTTCAATCATTGTGGCTACATCGAAGTTTTCTAAATAAAGGGTGACGTGACCGGCTTCAATTTTGGAAATATCCAGGATATCGCTAATCATATCCAACAGGTGTTTGCCTGCTGTTTGAATTTTTTGTAAGTCGGGCAGAAAGTCTTCAGAACCGGAATCTTGAGCATCTTCTTGCAGCATTTCGCTGTAGTTGATGATGGCGTTGAGGGGGGTACGCAGTTCGTGGCTCATGTTGGCCAGAAATGCACTTTTGGAGCGGTTGGCTGCTTCGGCTGCTATTTTCGCTTCCTGCAAGTCTTCTGTATATTCTGCTACTCGTTGAATGAGTTCGTTGAGGGAAATTGCTAGCAGTCCTACTTCGTCGGGATTGGTGACAGGCGCTTGTAGGTCAAAGTTCGATTCTTCGGTAACTCGCTGAGCGATGAGGGTGGTGGCTTCTAGGGGGCCGGCGATCGCACCGCTGGTGTATGCTGCTAACATGGCTGCGATCGCTGCTGATATTCCTAGAGAACAGACGAGAATTAGAGTTCCCAGTTTTTCAGCTTGGTCATAGGTTCTGAATACTTCGTCTGCTTTGTCGCGAAAAGTACCCGCTAGTTGGGCGGAATCCTGGGAAAATTTTTCCAGTTTAAAAGCGCTGTCGCCTGTGGCAAAATTATTCCAGTTGCGCTCGAACACCTGCCGCTGTTTAGGATTCAAATCAGATAATTTCCCATTCCCTAATAGTTTCTGGACTTGTTGGAAGTAAGTTTCTACTGCTTTATTGTTGGCTTTAGCGAACTCTTGAATTTTTTGATAATCTGGGACTAAGCCGTGATTTGAAGTCCGCGGGAGGCTTTGCAGTTGTTCTAGTTCTGCGCTCATCTGAGCCACGCGACTGAGAAAGTCCGAGCGTTCGCGATCGAAAATTTGCGGTTTTTTCGTCAGACTCACCAGCAACAACTGGTGAATCCTGACTTCCTGGGCGATATTATTAAGGTTGGTCAAGATTTCAGCTTTGTCTCGCTCGATCGCCAGTTGTTCCCTAACCTGGTGTTTGCAATAGGATTCCACTGCCCGTCCCGTCACCGCGCCCAACATAGCAATACTAATGACCAAGGCGTATCCGCAGCCGATTTTCTGCCTGATACCCAAGCGACTGAATAGATGCTTTAACCCTGTTTGAGGAGGGTTCTGGAGTTGATTTTTCAAGATTAAAGTTAAAGACATGGGCAATGTACTCGTTACCCAGAAAGGCACTACCTAAATTGTAATTGATGGCAGCCTGACCGTAAATAAGTTGTTAGTCGATCGACAAATTTCGTGATTTATGGGGTCCTTGCATAATTCCGCTACCTGCTCTACTTGACATTTTGCGAAATTCATGGGTGTGGTTAACTGTGGACTGTTAACCAAAATCTGTCTGTGTAAAAAGCCCCCGCAGTTAATGTAAAATCCCCCGCACCTGACGACAGGGGGAGGAGCTGAAAATTTGCAACTTTCCTCTACTGGCAAACTCGAAATTGTGCTAGCTCAGGAGGAATTTTGGAAGCATTAGGTATGCTCGCATTGGCGGGAGCGAAGATTCCCATACCGAAACTACAACCCTCTGCTTTTGTACATTCCCCAGGCTTAGCGGTGATTTGATATTCACCTTGGGATGGAGGAGTAAAAGAGATTGTGGCGAGTTCGCCTGCCTTTTGACTGGTGGCGATTTCCTTACCGTTGACATCGGTGAGAGTTAGGTTTAAATCCTGGCAATTGCCGTCACAGGTAGCTGCAAAAACATACTCTACATCTGGATGTAGCGTCGCTCTAAAAGGAGAGGACACTTGTTTACGAACAGTGCCAAATAAAGGCACAAATACTAATTTTTTACCTTGGGATTTTCGCTGTTCAATTTCTGTTTTTAAGCGACAAGTAACAGTTTTTTGCTCGTTAGTGAGTTCTTGGGCGATCGCCTTTCCTACCATTGCCGTACCCAGCAGCAGTGCGATACCAGAAATAACCAGATGTTTGGTATTCATTGATGTCCCCTAAAGCTAATTTGTGGGTGATTGCAATAGACTGCTTTTGTCAGCAATCTATTGAGTTATCTGGAGCCTATCACATTTGTTGGGAATTGGCCAAACAGGGAATTGGGAATTGGGGATTTGACTAATGACTCAATCATTTCTTACGAAAATCCCAAGCTGGCACAAACTTGGAATCTCCCCAAACGCCGCGGCGATTTTTCTTAGCTGCTGCTTCGGCTTGTTCCAGAATACTGGCGCTGGGACAGTTTTTTAAGTAAGGACGATAAACCATTGCTAGTCCTTCGCTAGTCAAAACTTCTTGCACAAATGTGCCGTTTGGTAAGCGAACTTCGCTGATTTGGCGTCCGTAGCGATCGGTATCGGTGACAGTCAAAACCACTCGATCGCCTCCTTGTTTCACTAGCTGCTGTGTTCTTTGTTGCGCTAAATTTCCCCATTTAAATTGATTTTTTTGGGCTGCTGCTTTGCTATTCTTTTCAGCATTTGTGTGGGGAACTTCCGGTGCATCTACACAGGCAAAACGCACTTTGATATCTTTGCCAGTGCTGTCACTGGCGACAAGGGTATCGCCATCGCTCACTCGTTTGACAGCATAGTTATTTGCTGCTATTTTTTGGGGACATCCGAATAGTAACAATACCATACTTAAGGTCATCAATCTTGTCATTACTCGGAAAATAGTCATTTTTCTTTGATTCATAGTTCTCGGTTTTTATTTAGTTTCCATCCAATTTTGACCCGCGTGGATGTCAACTATCAATGGTACACTCAAAGGTAGGGCATTTTCCATAGCATCTTTGATTTTTGGCTGCAATTCTTCCCATTCCTGGGGAGGTACTTCAAAGATTAATTCGTCGTGAACTTGCAGCAGCAATCGCGCCTGATAGTTTTGCAAAACTTGGTTGACTTCTATCATGGCAAGTTTAATGATATCAGCACTGGAGCCTTGGATGGGAGCGTTGGCTGCCGCCCGCAAAGATTGGGCGTCATCTCGGCTGAGAGATTTAAGTCTATCGGGGTGGATGTCTTCGGGGTTAGTGCCTTTTAAGTCGCTGAGGCGATCGAAGTTTAAGTAACGGCGGCGGCCGAGTATGGTGGAAACATAGCCAAGGGCGATCGCCTCTTTTTTGACTTTCTCCAAATATTCAAATACTTGACTATAACGCTGGTTAAATCGTTCAATAAACTTTTTACCATCGGCGGCGCTTTTGCCCATAGATTTGCCAAACTTAATCGCCCCCATCCCATAAATTACCCCAAAATTAATCGTTTTGCCAAACCGTCTTTCATCCGGCGTAACTTCTGCTTTTTCAAATAATAATTGAGCCGTGACTGTATGCACATCTCTGTTATTTTGATAAGCTTCAATTAACACAGGTTCTTGACTCAAATGAGCTAAAATTCGCAGTTCAATTTGAGAATAGTCAGCCGACACCATCAGCCAACCTGATTCTGGTAAAAAAGCCTTGCGAATTTGTCGCGAAAATTCGGTACGGATGGGAATATTCTGTAAATTTGGATTGGAAGAAGAAAGCCTGCCCGTCCCGGTAGCAGTCTGGTTAAAATCTGTATGCACTCGCCCGGTATCTGCACGCACTAACTGGGGCAAAGCATCCACATAGGTAGATTTCAATTTGGATAATGTTCGGTGTTCTAATAAATCATCTACAATCGGGTGGTCTCCTTGGAGTTTATCCAAAACAGCGGCATCGGTGGAGTATCCTGTTTTGGTTTTGCGAGATTTTTTTTGAAACTCTTCTGGGATTTTTTCTAATAAGATTTCGCTTAGTTGTTTTGGGGAAGCTAAATTGAACTTTCTCCCCGCTGCTTCATAGGTGTTTTCTTCGAGTTGGGCTAATCTCTGTTCTAGTTGTTGTGAGAGTTCTTGCAGATAGGCTGAATTAATGCGAATGCCACGAAGTTCCATTTCGGCTAAAATTGGTTCTAGGGGCTGTTCGACATCGAGCAGTAACCGATGCAAAGACTTTGATGGGGGCCCAGAAACCGGGTTTTTTGACGAAAATACTTCGTTATGACCAGCAGATTCAGTAAAAAACCCGGTTTCTTCAGTCGGAGTGCGTAAGTCCTGTTCATCTAATTCTGCTCTCAGTTTATCTACTAATTGAAATGTGGTGTACACATCCATGCCGCAGTAGTCTGCTACTTCGGGAATGCTGATGTCAGCAATTGTTTTGTGTTTCGGTACTAATTCTTTGTAGCTTTTGGCGACAATGCCTAAGTATTTCCTGGATAATTCGCTGAGGCTGTGGCTGGTTTCGGGATTGAGTACATAACTGGCTAGCATGGTGTCGAAGATGACTCCTGTTAGTTTAATTCCCTGACAGCGGAAGATGAGGCGATCGAATTTAGCATTTTGCAGCGCTTTGGGATAATTTTCGCTTTCTAAAATCGGACGCAAAGTATTTAAAACTGTGGTTTTATCTAAGTTTTGGCCTGTTTTATGTCCGGTTGGGATATAGGCTAAATCTTGTTCGCCGGTTCCCCAACAACAGCCAATTCCAACTAATTCGGCGTCTCGTGGTTCTAAGGCGGTGGTTTCGGTATCCCAGGCCACTGGTGTTGTTTTGTCTGTGCGGGTTTCCAGCAGTTTGACTAATTCATTTAACTGTTCTATGTTTTGAATTATCCGGGGTTTGATTGGTAATTTGTTTGCTTCCTGGGCTGTTGTTGTATCAGCATAACTCCAAAACCAGAGGTCTTCTGAATTTTCAAGAGCTACAGGTAAGTTTTCTGTGGCACTGTCATTGGTATTTATAGTAACAGGTAAGTTTTCTGTTCCACTGTTGGAGGAGACTGCTTCTTGGTTATTGCTGATTGGTTCTGCTTTCTCTTCTACACCGCCGAAACGTTGTTGAATTTGTTTGACTTTGCTTAAAAATGTCTTAAATTCTAATTTTTCTAGCATCGGTATCAATGCTGCTTCATCAAAACCTTTGAGCTGGCAATTTTCTAGTTCTACTTCTAAGGGAACGTCTTGGACGATGGTTGCCATGTGCTGAGAATGATAGGCTGCTGCTTTTCCTTCTTCTAATTTTTTCTTGGTGGCTCCTTTGATTTCGTCTATCGCTGCATAAATTCCGTCCAGGGAGTTGTAAGTAGTTAGGAGTTGGATGGCGGTTTTGTCGCCAATGCCTTTGACTCCGGGAATGTTGTCGGATTTGTCGCCGCAGAGGGCTTTGTAATCTATTACTTGTTGGGGCAATATGCCGAGTTTTTCTTGGACTTGTTCGGGACCGTATTCTTGGGATTTGCCTTTTCCAGATCGCCTTAATTCATCTGTGCTTAAGTATAAAACACTGATTTTTTTAGCGGTGTCTACTAATTGAAATAAATCTCGATCGCCCGTGAGGATTTTGACATCATAACCGGAGGTGCTGGCTTTGTTGGCCAAAGTTCCTAAAACATCGTCGGCTTCGTAGCCGGGAGCGGTGATGGCTGGTAAGTTTAAATAGCCCAGGAGTTCTTGGAGGTTTTGCAAATCGGGGATAAAATCTTCTGGGGTT
>Ga0209812_10002097_pt1 | contig 12425 bp, 13 predicted proteins | sample JI71714BDNA_FD_187502 | JGI IMG/M metagenome (GOLD analysis project Ga0209812, IMG submission 187502) | Wastewater effluent complex algal communities from Wisconsin, to seasonally profile nutrient transformation and Carbon sequestration -... | ecosystem: Engineered > WWTP > Effluent > Algae...
AGCGCGTCCGTGTTCCACGCATAGCCAGTGGCGACCCCTTTGTAGGTTGATCGCACCTGGTAGATCCCCCAGAGCGCCTCCATCGTCGCTGTCTCTGTCCGCGATGGATGAGATGTGTAGTGCAACGTGTTGAAATCTCGTGAAATACCGTCGATCACCGCGCCATCTTCAAAGACAATCCGTGTCGGAGTCACGCCGTGCTTCAGGCAACCGGCATGGCCGACACCTGACAGCCAGATCATCCCGATTGCCCAGAAAAACTTCATCGCTCCCCTCCAGGATCGCTAGGTCCTGAAAATCGTGACGCCCTTCTCCGTGACAACCGCGTCGAGCCGCTGGTCGAAGCCGTCGATCGGCACGGCCTCCACCTCCTGCGCCGCGAAGGCGAACCCCACCGCCAGCACCGGCCCCCGCGCCCGCAAGCCCTCCAGCGTCCGGTCGTAGAACCCCCCGCCATAACCTAGGCGATACCCCCGCTGGTCCCAGGCCAGCATCGGCACGATCAGCACCTCTGGCTCGACCCAGGCCCCCTCCTCGGGGATCATCGCCTTGAACGCACCCTCGACCATCGGGCAGCCGGGAGACCATTCCCGGAACCGCAGAGGCGTCGCCTTTGCCACGATCACCGGCACCCCCACCGGCCCCTGATGCGCCGCCATCGCGGGCAGGGGATCAATCTCGGTCCGCATCGGCATGTAGCCCGACAGCACCTTCCCCCTTTGCCCCGCCAGAAAATCCGCCAGGATCTCGGCCGCCTGCCCCTGACCCCCGGCAAACGCCTCGGCCCGCCGCGCGAAAGCCTCTGCCCGAGCCGCCGCCTTCACATCCGTCATGTCAGCATCACCGTCGCCAGCCCCAGGAAGGCAAAGAACCCCATTACATCCGTCAACGTCGTCACGAAGGTCCCGCTTGCCAGCGCCGGGTCCAGCCCCATCCGCTCCAGCGTCAAGGGTACCAGCACGCCGCCCAAGGCCGCCACGATCTGGTTCACGATCATCGCCAGCCCCAGCACGGCCCCCAGATGCCAGTCGCCGAAGATCACCACGCCCGCCGCCCCCAGGATCAGCGCGAGGCTGACCCCGTTCATCATCCCGGCCAGCAACTCCCGTCGCACCACCCGCCCCGCGTTGGCCCGCGTCAGATCCCGCGTCGCCAGCGCCCGCACCGCCACCGCCAGCGACTGCGTCCCCGCAATCCCGCCCGTCGAGGCCACGATCGGCATCAGCGCCGCCAGTGCCACCAGGGTCGCAATCGTGTTCTGGAACTGGCTGATCACCAGCGCCGACAGAGATGCCGTGAAGAGGTTGATCACCAGCCACGGCAACCGCTGCCGCACCGTCTCCAGCGGCCCGTCGCTGACATCCGCCTCGTCGCCGACACCGGCCAGACGCAGCATGTCCTCCTCGTGCTCCTCGTCCAGCACGTTCATCGCGTCGTCGATGGTGATGACCCCCACCAGCCGGCCCGAACCATCGACGACGGGACAGGAGATCAGGTGATACTGGTTGAAGATATAGGCGACATCCGCCTCTTCGTCCGTCGCCGCCACCGTGCGGAAACTGTCCTCGGTGATCGCCTTCAGCGCCATGTCGCGCCCTGAAGACAGAATGCGCCCCAGGGTCACATAGCCCACCGGGGTCATCCGCGGATCGACCAGGATCACATGGTAGAACTGATCCGGCAGGTGCTCGGCTTTCCGCAGGAAATCAATCGCTTCCCCCACGGTCCAGTGCTCCGGCGCCACCACCAGCTCGCGCTGCATAAGGCGGCCCGCAGACTGCTCCGGCCAGGCCAGCGCCTGCTCCACCGCGACCCGGTCGGCCGCATCCATCGCCCCCAGAAGGCGGCCCTGATCCTCGGCCTCCAGGTCTTCGACGATGTCGACAAGGTCATCCGAATCAAGCTCGCGCAGAGCATCCGCGACCACGTCATCGGGCAGCGCATCCAGCACCTCCTCCCGGATCGCGTCGCTGATTTCCGACAGCACCTCGCCGTCGATGACCGCCGAGCCCATCGCCAGCAGCGCCTCGCGGTCGGTGTCGGACACCTGCTCCAGCAGGTCGGCCACGTCGGCCGGGTGGACCGGGTCCAGCAGCGCCTCGACCCGCGCCGAGTCTCCGGCGCGGGCAGCATCCAGTGCTGCATCCAGCGTCGCCTCAAGCGTTGCCGCATCCATCGCGTCCGGCGTCGTCCTGACCGTCGTCTCCGCCATGCGACCCCCCGCTCTTCTGCCGACCCTAGTCCGCTTTTCCGGGAACGGCAAAGACCCGCTGCCCATCCCTGCGCCTTCGCGCTTTTGCGAAACAGTTTCAAGACATGTTCGCTGCGGAAAAATTTACCCAAGAGCAGAAACCTTCTACCCTGCCCGGGTTCAAGGGGGGCCAAATGACCGATCTGATCCTGGGCCAAGTCTTAAGCTACACCGGCGATCCCTTCACCGAAGGGCTCGCGGCCGCACAGGTCCTGTCGCAGGGCGCCGTGGCCGTCGAAGCGGGCCGCATCGCCGCCGTGGGCGAGGCTGGCGACCTGCGCAGCCGCTATCCCCAGGCCCGGATCCATGACCATGGGTCCAAACTGATTTCGGCCGGCTTCATCGACGCCCATGTCCACTATCCCCAGACCGCGATCATCGCCTCCTGGGGCAAGCGGCTGATCGACTGGCTGAACACCTACACGTTCCCCGAAGAGATGCGCTTCGCCGATCCCGACTACGCGGCCGAAGTCGCCAACCGCTACCTTGACCTCGTCCTCGCTCGCGGCACCACCACTGTCTGCTCTTACGCGACGATCCACCCGGCCAGCGTTGACGCCATCTTCACCGCCGCACGCGACCGCGGCATGCGCCTCTTCGCCGGCAAGACCTGCATGGACCGCAACGCGCCCGAAGGCCTGCGCGATACCGCCCAATCCGCTTACGACGACAGCAAGGCGCTCCTCGAAAAGTGGCACGGCCAGAACCGCCTGTCCTATGTCATCACCCCCCGCTTCTCGCCCACCTCGACGCCAGAGCAACTCGCGGCCCTCGGTGCCCTCTGGCGCGAATACCCCGACTGCCTGATGCAGACCCACCTTTCCGAACAGACCGACGAGATCGCCTGGGTGAAAGACCTCTTCCCGCAATCCCGCGACTATCTCGACACCTACGAAGCCCAGGGCCTTCTCCGCGAAGGCGCCGTCTACGGCCACGCCATCCACCTGACCGACCGCGAGCGCGCCCGCCTGATCGAAGCCGGCGCCTCCCTCGTCCATTGCCCGACCTCGAACACCTTCATCGGCTCGGGCCTCTTCGACATGACCCTCGCCCAGCACCTCCGCGTCGGCCTCGCCACCGACACTGGCGGCGGATCGAACTTCTCGATGCTGCACACCATGGCCGCCGCCTATGAGGTCGCCCAGCTGCGCGGCCAGTCCCTCCACCCCGCGCAGCTCTGGTGGCTCGCCACGCAAGGCTCCGCCCGCGCGCTCCGCTGCGAGGACAGGATCGGCAACCTTGCCCCGGGGATGGAGGCCGATCTCGTGGTGATCGACCTCGCCTCCACCCCCGCCATCGAACAGGCCACCCGGCGGGCGACGGACCTCTGGCAGCAGCTTTTCCCCACGATCATGATGGGCGACGATCGCGCCGTGGCTGAAGTCTGGGTGAACGGCAAGCGCCTGGCGCACTGACCCGGACCGCTTTCCCTTCGCCAAATATCCCCGCGCGGCGCGCACGCCCGAGGCTCTGCGCGTCTTTCACGCGCAGAGCCGAGACAAGGAGTCTTCGCGCCGCAGGCGCTCCGTTCAGTGGCCGCGCCGAGCCGGAATGTCGCCGAAAGGTCAGCGCACATCCATCCCGAAGCGCCTCCCCTCCATGGCGAGCGGATGGGGGCTCCCGGCCAGCATGGTAAAGACCACCTGAACGGCCAGGCACAACTCATTGATTTCTTTTATCGCCAAGTCCTGTCCTGCGTGGACAGCTACTCCGCCAGCTCCCAGCCGTCGGGGTAGAAATCATGCTTCAGCGCGATCGAGGTCGAGATCCGCTCGTACTTCCAGATCTCCTCCGCCGTCACCGGAATCGGCCCAATGGAAGCGACCAGCGTCTCACCATCCTTCAGCCGCCGGGTCTGGAAGCCCTCCAGCCGCAAGGCCCGTTCCAGTGCTGGCCAGGACGCATCCATCTCCTCGATGAAGAACGCATATTCGACCACCGCCGTCTTCGGCAGGCTGATCCCCTTCGACTGCCGGAAGGTGTCATAGGTCTCGCGACGCTGGGCTTCGAAATTGTGGTCCATGGCGGGCCTCCCTGCCCGCCTTCTACCTCACTCCGCCCGGTGACAGAAGCCCCGCTCATAGGGGGCATCCCAGGTCCAGTCCGACGCATTCAAGGCGTCGAACCCCACTGGGTCCAATGCGCGGGTCTTGCCATCCTCGGTCGCGGTCATCTGCCACAGATCCACCTCACACTCGAAGCTCTGCCCGGCCAACTCCCCGGCATGATGATAGCCCACCACCGTGAACTGGTTGTCGATGAACTGGATCTGCGTGACGTTTCGCCCGCTCCCCTCCTCATCGGCATATTCGGTCACGATCTGCAGAATGCTGCCGGCCCCCAGGTCCAGCACCTCCAGCGCCTGTTTCGTCGCGAAAGCCCCCAGCGCGATCTCGGCATTGTCAAACTGCGGGTCGCCCTCGGCCACCGCCGCACTGCCTGGCCCACCGCCCCAAATCACCAGCCGGGCCTTGTCCTCGTTCTGGATCAGCCGCGCAAGAAAGGTGAACCCAGTACCGGACGAGCCCGCCCAGTTGCCGCTGGCTTCGGACAGGATGGTTTCGGCAGCGGCGGGAAGGGCAAGCATCACCGCAAGGACAAGGCCAGGCATCAGGTTCATTTGCGGTCTCCAGGCAAACTGCCCGGACCATGCCCGCGTCACGCGCCTCCGGGAAGGCTGGAATACCCGACGCTAGCCCGCCAGCCGCGCCGCCAGGCGCCGCTGGCTCTCCAGCACGCGCGGCAAGTCCAGTGTCACCATATGGCCATCCCGCACGACCTGCCGCCCCTCGACGACCAGGTGACGTACCCGCGTCGGGCCGCAAAGGACCAGCGCCGCCACCGGGTCCCAGGACCCAGCCGCCTCCACCCCGGACATGTCCCAGATCGCAAGGTCGGCCCGCTTGCCCGGCTCGATCACCCCAAGGTCTTCCCGACCCAGCACCCGTGCCCCGCCCAGCGTCGCGATCTCCAGAACCTCGCGCGCGCTCATGGCATCCGCCCCCCGCGCCACCCGCTGGAGAAGCATCGCCATCCGCGCCTCGGACACAAGGTTCCCCGCGTCGTTCGAGGCCGAGCCGTCCACTCCCAACGCCACTTTCACACCCGCGTCTCGCATTGCGCGAACCGGCGCAATCCCCGACCCGAGTCTACAATTCGAACATGGACAATGGGAAACACCCGTCATGGACCGGGCAAAAAGTTCAATTTCCGAACTATCCAGCTTCACGCAGTGCGCATGCCACACATCGGCGCCGGTCCAGCCCAGGTCTTCGGCATATTGTCCGGGACGGCAGCCGAACTGCGAAAGCGAATAGGCGATGTCCTCGTCGTTCTCGGCCAGATGGGTGTGCAGCATCACCCCCTTGTCGCGGGCAAGCAGCGCCGCATCCCGCATCAGCTCGCGGCTGACCGAGAAGGGAGAGCAGGGCGCCAGGCCGACCCGAACCATCGCGCCCGGCGTCCGGTCGTGGAAGCGGTCCACGACCCGGATCATGTCCTCAAGGATTGCCTCTTCCCGTTCGACCAGTCGGTCCGGCGGCAGACCGCCCGCCGACTCGCCGATCGACATCGCCCCCCTCGTCGGGTGGAAGCGCAGGCCCACTTCGGCCGCGGCCGCAATGGTATCGTCCAGTCGCGCGCCATTCGGGTAAAGGTACAGGTGGTCCGATGTCATCGTGCACCCTGACAGGGCCAGTTCTGCCAGGCCGGTCTGCGCCGAGACGAACATCTCTTCCGGCCCGAACCTTGCCCAGATCGGATACAGCGTCTTCAGCCAGCCGAAGAGCAGCGCATCCTGCCCACCCGGCACCGCTCGCGTCAGGCTCTGGTAGAGATGATGGTGCGTGTTCACGAGCCCCGGCGTCACGACGCATCCCCGCGCCTCGATCACCTCGGCCCCGGGGGCCGGAAGGCCGGTCCCGACGGCAGCAATCACCCCGTCCCGCAGCAGAACATCCGCGCCGGACAATTCGGCCCGCGCAGTGTTCATCGTCACCACGGCATCGGCATTGCGGATCAGGAGGTCAGACATTGGGTGCACCTTTCGCACACCCTTCGGTTCCAAGGAGAAACCGGGACGACCGTCAGAAGGGCGAAGGACACGGACGACGGTGCAAGGATAACCCGCCAGAACCCGTCCCGACAAGTCCGCAAGACCATCCGATGTCCTGACCGGGAGCAGAATCCTGCACCGGATCTGGCAAGTTTCGCCGACAGCGCCCCGGTTCGACCCTCAGCCGTTCAGCAGGGCCAGGGCCTCGGCATGGACCGCCCGGTTTGCCGCCGCCAGGATCTGCCCGCCCTCCAGCGCCGGGCGACCGTGCCAGTCGGTCACGATCCCGCCCGCCGCCTCGATCACCGCGATGGGGGCCTGAACGTCATAGGCCTGCAACCCCGCCTCGATCACCAGGTCGATCTGACCCGCCGCGATCAGCGCGTAGGCGTAGCAATCCGTGCCATAGCGGACCAGCTTCGCCTGCGACGCCACGCGCCGGAACGCAGCACCCTCGTCGGCCGTGCCAACCTCGGGGAAAGTGGAAAACAGGATCGACTGCGACAGGGGCCGCGCCGCGCGAACGCCCAGGGCCGCTTCGCCCATTGGCCCGCGCACCAGGCTCCGCCCAAGTCCGCCCTCGAATCGCTCGCCGATGTAGGGTTGGTCGATGATGCCGAACAGAACCCCTTCGGCATCCCGCACGGACACAAGGACACCCCAGGTCGGGGTGCCCGCCAGATAGCCACGTGTTCCGTCGATGGGATCAAGCACCCAGGTCAGGCCACTGCTGCCAGCGACAGACCCATATTCCTCGCCCAGGATGCCATCCGTCGGTCGACGGCGGGCAAGGACCTCACGCATCCGCTCTTCCGACAGACGGTCGGCAGCAGTCACCGGGTCAAAGCGGTGGGTCTCCTTGGTCTCGGCAACAAGCGAGCGGGTCCGGAAGTGCGACAATGTGGCAACGCGCGCCACATCGGCCAGTTCATGTGCGGTGGCGACCAGTTCTGCCGCAAGCGCTGTCGAAACCCGCATTGTCTTCTCCCCGACCTGACGGGCCGCGAGGGCCCAGTCCCCGGGCGCTAACTGCGCGCGGGGACGAGGTCAAGAAGGAGATCAGGCAGCTTCGGACAGGACGCGCGCCAGATCGAACAGCCGACGGCGCTGCGCTTCCGGGATCGCATAGTACGACCGCACCAGTTCCAGTGCTTCCTTGTCCGACATCATGTCGCCGTGGGCATAGGCCGGATTGGCCTGACCTTCGGCAAGGCCCTCGAAGAAGAACGAGATCGCCACGCCCAGCGCGTCTGCCACGTCCCAGAGGCGGGATGCGCTTACCCGGTTCATGCCGGTCTCATACTTCTGGATCTGCTGGAACTTGATGCCCACCTTGTCGGCGAGTTGCTGCTGGGTCATGCCCACCATCCAGCGGCGGTGACGGATGCGCTTGCCAACATGTGCGTCTACGGGATGCTTCATTCTAAACTCCAAAAAACGAGTGTCGTTCCCCTCGGTGTTGTATAAGCAAGTTTCGTGCCAGAGTTGTTCAACCGGGAAGTGTTAACAAAATTTTTTCCGCGGGTGCCAAAACCTGTCCTTTTGGATATGTCCAATTATCCATCCGTATAACACACGGCGGGGTTGTCGAGAAATACCCGCAGGAGAGTCTCGACCGAATCAGTACTCTCCTTATGGTGGTATCGCATTTCGCGTTGCATTTTGCATACCCCCTGCGCGATCTGTCGCATTTTGCGAAAAACTCGATCATTGCGTTGCAAGAAACTGTACGTTGGTTAAGAACCCTACACCGTAGGTAGTAGAAACAACAGCACCGGAAAGGGTCCAGGATGCATGCCTGGCAGGTCACAGAACTGGGGATAACCCCGATATTGTCCACAGTTTCGGCTCCGATTCCCGTTAAAGGCGAAATCGTTGTGCGTGTGGAAGCAGTCGGGCTCAACTTCGCGGATATGCTCGCGATTCAGGGCAAGTATCAGGTCCGCCAGACCCCACCGTTCATTCCGGGCATGGAGCTGTCCGGTGTGGTCGAGGCTTTGGGGCCTGAAACGGCAGGTCCCGCCGTCGGGACAAGGATCCTTGCAACCTGCTCTGCCGGAGCCCTCGCCCAGCGGATCTGCATCCCCGCCCATCGCGCCATCCCGCTGCCCGATGCCATGACCTTCTCTGAAGCAGCCGGTTTCCCCATCGCCTACGGCACCTCGCACCTGGCCTTGACGCACACCGCCCGGTTGCGTCCGGGCGAGACCCTGTTCGTCACCGGGGCTGCCGGGGGTGTCGGGCTCACCGCCGTGGAAATCGGCAAGCGTCTGGGCGCGCGGGTGATCGCTTCGGCCCGTGGCGAGGCCCGGCTTGCCGTCGCACGGAAGGCCGGGGCCGATGTCCTGGTCGACAGCGAGGCGCCGGGGCTCAGGGACGCTCTCCGTGCCGAGGGCGGCGTGGATGTGGTCTATGATGTCGTGGGCGGTCCCGCCTTTGACGCGGCGCTGCGCGCCTGCAAGCCGGACGGGAGGCTTCTGGCAATCGGCTTCGCATCGGGAGAGGTGCCGCAGATTCCTGCGAACCTGCTTCTGGTGAAGAACCTGACCGTGTCGGGCTTCTGGTACGGCGGGTATGAAAGCCATGCGCCGCAGTTGGTGGCCGACAGCCTGAATCAGCTTCTGCGCTGGCGGGCCGAGGGATTGATCCGGCCGCATGTCAGCCACGTCCTGCCGTTCGAAGCGTTTCCCGAGGGCCTCGCCCTTCTGCGCGACCGCAAGGCCACCGGCAAGGTCGTGATCCGGGTCGGTCAGACGCCGTAGGCGCAGCGGAGCTCGTTCACCAGAAGGTCCACGGCTTCGTCCGCCCGGCGGTTCGCACGATAAAGCGCCAGTTTCATCTCGCCCACCGGCGGAAGCTGGATGTCTCCGGCGATCGGCGCCATCCCGTCGGGGATGGTGCCAAGCATCCGCACAGAAACCGCAAGGTCCGCCGCCACTGTCGCCTCGACCGCCTGCTCGCTTTCTCCGCCGGTGGCCATCTCCCATGGGATACCCGCCGCCTCCAGCGCCGCCTGTGCATGAGGGCGGAAGATGCAAGTGTCCTTGAACCCCAGCCGCAGGGGGCGCCGCTGCCAGGCATTCCCCTCCTGCGCGCCGACCCAGACCAGGCCGCGCGACGACAGCACCTCGGCCCCGGCATCGGGTGCCTCTTCTGTGGTGATCATCACGTCGAACCCGCCACGGGCGAAGTCCTGCTTCATCAGCAGCGTGAATGACGACACCAGATTGATCCGAACCCGTGGGTAGGCCTGGGCCATGCGCCGCAGGATGCCGGGGATCACCGGATAGACCACATCATGCGGCACCCCCAGCCGGATCTCGCCCTGGCAACAGGTCGAGGCCAGCTGTGACAGCGCCTCATCGTTCAGCGCCAGCATCCGCCGGCCATAGGACAAGAGTTGCTCTCCCTCCGGCGAAAGGGCCAGCTTCCGCGCGGCCCGCAGGAACAGGGAAAGCCCCAGCGAGTCTTCCAGACGCTTGATCTGCATCGAGACCGCCGATTGCGTCAGGTTCAGGTAGCCCGCCGCCCGCGTCACTCCGCCGACATCGGCCACGGTGACGAAAGAGCGCAAGGCTGAAAGGTCGAGGTTGCGCGGCATATCACGAATCCTGATTCATCGCTTCACAATCATTCGTTTCCATCATGCAGCACACAGGAGCATAGTTCAAGCATCGTGATGCATCCCCTCGCAAACATCACTTCGCAACATGAAAGGACCGTCGCATGCCTGCCTCCCGTCTCGCCCCGTCCCTCGTCGCCCCCCTGCGCCTGACCCTTGGCGCAGTGGCCCGGCTGCCGTCCCGTCTCATCGCGGTTTCCGCCCTGGGCCGGTCGCGCCGCAGCCTTGCGCGGCTGGACGATCATCTCCTGAATGACATCGGCCTGTCGCGCTCCGAGGCGATGAGCGAGGCCGAGCGCCCCGTCTGGGACGCTCCCTCGCACTGGCAGCGTTGATCCTGGTCCGGTTTCGTGGCCCCGTCGCGGTCAAGGCGCTTGAAATTGCTGGATCAAGTCCCAATATTTCACGCACGAGGTCGCGCCGGTTCCCCCGGCGTTGCCCTTAGGGACAACATCGGAGGCTTCAATGGCTGAATATGACACGATCCGCAGCGTAGGCGTTGGTGCCCGCGCGCAGATCGACGAAGGGCTTCGCGCCCACATGAACAAGGTCTACGGGCTCATGTCCGTGGCAATGGTCGTCACCGCAGGCGTCGCCTGGGCGGTCGGCACGTCGGACGCCCTGCTGGCGATCTTCCGTGACCCGATGACGCTGCGCCCGAATATCCTCGGCTGGGTGGTGATGTTCGCCCCCATCGCGATGGTCTTCGCCTTTGGTGCGCTGCTGAACCGCATGTCGGCTGCGGCGGCGCAGGTGTTCTTCTACGCCTTTGCGGCGGTGATGGGTCTGTCGCTGGCCTGGATCTTCAAGGTCTTCACGGGCGTCTCCATCGCCCAGACCTTCCTGATCACGGCCATCGCCTTCGCGGGCTTGTCGCTGTACGGCTACATCACCAAGCGTGATCTCAGCGCGATGGGCACCTTCCTGATGATGGGTCTGATCGGCCTTCTGGTCGCGATGATCGTGAACATCTTCCTCGCCTCTTCGGCGCTGGCGTTCGCGATTTCGGTGATCGGCGTGCTGATCTTCGCGGGCCTGACCGCCTACGACACCCAGAACATCAAGAACACCTACCTGCAGCACGCGCAGTCGATGGACAGCGAATGGCTGGGCAAGGCCGCCATCATGGGCGCGCTGAACCTCTACATGGACTTCATCAACCTGTTCATGTTCCTGCTGCAGTTCCTCGGCAATCGGGAATAATCCCTGATCCAGTGCGGGAAAGGGCCGGTCGTTCGACCGGCCCTTTTTCATTCGGACAGCTCGATCCGCATCCGGACCGCGGGAAAGACAATGCCCGGCTGCAGCGGCACTTCGATAGGCCCAACGATGCGGAAGCCCAGCGCCGAGTAGAACGGCACCGCCGTGCGCGTCGAAAGACACTCCATCCGCCGCAGCCCTGACCGTGCGGCATCCGCCATCGCCGCCCCCATCAGCTTGCGCCCGACACCCTGCCGCAGCACATCGGGATCGGTCGCCACATGGCGCACATGCCCGGTCTCGGCCGGGGTCGCGCCCGGCACGCCAGAATGCGCCCGGCTCCAGCCGCCCGCCCCCATGACACGGTCCGTCGCATCAACCGCAAGGAAATACCGGCCCGACGCCAGAAGCTCGGGCCGTGCCCGCGCAATCAGCGGCACCGCCAGCACCATGACCGACGGCGGATAATCCGCCGCGAGAAGGCGCGGGTAACTGCGGGCCAGCAGCCGGTCGACGGCAGCCAGGTCGCCGGGAGTGGCGCGGCGGATGGTGATGGTCAGGGCCATGCAGCGACAGATGGCGCGCGGGCGGGAAAAGGAAAGCCCTCAGACCACCGCGCCGAACAGCTTGCCGACCAGCGCCGTCACCGCCATCGCCACTGCGCCCCAGAATGTCACCCGAAGCACCCCGCGCCAGACCGAGGCCCCGCCCGCCTTCGCGCCCACCGCCCCCAGGGCACCCAGGAAAAGCAGCGACAGCGCCGTGACCCACAGCGTGATCGTCGCCTCCGGGACCAGCGCCGCCGTCGCCAGCGGCAGCGCCGCCCCGACGGCGAAGGTCAGCGCCGAGGCACCAGCAGCCACCAGCGGCTTCGCTTCGGTATGCTCGGAAATCCCCAACTCGTCGCGCACATGCGCCCCAAGCGCATCCTTCTCATGCAGGGCTGCCGCCACTTGTGCCGCAAGCTCCGCAGGCACGCCGCGGCGTTCGTAGATCCCCGCCAGCGCGCGCAGCTCTTCCTCGGGGTCGGCGGCAATCTCTGCGGCCTCGCGGGTGATATCGGCCTTCTCGGTATCGGCCTGGCTGCTGACCGAAACATATTCCCCCGCCGCCATCGACAGGGCCCCCGCCGCAAGGCCCGCCATTCCGGCGATCAGCACCTCGGCCCGCCCCGAGGCCGCAGCAACGCCCACGATCAGCGACGCCGTCGAGACGATCCCATCGTTGGCCCCAAGGACCGCCGCCCGCAGCCAGCCGACCCGCGCGACATAGTGTTCTTCCCGGTGATTGCGTTCCAT
>Ga0209812_10002098_pt1 | contig 12424 bp, 12 predicted proteins | sample JI71714BDNA_FD_187502 | JGI IMG/M metagenome (GOLD analysis project Ga0209812, IMG submission 187502) | Wastewater effluent complex algal communities from Wisconsin, to seasonally profile nutrient transformation and Carbon sequestration -... | ecosystem: Engineered > WWTP > Effluent > Algae...
GGAGCAAGATGACTATGTATAAAATTCTTCAACATAAAGGATGTATGCTTTCGTAAATATACACCCGCCGTTTCAATAAAAGAACTCAGCAAGCAATAATTATTTCACAGTGGACGAACCACCGTTCGTTGTATTGCCTGTTATATAATGGTTGATTTTCTCAACTCAATATTTTCCGTATTCACCGAACCCGAAATTTTACCACTTACAAAATCACTGATCAGTTCACCAATGGTGGAGGTGAAATAGAAGTTAACAGGGTCAATATCTTTTGTTACAAACGAATTCAGTAAAGTCCAGTTTACCGCATCCCGCACCAGTTGTGCTTCCTCTTTCATTTCGAGGTGATCCAGCAACATGGCGGCTGACAGGATAGAGCCGATCGGGTTAGCGATGTCTTTGCCTGCTGCCTGCGGATAAGAACCGTGAATGGGTTCGAACAAGGCGGCGCCTTTACCAATCGAGGCAGAAGGCAACAGCCCGAGCGAACCACTGATTACACTGGCTTCATCACTGAGGATATCGCCAAACATGTTTTCTGTAAGGATGACGTCGAATTGTTTGGGGTTTACAATGATCTGCATGGAAGCATTGTCAACAAACATATAATCCACCGCCACTTCCGGATACTGGGCGGCCAGTTCCTGTACTACTTTTCTCCAAAGCCGTGAGGTTTCAAGTACATTGGCTTTGTCCACCAGGGTCAGTTTCTTTTTCCGGGTCATGGCATGCTGGAAAGCGAGATGGGCAATCCGTTCGATTTCTTCGCGGGTATAGCTGCATTCATCAAATGCGGATGAGCCATCGGCGGCTGTTTCTTTTTTACCGAAATATATACCACCCGTCAGTTCACGGTAAATGACAAAATCCACCCCCTCGATCTGTTTGCTTTTCAGCGGTGACAGGTGGAAGAGGGAAGAGTAAGTGCTGACCGGACGGATATTGGCATATAACTGTAATGACTTGCGCAGTTTAAGCAAGCCTTGTTCCGGTCTTACTTTGGCCGTGGGATCATTATCATATTTCGGATGGCCAATGGCGCCGAACAGGATCGCATCGCTGTTCAGGCAGGTTTCAATGGTTTCATCCGGTAATGGATTGCCGGTTTTGTCAATGGCATCGGCTCCCATCAGGTTATAGCTGTACTCAAATTCATGGTTAAATGAAGCGGCAATCGCATCCAGTACACGGATGGCTTGTTTGGTTACTTCCGGACCAATTCCATCTCCTTCAATTACGGCAATTTTCTTTTTCATAGTTGTTATCCTCTTTCGGTTTCAAATTTTTCAATCGCAGGTTTCATACTCAGTAAATAATCAATATCATCATACCCGTTCAGCAAACAGGTTTTTTTGTAGCTGTTGATGTCAAAGGAAGCGCTGTCGCCGGTGGACAGGATCGTGATAGTTTGTTTCTCCAGGTCCACCAGTAATACTGATTCAGGACCCAGGTCAAATATCTTTTCAAGGAAAGCATCGCTTACCTGTACAGGAAGTACACCGTTATTCAGCGCATTGTTCTTGAAAATATCAGCAAAGAAGCTGGACACCACCACCCTGAATCCGTAATCCAGGATCGACCAGGCGGCATGTTCACGGGAGGAACCGCAACCGAAATTCTTTCCGGCTACCAGGATCTCGCCTGCATATTGTGATTGATTCAATGGAAACTCAGCCCGGGGAGTAGATTCGTCGTCATTTTCATACCGCCAGTCACGGAATAAATTTTTTCCAAATCCATCTTTGGTGGTGGCTTTTAAGAAACGGGCGGGTATAATCTGGTCCGTATCAATATTCTCGATATTGATTGGTACAAAACGGCTTTGTATTATAGTCAGTGCTTTCATTACTTAGTTCATTAATTCCCGTACATCCGATACCACACCTGTAATGGCCGCCGCTGCAGCAGTCAGGGGGCTGGCCAATAAGGTCCTGGCACCCGCACCCTGTCTTCCTTCAAAGTTACGGTTGGATGTACTGATACAATATTTTCCGGCAGGTATTTTGTCTTCGTTCATGCCCAGGCAGGCAGAGCAACCTGGCTGACGGAGAATAAATCCTGCCTCCTCAAATACTTTGTCGATCCCTTCTTCAATGGCCATCGCTTCCACCTGCTTGCTGCCCGGGACAATCCAGACTTCCACTTCATCAGCTTTCTTTTTTCCTTTTACAAAGGAAGCCACCATACGCAGGTCTTCGATACGGGAATTGGTACAACTGCCAATGAATACATAATCGATTTTTTGTCCTTTGATGGGAGCGCCTTGTTGCAGACCCATATAGGCCAGTGATTTGTTTAAGCCCGAACGATCACTTTCGTGAACGGTATCCGCAGCAGGGATGGCTTCCGTAACACCGATACCCATTCCGGGATTGGTTCCGTAGGTAATCATCGGTTGTATATCAGCCGCATCAAAGTGGTATTCTTTATCGAAAGCGGCATCCGCATCTGTGAATAGTGTTTTCCATTCAGCCAGTTTTTTATCCCAGTCTGCACCCTGTGGAGCAAACTTCCGGCCATTTACATAACTGAATGTGGTTTCATCCGGGGCAATCAGGCCACAACGTCCACCCATTTCAATACTCATATTACAGATGGTCATACGGGCTTCCATGCTCAGGGAGCGAATGGCTGAGCCGGCGAACTCCACCGCGTATCCGGTGGCGCCGCTGGCAGAGATCTTTGACAGGATATAAAGGACAATATCTTTCGAGACCACACCCTTGTTCAGTGTGCCATCTACCGTGATACGCATCAATTTGGGTCGGCTTTGCATCAGGCATTGAGTAGCCATCACCATTTCCACTTCGCTGGTACCGATTCCAAAAGCAATGGAGCCGAAGGCGCCATGTGTGGACGTATGACTGTCACCGCAAACAATCGTCATACCTGGCTGGGTTAATCCAAGTTCAGGCCCTATAACATGAACAATGCCCTGGAACGGGTGTCCAAGGCCATATAATTCGATGCCGTGTTCGGCACAATTCTTCACGAGTGCTTCAACCTGTTTGCGGCTCAGTTCTTCTTTGATCGGCAGGTGTTGGTTGAGCGTTGGTACATTGTGGTCTGCTGTGGCAACTACCTGTTGCGGACGGAATACCTTAATGCCGCGGTTATTAAGTCCGGTGAATGCCTGGGGGCTGGTTACTTCATGGATCAGGTGTTTGTCGATATATAATACCGAGGGCCCGTCGTCAATCGTTTTGACCACATGTTTTTCCCAGATCTTTTCAAATAATGTTTTAGCCATTTATAGGGATTATGCGATGGTTGTTTTTTGCTGAAAATTAGTCGCCATGTGGCGGAGATCGTTGTCTTCCACTTCTTTTTTACTATCGGCCACTTTCAGGAATTCACTATACAAGGTATCTACATCATTCCGGTCAAACTGGAATCCCAGTTTCTGGAAGCGATAAGCAAGGGCACTTCGTCCGCTCCGGGCGGTCAGTACAATTTTTGAACTGTCAGCGCCTACTTCTTCCGGATTAATTATTTCATAAGTGGTGGCATCTTTTAAGAAACCATCCTGGTGAATACCGGAGGAGTGTGAAAAGGCATTGCTCCCAACAATGGCTTTGTTGGGCTGTACAGGCATCCGCATGGTATCTGAAACGAGGCGGCTTACCGGGTTCAGTCTTTCCGCTTTGATCCGGGTATGCAGATCCAGGTGCTTGTGTTGTTTCAGGATCATCACCACTTCTTCGAGAGAAGTATTGCCTGCTCTTTCACCCAGTCCGTTGATGGTGCACTCGATCTGGCGGGCCCCATTGATCACCCCTTCAATGGAGTTGGCAGTGGCAAGTCCGAGGTCATTATGACAATGACAGGAGAGGATCGCTTTATCAATATTCGGAACATTGTTGATCAGGTAGGCCATTTTAGCGCCATATTGGGAAGGCAGGCAATATCCCGTGGTGTCCGGAATATTCACGGTGGTGGCTCCGGCTTTGATCACGGCTTCCACTACACGGGCGAGATAATCATTATCGGTACGTCCGGCATCTTCGGCATAGAATTCCACATCATCGGTGAAGTTCCGGGCCCATTTCACACATTGTACGGCACGTTCCAGGATATCTTCACGGGTGGAGTTGAATTTCGATTTAATATGGAAATCGGAAGTGCCGATCCCGGTATGGATCCGGCGCCGGGGGGCATGCCGGAGGGCTTCGGCGGCCACTTCAATATCTTTTTGTACAGCGCGGCTGAGTCCGCAGACCGTCGCATTTTTGATGGTCCGGGCGATCTGATTCACCGATTCAAAATCACCAGGAGAGGAGATCGGGAAGCCGGCTTCAATAATATCCACGCCAAGATCCTCGAGTTCGAGGGCAAGCTCCAGTTTTTCCTTGGTATTCAGCTTACAGCCCGGCACCTGTTCTCCGTCGCGGAGGGTGGTATCAAAGATGAAAACTTTTCCTTCAGCCATAAATAATTGATAAATTGAGGGATATAAAAAAAGCAGGCGGCTTATTTTTGTGATACCTGCCAGGCGAAAATGGTAAATCCTTTTTTAACCTGGCTGGTGGTCCGAAATCCTGATAAACAACCTGCGTCTGTAAAAATACCCGGAAGATGCAGGCTTTTGAAAACAAAATAAGGGGTGAATTACACCTCTTAAACAGGCCAGAATCCGCTAAAACCCTTGCCTGTACTGGATTTGGTAAAATATAATTACGATGCCCAACCGCTCCACGGATAGCCTTTTTCAACTTGTCAAGTCGCTCGAAAAGAGCGAAAAGCGGAATTTTAAGCTATATGTCAAGCGAAATACGGATACGGAGGACCTGAAAATCATCCAGTTATTTGATGCATTGGACAAAATGAATGACTACGACGAGGCCCAGATCCTGAAAAGGGCAAGGAGTATTAAGAAGCAGCAACTGTCCAATATCAAGGCCCATTTGTACCGGCAGATACTGTCGAGCCTCCGGTTGATCAAAGAAGAGGATAATATCGATATCCGGCTGCATGAGCAGATGGACCATGCCCGTATATTATATAATAAGGGACTTTACCTGCAGAGCCTGAAATTGCTGGAGAAACTGAAAGAGACGGCCCGTTCCTACCAGCAGCTTACCTTTCTGCAGCAGGCATTATTTTTTGAGAAAAAGATAGAGACACTTTATATCACCCGCAGTATGCAGGACCGGGCAGATAAGCTGAGTGAGGAGTCTGAACTGGTTGATGCGCAGTTGACGATGGTCAATGATCTGTCCAACCTGGCGCTTCAATTGTATAGCTGGTATATCAAACATGGCCATGCCCGGAATGAGAAAGATATAAAAAGTGTGGAGTCCTTTTTTGACAAGCACCTTCCCGTTGGAGCCGGTTCGGCCAACGGGTTTTATGAGCAATTGTATTTATACCAGGCCTATGTGTGGTATGCGTTTATCCGGCAGGATTTTGAACAGTACTATCATTATTCCCAGCGTTGGGTCAATCTGTTTGCCGATTTCCCGGGGTTACTGAAAGTGGAAACGGCGAATTATATCAAGGGGATGCACAACCTGATGAGTGCGGAGTTCACTTTGCTCGATCATGAGCGGCTGGCACAGAGCATAAAGCAGTTTGAGCTTTTTGTAAAGCAGAAGCATTTAGAGGAAAATGAAAACAACCGGATACTGGCTTACCAGTATTTATATACGGCCCGGCTCAATTTATATTTCTTAAGAGGAACCTTTACAAAAGGATTGCGGCTGGTTCCCTTCCTGGAAGAAATGCTGAAAGAGTATGGCTTGTACCTGGATACGCACCGGGTACTGGTCTTTTATTATAAAATTGCATCTCTCTATTTTGGCAGCGGGAATAATGAGAAAGCCATTGATTATCTCAACCGGATCATTAACCAGAAAGGCGATCTGCGTACCGACCTCCAGTGTTATGCCCGGCTGCTGCACCTGATTGCCCATTATGAACTCGGAAATTTTGAATTGCTGGAGTACCTGATCAAATCGGTGTACCGCTATATGGCCAAGATGGGTAACCTGAGTAAGGTGGAGGAGGAGATGTTCTCCTTCCTGCGTCGTTCCTTCAGTGTGGGGGCGCATGCACTGAAACCTGAATTCGAGAAATTGCTGAATAAGCTGAAAAAGTATGAAGGCAATCCGCTTGAAGCCCGTGCTTTTGCCTACCTCGATGTGATTTCCTGGCTGGAAAGCAAGATCAGCGGGGTGCATGTACAGGATGTGATCAGGGAGAAGTTTTTGCTGGGAATCAGGAAGTAGGCAGTAGGCAGTAGGCAGTAGGCAGTAGGCAGTTGGCAGTTGGCAGTCGGCAGTCGGCATCCCGATACTTTCGGAGTCGCCCGTACTTCGTACCTCGTACTTCGTACCTCGTACTTCGTACTTATTCCTCCGTGCTTTGTATTTCTATTGCTTTAATTCTGCTCCAATTTCCATTTGCTGTACATAACGGGTAAATTTTATCCATGGGGACAGTTGCCAGCAGTTTTGTTCCACTTTTTGTTTTCTGACGTATTTCAAAGTGACGGTCGAGATAGGTAAACTGATTGTTTCGTTCTATCATACAGCTGCGCTGGGCCATGTTCAGAACCACTACTAAATGGCCGGGTTCTTTGAATGTACATTCTTCGAGGTAAAGGGCGGCTCTATACTCCCAGGAGCCTTCGTATTTTTTTACAAGGTTTTTTTCGGTGCTGGCAAAAGGCTGGTTGAGTTGTCCTACTGCGTAGGTACAGGAGTCGGCTAATGGGTTGGGGGTTTCTGTCAAAAAAAAAGTACTGTCAAAGCGGGTAATTATATTTCCGTTGGCATCGGTCAGTTTTATGACAACAATATATCCTCCATCGAAGGGACAATGCTGCGCGGAAAGCTGGTCAGTGAACAGGAGTGCCGCTATAAAAACAGGGATTATTTTTTTCATTTCCGGAACGAAACTGTTTAGAGTCTTTGTCGAAAATATTAAATTATTGATCCGGATCACTACCCTGTAGAAGGTATTTTCTTTTTACAGGTATACAAATCGTTTTTGTAAGAACATGTATATGGCAATTTTTTTTTATTAAGTATATGCTCAGTATGCCAAATCCCTTTAACTTTAAGACGGTCCTGTAAGGGCCGCACCATAACTAACAGCGAGAAAAGCAATCTGACATCCTTATTAAAAAGACCGGTAGTTAAGGTTCATTATCGAAACCATTTAGCGGCCGCCTCGGTTGGTGATAACACCAACCGATGGCGGTCGTTTGTTGTTGGTGTTATCACCAACAACAACGGCCCTATGCTGTTGGTGATAACACCAACAGCGCTCAACAGCAACAGCGCTCAACAGCACATAGCAGCGAAACGGGACGTTTCGCTGAGCGGGCGGCCGGAGTATTTCCGGCGTCGCCAGAGGCGACATTATAAAGCCGCGGAACTGGAAGTTCTGCGGCCATGTTGTGCTTTTTGTAAAATGGTTGGGACCATTATTTTTTTCCGTAGACTGAAGTCAGGTAGTCTGTAAGACTGGTCGGTTTGCGGCCCAATAATTTCTCCAGGTCAGTACCAGCTGCACTGTCAAATTCACCCAGGCGGATGGCTTCGGCAAAGCCTGCGAACATGGCGATAAAATGTCCGGGTACACCAGCCTTTGTCAGCACATCTTTGTATTCTTCCTGTGAAGGACTGATATAACTGATCGTCTTACCGCTGGCATTGCTGATGGTATCGGCCACCTGCTGAAAGGTCCATGCACTGGTATTGGAGATATTATATGTTTTGTTTTCGTGTCCGCTTCCGGTCAGTATGTTTGCAGCGGCTTCTGCCATTTCTTCGCGGAGGGCGTAAGCTCCTGGCGTGTTGCCAGCCGGCCAGTAAACTCCGGTTTCCAGTACTTTTTCACCAATAAAGACCGGTACAAAATCCATATAGAGATTATTGCGTAAGATCGTGTAGGGGATACCGCTTTCATGAATCAGATTTTCCGTGAGGATATGCGTTTGTGCCACAAAGGCGATCGGGGAGGCATCGGATTCATCGGTACGGACAAAGCTGGTGTACAGGATGTGTTTTACGCCTGCCTCCGTTGCCGCTTTTACGGCATTGGTCTGTTGTACACGGCGGTTATCGATATCGCTGGAGGAGACCAACAATAGTTTATCCACGCCGGTGAAAGCTTTCACCAGGGAGGTATAATCATCATAATCACCTTTGCGTAGTTCAATGCCCTGTGTTTTCAGGGTAGTTGCTTTGGCTTCATCCCGCACCAGGGCGGCGATGGAGGTGGCGGGAGCCCCTTTTTTTAAAAGAAATTCAATGGCGGCTTTGCCAAAATGCCCGGTAGCCCCTGTAACTAAGATCTTCATGTTTATTTGTTTTTTATTGAAGACACAAAATTACCTATCTTCACTATCTAAAGTATAGTAGTATACAAAAGTATAGTGCTATACTTTTGTATACTGACTAAGAATATTGTCTATGGTACGCGCCTCCAGTCTGAAAGAAGTAAAAGCCTGCCCGGTACAGTTTGTACTGGCGGTGAATGATACAATGAATGTGATCAGCGGAAAGTGGAAGCTGCCGATCATTGGGTCATTGTTGTTCAATAAAAAACGGTTCACCGAAATTCAGCGCAATATCCAGGGGATCACCCCACGAATGTTGTCAAAGGAACTGAAGGAACTGGAACTGAACGGCATAGTGACGCGGACCGTCTATGATTCTCAACCGGTGTCCATCGAGTATGAACTGACGCCTTCGGCACGTACCTTAAGTGAAGTACTGGATAAGATGGTGGAGTGGGGAGTGAGGCACAGGAAGCAGTCGGGAGTTAGTAGTCGGTAGTTAGGAGTCGGGTCGCTTACAGTCAGAAAAAGTGTATTCGTATGGCAGGTATTAAAAAAAACCGTAGATTTACAAATAATCCTGCCATAAGAAGCAGGACAATACAACGAATTGATCTAATATCCATCCAAAGACTGTGTTAAGGTTCAAATACGAACTTTTTCAAAAGCGGCATCTGAAAAGATGTCGCTTTGCTTTTAGACAATTATTAAATTATTGGATGACGATTCATTTTTTTATTTCCCGAATGTTTGCGTTTGTCCCAATCCCCCAATCCCCCTGTCAATATCTCCGTGGATAAACAGTTTTTTTTCCTGCATTATGCTCCCGTTTTTTGCCCTACATTTGCGCAATTTGTTTTTAAACAAACAAAGCCCTGAAAAATGCCTAATTCCTCCATTCCCGCTGTTTTATTGTTAGCCGACGGAACCGTGCACCATGGCCAGGCTTTTGGCGCCATTGGGACGACCACCGGCGAGATCTGTTTTAATACCGGGATGACCGGTTACCAGGAAGTGTTTACCGATCCCAGTTATTTTGGCCAGATCCTGATAATGAACAGTGCGCATATCGGGAATTATGGGGTTAAAGACGGGGACGTGGAGTCGGACAGTGTGAAGATCAATGGATTGATCGGGCGGAACCTGGAAGACCAGTATTCCCGCAAAATGGCCAATGGCTCACTGAATGATTACCTGAAAACAAACAAGGTGGTTTCAATTGAAGGGGTGGATACCCGGGCGCTGGTGGCCCAGATCCGGACCAAGGGTGCCATGAACTGTATCATTTCCTCCGAGACCACCGATATTGAAGTATTGAAGAAAAAGCTGGCCGAAACCCCCAATATGGATGGTCTTGAGCTGGCTTCCAAAGTAAGTACTTCCGCCAGTTACGAACTGGGGGATGCGGCCTCCGGGATACGGATTGCGGTGATGGACTACGGGGTGAAAAAGAATATCCTCCAGTGTATGGTGGACCGCGGTGCCCATGTGAAGGTATTCCCGGCCAAAACCCCGCTGGAAGAAGTAAAGCAATTTCAGCCCGATGGCTATTTTATTTCCAACGGCCCCGGCGATCCGGCTCCCATGGATTATGCGGTAGCCACCGTTAAACAGATCCTGAAAGAAGAAAAGCCGTTGTTCGGCATCTGCCTCGGACACCAGCTCCTGGCCTTGGCCAATGATATTCCCACGTTCAAAATGCACCACGGTCACCGCGGACTCAATCACCCGGTAAAGAACCTGATCAGCGGCCGTTCGGAAATCACGACCCAGAACCATGGTTTTGGTGTGGATCCCGAAGCAGTGAAGAAAGCCGACCATATCGAGATCACGCACCTCAACCTGAATGACCAGAGCATCGAGGGGATCCGGGTGAAAGGCAAGCCTGCTTTTTCGGTGCAATATCATCCGGAAGCCACTCCCGGACCACATGATTCAAGGTATTTGTTTGATGAGTTCCTGGAATTGGTCAGATCACATAAGGTTTAACAGATAGAAACATAGGTTCATAGGTACACATAGATAAATACAGGAAAAAAAATACAAAACGTCTCGGATTTACCGGGACGTTTTTTTTACCTGTTCACCAGTAAAATCACCGCAAGAATCAAAATGCCGAAGATGGAAAAGAATACCGTCAGAACTTTTTTATTGGCTTTTTTCCGGACTTCTTCCGGGTAATTGTTGAAGCGTTCTATGATCCGGGTATAATTTTTTTTTGTACCTATTGTAAAATTGGCCAGGGCCACGAGGAGAAACAAAACGGGGATGGCGAGGAGTTTGCCCATGTTTTTCCCACTTATACTTCCGGTAAAACCTCGCATGGACCGGGTCATCGATTCATTCATGCCCGGAATCAGCATTAAAACAAATATTACGGTCAGCAGGAGGAGTAAGAATATTACACTGATCAGGAGATTGCCATTAAATCGACCTTTGCTGCCATCGCCACCACGCTGGCTGATTTCCTGGTACTGACTGCCATAAATAGCTTCAAGAAGGGTCATATGGTTGTTGTATTATTTTCAAGTATTTTCGGGAAATGAAGATAGCAATTATCAACGGACCAAACCTGAACCTGCTGGGTAAGCGTGAACCCGGTGTTTACGGTTCCATGTCATTTGAGGAATTCCTCCCCGCCCTTCGTCATAAATATGCCAATATTGAGATCAGTTATTACCAGAGTAATGTGGAAGGTGAGTTGATCAATGAGTTACAGCGGGTAGGGTTTGAATTTGATGGTATCGTTTTTAATCCGGGGGGATACACCCATACCTCGGTCGCCATCGGGGATGCCATTGCCGCGATTAAAATCCCGGTGGTGGAAGTCCATATTTCCAATGTACATGCCCGGGAGGATTTTCGCAAACTATCACATGTTAGCGCCAAAGCCGCAGGCAGTATCATCGGTTTGGGCCTCCGGGGCTATGAACTGGCCATCGACTGGTTGCTTTCTCATTAAATCTACTGATGATTATCAAGGCGGATGATAAGCCAAATCATTCTGAAATCTGTAAATAGCAATAGTTTTGCAGCATGAGAACTCCATTTGAATTCAAAACCGCCGAAGCCGCACTCTCCGTTGTCAAATCCGGTGACCGTGTTTTTGTCCAGGGCTCTGCCCAAACCCCCTTATACCTGCTCAGAGAACTTGGTAAAAGAGCACCTGAACTCCGTAATGTGGAACTCACATTTATTACGGTGCAGGGTGATATCGAACTGGATAAGCCAGAGTATGCTGAATCCTTTCATATCAATTGCATGTTCGTTTCAGAATCGGTACGTAAAGCCGTAAATGATGGCCGTGCAGATTTTGTACCCGTGTTTTTAAGTGATATCCCTGATTTATTTCGCAAGCATTTGCTTATTGACGTGGCCCTGGTTCAGGTGTCACCTCCTGATAAACATGGATACTGCTCTCTGGGCGTATCCGTAGACGTGGCCCGCAGTGCAGTGAATACCGCCACCCATATTATTGCCCAGGTAAATCCCCGGGTTCCCCGTACGCATGGTGACAGCCTGGTGCATACCAGCCGCTTTACCGCTATGGTCTACCATGAGGAAGAATTACCACAGGTGGATTACGGATCCAAAGTGAAAGATGATGAATTGAAGATCGGCCAGCTGATTGCCGGTATGATTGAAGACGGCAGTACCCTGCAGATGGGTATTGGTACCATTCCGGATGCGGTACTAAAAGCGCTCCACAATCACAAGGACCTCGGGGTGCATACCGAAATGTGCAGTGACGGAATCATCGACCTGTTTGACAATGACGTAATAAACAATACTAAGAAAAGGATACACCCTAACAAAACCGTTACCGGGTTTGCAGTGGGTACACGCCGGCTGTATGATTATGTGGATGATAATCCGGCCTTCGTTTTCCTTGATATTGATTATGTGAATGACCCGCACGTGATCCGCCGTAATCCGAAAGTAGTGGCGATCAACAGTGCCATTGAAGTCGATATTACCGGTCAGGTATGTGCTGACTCAATCGGAACGCGTCAGTACAGTGGTATTGGCGGACAGATGGACTTTATGCGGGGTGCTGCGCTGAGTGAAGGAGGTAAACCGATTATTGCGTTAACCAGCCGCACTAACAAAGGCACCAGCCGGATCGTACCATTTCTT
>Ga0209812_10002101_pt1 | contig 12417 bp, 7 predicted proteins | sample JI71714BDNA_FD_187502 | JGI IMG/M metagenome (GOLD analysis project Ga0209812, IMG submission 187502) | Wastewater effluent complex algal communities from Wisconsin, to seasonally profile nutrient transformation and Carbon sequestration -... | ecosystem: Engineered > WWTP > Effluent > Algae...
ACGATATGGGCCAGGCTGGCGTTTTCGGCATAATCGAAAAGGACGGCGGCTATGGGCACGAGGTAGAGCCAGAGTACCCGTGAAGGGTTTTTGCCTTTATAATACAGAAACACGATGCTGAAAAAGAAAAAGAAACCGTAAACCAGCGGATAAACCGAATCCGTAACCGTAGCGATATGCAGGTAGGTATTGCGGCATTCCTCCGTGTTCATTTGTGCAATCATGGATTTTAGATCGGCGGCATTGTAGCCTATTTCAATGTCGGGCACTTTTATGGTTGCACCGCAGGCGGCCTGCATGCTGCTGGCCGCGCCGGGCATTACATAGGCCGCAAAAACCACATACGCGGCAAAAAAGAACAGCCAAACATACCAAGTTGACAAACGCAGAACCCAGGCGTGAAATGCATGCATACGGAAACCCTTATTTATTAGGCTAAGGTAGCTATTTTTACCCAACCTATTGGAAATATGCCGGCCAAAACTTATTTTTGGTTTTTAACCTGTATGCTATGGAAATAAAACAACACATGCCGCCCAAACCGTTTGCAAATGAGTACAAGCGTTTACAAGTGTTTAATTTTACTTATTTAACTGGTTTATATTTAATTAATTACAGGGGAGAGTTGCGCTTAGCCATAAGTTGGCTGCCATTTTAAGACAAAACCATGAACAATAGAATGAGTATTAAAATCACATAATATGAAAAAAGAAAAACCACTTTACTATTCTGACTACTTAGAGTTAGACAAAATTCTGACAGCACAACATCCTAAAAGTGCTTCACAACTGACCATTCCTGCTCATGACGAGACTTTATTTATCATTGTTCATCAAGCATTTGAACTTTGGTTTCTTCAAATGAGGCACGAACTAAAATCAGTAATTGACTTTCTTGACAAAGAAAGCATTGACGACAATTCTGATGAAATGGCTAAGATTGTTCAACGACTAGACAGGGTTATTAGAATTATCAAACTAATGAACTCTCAATTTGAAATTTTGGAAACAATGCAACCGCTGGACTTCCTTGAGTTCAGAGGACTTCTAAATCCGGCTTCGGGTTTTCAGAGCAAACAGTTCAGACTAATAGAGGCAATGCTAGGTCTTCAAATCAACAGCCGACACATGCCAGAACATTACAAAAACACAGGAACACATCACGGAGGGTTTTCCCAAGAGGACTACGAAGAAATTACTGAAACAGAAAATAGCTTGACCCTTTTGCAAGGACTTAAGAAATGGTTAAATCGTATGCCATTTTTCAATGACAATTTATGGAATGAATACCAGCTTATGTATCCCTACAACAAAATAGGTGACAATAAATTTGCTTCAGACTATTTCAATATTTATGACCAGCTCCAAAAGGAAACAAAAGACAATATACTAGCTAATGAGAACAATGATGAAGAGTTAAAGAAGAAGGCGACAGAAAATTACAAAAGTTCTATTTCGACTTTCAAAACTCTCTTTCTTGAAAAAGGTTCAGATACTTTCACTTCCAATGAATTGACTGCGGCTATGTTCATAATGCTTTATAGGCAGTCCCCGATGTTAAGATTGCCCTTTACATTTATAAACTCCTTAGTTGAGATTGACGAATTGCTTTCAACTTGGCGTTACAAACATTATTTGGTTGTTCGCAAAATGATAGGTTCAAAGCCAGGCACTGGTGGTAGTCCAGGAGCAGCCTATCTTCTCGGGGCTTTGCAGAAAAACAATGTATTCAACGATATGACAATACTTGCCACTTATTTCCTCGAAAGAGATAAATTGCCAGTGTTACCAAAAGAATTAAAGGACAGTCTAAATTTCAAACCATTAAAATAATCAACATGAAAAAAAGAGTATTATCATGTATTCAACCAACTGGTGAGATGCACCTTGGAAACTATTTCGGTGCAATTAAAAATTGGGTTAACATTCAAGAGCAATATGATTGCGTTTATGGTATAGTTGACCTTCACGCCATGACCATGCCTTATGACCCCAAGGCGTTAAAAGAGAATACAATTCGCATGGGTGCTGAGCTATTAGCATGTGGTATTGACCCCAAAAAGGCAATTCTATTTACACAATCTTTAGTCCCCCAACATACGGAACTCGCATGGATTTTTAACTGTGTAGCTTCATATGGCGAACTCTCACGAATGACACAGTTCAAGGATAAGTCAGAACAACTTGAAACAGGAACAAAAGGACATTTTGTTTCCGCAGGTTTGTTTACCTATCCAGTTTTACAAGCAGCTGATATTTTGATTTACAAAGCGGAATTAGTTCCAGTTGGAAAAGACCAAGAACAACACCTTGAACTCACAAGAAACATTGCAGTTAGATTTAATAATCAATTTGGTGAGTATTTCCCTGAACCGCAACCATTGTTTACAGAAATACCAAAACTTATGAGTTTAGCAGACCCGTCCAAAAAAATGAGTAAGAGTTTAGGAGAAAAGCACTTTATTGGCTTATTTGAAACAGAAGAGAATGTAAGAAAAAAAGTTCGTTCCGCTGTAACTGATACAGGAGAAAGAGTAGAAGGAGTAATGAGTGCTGGCGTTGAAAATCTATTTAATCTTCTTAAAGCATCGGGTGCTGATGAAATAGCTACTTCTTTGACCAATGACTTTAACGCAGGGGCACTTAAATACAGTGCTCTTAAAGATGCGGTTGCTGACACATTGATTTCACTTACAAAAAGTTTCATTGACAGAAAGAGTGAATTGATGAAGGATAAGGGAACAATTGATAAAATAATCCAAGAAATGTCCGTAAAGGCAAGAGATATTACTTCTCAAACCATAAGAGAAGTTCGTGAATTAACAGGACTACCTCAAATTCAAAATTTTAAGTGACAAGTTCAATAAAAACGTCAGCCAACATCACCTATACGCAAGCAGGGGTTTCGTGCTTCGTAGGACAGGAAAGTGCTAAATTTGAAGTTCCGTTCTTCGTAGGTAGTTCAGTGGTTAAAATCCCTGCCTGCGTATAGCTGAAAACCGTTAGCACTCACCCTAAAAGACCGACACGACCGACAAAAAACGAGTAGAAATTGCCAACGCTTCGCAAAATTAAAAGAGGTGTTTTGCCAACGCACTTGCCGACCCAAAAACACCACATTTAATTTTGCCCAACCGCACCCAAGCCCACCCACCACCCTACAAGTGGACAGGGACAATTTTCCAACTCGACAGACAATTGAATACAAATAGTGACATACTATCAAAAAGTTGATATATTTGCACGAAATGCCGATTTATATGAGTAAGAAAGCAATTAACAGATTAAAAGCGGTTTTAGCTGAACAAGGCAAGACAAATAAATGGCTTGCAGAGCAACTGGACAAAAACGAAACAACTGTTTCTCGTTGGTGTACAAATGAGGTTCAGCCATCTATGGACAATCTTGTGACGATTGCTTCTCTCTTAAAAGTTGATGTGAGAGAATTAATTAACTCAACTAAAACAACAAAGTAATTATGCAAGTAGAAATCAAGAACAATAAAATAAGAGTGCCTTTAAAAGGCAAAGATGAATGGTTAGTTCTCAAACCCGAAGAACAAGTTCGCCAAGAATACATTTGCAGACTTGTAAATGATTACGGTTTTGCTTTAGAGCAAATGGCTCAAGAAATCCAAGTAAGTAATTCACAACGTGGACAAGGTAGAGCAATGGCTGACATTGTAATTTGGAAAAACGAAAAAGACAAAAGAGAAAACAATAGCCCCATAATTGTTGTAGAATGTAAAGCAGAACACATTACAGTTCGTGAAGAAGATTATTTTCAGGGATATAATTATGCATCTTGGGCAGGTGCCGACTTTTTTGTTACAACCAACTTAAAGGAAACAAGAATTTTCAAAGTTGTAAAAGGTAAGATTCCAAAAAAACTTGAAGAAGTTGTAAATATTCCTGATGCTAAAACAGTTAATGACGAGAAGAAAATAAACGAGCTATTAAAGCAGACCAAAGCATTTACAAGAGATGAGTTTTCTAAACTACTTTTTAAATGCCACAATATAATTCGCAACAATGACAAACTTTCACCAGAAGCATCATTTGATGAAATAAGTAAAATTCTTTTTATCAAGATACGCTACGAAAGAAGCAATTCCGAAAATCAGATATTTTCAAAAAAACAGTTCGAAAAACTGAAAAAAGCTTATGATGAAACTAAATCAAAAAGCAGTCCTGATTTTTATCAACAATTATTTGAAAGAACAAAAGAAGATTTCAAAGATGATGACCTTTTTGAGCCAAATGAAATAATAAGAATTAGGGAAAATAGTTTTGAAGCTATTGTGGAAGAATTGGAAATTTACAACCTTTCAACAACTTCTGACGATGTAAAAGGAATAGCTTTTGAACAGTTTCTTGGAAAAACATTTAGAGGAGAATTAGGGCAATTCTTTACGCCTCGAACTGTTGTTGATTTTATTGTTGAAATATTAGACCCACAAGAAAGTGAAATCATTTGCGACCCTTGTTGTGGTTCAGGTGGATTTCTTATAAAGGCATTTGAATTTGTTAGAGCAAAAATTGAAAATGAAATTCATTTAGCTAAAGAAAAAATAAAAAAGGATTATTATAATGAAGCCTATGAAAAACTAACAGACAAAAAGAAAGCTGCCGTAGACGAAACTGTAACCGAACTTTTTGCCAAACTCAATGCAGAACTGGATATTAATAATCCTAAAAGCAGAATTAGAGAATTAAGTTACGACTGTATTTTTGGTACAGATGCTAATCCTCGAATGAGTCGTACAGCAAAAATGAATATGATTATGCACGGTGACGGACACGGTGGAGTACATCACAATGACGGACTTTTAAATGTAAATGGAATATTTGAAAATCGTTTTGACATTATTCTCACTAATCCACCATTTGGTAGCAGGGTTGAAAAATCCTTAAAGATTACAGAAGCAGACAAGTACACAGACGAAGAACGTATCAAAAAATACAAAAAAAGATATGGACCTGCCTATGATAATGCTTTAAAACAAGTAAACGACAATATTGGTAAATCACTACTGGATTTGTACCATACAGGAACAATGAGCACTCTAACAGAGGTGTTATTTATTGAACGCTGTTTGAACCTTTTAAAACCAGGCGGAAGAATGGGAATTGTTTTACCCGAAGGCGTTTTGAATAATACTAATCTCCAAAAAATAAGAGAGTTCATAGAAAGTAAAGCCAAAATTATCCTTATCACCTCTATTCCTCAAGATGTATTTATTGCAAGTGGTGCAACTGTAAAACCAAGTTTGCTATTCTTCAAAAAGTTTACCGAAGAAGAAACCAAGCAATGGAAAACCATTGCTTCAAAAGCAGAAAAGGAAATAACAAAAAAATACGAACCACAAAAAAAAGCAATTTCTCAACAACTGGAGCAAAAAGGAAAAGAAGCACCAAGTGCAGAAGAAAAAAAGAAATTAAGAGCAGAGTTAAAACAGATTGAAGATATTATTCTTAGTGAAATCAGAATACAACTTAAAAAAGAATTCAATTACCAAATACCAATTGCAGAAGTTGAGAAAGCAGGAATTAGTACAACTGGTGCTCAAATTGAAAACGAATTAATCCCATTGGCTAAAGAGTTTAAAAAATATAGAGAAGACAACAAACTTTGGACAACCTATGTAAAAGAAATAAACTACCAAATAAGTGATGATGAAATTGGCAGAGTTAGAATTGTAGATGGTGTAGTTTCTGAACCCGAAGTTTTTTACGGTAAATCTAAAAGTTAATGCAAACAATATCACAAACATATTTAAAGCTAATAACATTTGCAGAAGTTAATCTTTGGGACGTAAAACGTTATTACACAAAGAACAATTTGCAATTTGAGAACGTAGTAACATTAAGAGATGTCTTAATTCCTTATAAAAAAGCAGTTAGCAAAGATGAAATGATTGAAAACAAATGGCAAATCATTTCTAAAATAAATTTTGGTGGGGAACTCTTTTTGAGAAAATTTGAAGAGATATATAGTTATAAAGGGAATGTAACACTTGTACCAGAAAATGCAATAATTTATTCAAAAATTAATGTTCGACACGGTTGTATATACTTCCACGAAGAAGGACAAATACCTTTCGGAGTTAGTTCAGAATATCCAACTTTCAAATTTGACGAAACTAAGATAAATGGAAAGTTTTTGCATAAGGTATTACGCAGCTCAGCTTTTAAAAAACTGCTAAACAGCAAGACTACAGGAATTTCAAAAGCTCGGGTGAAACAAGATGAATTTCTTGATATTCAAATTCCATTACCCTCACTTAGTGAACAAAACAAACTAATTGAGAATTATTACAATAAAATAACTCAAACAGATAAACTAAAACTACAGATTAAAGATTTGGAAATAGAGATTGATAGCTATTTTACAAAACAACTTGGAATAGAAAAAGAAGAACAAACTGAGAAACCTAAGGGTTTGCAAGTATTTGAATTTAAAGATTTTGAAAGATGGGATGTTTGGATTAATAAGGGAAACTCATTTACTAACAAGTATAATACTTTGAAATTTGGTGACATAGTATTGGGCAAACCTGTTTATGGAGCTAATGTAAAAGGCGTTAAACGCAAATCAGAAACAAGGTATATAAGAATTACTGATATTAATGAAAATGGTACTTTAAATGAAGAATTTGTTTCGCCAGAATTTGTGGAAGAAAAATACCTTCTAAAAGAAAATGATTTTCTTATAGCTAGGTCAGGGAATACTGTTGGTAAAACATTCTTATACAAAGAAAAATATGGAAGAGCAATTTATGCTGGCTATCTCGTTAATTACCATTTAGATTTTAAAAAAGTAATTCCTGAATATGTTTTAGAATACACCAAATCTTATACCTTCAAACAATGGATATTGTCCAATCAAAGAATTGCAGGTCAGCCAAATATAAACGGACAAGAGTATCTTCAAGCTCCAATAGTTATTCCTCCATTAGTTGAACAGAATAAAATAATTGAAATTGTTTTGAACATAAAGAACAAAATACTTTCAATTAGTTCAAGCATTGAAGGTATTGAAAGTAATGCACAACAAGAATTTGAAAACGCAATTTTTAGTTAAGTTATGAAGATAAAAAAGTTACAAATAAAGAACTACAAAAATTTAGATGCAGACTTAGTTCATAACTCTGATTTAATTGCATTTATAGGGAATAATGGAAGTGGTAAAAGCAATTTACTTGAAGCCATAAGCCATATTTTTAGAAGCCTTTATGTATCAAAATACAAAGTAAATTTCAACTTCTTAATTGAGTATTTAACTTCTAAGAACAATACTGTAGTAATAGAAAAAACAGGAAAAGACTTAAAATATACTTTAGATGGAAATAGTAAATCTGCTTCCGAAATCTCAAGCTACTTACCACAAAAAGTTGTAGGGATTTATAGTGGAGAAGAAACAAGATTGTTTGATGATTGTTACGGTCCTTTTTATTTGGAATTTGTAACCAACATAAACAAAGCCCAAAATCAAGGCACTGTTTATTCCGAATTACCTAAAATGCTTTTCCTGAATAAATTTTATTGGAACATTTCTTTGTTATGCCTTTTAATTTCAGACTCACAGGACAATAAAAGGTTTGTTGAACAGGTCTTAAAAATTAGGGATTCCGATAAAATAAAAATTAAGATCGATTTTATAAAAAGGAATTATGCTAATTATAACGACAACCAAGCCTTAAGGTTAATTCGTGATATAGACTCCAAATCTGAATACACTTTGACCGAGTTTACAAAACTGCTTAATGATAAATACTACACCCCTTTCAATGTATTCAAATATTTGTATTTGGCTTATACGCCAAAGGATGCGAAAATAATTGATGATATAATAATCGAGTTTTCAGATGGTCTAACCGTTTCAGATTTAAGTGAAGGAGAAAAAAAATTGCTGCTAATCAAAGGAGCTTTAGAGTTTGCAGGTCAAGAAGATAGCATTTTTATATTAGATGAACCAGATTCTCACATCCACATCAACAATAAAGAACAGATAATAAATAGTTTCAAAGACTACTTACACAATCGCCAAATAATTATCACTACTCACTCTCCTGTACTTACACAATGTGTAAATGACGAAAATGTTTATATGTTGAATAGTGGTAAAATTGAAGACAGAAATAGACAAGAAATAATTCAAGAAGTTGCTGGTGAATTTTGGAACAAACACCAACAAAATAGTTTTCTCTCATCTAAAAAACCAATTCATTTATTTGTAGAGGGTATTCACGACAAAAAGCATATTTCTAATGCTTACAGAATTTTAGAACCCGAATACAAAGATTTACAATTTGATATTTTTTCATTAGGTGGTGAAGGCAAAATTCATCCATTTTTAAATGGATTATACGAAGCTAATTTGAAAGATGACAAGTTACATATTGCTATTTACGACAATGACAATGCAGGTGAGCAAGCATATACTAAATCAGGATATTTGCCATTGCAACCACCTACTGAATTTAGAAAACTAAAAGAAGATAAAATAAAGCATAATAATTTTTTCGCTTGCAAACTTCCAAAGCCAGATAATCATAATGCTGAATGTACTATAGAAAATATGTTTGATTCAACAATGTATGAACAAGCCTACAAAGAAGCATTTGAAGGACGAATTGGCAAATTTGAAGGATTTTCAATTGACAAAATCAATGAAGAAATATTAAAGGATTCGAAAAACATTTTATCAAATAAGACTGAAAACTTAACGGACAAGGAGGATTTTAAAAATTTTAGAAAACTATTTGATTTAATAAAAGAAATCAAAAAATATAGTGATGATAACAAAGTCGTTGTTCCAGTTGTAAAGCCAACGACAACTATTACAGCAATTGCAAAACCAGTTGTAAAAACACCAATAACGAAAATTTCAGCAAAAGAAAACCATTTGAATTATTGGACAGCATTTAAAGCATTTGTTGCTAAACAAAAGGTATCGTTCAAATTACAAAGTCCAGCAGCACAGCATTGGACTTATGTTTCAATAGGTTCAAGTGATTTCAAAATAACACTTTTGGCTAACACGCAAAAAAATTGGATTTGTGTTCAATTGCTTTGTAGAGGAAAAGACGCTTTAAACGACTTCAAAAAACTTAAAGCAAAATACGAAAAAGACGCTAGTGACAATTTAAGCCCAGACTTGCAATGGAAAGAGAACAAAGGAAAACAAGAGCATCATATAAATTTGGTTTTTGCGGACAACAATCCGTTTGACACAACTGAATGGAATAATCAACATCAACTACTATCCGACTGGACAGAAAAATTTTATAACTATTTTAAAGACAAATTAAAAGAAATTTAAACCAACGACAGCCAACTCATTTGGTGGCACATTTGCAAAACCGCACTAGCCCGCCCTAAAGCCAAGTTTTGCAAAAGAGCGACCAAGCCAACGCACAACAAAACTGACACTAAATGACTGATAAACAGACGATAAAACAAGAAGGGCAGCACACAACAGCCGTAGCTGTTGCACAACCCTAAATGAAAAATTGAGCTGACTTTGTAATGATGAAGACGCAAACACAGACTCTGCTGTCGACACACTTCTGGAATATTTTTAAAACGGTATTCAAGTTTAAGAATATGGCAAAATAAACACACTAAACAAACCCAAAAAGGTCTATCTACACCAAAAAGGTACAAATTAGCAGATTCAACATGGCTTATTTGTGCAGTTTTTGTCCAATTAAGCCAAAAATGGTCGCTTTTTAGGCTTATTTCTACCTAAAAAGATTGGCAATAAATGCATGATTTATCATTCACTATACTTCAAAATAAGGCTTTATGAATGAAATTTCATTCATAACGATGCATTCAACCCGAATTCTGCAATAGCTATCAATCGGATAAACATTTAGGAACCAACCGAACGCCACTCCTCCAGCATAAGAAAAGGCCGTAAAATTTACAAGGCTAAAAAGTAAAAGTATGCATAAATTAGCCCCTGAATTCAATCGAATGTTTCCATTCATCGTGTCCTAAAATATGATTGAAAAAGCCGTACGCAAGCCCCCTTCCACCACCTTAGCGGTGCTGTGTGTGCTTACCGTTCTTGGTAATATACTCATCATACTAAAAGGACTGCTCACCTATTATATGCTCTACAGTACCAATGAGGGCCGGCAAGAATGGGCAATCGTGGTATTTGATGTCACTTATACTTTAGAGCTGCTCACCTGTGTGGGTTCCATCCTGGGCGCAATTTTAATGCTCACCGGCAGAAAAACAGGCCTGATCATCTATCAATTGTCTTCGCTTGCATACATCGTTCTTACGTTTTTATTTGCCATTGTCTGCTTCTTCAGCATCGTCGGCATTCCGGTGGGATTCCTGCAAATTATCTATTTAATACCCAGTATTCTATTCTTTGTACTATACCTGTTTCAGGGAAAACACCTTTCCTGAAAGGCCCTTTAAAAAACAAACAAAAGGTAAACCGGGTACGTCAATGAAACAAATCCAAAGCCCCCCGACACGCGGATTATGTGTAGAAAAAATAATCCGGATGTATCTGCTAAATGCATAAGCGGCGAAATACACTTTTCTGCCCACGCTACGCATTTAAACTTTGCCTATGAAGCAGTAATTCACAAAAAAACGCAAGCAATAGCATCTTCCAAAAACAAAAGAATCCCCGGCAAAACCGGGGATTCTTTATTGAACAAACAGCTACGTTTGGGAGTTATAGCTTATAGAAATACGATTTTCAATACCGTTTCCTTATTTCCTGAACGGATAATCAATGAATAGGTACCCGTTTTCAGGTTAAGGGCTTCGCGGTCAATACTGTAGGTATGTGTGCCGGCCATCAGGCTCTGCGGGGCGATGCGCTGAACGGTTTTGCCCTGTATATCCAAAAGCTGCATTTCTACTACTTCGGTCTGCACTAAATCCAATACCACATTTACACGGTCGGCAGATGGATTGGGGTACACGGAAATGTTTTCCAGGGCAGTGGCATCGGTCATTCCGGTATAATCAACCGGCTCGGCCAAAACCGTTACCGTACTGGTTTCGGAATTGGTACAACCCGTATTGGGATTGGTATAGGTATAGGTAACCGAGTAAGGGCCGCCCACTCCGGCCACAAAAGGTCCGAAGTTTACCCCACCAAAAATACCCGTTCCGGAGAAGGTTCCTCCCGCCGGGAAGCCCGTAAGCACCACCGCCTGATCATTTACGTAATACTGGTAATTTAAGCCGTTAAAGTTCACCACCGGCAGCGGATTTACGGTTACGTTCAGGGTATCGGTTGCGGTGTTTCCGTTTACGGCAATTACATCAACGGTAATCTGCGCGCTGGAAGCCACCTGTATGGATTGTGTGGTTTCGCCCGTGCTCCATTGGTAAGCATAACCGGCCGGCGCCGTAAGGGTTACCGAATTACCGGTACAGAAGGCCGTATCGGCTCCCAGGCTATATTCGGGTGCCACATGCTGGATTTCAAAAACAGCCACCGTACCGCTAATTTCGTTGCTGACCAAAATATAATGTTTCCCGTCGGGGCTGTTCTCCGGACTGATGTACACCAATCCTTCCGGACCCAGGTCACCGCCCAGTCCGCTCAGGCTGCGGGTGTTGATGTAATCCACAAACTCCACATTGGCCGGATTGCTCACATTGTACACCATTACTCCGCCAATACGCTCCAGACCCACAAAAGCAAAAGTGCTGTTGCCCAGTTTAGCCAGGGTAATGCCTTCCGGCTCCGGCCCTTTGGCTCGGCTGCGCGATTTAAAGCCATTGTTTTCGTTATCGGCATTAAAGAGAGCTCCGAAAACGGTATCGCGAGAAGTAATCAGCTCAAAATCGTCGCCCGAATCGTACACGGGAAGCATGGTAGCCGCATCCCAAATGGTGAAGGAACGTGAACCCACCACATAAATTTCATCAAAATCACCGTCGGTATCGGTATCGCCAAACAAGTTAGTCATACGCATACGACCCAGGTTGAAGCTCTTTTTGAGCATAGCGGCATGCGGAAAAGCCGTTGTATCTAAATTGGCGGCGCCCACCGTGGTGCGCTCATTCAAACCCGAAAGTTCCTTCTCGTCGCCCTCATTAGCCGAAACCAAATAACGGGTACCGCCCACACTGAAATTGGCAATAGCATCCGGAATATAAAAGGCTTTCACGGGCCAGTTGGATAAGTGCACGGTTCCGCTGTTGTCGGAAGCATCAAATCCGTTGCCGAAAGCGTTGTAATCTTTCGTACCGAGTGCAAACACACCCGTGATTGAATCGGCATTGAGGTCAATTACGGCAATGGCATTATTTTCTTGCAGGGTAACCCAAGCTTTGTCAGACTGCGGAGAAATGCTGATGAATTCAGGCTCAAAATCCTGCGAAAGCGTGGAACTGCTTTTGAGTTTACGCACACCCGAAATGATGAG
>Ga0209812_10002103_pt1 | contig 12408 bp, 8 predicted proteins | sample JI71714BDNA_FD_187502 | JGI IMG/M metagenome (GOLD analysis project Ga0209812, IMG submission 187502) | Wastewater effluent complex algal communities from Wisconsin, to seasonally profile nutrient transformation and Carbon sequestration -... | ecosystem: Engineered > WWTP > Effluent > Algae...
GTTAAATGTTATCCTTACCCGCTCAGATTGTAGCCTTCAAACGATTGCTAAAAGCTCTAGAATCGAATGCCGAGTGTTGAGAGTGCTTTAACGAAATTCAATCCAAAAAGCTTAATGTTTACTTAATGTTATATATCTATTCTTGGTATTGTTTGTTAGTTACAATACTCCCCAGAGTTGAGCCTCATAGTCATGGCCCTCAGTGGCAGCATTGACTGCCTTCTAGCTGCAACTAAGTTGCTTGGCATTTAGGGGGTCAATTTGTTTGCTTGTAACAAAGATAATTTTTTGATTATTATGCATTTGGGGGTAGTCAAAGTTGGGCTGCTTCGATTGGCTAAGCCAGAAGTTATCAGCCAGTTCATAATTTTGGCAAAAACAAAAAAACTCGACGTCTGATAATTTTTCGGGCAACTTTGACAACCCTATTGCCATTGATTTAGGAATTTTATTTCCTTCAATCTACAAAAAACCGCTGTCGGCGAGGTACAGCTGTACAATGAAAATTGGATATTGAATTAGGTTCAAGAATTTCAGAAAGTATTTTTTTTTGTTTCCTAGGTGCTTGAAAGCGCGCGGATGAGTGGGTTCATATTGTGATCGTAATAGGTGTTGTGGCACTTTACGATGATCATGAAAAAGTTATATCTTCGGGCGCTTATTTGTACTCATTCTTTCATTTGTAATTTCGGATTCAGAGGTTTTCAGTCACTTTTACAAAGTGCGTCGTCAATACACAGGGACCGTGGGATAAACATAAGCGAAAGCAACGCACAGGAATATTCGCAAGACGCAGCAAAAGTTTCTTTCAGAACGAATTCCACCCATGTTTCATGGCCAATCGTGGAGGCAAACGAAAAGGATACAGCCGGCTCCACTTCTGCTGAGAATTACGAAATTCAGGAGAGAAATTATGCTGAGCGAGAATGCTTGCAATTTCTTCAACAGCACATGATGCCAATAGATGTTCCAAATGCAGAGTCTTTGGGATTTCCCAGTAAGAATGCAGCGCAATTACCTGACGGTCTTTCTTTTGGCATTGTTGGTCCAAGCATTAAATTATCTTTGGAAGCCAAACGAGACTACCATGCATGGACAAAAGATGTCCCTAGAGAGATTTATTATGAATATGTCGCAAATTTTGCAAATGTTAATGAACCACGCACGAATTGGCGGCCAATATTCTACAAGGCACTTGCGCCTATAGTCCAACAATTTGTGCAAGACCACAATGTTAAAGTTGAGGCCGTGGTGGACGCCGTCAACGACCACGTTTGGAGTGCCTTTAACCACTTGGTCATGCTCGATAAAGGTGAAATTCGATTTGAGGCTGGTCAGACCCCACTTATATATGACCCTATGTCCGTTTTATTATTTGGATATGCCAGTTGCACAGGAATCTCAATATTTTTAATAAATGCACTGCGTGCGGTGGGCATCCCTGCTCGTCTTGCAGGTACAGATGCTTGGAATGGTGTTGTGGAAAATGGAAACCATTCCTGGATCGAAGTTTGGATCAAACACAAGTGGTATATTCTGGAGGCCAAACCAGCAGCTGGTGGATTAGTTAAGGACTGGATGAACAACCCTTGCAAGTTCTGGTTCTGCAATCCCTCCAAAGCTGCAAATACCACCTTTTATGCTGCTCGGCTTTCTACTACGCAATTGGACTCCGAAACATCAAACCAAGAATTGTCTCGGCGACTAACAGATCAAATTCATTTTCCTTTGGCCTGGGATAGAGATAACCAAGGGATACCGGGAGAGAACCGCACAATTTACATGATAGAAATCTGTACCCAATGCATTCAATAATAACTGCTTTAGAGTGCAATATAAAAAGGTTTTGCTCATCTATCGCATTAGATAGCTATGAAAAGCTAGCTTCGGGTAGTTTCGAATCGGGTTATTTCAACCCAATATAAAATACTAACTCTTCTTATTAAACTAAAACCCTTAAATGTTGTTTGACAACATTCTCAATATATATTCTAATGGAACTCTGTTGGTTTGGTCCAAGCATCAGAGACCTCCTCTTTGGCATAATGTTCAAACAAAGAGGTTGGCTTGAGGCCGACTAATTCCCCTTTCTTGTGCTTGGCGCAAGCATCTGTAAACGTCTGGAAAAGTTGCATGTTTGTTAACAATGGAATACCAAAGTCTACTGCTGTCCGGCGCAACAAGAAATTGTCTTCCAGACGAGTTGATGTATGAGCAGGAATGTTGACAACCAAGTCAACCTCCTTGGCCTTGATTACATCCATCGCATTCATATCCGAGGACTTGGATGTTGGGTAATCTAGAATCGTGCATTCAACACCATTTTGCTTCAATTTTTCACCAGTTTCTTTGGTTGCGTACAACTCAAAACCAAGCTCATGCAATTGGTAAGCGCAATGTGTGATGTCATCCATCAGAGCGGCGTTGCAACTCAACAAAACTTTTTTCTCTGGCATCTTAAATCCTGTAGAAAGCAACGACTTCAAGAATGCCTCTTCCTTGTTTGCACCAAAGCATGCCACTTCTCCCGTGGAAGCCATCTCTACTCCAAGAACTGGATCTGCTCCACGAAGTCTTGCAAAGGAGAACATAGGAGCCTTAACCCCGACGAAGTTCGCCGGACGGTTTCGAGTCTCAAGTGTGGGTAGGTTCATATCTGAAGTATCTACCCCAACCATTGCTTTAGTTGCTGCCTCAATGAAGTCCACCCCCATAGTCTTCGACACAAATGGAAAGGATCTAGAAGCGCGCACGTTGCACTCAATACACATAACATCAGTTCCCTTAGCAACAAACTGGATATTCATTGGACCAGTGATCTCCAAAGATTTGGCAATCTTTCGCGCTGCTTCTCGTACGCGATGCTTCTGATAAGCAGTAAGATCTTGCGGTGGAAGAACCAAAGTTGCGTCCCCAGAGTGAACACCGGCGTTCTCAATGTGTTCATGAATTGCAGCTGCAATAATCTCGCCATTCTTTGCTACTGCATCACACTCAATCTCAACTGCGCCCTGGATAAAGTCGGATATAACAACTGGGTGCTCCTGCGAAACTTCAGCTGCTTCTGTTAGGCATGCTCGCAATTGATCATCGCTCCAGGCTACGTTCATAGCCGCTCCACTAAGAACATAAGATGGTCTAACGAGTACTGGGTAACCGACTTTTGCAGCAAAGTCAAGAGCGCTTGCAGTACTGGTAAGCTCTCTCCATTGAGGTTGCTGCACACCGATATCATCCAACATGGCAGAAAATTTCTTTCGATCTTCTGCATTGTCAATGTTGCTTGCTGAAGTTCCCAAAATTTTAACGCCTGCTGCATCCAGTGGAAGTGCAAGCCCGTTAGGGATTTGACCTCCAACACTAATGATGACGCCATCTGAATTGTCCCGCTCGTATATGTCCAGCACACGTTCACGGCTCAACTCTTCAAAATATAGCTGATCACACTCATCATAATCAGTTGATACAGTCTCAGGATTGTAGTTAACCATGGTAGATCTGAAGCCCATGGATCTCAGTGCTCTGATTGCACTAACCGCACACCAATCAAATTCAATCGAGGAACCAATGCGATACGCTCCACTTCCAAGCACCATCACACCTCCTGTACCTGTTGCTGTATCATCTTCACATCCATGGTAAGTCATGTATAAGTAGTTGGTGTCAGCTGGATATTCAGCAGCCAAAGTATCGATTTGCTTTGTCCAGGGCTTAATTCCATAACCCTTTCTCTTTGCCCGTACTGCGTCCTCTGTAGGATTATCTTTCAAAATGTTAGAAAGTTGAACATCCGAGTAACCCATCTTCTTAGCTTCTAGCATCATATCCTCAGTGACGTCGTCTAATGTTAGGGGCTCCAATTTATCCCAAGTCTTGACAATATTTTCGCATCTTCTTAGGAACCAGTGATCGATCTTGGTGATGTCATGAATCTCCTCTACAGTCATGGTCTTCTCATGTAGAGCTTGAGCAATAGCATAAACTCTTCGGTCAGTGGGTACAGAAAGCTCCTGTAAAAGATCCTCCATTGTCTCATATCTAAACTTAGGCTGGAATCCCCTAATAGAGGGATCAACCATGCGAAGAGCTTTCTGGAAAGATTCTTCAACTGTACGCCCAATACCCATAACTTCTCCGACACTCTTCATTGCAGATCCAATTTCTTTGTTTACACCCTCAAACTTGCTCATGTCCCAACGAGGAATCTTAGTTACAATGTAATCTAAACTGGGTTCGAATGCAGCCTGAGTCTTTTTAGTCACAGCGTTTTGAACCTCAGTTAGCGGGATACCCAAGCACAGTTTAGCCGCAACAAAAGCCAAAGGATAACCAGTTGCCTTGGATGCGAGCGCTGAAGATCTTGAGAGTCGCGCATTCACTTCGATGATGCAGTATTCAAGCGACTCAGGATGAAGAGCATATTGAATGTTACATTCTCCGATGATTCCAAGGTGTCGAACAACCTAATGTGGATCAAATTACAAAGTTATGGTTTTGATTGACCTATGTATTGAGCAGGAACTGAGTGTCCATTATGTCATGTGCGACTTACCTTGATTGCTGTGTCTCGAAGCATGTGATACTCTTCATTAGATAAGGTTTGACTAGGTGCCATAACGATCGAGTCACCAGTGTGGATACCCAAAGGGTCAAAATTCTCCATGTTGCACACTGTAATACAGTTGTCGTAAGCATCTCTTACAACTTCATACTCAACTTCTTTCCATCCCTTCATACTCTTTTCGACAAGAATTTGCGGGCTGACACTCAACGCTTTCTTTGCCATTTCTCTCAAATGCGCTTCATCGTTGCAAATACCACTTCCCAAGCCACCTAGGGCGAAAGCACTGCGAATCATGAGGGGGTAGCCTATGACTTTTGCTGCCTCTACAGCTTCTTCAATACCATCAACAGCATAACTTTCAGCGATCTTCTCATTGATCTCATTCAGCTTATCTGAGAAAAGCTGACGATCCTCAGTGTCGATAACTACAGAGATTGGAGTACCAAGGACTTCGACCCCATATTTTTTGAAAGTACCAGCTAGGTACATTTGAACCGCGCAGTTGAGTGCAGTCTGTCCGCCCATACTAACTACTATTCCATCAGGCTTCTCTCTCTTGATAATCTCCTCAACAAAGTCTGGCGTCACAGGCAAAAAGAAAACATGATCTGCTTTACTTGCAGACTTCTCGTCCATGTTGGTCTGAACAGATGCAATATTTGGATTCATCAGGACCACCTCTAGGCCCTCTTCTTTGAGCGCTTTGATTGCTTGTCCTCCACTGTAATCGAATTCACCAGCTTGGCCGATGCTTGTTCCTCCACTTCCCAATAACAATACTTTCTTTACTTTTGGGCGCGGTTTCGGAGGATCTCTGCGAGGAAACTGGAAGCCCTCGGTTGACTTGGCTCTGCATACATCCAAGAATGTATCGAACATGAAAGAAGTGTCAGTTGGTCCACATTGCGCCTCTGGGTGGAACTGTGCTGTGAAATACGGTCGAGTCTCGTGAGCAATACCTTCATTGCTTCCGTCATTAGCATTAGTGAACAGAGTCTTCCAGCCGGGTTCCAAAGTCTCGCAATTTATCACAAATCCGTGATTTTGAGGAGTGATATAGCATTCGCCAGTTTGATGGTTGAGAACTGGCTGGTTCTGACCTCTGTTTCCGAAAGGGAGCTTTTCAGCTTTGCCGCCTGCAGCAAGTCCAATGAGTTGATTTCCCATGCAAATGCCGTAAATAGGCTTTTGTTTGGATATGCAAGTTGTCAGTTTCGATCAAAAAAACTTTTTTGCACATTATTGCACATTTGATAACTCACCTTGACTAATTCTGGAGGACAGTTAATTACCTGCTTTAACTGTGCCACCGTAGTGTCCATTAGCATGGTAGGGTCCCCCGGTCCGTTACTCAAGAACAGCCCATCAAAATTTTGCAATTCTTCCGCAAAGGGATAATCGTATGGTACAAGGGTAAGTTCAGCGCCTCTCTTGCATATTTCACGAATAATATTCGCCTTGATACCGCAATCAACAGCAAGTACTTTCACAGGATTCCCCTTTCCGAATACTTTGACTTCCTTAGTGCTTACCTCGGAGACGAGGTGTCGTTCGTTCGGGTTTTGCACTTTTGAAAAGTCGGGTGCTGGTGCGTTGGGATCGATTTCTATAACACCCCTTAGTGCGCCTTTACTTCGGATTCTTTTGGTGAGTGCACGTGTGTCCAATCCTGAAACACCAGGCACTCCCTCTTCTTTAAGCCAGTCTCCCAAGCTGCTGACCGCATTCCAGTGGGAATAGTGATGAGAGTAATCCTGAACCAAAAGGGCTTTGGGATGGATTCGGTTTGATTCGAAATACTTGGGCAAACCATGTTGGTCAATCACTTTTCTGTCTGGTACACCGTAGTTACCTACCATCGGACTTGTAAGAGTCAGAATCTATGCATAGAAAAATTGTTAGATGCTTTGACGCCCGCAATTTACATCAATTGTGGTTTAACTCACCTGTCCTTGGTAGCTTGGATCAGTTAAACTTTCTGGGTACCCAACCATTCCTGTTGTAAAAACAACTTCACCTTCAACAGACTTATGAGCTCCAAAACTCTTTCCAACCATTTTTGTACCATCTTCCAAGTATAATGTAGCAAGAGCCGTGGGCGGAGATGCATCCCCGTTTGACTGTGTCGCCATACTACGCAAAGCTGCTGCCCTAGCGGAAGATCCCAAACGACCTGCTGAAAAAGCGCCTGGCTTAGACCCTTTGGAGGTTCCAAGCTTAAATATTGGGCGAAGCATACCACTTGAAGACATGGCCCCAATTTTTTTCTTATCAGGTTTTGAGATTAAAATATGGTGAATTTGTTGAAAAACTAAAATTATCAAGTTAGCTGAAACGTAGAACGCTACTTGCTTGCTAAATGATCGCAATGCAAATCATTCAACAAACGGAGTTGTCAACTTCGGGCGAGTCGTACGTTTTTAACGCGATGTGTGCGAACACTGCAAGGATCAGAACATAATTAGGATCCCTTGTTTTTACTAAAGATTTTGTCGCAGTACAACTCGCCTCAATCTTTTAAAAAGAAATCACAAGTGCAGGAGGGAATGAAAATATACCGGAAGTACAATGACGTTTTCCACACAACCGATTCTCATTATTTGTGCGGCTGTGGGATTTTTCAAAATTACGCTTATGCCATCTCACTTGTTTACAGATTGGGCTTAAGTATGACGTGCATTTCCAAGCGTGTGATACGAACTGCGCATCAAATGACCTCACGAAAATATGATGGCATGACAGTTTTGAAAGTTTAAAGTGAACACAAACTCCAGTTTTTCATCGTGAAAATGCAGCGAACACTGTGACCGAACATGCTACAGTGTATTGGCGACATCATCCGGGATAATTTCTTTGCATTTTCAACCTGTAGTTCTTTGCATTTTCACCCATTTTTGATTATGTTACATGATTGGCTGACAAGATGCGCTGCTTGTTACTTAATCGCTCCTGCTAGCAGTTATGAGATTGCTTTTCAAATTAAGGCTTTTACTAAAACGTAGAGATAACCTATGGAGATGACCTATGAAATAATTCTTAATATTTGTGTAGCGTTTGTTGTATGAATGAGATAGGTTCCTGTTTATGCTAATCTAAAGTTTATGCAAGTTTGAAGACACGAAAATCAATGTTCAAGGTCGCGGAGAAAGGATGCTCCTGTGTGATATTGCAAGTGGTGACATTTCGCGCGAAGAGTTCACTGTTACGGAATTCAATACAACGTGATCCACAGTTCCAAGTTCATTTTTCATTTCTTGAACAACAACTGCGACCTGCTCAAAAAAACTATCACCATCTTGAGTGTTTTGCAACAGAGACCTTGCTCTTTCCACTAAAGCTTGGCGTCGCTCGCGAGTCTGTCTGCATTCAACTGCTGAATTCAAAGCTGCTGTCATCATTGATGTATGTGTTTGTAATATATAGCGAGGCTTTTTCTTAGCTCCCCTGGTGCTTTGAGAATGACTACCAGTTAATACAGTGTTTGCAGTTGAATGTTGTTCTTCGTCATTTCTCAATATCTTGCGGGGGCTGAGAATTTCTGCTATAGAATGGCTGTGCTTGTTGTGGCGAGGAGACAGAAGTTGATTTATACCAATATCTACTGAAGATGCACACGACGCCTCTACGATGATATGTGCAATTTCTTCCTTAAGGGCTTCATTCTGTGATAGATTCCGTGGCGTTAATAGAGCAAGGCCCACAAACATCACCAGGACTCCACACCAAAATCCTATCCATTGATTAAAAGTAAATGTATCGAATTCCTTGAAATACAATCCACCAGATATGATGGCGAAAAAAATGAAACTGCATTGAAGCAGAGGGATGATAAAAAGAGGATTAAATTTGCTTAATGCGTCATTCAAGCGTTTGAGCCAAATGACTGCAGTGACAAACCAGGCAATAATTGTCACATACGTGAACCAGGATTTGAAAACATTTTCGTCTCCTCTTGAATGCACTGTTAGAAGCTCCGCAATTACCTTAGCTTGAACAACGGACTGAGTACCTACAAGTGCACTCCAGATAGAATAACTTAGCGCCATGATGATATGTGAAAAGCGAAGTGGTTTATCTGAATCTGCTCGTTTTTCATGGCAACGGTAAATTTGGTCCAAGAGAACTAGTAAAATGACCACAACAATAACATACACAATGTACGCCAAATTTCCATATAGACCAATAAGTTCTTCTGTGTTGAGGTCGAGGGCGGCCTTGGAACTGTTTTGGACTGCGATAAGTGTCCCAACCACGGCCAAAATCGTCCCCGACAGCATTGTTTTGGTGACAATTGCACCCAACATAAACTTGCCAAAAATTAGGTTTGTCACGAACTGAACTGATTCCAATGAGGCAAGCATTGATTGTGCGGCGAACGCAAATGAATAAAAGTTCAGAATAGTTCCACCCACAAATATAATGGTACCTATGACCCAGGTTTTCGATTCGGAAGGTTTCATTTCTTTCTCTACTACAGTAACCTTGTCAGCATTTCCGTGTATTTCAGATTCTATTGTATTAGTTGTCTCTTCGCTAGAAACTGGAAATATTTTCTCCTTTATCTGCCCTGTTGGTGAAGGCTTGCTATTTTGCTTCTGCAACTTTTGAAGACCGAGGGACTGAATATTGTTCCCTGTGTTGATTAAGATGCTGCCAGCTAGCCCAAGGATTACTCCGAGAATCCAGTTGTCGCCTGAATCTTCTGCAGACATCTCTGTCGATCCAAAAGAGGGCAAATATTATTTAAGTTTGCCAATTCTTGTAACGCTAACTGTCGAGATGGCAAGAGCATGCACTAGTTTCTATTTCAATAACTTTTATCCGTAACATGGACCTCAGTAATGCGCTTCAAGTCTCTGACTTGCGTAAAGTAGTTTCCTTCTTGCAGTTTACCGCCTCAAGAGGGTCGGAAAACAATTCAGAAATGTTTTAAGTTAGCGGGTTTTGAAATCACGAAATTTCGAAAAATCTGGTACATACAATCGTCTTATGGGTAATATGCCCAACAGGGTCTGAAGTAATTTCAAAATGATTTCTGAAAGCAGTACTCCATGTTTACATCTAAATAGGTTGATCATCTCTTTCTGAGGTGGATGATTTGCGCTGAATCTTGACTCATTAGCCTTCATTGTTGTTTTCTTTGGCTGGGCTTGTTATGTCAGACCTGAGGCAGCGAATTTCGCATCTTGGCGTTGCGGAAAAACGCATTAGGAGGAAGAAAAGATCAAGATATGGGTCTATAGCCCTGACTGCATGTGTTCTATTTCAAATCGTGGAGCCGACCGAGAGGGTTGAGCCTATTGCACTTCATCAACTCCACGAAGTGAGTGCAGAGAGTGAGTTGGTGATTTCTTTGAAAGGAGTGACATTTAGTGGCAGGGCAACAACCGCCACAGTAACGACGCTTCCAAAGTCTGGAGGCTTGTATCATGTTAGCAAGGTTTTTGATACTCATGGCTATGATCCAAAGAAGGGGGAGCGGATAGAGACTGTTCCGATGAATGTCACATCCACAGATAGCAAAATAGTATATGCTAGACCACCTCATGATTGGGAATCAGAAGGCCAATGGGATAGTTTCTCGTATACTGTCACTGGAAAAAATGGAAGGACTAGCACACGGGGATCAGTTGTGCTGGTTCCGCCAACGCTTAAGCTTGCTGCATCTACTTTTTATGCCAATGTTGAAGGTTGGAGGGTGTATGGAAATCGAATGTCGGACAAAGTTGTCCATGAGAGAAGTAGTAGAGCAGCCATGAGTTACTACATTTATGCAGCCGATGATTTAATAAATGTGAACGAAAATGGCGACGACGTTGATTTGTGGTACTTTCTAGCACCTCAAAAATTCACCTCTTGGCAGGTGATGGCCTACAAAGGAAGTTTGGATTTCACATTGTCTTCTTTCAGTGGTGATTTTTCGGAATCGAACTTGAACTTTAAAGGAAATATACATCTAGTGAAGATTCATTGTGCATCGTGCGCCATGGGAAAAGGCATGACTCTCGGCTTTCCGTACTCCAAGACTCCGCCATTCAATGGAAATGTGCAAAAATATTCCATTCTCATGCACGAATCAGCAGGGTGGCTTAGAGATCCTAAAAATACATTAAAGGATTGGATTGCTCCAACAAAGTGCGAATTCCTTCAGGTCATATCAGATATTGAGTCCTTGATGATTCTAGGTGATTTAACGAGATGGTACGAAACAATGAGCATTGATGACATTGTGTGGAGGACGATAAAGCCTAAGGGGAGACTACAAATGCCCCTTTGTGCCCAAGCCTACCCAAATGCACAGAGGTGTACCTGCTCTGAGGAGCGCCAGACTGCCTTAGATGTCTTAGAGTTTTGATCTTGGTTTGTGATGCCACAGGTTGTATATCATTGTCTTGAATATTTAATAGTTATTCACTTTTCAACTAATGTAAATTGATGAGTCTATCCCACTCTAAGTTTGTTCCTACTGTACACGGATTGATATCATCTTGATTGGTTGCACAGGGTTGTCATCGCGCGTGCGAACCTCAGAGATCTTTTTAAGAAGTACGAGATCATTACCAGCAACCCGTCCAAAAACAGGATGTGCACTTGGACTGCTACGGTCAAACCAATCCAAGAAGGAGTTGTGCGCAACATTGATGAAGAATTGCGAACCGCCACTCTGTGGCTGGCCTGTATTTGCCATGCTTAAAGTACCAGGCTCGTTTGAGATACGTTGGTGAGGTTGTCCAACCTCGTCTGGAATACCCCCATCTTGAGTGCGAGTGTACTGTTTTCCATCACATCCCAGGAATCTGGTATTGGGGTTAGGGCCTCCAGTTCCAGATTTCCGACTGTTGGGATCCTTTGCATAAGGGCAGCCAAATTGACACATAAATTGGGGAATTACTCTATGGAAGTGAATTCCATCGTAAAAGCCGCTATTTGCGAGGTCTATGAAGTTTCCGCTGAAAATTGAGAACATCAAATGGCGAACATAAAATTGTGAGCAATCATATAATCGACAAGAAACCTTGGTGAATCACAAAGAAATTCAACATACCAAGTAATGGGCATCTGCTCCGTGAAGAGCTCTGCCTGGAAGTCACCCATGGTAGTCTTAAAAGTAGCTATCTTAGGCATCGTATTTTTAGGATTGGACCACGGCTTTAATGACCTTTTTGGGCTTGATAGGAGTGAGATGTCGTTTTTTATGTTAACAAAGTATTTTGATGATTGTTGTTGGGCCTCTTGGATGGACTAAGGTTGTTTGTTGCAGTTTTGCAGATTGCAACAGAAGGACCGACAGCAGGCAGTAGCGCAAATGCAGATCAAAACGATGGGTACAATTTCATCGCTTCTTATTGTAGGAAGATCATCCTACCAAGATCAATTTCGTGACGCTTGATTGGGCATTTTCGTGACGCTTGATTGGGCAGAAGAATCTATCTTTTTTAGACAATCGTATGCACGTCATATCTGAGGAATGCTGTAAGATTTGGTCTTCGCTTGGTGCATGATTTGCTCAGATGAGAACTCTGTTTTAGCATTTTACGCTACAATATCAAGAACGGTTTTGCTAAATACACGACGAAAATTGTTAGATACACGACGCAATTTTCAAAAGACGAAAAAAGGGTATCGCTAAATACACGACGAAAACTGCTAAATACACGACACCATTTTTTCACGATGAAAATTGCTAAATAAACGACACAATTCAACAAGGAGTCTTTCTGTAATGGTTTCCTCCACAATTTACACAAATCACAGCTCTTCTTTTTCGAATGCAAGAATTATTTGAAGAAACTGGATCTGCATTGGATGTTCCTTCCATGGCTGGCTCTTCAAGGACTGCCTTT
>Ga0209812_10002110_pt1 | contig 12384 bp, 10 predicted proteins | sample JI71714BDNA_FD_187502 | JGI IMG/M metagenome (GOLD analysis project Ga0209812, IMG submission 187502) | Wastewater effluent complex algal communities from Wisconsin, to seasonally profile nutrient transformation and Carbon sequestration -... | ecosystem: Engineered > WWTP > Effluent > Algae...
CGCTGGCTGGTGGTGAGCACGTCGCCCTTGGCATAGAGCAGGTCACCCTCGCGTGAGACCAGCCGCAGTTCAGGGCGCATCGTCACGTTGCGAGCGCGGCAGGGCACGTTGATTGTCTTCTTTGCGGTGCACTTGCCGCGATCATCCCTGGTGACGCATTCCTCGACCTCTTTGGTGCCGCTGTCAGTATCGCGCCAATCGACCTCGGCAATTCCGCGCATCACCGCGTCCGCACCCCCGCGATAGGCAGCCGGATCGGCATCGCGATCATAGGTATAGGTGGAGCCGCGCGGCGGTTCTGCGAAAGTGAGGTCGAACCACGGGCGGCTATCGATCACGGCATTGCGCAGCGCAGTGTCGATGGCAAAGGCGAGCCGTTCGCCGCCACGCCCAGCAAAGCCCGCAATCGCGATGGAGCGCGCTCGCGATGGCGCATCGGTTCCGGCGGCATAGATGCCTGCGACAGGAATGGTCTCGGCACGCGCGGCAGCGCTGCCGACGCTAGCAAGAGCAAGTCCGACCAACAACCATGACCGCATTACACCCCCCTTGCCGTGCTTGGGCACGGTTTTTCGCAGCCTTTGTCTCGGCAAACAACCGCGAAGTGAGGGATCAGCCTGCGGGCTTTACCGGCGGCTCGACCACGCGCAGATGCAACTCGCGCAAAGAGCGCGGTTCGGCCAGGCTCGGCGCGCCCATCAGCAGATCCTCGGCACGCTGGTTCATCGGGAACAGCGAGATTTCGCGCAGGTTCTTGGCACCGCACAGCAGCATGACGATGCGGTCAACCCCGGCGGCCATGCCGCCATGCGGCGGCGCGCCATATTGGAAGGCGCGGTACATCCCGCCGAAGCGTTCTTCCACGTCCGCCTTCGAGAGGCCGACCAGTTCGAACGCCTTGACCATCGTTTCCGGCATATGGTTGCGGATCGAGCCAGAGGCGATTTCAAAGCCGTTGCAGACCAGATCGTACTGGAACGCCTTGATGGTGAGCGGGTCCTGCCCGTTGAGCGCATCGATCCCGCCCTGCGGCATCGAGAAGGGGTTGTGGCTGAAATCGACCTTCTTCTCGTCCTCGTTCCATTCGTAGAACGGGAAATCGACGATCCAGCACAGTGCAAAACGGCTTTCGTCGATCAGACCCAGTTCCTCAGCGCAGCGGATACGCGCAGCGCCCGCCAGCTTGGCGGCGTCGGCTTCCTTGCCCGCCGCAAAGAACAGCCCGTCGTTCTCGCCAAGGCCAAGCTCGGCATAGAGTTCGGCCATGCGGTCAGCGCCGTGGTTCTTGGCAATCGGCCCGCCGAATTCCCCACCCTTGCGTGTGACGTAGCCGAGGCCAGCATAACCTTCCTTGCGCGCCCAGTCGTTCATGTCGTCGAAGAACTTGCGGCTCTTTTCATGGGTGGCAGGCGCAGGGATCACCCGAACCACGCCGCCGCCACCGACGATCTTTTCGAACAGGCCAAAGCCCGACTGGGTGAAGTGGTGGGAGACATCGCTGATGATCAGCGGGTTGCGCAGATCGGGCTTGTCGCTGCCGTACTTGAGGATCGCCTCGTCATAGGGGATGCGCGGGAATTCACCCGCGGGCGTCACCGCCTTGTCGCCTGCGAAGGCGGCGAAGGTGCCCTGAATGACGGGCTCCATCGTCTCCCAGACTTCTTCCTGGGTGACGAAACTCATTTCGAGGTCGAGCTGGTAGAATTCGCCCGGCAGGCGGTCGGCGCGCGGGTCTTCGTCGCGGAAGCAGGGGGCGATCTGGAAATAGCGGTCGAAGCCGGCGACCATCAGCAATTGCTTGTACTGCTGCGGCGCCTGCGGGAGCGCATAGAACTTGCCCGCGTGGATGCGGCTCGGCACCAGAAAGTCGCGCGCGCCTTCGGGGGAAGACGCCGTGAGGATCGGGGTCGAAAATTCGTTGAAGCCCACCGCGCCCATCCGTGCACGCATATCGGCGATCACCGCCACGCGGGTCATGATGTTCCGGTGCAGCGTCTCGCGGCGCAGATCGAGGAAGCGGTACTTCAGGCGCACGTCTTCGGGATAGGGCTGCTCGTCCGCGACCGGCATCGGCAGCTCTTCAGCCGCACTCTGCACAGTGATGGCGCGGGCAAACACCTCGACCTCGCCCGTGACAATGCGCGGGTTGACCGTCTCTGCAGCGCGGGCCTTGACCTCGCCTTCGATGGTGATGACGCTTTCCACCCGCAAACGGTCCAGCACTGGCAGGGCGGGCGAATCTGCATCTGCCACGATCTGGGTGATGCCATAGTGATCGCGCAGGTCGACGAACAGGACGCCGCCGAAATCGCGCTTGCGATGGACCCAGCCCGACAGGCGGACGGTCTCGCCGACGTTGGCGGAAGAAAGCTGTGCGCAAGTATGCGTGCGGTAGGGGTGCATCTAAACTCTTGTCCTGTTCGCGGCTATGACGCTAGGGCGCGCTCGCGCGGCACTCTTGGAGCCTGGCTCCGCCGTCGGCGCGCTAACAGGGGAAGCCTCGCACTTTGTCAAGCGGTGCGAGGCCATGATGGGTTCAAACCCGAGGGCGGCACTCCGCCTGCAAAGCGAAAAGATGACATGAAAATCCACCCGCTGATTACCACCACCGAAGCTCTCTCCGACCTCTGCGACCGCCTCGCCAAATCCGAATTCGTCGCGGTTGATACCGAATTCATGCGCGAGAACACCTATTGGCCCGAACTGTGCCTGGTGCAGATCGCCAATACCGAGGAAGCCGCTGCGATCGACCCGATGGCAGACGGGATCGACCTGAAGCCGTTGCTCGATCTGATGTGCGAGAACGAGGACGTGCTGAAAGTCTTCCACGCCGGCGGGCAGGACGTCGAAATCATCGTCAACCTCACGCAGAAAACCCCGCATCCGATCTTCGACACGCAGATCGCGATGATGGCAATCAGCCAGTCCGAACAGATCGGCTATGCCAATCTGGTCGAAACGTGGATGGGCCTCACCATCGACAAGGGCGCGCGCTTCACCGATTGGAGCCGCCGCCCGCTGACCGAGCGGCAGATCGAATATGCCATCGGCGACGTCACGCACTTGGCCACCATTTTCCCGCGCATCCTGAAAAAGCTGATCAAGACCGGACGCGGGCTGTGGCTCGATGCCGAGATGGAAAAACTTGCCGATCCGTCGAACTACATCACCGATCCTGGTCAGGCGTGGAAGCGCATCCGCCAGTCCGGCCGCAATCCGCAGGTTCTGGGCCGGATGAAGGCGCTCGCCGGATGGCGCGAGAGCGAAGCGCAGCACAAGAACATCCCGCGCGGCCGGATCATGCGTGACGAGACACTGGCCGATATCGCCAGCCATCCGCCGAAATCGCAGGCTGACCTCGCCAAGGTGCGCGGGCTTTCGGCCGCATGGCGTGACAATGACATCGGCAAGCGGCTAATGAAGGTGCTCGCCGATGCCGAACCGCTGCCCAAGTCGGAAATGCCCGAGAAGATCAAGCAGGGCGCGCCGCTTGGCAAGGAAGGCGCGCTGGTGGCCGATCTGCTCAAGCTGCTGCTGAAAATCCGTGCCCGCGAAATCGACGTGGCTCCGCGCCTGCTGACCCGCGCTGACGAGATGGAAGCTCTGGCCGCAGGAGTACGCGATCTGCCGGTGCTGCAAGGCTGGCGCTTCGAGGTGTTCGGCAAGGACGCGCTCGATCTGGTTGAAGGCAAGCTCGCCTTCGCAGTGGAGCGCGGCAAGCTCAAGATGACCCATATCGACGATGTGGTGGTGGCGCCGGACGCCGGACCCGCGCCTGAGGATGAGCCAGACGCGCCCGAAATCGACGCCGATCCTGATACGCTGGCAGCGGAGTAGCGCAGCCTCGTGTCCACCTATCTGCCCACGATCAAGCAGCTGCAATATCTGGTCGCGCTCCACGAACACGGCCATTTCGGCAAGGCCGCCGATGCCAGCTTCGTTTCGCAATCCACCCTGTCAGCGGGCATCCGCGAGCTGGAATCGCTGCTCGGCGTAACGCTGGTCGAACGCTCGAGACGCGTGGTGCGCTTTACCGCGCTGGGCGAGCAGGTGGTGGCGAAGGCCAACCGCTTGCTGCGTGAGGCCGAGGAATTGGCCGATCTGGTGCAAGCCTCGGGCAAGCCGCTCTCGGGCGAATTGCGCATGAGCGTAATCCCCACCATCGCGCCATTCCTGCTGCCTCGGATGCTCCCGCGCCTGAAGCGCGAGCGGCCCGATCTGAAGCTGCTGCTGCGCGAGGAGACGAGCCACGATGCGCTCGAATCGCTCAGCCACGGCCGGGTTGATTGCGTGCTGCTCGCCCTGCCCTTCGACACCGGCGATGCCGCCATCGCGCACATCGCCGACGACCGCCTGTTCATCGCCTTCCCCAAGGACGATCCGCGCGATCCGCCTGCCAGTATCAAGCCGGAAATGATCGATCAGGGACGTCTGCTGCTGCTGGAAGACGGCCATTGCCTGCGTGACCATGCGCTGGCGGCCTGCAACCGCGCCGAACTGCGCGCAAGTGCGGCGATGATCGGCACAAGTCTGCACACGCTTGTACAACTGGTAGACAACGACCTTGGCCTGACCATGCTACCCGAAATGGCCCTGAATGCCGGGATTCTTGCCGGCACCCAAGTGGTCGCGCGGCCCGTCGACAGCCCCACCGCCAAACGCGAGATCGTGCTGGCATGGCGCAAGAACTCTCCGCGCGAGGCCGATTTTCTGTTGCTGGCGGAGGAACTGCGCGCGGGCTAGGCGCGATTGGCCGTCAGCATTCAACCAGCGCAAGGCTCATCGCAAGACTGGTGCCAAGCGCCATACGGACGCGGCGTGGTGGCAGGCTGAAGCGGCCTCGCCGCCGAGCTTTTGCAGCCGCTGCGGCATCCTGTGCGGCAAGCCCTATCAACCGGTGGGTCTGACTGTGCTCGATATCGTCGACGATCCCGTGGACATCTTCTGCCAGCAGTTCGGCATCCCCGATCAAGGCCGACGCGCGCGCATAATCGCCCTGCGCAATCGCAGCACGAGCCTCACGCTGGAGCTTGCGAGCGTGATCCGCCAATTGTCCGACATAGGCGCCCGACTGGCGCGATGTATCTGATCCCATGGGATATAGTGTAACCCAATCCGGCGCGTCTGCGCCAGCCCTCAATCCATGTGCTTGAGGCCGACCCGGAGGTAATCCCAGCCCGTCACGCAGGTCAGCACCGCCGCCGTCCACAGACTGACCAGTCCGATCAGGTGCACCCAGCTTTGCGCGACCGTTTTGCACATGTCGCCCACGGCCTGACACGGCTGCCCATGCACCGCACCGCCGAGAATCAACGCGCCGAGCGCCACGAGCTGGAACGTCGTCTTCCACTTGGCCAGCTTCGACACCGGCACCGACACCTGCGCACCGCCCAGAAATTCGCGCAGGCCCGATACCGCAATCTCGCGCACCAGAATGACCAGCCCGGCGATCACATGGACATCGCCCGCATAAGGCCCGCGCAGGTAGCCCTGCGCCGTCAGCACCAGAATAACGGCCGCCACCATGATCTTGTCGGCAATCGGATCGAGAAAGGTGCCCATCTTCGACACCGTGCCCTGCGCGCGGGCGAGGTAGCCGTCGAGGTAATCGGTCAGCGCAATGATGCAATACAGCCCGAAGCCGATCAGGTAACCGAGCTGCCATTCCGGCCACCACAGGAAAAACGCCAGCAGCGGCACCGCAAAGATGCGCGAAAGGGTGAGGATGTTGGGCAGGCTCGACATGGCTGACCCCCGCTCTAGCGCGGCATTAACCGCTGCAAAACCCCTCGTGCCGAGCTTCCCCCATAAAGCGAGCGCGCCGTGCACACTTGTGAAAGCCAGCATGACCGCTATGTCGCGGGTAACGGACAGGGAAACGCCAGCGTAACAACCGCATGACCACATCGACCAATCTCATGCGTCAGCGGCGATTCCTGCCGCTGTTCCTGACCCAGCTGCTCAATGCGCTGAACGACAATCTCTACAAAAACGCGATGGTGCTGTTCGTAGTCTATCAGGTCTACGATTCGCCTGAGATGGAGACGCTGATCAGCGGCGTTGCCACCGCGCTGTTCGTGCTGCCCTTCGTGTTGTTCTCCGCCACCGCGGGCCAACTCGCGGACATGCGCGACAAGACCAAGATCATCCGCTGGATCAAATTTGCGGAAATCCTGATCATGTCAGTCGGTGCCACGGGCCTGCTGCTGGCGGCCAAGGGCGTGCAGATCGAAGGCCTCGCTATCCCGCTGATGTTCGTCGCGCTGTTTGCAATGGGGGTGCATTCCACCTTTTTCGGCCCGATCAAATACGCAATCCTGCCGCAGCATCTCCACAAGGATGAAGTGCTGGCCGGCACCGGTCTGGTCGAGGCTGGAACCTATGTCGCAATTCTCGTCGGCATGATGCTGGGCGGCGCGATGCCGATCATGTATTCGATCATCGGCGTGATCGTGATCGCGCTGATCGGCTATGTCACCTGCCGCTGGGTGCCGTCTGCTCCTGCACAAGCTGCCGAAACCAAGGTCGACTGGAACCCGATCCGCGCCTCCAAAGCGCTGATCGCCTTTTCGATGGGCAATCCCGAATTGCGCTATTCGGTGCTGGCGATCAGTTATTTCTGGGCAATTGCCGCGATCCTTTCCGTGCAGTTCATCCCGCTCGCCAAGAACGTGCTGCTGGCTGACAAGCAGGTCGCCGCTGCGTTGCTGGTGGCGTTTTCAGCGGGGATCGCGATCGGATCGGTGTCGATCAACGCACTGCTAAAGGGCGATATTTCGGCGCGCTATTCGGCACGTTCGGTGCTGGTGCTGGGCGTGTTCCTGATCACCTTCTACGCCTTGTGCCGGATGTGGAATCTCACGCCCTCGGGCGAGCTGTTTACTGTGTGGGAGTTCCTTGCCCAGCCGCTGGCGCTGGTGCTGACATTCAATCTGCTGCTGATTGCTGTGGCAGGCGGGATGTTTGTGGTGCCGCTTTACGCCTTCCTGACGACCCGCGTCGACAAGTCCGAAGCATCGCGCTCGGTCGCGGCGAACAACTTCGTCTCATCAGTCTTCATGGTTGTCGGTGCAGGCGTTGCGGGCGCGCTCGGGTTCTTCGGCATTCCGCTTGAGGAGCAGCTGCTGCTCAGCCTTGTCCTGTGCCTGTTTTCGGCCCAGCTGGCACGCAAGCTCCATGCGACCGAGGCGCTGCGCGATCCGGGCGAGCTTCTCACATAATAAAGGCGAAGATCGCGAGCGTGGTCGCCACATAGGTGCTGGCAACGCCGCGAACATCGTCGAGGGTCAGCCGCCACAAGGCTTCTGCCGGGATCGGGATCAAATCGCGCTTCACATGCGGCGGCAGGCTTGCCCGGAACCAGTGGCGGGCGGTCTCATCAGTGAGGACCAGACTGCGGCGCATTGCGATTCTCCCGTGGCAGGAAGGCCAGCTTTAAGACTTTCTTAACCATTGGAAACGGTTTGCGGCGAAGCTGTCGCAAGGTGGGACAGGCCGTGGCAGGTTGTGGGCAGGACAGGCGGATTTGCACCGCTCCGCGCCCGGCGGTAGAGGCGCAGGCGACACGACGGGAGACGATGTGATGCCTGATTCCACCCAGCCGAGCTCGACCAGAAGCGCGGCCGCCCTGCTGGTCGATTGCCTTGGCGTTCAGGGGTGCGAGCGGATTTTCACTGTGCCGGGCGAAAGCTTCCTCGCGGTGCTGGATGCCCTGCCCGACCGGCCCGAGATCGACGTTGTCACCTGTCGCCAGGAAGGCGGGGTCGCATTCATGGCCTGCGCTGACGGCACCATGACGGGGCGCCCCGGCGTGGCCTTTGTCACGCGCGGCCCGGGCGCGACCAATGCGAGCATCGGCGTGCATGTCGCGCATCAGGATTCGCAGCCGATGATCCTGTTCGTGGGTGACGTGGCGCGCGGAATGCAGGGCCGCGAAGGGTTTCAGGAGGTCGATTTTTCTGCCTTTTTCGGCCCCATTTGCAAGTGGGCTGCGCGCATCGACGATCCGGCGCGGATCCCCGAATATGTCGCGCGGGCCTATGCCGTGGCGATCAGCGGGCGGCCCGGCCCGGTGGTGCTCGCGCTCCCTGAAGATATGCTGGTGGAGCAGGTGCCTGCCGAACTCTCCCCCCGCCCCGCCGCCGTACGCCCGGCACAGGCGGCGTGTCCTGATGCGATGGCCGCGCTGTTCGATCTCATCGCCGATGCCGCCAGCCCCATCGCGATCATCGGCGGCGCGGGCTGGAACGCCAAGGCACGCGAGTATTTCCAGACCTTTGCGACGCGAATCGGACTTCCCGTGGCCACTGCCTTCCGGCGGCAGGACGCGATTGCGCCCGATTGCCCGGTCTATGCCGGAAACCTCGGCTATGGCCCCAACCCCAAGCTGGTCGAGCGGGTGAAAAACGCCGACCTCATCATCGCGGTCGGAGCGCGGCTTGGCGAGGCGACCACCGATGGTTACGAGGTGCCGACGCTGGAGCACCCCGGCCAGACGCTTGTCCACATCCACCCCGATCCGGAGGAACTTGGGCGGGTCTATCGCACCGATCTCGCCCTGTGCTGCGCGGTCGATGAATTCGCCGAATGCGCCGCGCTGTGGGAGGACGAGGCGATCATCGCCTTCGATGCAGGCACCGAGGCACATCGCGAATGGCTCGACTGGTCAACGCCGCAGCTGTCGGACACCGCGATAGATCTGGCCGCCTGTGTCGGGGCCATGCGAGAAGCGTTGCCGGCTGACACGATCATCTGCAACGGCGCGGGCAACTTTGCCGGATGGTGGCACCGCTACTGGCGCTATGCCGCCTATCCAGGCCAGCTTGCCCCCACCTGCGGCGCAATGGGATACGGCGTCCCTGCCGCTGTCGCCGCCGCCCTGCGCTTCCCCGAAAGGACTGTGGTCGCGGTCGCAGGCGACGGAGACTTCCTGATGAACGGGCAGGAGCTCGCCACCGCCGCGCAATATGGCGCAGATCTGATCGTCGTGGTGGTCGACAACGGCGCTTACGGCACGATCCGGATGCATCAGGAGCGCGAATATCCGGGCCGCGTCTCGGCCACCGCGCTTGCCAATCCCGATTTCGCCATGCTCGGCGCAGCTTATGGTGCATGGAGTACCCGGGCCGAGACGACTGCGGAATTCATCGCTGCACTGGACGAGGCCAAGGCCCGCACCGGCATTCGCCTGATCCACGCTGTCACCGATCTCGAACGCATCGCGGCGAGCGGCGCCACCATCAGCGGGCTGCGGGCGCGGGCAAAGAGCTGACACAAAAAAGGCCGCCCCCGAAGGAGCGGCCTTTTTTTTGTTTTGTGGCAAGGGCGATCAGATCTTGTCGCCCATTGCACCCTTGATTGAACCTTTGACCTTGTCGGTCTTGCCGTCGATCTTCTGGGCCGTGCCTTCAGCACGGGTTTCGGGGTCGCGCGAATGCTGCTTCGCCTCGCCGATGGTTTCCTTGATGGCGCCCTTGGCCTTGTCGGTGAACTCACCCATGATAGTCTCCTGTGTTAAACCAATGGATTTATTGGCTTTTCACAAGATCAATGGGACGGAGAGACGAAAGTTCCGGCAATCAGGGCAAGAGGTTGCCACAGTGCGGCAACCCGTTCGTGCACGTCGCTTTAGCCTTTCGCCATCTCGCAGATCACCTGCCATTCGGCGGGTGTCACGCCGCACACTGACAGGCGGGACTGGCGGATCAGTTGCATCTCGGCCAAGCGCGGCTCGGCTTTGATTGCCACCAGCGTGACAGGGTGGGCGAATTTCTCCTTCGCCTTGACCTTGACCGCAGCCCACTTGCCCGTCTCGTCGGTCGGATCGGTGATCCCGGCGACGCTGACAGTGCAGATGCCGACAACTTCCAGCCCTTCGCGCGAGTGATAGAAAAACGCCTCGTCGCCCTCCTGCATCGCGGCAAGATTGTTGCGCGCCTGATAATTGCGCACCCCGTCCCACGTCCCCTCACCCTCGGCGACAAGATCGTCCCAGCTATACTTGAACGGTTCTGATTTCATCAGCCAATAGGCCATGCGGACAGCGCGCTCCCTTGCAATGTTAAGGCTGCGATAGCCCGCACAAAGCCGCCTCGCCAAGCCCCGATCCACAGGCCGGTGGATGCAAATCCGGGTTAACCCGATCTTTAGCGCGATCTGCGATGAATCGCTTGAGACGCCTATGGCACATTGGCCATTGCACCGGCGTGGAGCGAACAGGGCAACGGTTTTGACAGATCACGAGCCAGACAACCCACTGCAAGCCGCCGAGCGCGACATCATCGCGATCGGAATTGCCGTGGCGGCGATCATCATGCTGGTCGGTACCGGCGGAACGGTACTGCCAAAAGTCATGGACGCCTTGTTCGGCAACGGCACCCGTCCCGATGTCCTGCTGGTCAATGCGCTGCTGCTGAATATCGCGCTCATCATCTTCGGCTGGCGGCGTTACCGCGAGCTCACACGCGAAATCGCCGAACGACGCCGGGCCGAGGCTCGCGCACAACTGCTCGCTGCCACCGATCCGCTGACGCTCTGCCTCAACCGTCGCAGTATGCTGGAAGCGACCGAGGAACTGCGCTCGCGCGCTTCGATCCGCGGTGAAGCGGTTGCCTATTGCATGATGGATCTCGATAACTTCAAGCAGATCAACGATATGCACGGCCACCCTATCGGGGATGCGGTGCTGGTCATGCTGTGCGAACGGGTCCGTGCGCTGCTCCCGCGTGAAGCGCGTCTGGCAAGACTGGGCGGTGACGAGTTCGCCTTTGTCATGCCCTACCCTGCCGGACATGACGACCGGGTCGATGATCTGGTGATTCGCCTGTTTGAAGCCCTCGCCCAGCCTTACCGCCTGACCGAACTGACGGTCGAACTGACCCTGTCGATCGGTCTTGCCGCCGATCACGATGCCGACGGCACCATCGGACTGGTGGTCGATGCCGGCGCGCTGATGCAGCGCGCGGACATGGCGCTGTATCACGCCAAGAAACAGGGCCGGAACCGCTATTTCTGGTTCGAGCCGAGCATGGAATCCGAACTCAGGTTCCGCAACCAGCTGGAAACCGGCATCCGCAGAGGCCTTGCTCGCGGCGAATTCGTGCCGTTTTACGAACAACAGGTCGATCTGGATTCAGGCGTTCTGGTCGGTTTCGAAATGCTCGCCCGCTGGCGCTCGCCGCAGCTTGGCCTGATCAGCCCCGACATCTTCGTGCCGATCGCCGAGGAAATCGGCCTGATCAACGAATTGTCCGAACGGCTGATGGAACAGGCCTTCGCCGACGCACGCGAGTGGGATGACAGCCTGACGCTGTCGATCAACATTTCGCCGGTGCAGCTGCGTGATCCGTGGTTTGCCCAGCGGCTGCTGAAAAAGCTGGTCGCGGCAGGCTTCCCGCCGCAGCGGCTGGAGATCGAGATCACCGAAAGCTGCCTGCACGAAAATATCGGCCTTGTGCGCTCGATGATCATGTCCCTGCGCAACCAGGGCGTCCAGATCAGCCTCGATGATTTCGGCACGGGCTATTCCAGCCTTGAACAGCTGCGCAACCTGCCGTTTGACCGCATCAAGATCGACCGCAGCTTCATCAGCGAACTGCGCGAGCCGGGCAACCATTCGCGCATCGTTGAAGCGATCATCTCGCTGGGTCGCGGACTCGATCTGCCGCTGACCGCCGAAGGCGTGGAAGACGAGCAGATCCTTAAGGCCCTCAAATCGATGGGACGCCTGAAGGCGCAGGGTTATTTCTATGGCCAGCCCGAAGACGCCGAAGCTGTGCGCGTCCGGTTGAAGGCGGCCGGCCGTCTGAACGGATCCACCGGTGAACCGGTCGGAAAGCCGCCGCGCAACGGCACCGACGACGGCCCGACGCTTTATCGTATCGCCCGTCCCTGATCCGCGCCCGCTGCGGCGGGCAGGACTGGACGCGCAGGCTTGCGGTGCATAGATGCGCAGGCGTGACGCAGGCTATTTCCTTCATCAAGATGCACGGTCTGGGCAACGACTTTGTCGTGCTCGACGCGCGCGAGGGCGCACTTCCCGCGATGACCGCGACGGTTGCGCGCGCACTGGCTGACCGCCGCACCGGGATCGGGTTCGATCAGCTGATCCTGCTCGAACCCAGCCAAACCCACGATTTCCGTGTGCGGTTCTTCAATTCCGACGGCAGCGAGGTTGGGGCCTGCGGCAATGGCAGCCGTGCGGTGGCGCTGCTGCACGGCGCGTCGGCGGTGGTGGAGACCGATGGCGGCGTGCTCGTGCTCGAACCGCTGGAGGGCGGCGCACGGGTCGATATGGGCGCGCCGCGCTTTGAATGGGATGCCATTCCGCTGGCCTATCCGATGGACACCTTCACCATGCCGGTCGGTTGGCCGATGGAAGATGGC
>Ga0209812_10002113_pt1 | contig 12379 bp, 9 predicted proteins | sample JI71714BDNA_FD_187502 | JGI IMG/M metagenome (GOLD analysis project Ga0209812, IMG submission 187502) | Wastewater effluent complex algal communities from Wisconsin, to seasonally profile nutrient transformation and Carbon sequestration -... | ecosystem: Engineered > WWTP > Effluent > Algae...
GCAGGTCGATTCACTAAGGCCTGTTCTATCCGTTCAAGGGGTAAATAATGGTAACTGAGCATATAGGTTAGCTCATCTAGCAGTACCACATCGATAGAATCGTCGGCTAAAAAGCGCTCTGCGTCTTGCCATACTCGCTCTGCTGCCGCAATATCGGCTGCTTTATCTTGGGTGTCCCAAGTAAAGCCGGTTGCCATCACCGAAAACTCTACACCATGCTGTTGCAGAAGGTTGCGCTCACCGCACTCCCATCCACCTTTAATAAACTGCACTACCGCAGCCGTTAAACCATGACCTACCGCCCGAGCGACTGTACCAAAACCCGCGGTGGATTTTCCCTTCCCATTGCCGGTAATAACTAATAATAAGCCTTTTTCGATACTGGCTCTGGCCACTGCAGCGTCAACTTGCGCTTTTAAACGTTGCTGTCGTGCTTGATGGCGTTGCTGTTTTTCGTGTTCTGTGATCATCTTATTTCCAAGTAATCGTGCTAGCGCAGTTGCCGCCGCAACATGAGTAAAAAGAATATACTGCCGATAACCGAGGTGATAACCCCCAGCGGCACCTCTTGCATACTTAATACACTACGCGCCAGATTATCAACCCAGAGCATAAAAATGGCACCAAATAACGCTGAACCGAGTAATAAAGGAACGGCAGTCACACCCATAAAATAGCGCACCATATGAGGCACCATTAGCCCAACAAAGGCAATACCGCCACACTGCGCCACAATACATGCGGTAACCAAGGCGGTAAGAAGCAACAAAACCAAGCGTAAACGTTGCACATTCACACCAAGGCTACGCGCACTCTCATCTGATAATAAAATGGCATCTAATTGTCGGCGCACCGCTAAGGCCACCAACAGCAGTACAAATACCGCGGGGGCAATCAATCCTACACTGGTCCAATCGGTTCGGCTTAAACTGCCCATCAACCAAAAAATAACGCGATTTGCGGCAAAAGGTTCGGCAAAATATAAAATAAAACTGCTTATGGCACTTAACATAAATGACACGGCCACACCGGCTAACAATGTCATCTCCATTTTTTTAAAGCCACTCCCAACACAAACCATAAACACTAAAGCTACAGCCAGTAATGCCCCTAAAAAGGCGGCTAAGGCTAAACTAATCACATGATCAGGAAAGACAATACTGACTAAGGTGGCACCCAAACCTGCGCCTGCCATCAAACCAAATAAATAAGGATCTGCGAGTGGATTACGACTGACGTTTTGTAGAACCGCTCCGGCAAGAGATAATCCCGCGCCAACGAATATCGCGGTGATAAGCCGAGGCAAGCGTATTTGCCAAATAATGGTATCGATTAACGGCTCACTAACCTGGCCACTAAGCGCCTTGAACACTTGTGTAATACTGACATCTACACTGCCTATAGTGAGGCTTAATAGGACACTTATTACGAGCAGAAGGACCAGTAAAATCAGTTTTACAGGCAGATGGAAGGCGTGTGCCGTATTCATAGCACCGCCTGTTTCGCGTTGGTATAAAACATATCTTTGGCTAAAAAGGTCACCTGGCGCCAATGAAAAGTAGGATGAACCGTGACTTCACAAGGCAAAGCAAACACTTGCTGCAGTAAATCCGGTTGTAACACCTGCTCTGGTGTACCAAAAGCTTGAACCCGCCCCTCATGCAATAACAATAACTTATTGCAATAACGCGCTGCTAAATTTAAATCATGCATGCTGCAAATAATGGTTTTACCTAATTGCTGCAACAATTGCAGCACTTGGTGTTGATATTGAACATCTAAGTGATTTGTGGGCTCATCTAGCAATAAAATACTGGCTTGTTGCACTAACGCGCGGGCAATATACAAGCGTTGTAATTCTCCCCCGGATAAGGTATCGGTAGTCGCCTGTTGTTTATCAAACAAGCCAACATGCTCTAGTGCCATGGCAATCTGCTGACGATCCGTATCGGTGTCGTGTTCAAACCACTTTTTATGTGGTAACAACCCCATCGCAGCAACTTGCCAGCAGCTTAGCCCCAGCGCAGGCACATTGATTTGCGCCACACTGGCAATACGTTGTGCTAATTGTGTTGCATTAAACCTGTACAGAGGCCGGCCTGTTAATAAGACTTGACCCATAGAAGGAATTGCTTGGCCACTAAGGACATGTAACAGCGAGCTTTTACCCGCACCATTAGGGCCGATAATGCCAATAAAATCATTTGCTGCTAACGTTAGCGTGATCTCCGCCAATGCCGCGTGCAACGGCCTGCTTGCCGAAGCCGCATAAGATAGTGATAGCTGTTCCAAATGGTAAATCGGGGCTGACAAGAGGGCGTCCTGTATTAATAACAGGTAGCAGCAAACGGCCCATGAGCTCATCACAGGAAGCTAACCACTACCGTGTATTCCCGCACGGGGGTATTAAAAAATCGTCTCTACGTAAACGAGGATATATGGGTAAACAGTTCCATAACACCGCGATTCGACGAAAAACTTACATTGGCAGGTTTCCTGACTCACAGCGATAACCTCGGTTTCACCTTCCCGTTTCCAGTGGTATTGAAACGTTGCGCTGTTTACAGTTGCGGGTACAGTTCAGGTTTTACACCTGATTCCCTATTATTGGCTTTTATGCTGAAACGTTAACCCAGCATAAAAACACACCAATGCAGAATGTATTGATATTAGTATAATGCTATTGTCTACAAAGCATTACTGAAATTTCCGCTAGTTTAGCGAAATTTAACGGCTCACGCAAAACTTAACGAGCCTAAAAAAGCAGGGAGTAAGCTATGCAAAAAATTCCGACATTGCCCAAACAATCTAAAACGATGGCTTGGTTAAAACGCTTACCTGTGCCGTTACAAATCATACTTATCGTTTTATTGTTTTATCTAACGTGGCAATTTAGGTACTACACCGATGGAGTAGATAAGGCTGAATTAACAAAGATCGAGGGGACTCTATACTCATTTAGGTGTAATTCTAGAATATCTGGCGCAGACGATATTATTTTGTTTACGTCTTTTAGGGAAAAGGAGATTTGGTTTCGTGGTTGGCAAAAGTGTAAGAACTTATCCGAAGCCATTAAGTACTCTGATTCGCCACAACAAGTCGTTTTTTATACAAAAATTACTAAAGGCCGTTTCAGCACGAAAACTGATGGTGTTCTAAGGATTTATGCAGTTGATTTGGCAAATCCAAAAAAACCGTTAATTCATCCGGTTAGAGGGTTAGGCATTCATTACAATCCTAATCCCTGGAGTCTGGCTTTTTTCTTTATTGCTCTGGCATTGATTGAATCATTAAGAGAACGTTGGATTGACTACAGAGCGAGTCAGAACAAAAAGATCGCTCAACGAAGTAAAAATGCAGAGGAGTAGAAGGCATCCTGATTCATCCTTTCCGAAAGCAAAGAATACGATTGTAAAGAAATTGCGTAGGGCGCGTTATACTATTACACTAACAAACCATCACCGTGGATGACGTGAACGCCTCAACAGGCTAAGTGCATGATAAATGGATTTTAAGTGAACACACGAACCCCTACTTTACACGCCGTGTTAACCCTTTTTGTGTTAACGCTGATCGTGCTCTGGCCACGGCAAAACCACGCGAATACTGCTGTCCCTAGTTCAGTAGATTCGAAGCCATTACCTGCATCATTACAATTTCGCCAAGCGTTACGCTCCCCTGCCGCGCAGTATAGCCAAGCGTTACTGAGCGAAGCTTACCGACGCCTGGGTATCGAAACACGTTTTGTTGATGTACCTTTTGGCCGCAGCTTAGTAGAGTCAAACAAAGGCACTTTAGATGGCGAAATCGCTCGCGTATTGCGTGTTACTTCGCAGTATCCCAATTTACTTGCCGTACCTTATGTGCTTTTTGATACCCAAGTATATTTGTATATCAATTCCGCGCGTTGCCATAATTGCACACTAGCTCAAGTCCCAAGTATTACCTATGTTCGCGGCTCAATCATTGTAGAAGAGCTGTTAAAAAAACTACCCGCCTCTAAACCCGTGATTAGTTCGGGAACAATTGAAAGTGCGAAAGCCTTATTTTTAAGTGGAAAAGTAGATGCCGTCATTTTTGCAGCATATCGCTTGCAAGAGAACGCCAGTTTTACCATTGATGAACAGCATATTATGAGCTTGCCGGATTACCATTTATTACATCGGCAACATCAACAAGTGGTATCCCCTTTAGCCGCCATGCTCTTTCAATTAGAAGAAGAAGGCTTTTCTGCCCGATTAAGGCAACACTATGGCGTGGCCGCACCGCGACGTCAATTACAGCAAGGTGCATCCCCTTTCGCACAATACTAACGCGGCACGAGTTTATTGGGTGGCTTCGCCGAGATGAAGCATAGGGTATCAGGGGGCGTGGGTTCAACGCGCGCTTAAGCGACAATCGATACGTCACGTTATTTCGCCATGTTTTTAATATCTCATAATATAAAAAGCCCTGTAAGGCATCATCATTACAGGGCTTTCGCTACACACTTGTCACGTTAAAAATACGGCGTAAGTCCGTGGTGTTAACAACACTCTTAGCCGTTATTGGGTGTACTTGTCACCTGTACTTGTCACCAGTACTTACTTGGTGAACTTATTGAGTATATTTGTCTAACCACTGAAAAACTTCGTTATACCACCGTACCCGATTATCTGGGTTTAGGATCCAATGGTTTTCATCTGGAAAAATTACCAAACGTGAATCGATCCCTTTACGTTGTAAATTGGTAAAGGCGCCTAATCCTTGTGCGTAAGGAACGCGATAATCCTTTAAACCATGAATCACCAGCATCGGTGTTTGCCACTTATCGGCATGGGCTGCGGGGTTAAATTTTTGGTAATCAGACGTTGGATCCCATGCCGGCCCGCCTAAGTCAAACTCTGGGAACCACAATTCTTCAGTGCTGCCATAAAAGCTAGGCATATCATACAAACCCGCATGATTTACCAAACATTTAAAGGCGTCTGGCCAATTCCCAGCAATCCAATTCATCATAAAGCCGCCATAAGATGCCCCTAGGGCACAGGCGCGATCACCGTCAATCCAAGGTTGTGTTTGCAGGATATGGGCGAAGCCTTTTTGTAAATCCACTAACGGTTTCCCGCCCCAATCACGGCTAATTGAATCGGTAAACGCTTGGCCATATCCCGTAGAACCATGAAAATCGATCATTACCACTGCATACCCTTTAGCGGCATACATTTGCGCATTCCAACGCTCATTGAACATATTGCCGAAACTGCCCTGCGGACCGCCATGGACTAAAAAGGCCATCGGATATTTTTTGCTGGCATCAAAGTTCCAAGGTTTAACCAGATAACCATACACGGTTGCGTCTTCCGCACCTTTAAAACTAAATTGCTCAAAATCGCCAAATTGTACTGCCGCACGCCACTCGCCATTGGCATCGGTTAATTGCTGCACTTGTGAGCCATCCAATCCAGCTTGAAAAATTTCGGCCGGCATATTTAGCCGATGATTGGTAAATACCAGCTTATCACTGGCCACGTGCAGGTTACCAGCATAGCCATCCCCATACACTTTCACCACATCACCAAAACTGGTGTTAATAGCATAAATACTGTACTGCCCCACATCTTGGGTTGTCACGTAAACCGTCCGATTGTCTGAGCCGAATTGATAATCCGAAATCGAACGGTCCCAATTGGCAGCAAGCTCTTTTTTCTCACCGGTGACTAAATCGAGTAACATTAAGCCAAACCGATCGGCCTCTGCACCGGGCTTTTTCATGGCCAAATAGGCCATAAAACGGCCATCATTAGAAAACGTTGGCTTGGCATCCCAGGCAGGATTATCTGCCGTTAAATTAACTTTTTCACCACCGGTTAACGGCACCTGAAAAATATCAAAGTTTGTGTGCCATGCTTGATCAGCCGCAGGGATTTTTGCGCTAAATACCACTTGTTGGCTATCTGGTGTAAAAGCGACATCGCTCATACCCGCAATATTGGTATTCCAATCGGCCATCAGATTCTTGGCATCTGTGATCGGTTGCTCTGTTATCACCGCAACATGTAAATGCTCACGGTATTGATCTAACCAATGATCCCAATGCCGCACCATAAGCTGATCATAAGCTAAGGCGCTATCTTTTTTCTCGGCATCTTTAGCCTGCGCATCCAACGTACATTGTAATGTTTGACAGCCCGGCTTAACATTTAACGACAGTGCCAACGTTTTGCCATCGGCAGCCAGCAAAAATCCATTTACCGGCAGCGGTAACTGGGTTACTTGTCTGGCCTCACCACCCTCTAACGATAATTGCCAAATTTGATTGCTGCCGCTGCGATTGGCGATAAAGAAAATACTGCGACCATCGGGATGCCACTGAACCGCACTCTCCCGACTTGTATGATGGGTTAAGCGTTTGGTGCTTCGATTTTCGCCCAATGTCATTAAATACAAATCATGCGACTTGTCGGCTGGCGCAAAACCGCCGTTAGTTTGGCTATACACCACCGAACGGCCATCGGGTGATACCGCCACATTACCTATTTTATTATGCTGATTTAAGTGTTCGACGGTGAGTGGGCCTTTGGCCAGCGCAGCGCAGCTAAAGAGGCTGGCAGCAAGTAAGGTGAGTTTTTTCATCAGTTCCCCTTGGTTAACAAAAGGCCGCAGTCAATGCTGCGGCCTATTTTTATTTTCGTTATGCTTGGCTTAGTTTAGCGTCCAGTTCGGCGATATTGGCTTTCCACAATATCGGCCCTTGTTTATGCACATTATTGCCTTGGCTATCGACGGCAACCGTGACCGGCATATCTTCGACATCAAACTCGTAAATGGCTTCCATCCCTAAATCAGCAAAGGCAACAACACGGGCTTTTTTAATGGCTTTAGACACTAAGTAAGCTGCACCACCAACGGCCATTAAATACACTGCTTTGTGTTCTTTAATGCTAGCAACGGTTTTATCACCGCGCTCTGACTTACCAATCATGCCCAATAAACCGGTTTGCGTTAGCATCATATCGGTGAATTTATCCATTCGAGTAGCGGTAGTTGGGCCTGCTGGGCCAACCACTTCATCGCCAACTGCATCAACCGGCCCTACGTAATAAATAAATTTGTTTTTAAAGTCTACCCCAGCCGGTAAACCTTCACCGTTGTTCAGCATATCGGCAATACGCTTATGCGCGGCATCACGGCCGGTAAGCATTTTGCCACTTAACAGCACGGTTTCGCCGGCTTTCCACTCTTGCACTTCTGCTGGTGTCACCGTATTTAAGTTTACACGGCGAACATTAGCCCCCAGCTCCCAGGTTACTTGTGGCCAATCTTCCAGTTTAGGCGGGGTGATCTCGGCAGGACCTGATCCATCTAGGTGAAAATGTACATGGCGCGTCGCGGCACAGTTAGGGATCATCACCACCGGCAACGAGGCCGCATGGGTAGGGACAGATTTTATTTTGACATCCACTACCGTGGTTAAACCACCTAAGCCTTGAGCACCGATGCCCAGTTTGTTCACTTTTTCATACAGCTCTAAGCGCAGTTTTTCTTCTGCATTTTCAGCACCGCGATCCAATAACGCCTGAATATCAACCGGGTCCATCAAGGATTCTTTTGCCAATACCGCCGCTTTTTCTGCTGTACCGCCGATACCAATGCCTAACATGCCTGGTGGACACCAACCTGCGCCCATTTTCGGTAAGGTTTCTAACACCCAATCGACAATAGAATCTGACGGATTTAGCATCGCCATCTTGGTTTTATTTTCTGAACCACCGCCTTTCGCGGCAATCATCACTTCTACATGATGACCAGGTACTAAATCGATGTGAACCACAGCGGGGGTGTTGTCTTTGGTGTTTTTACGTAGACCTGCCGGATCAGCCACAATAGACGCACGTAATGGATTGTCAGGATTTAAATAGGCACGACGGGTACCTTCATCTACCATTTGCTGCACGGTTAAATCGGTGTTATCCCATTTTACATCCATACCGATTTTCACAAAACAGGTCACAATACCGGTATCCTGACAAATCGGCCGGTGCCCTTCTGCAGACATCCTAGAATTTATTAAAATTTGGGCTATGGCGTCTTTGGCCGCTTGGTTTTGCTCTTTGTGGTAAGCCACTTCTAATGCTTGAATAAAATCCAAGGGGTGATAATACGAAATGTACTGTAAGGCATCTTCAATACTATCAATAAAATCTTGCTGGCGAATAACGGTCATGCTGGCCCTTCCTCGGTCGCCAATGCTGGCGAGACATTTAACTATTAGTGTAGGTACTGGTATGATAGCGCGCATCGAAAACAGCGGCTAGCCCCAATCATGCAGCAGTACCTAATTTACGACGCAAAAAACCAATCTGAGCAGGCTTTCTCTTTATTAGAGCTGTTTGAGCAATTTGCGGCTCAGCCGTGGTCTATGTTACTTGACTCCGCAGAGGCCAATCATCCTAACAGCCGCTATCAAATTATGGTGGCAGAGCCTGCGGTAACCTTAGTTAGCCAACACGGCACGACCATTCTTACGGATGAACACGGTAGTCATCATTACACACTTGATCCCTTTAAGGTATTAGACTGTGCGCTAAAGCGCTATTTCCCCAAGGTCAGTGACAGTTTTTTACCGTTTTGTGGCGGGGCCTTAGGTTATTTTGGGTATGATTTAGGGCGTTATATTGAAAAAATGCCTTCTATTGCCAAAGCCGAATTAAAACTGCCTGATATGGCGGTTGGTTTATACCAATGGGCTCTGATTTTTGATCAGCACACAAAACAGCTTTGGTTTAGTGACTATAGTGGTCATGCTGAGCAAAACTGGTACAAGTTACAACAGCGTTTAAGCCCCAATGCACCCAGTATGCAGCCATTTACCCTCACCTCTGCTTGGCAAGCCAATATGAGCCAAGCGGAATACCATGAAAAATTTGATCGGGTACAAGCTGAGCTTAAAAGCGGCAATTGCTATCAAATTAATTTAGCACAGCGTTTTCATGCACAGTATAAAGGTGATGAATGGCATGCTTATCGACTTCTTCGAGAAAAAAATACGGCACCTTTTTCGGCGTTTATCCGTCTGCCACACGCCGCCGTGATCAGCATTTCGCCAGAACGGTTTTTACAGTTACACGCGGGCGCTATTGAAACAAAACCGATCAAAGGCACTCGACCTCGTGGCGCGTGCCCGGCTACCGATCATGCCGAGGCAAATGCTTTACACTTGTCGGATAAAGATCGCGCCGAAAATGTCATGATTGTTGACTTACTCCGCAACGATATTGGTAAAGTGAGCGAACCAGGCTCGGTAAAAGTACCGGCATTATTTGCCATTGAAAGCTTTCCAGCGGTGCATCATTTGGTTAGCACAATAACGGGAACCTTGGCGGCACCATATCGCGCCTGCGATTTATTGCGTGGCGCTTTCCCGGGAGGCTCTATTACGGGTGCCCCCAAAATCAGCGCTATGCAGATCATTGAGCAGCTTGAGCCGCATCGCCGCCATGTATACTGTGGTGCTATCGGGTATATTAATAGTAAAGGCGATATGGATACGAATATCACCATTCGTACCTTAGTCTGCGAAGAACAACAGATTTATTGCTGGGCTGGTGGCGGTGTCGTTGCTGATTCGGATGCGCGCAGCGAGTATCAAGAAACCCTAGATAAAGTCGCAAAAATTTTACCGGTTCTGTCAGCAACGTAAAAAGGACAACAGATTGTTTGCCTAACTGATGTTTACCTTAATATTATTAATTAACGAGTATTTTGTAACTGGTATTTAGGTAGCTGGTATTTACGTCACTGTTATATTTATCAATGGTATTTACTTCAATATAGAGTACACAAAGCGCGATGCAAGCCAGCCAGTTTAAAAGCCGTTTTTTATTACAGCCTATTACGCCGGCGACCGTTATCCAGTTACCGCACGGTATGACGCCACGGCAAAGTGCCGTATTGGTGCCTATTGTCGATTATGGTGATCACCTTCGCGTGCTATTTACTCAACGCGCATTACATTTGCACCATCATCCTGGGCAAATTAGCTTTCCGGGCGGCAAAATTGAGGGTAATGAAACCTCGGCGGCGGCCGCGTTACGGGAAACGGAAGAGGAAATTGGTGTGAGTGCAAACACGGTTGAACTGCTTGGTCAATTGCACGCATACAACACTCTTACCGGCTTTACCATCAGTCCATGGGTCGGCTTACTGCCCGCATCCGCTTCAATTATTATTGATCCCCAAGAAGTTAGCGCCGTGTTTACGGTGCCGCTCACGTTTTTTTTATCGCCCGACAATCGCCATCAATTATCGTTACCTTGGAAAGGCATGCCACGGCAACTGCACTTTATGCCCTATCAAAATAAAATGATCTGGGGGGCGACTGCCGCCATTATTGACCAATTAATGTGTCAAATTGCCTGATTATTCAAAAAGACCTTCCGTAAACATTAGTTAACACAACCACCAAAAAAGTCAGGTAATGTCTTACCCTTGATGGCAATTGGCTTTCTAGCCTGCTTACAGTAAACCTTGCCATACGCTACAATATCAGCCATTTACACCCTACAAAATAACAAAGGCTAAGCTTAGTCTGTTACAGGGTCTGTCCCTAAACGGCAAAACGCGCAAAGCCACTCAAAACAACAGCGATACAATAACAATACAGAAGCCACATTATTATGATTATCAGTGCATTTGACATGTTTAGTATTGGCATCGGGCCTTCCAGCTCGCATACCGTCGGCCCGATGCGGGCGGCCAAAAAATTTACTGAACAATTACAACACAACAACGTACTGGCACATGTAGCCAGCGTAAAAGTAGAGCTCTTTGGCTCCTTAGGGCAAACCGGTGTTGGCCATGGTACCGGAAAAGCCGTCATTCTGGGGCTGTCGGGTTACTTACCTGAAACCATTGATCCTGATGCCGTTGACGGCATTTTAAAACAAGTTCATGAAAGCCAACGCCTGCAATTAGCGCAGCAACAAGCCGTCAGTTTTGCACGAGACGGTGCTATCGTCTTTCATCGCCGTAAAACCTTAAAAGAGCATTCCAATGGCATGGAGCTGATTGCCTTTGATGCCGAAAAAAATGTGTTACTGAGCGAGGTATACTTTTCCATTGGCGGCGGCTTTATTGTAAAAGCCGAAGACTTTGCCAAAGAAAAAGAGGCAGCCAGCCAATTTGCGGCGAATAATCCTCCGCCGTTTCCTTTTGAATCCGGTGCGCAATTGCTCGCGTTGTGTAAAGAGCATGGTTTATCCATCTCTGGGCTGATGCTAGAAAACGAGAAAGTGTTACGTAGCAGCACACAAATTGAAAGCGAGCTCAATAATATTTGGTTAACGATGCGTGCCTGTATTGAGCGTGGTATTCGCACCGAAGGTATTTTACCCGGCGGCTTAAAAGTACGTCGCCGCGCCCCAGCCTTGTATAAAAAACTGATTGCCGAAAAAAGCTCTGATCCGTTACAAGTAATGGATTGGGTCAATTTATTTGCCTTAGCCGTTAATGAAGAAAATGCGGCTGGCGGACGTGTTGTTACAGCACCAACTAATGGCGCTGCGGGAATTATTCCTGCCGTATTGATGTATTACGACAAATTTATCCAACCTGTCACGCCCGAAATTGCCGCACGGTATCTATTAGCCGGCGCGGCTATCGGTATTTTATACAAAAAAAACGCGTCTATTTCTGGTGCCGAAGTAGGCTGCCAAGGGGAAGTGGGTGTAGCCTGTTCTATGGCCGCAGCCGCCTTAACTGAAATTTTAGGTGGCAGCCCGCAACATGTCGAAAACGCCGCTGAAATTGGCATGGAACACAACTTAGGTTTAACCTGTGATCCTGTTGGTGGCTTGGTGCAAGTGCCCTGTATTGAACGCAATGCAATGGGTTCTATTAAAGCCATTAACGCATCCCGCTTAGCACTGCGTGGCAGCGGTGATCAAAAGGTGTCTTTAGATAAAGTCATCAAAACCATGTGGGATACGGGCAAAGATATGCAAACAAAGTATAAGGAAACGTCACGCGGTGGTTTGGCGGTCAATATTATTGAGTGTTAATGCTGTTTTAGTATTACGCTAACACCGAGTGTTACGCTAAAACGTATCCTGCGGTTTTAGCGTAACTGCACTCGCGGGGAACGCTAGCATGCCTTTGCATTGTATTCCATTGCACTGCCTTAGCCAGCAGGAGCAAGTCCTTCCTCGTCAGCAAGTGGAAAATCAATAAATTCCGCTTGCTGATACGCCTCTAACACTTGCTCAGCTAACGCAGCAAACTCATCTGCAACAAACACATTGGCAAATCCCATAGCAGACAAATCGCCCACGGCCCCTTGCAAGTAATGCCCACCCACGTAGGTTTCTACGCCTTGACTGTTCAACATACCAGCAACAAT
>Ga0209812_10002116_pt1 | contig 12364 bp, 9 predicted proteins | sample JI71714BDNA_FD_187502 | JGI IMG/M metagenome (GOLD analysis project Ga0209812, IMG submission 187502) | Wastewater effluent complex algal communities from Wisconsin, to seasonally profile nutrient transformation and Carbon sequestration -... | ecosystem: Engineered > WWTP > Effluent > Algae...
GCGCGCCATTGCATCGCCGATGATCGTCTCGGACGTCGGGCGCACCACCAGCGGCTCTTCCAGCTTGGCGGCGGGATCGGGGATCAGCCCGCCCTTGCCATCCGAAATCAGGCGGTGGTGGGTGACGACCGCCATTTCCTTGGCAAAGCCTTCGACGTGCTCGGCCTCGCGGGTGAAGTTGGCGAGCGGGATGAACAGCGGGAAGTAGCAGTTCTGCACGCCCGCGGCCTTGATCCGGTCGTCCATCAGGCGCTGGATGCGTTCCCAGATGCCGTAGCCCCACGGCTTGATCACCATGCAGCCGCGCACGCCCGATTCCTCGGCGAGGTCGGCGGCGCTGATGACTTCCTGATACCACTTGGCAAAGTCGTCTTCGCGCTTGACGGTGAGCGCGTGGCGGATCTGGGACACGGGATAGCTTCCTGTTTGAACGGGTGCGGCCGGCGCGCCGCGAAGGCGCGCCGCTTCGCGTTATTTGCCCAATTCGTCCAGCTTCTTTTGCATGGCAGCCATCTGTTCGCGCAGCACCGCAATCTCGTCACGGCTTTCGGCGGCAGGCGCCTTGGGCTTGTCCTTGGATTTGCCCATGCCCGGCAGGAACACATCGGCGGCAGCGCGCATCATCGCCATGTTGGTTTCATGGATCGCGGCAAACGGCGTCGAACTGATGCCCTTTTCGAAGGCTTCACGGATCTTGCTCTGGTTGTCGCGGAAATTGGCCATACTGGCTTCGAGATAGGACGGCATCATCGCCTGCATCGAATTGCCATACATGCCGATCAACTGGCGCAGAAAGCTGACAGGCAGCATCTGCTCGCCATTGGCTTCTTCGTCCATGATGATCTGGGTCAGGATCGAATGGGTGATATCATCGCCGGTCTTGGCGTCGAGCACCTGGAACTCGACATTCTCGCGCACCATCCGCGCCAGATCCTCAAGCGTGATGTAGCTGGATGACGCGGTGTTGTAGAGCCGCCGATTGGCGTATTTCTTGATTGTAATCGCATCGCCTGCTGCGCCCGATGCTGCTTTCGCCCTGCCGACCATTGTTTTTTTTGATCCCGTTTGTTGATCCCGGATGCGGTCTCTTAGCACCTGCACAAGCTGCAGTGCAATAAGCACCCGTCGGGCAGGCTAGGTGCGGCGCATTCGCCCGCCGATAACCGTCAGCATTTCATATGGGGAAAGAACATTTTGCTGCGCAGCATCGGCGATGTTCCACGGCACATCGAGCCAGTCGCCAGCGACAAGATCGGGGGCTGCGGAAAGATCGACCACCACCATGTCCATCGACACCTTGCCAAGGATCGGGAGGCACTGGCCAGCGTGTGTCAGGGCATTGCCGGGGCCGCGGCTGCGCAGGAATCCGTCGGCATAGCCCATCGACACCGTGCCAACGCGCATGGGAGCCGGTGCGGTAAAGGTGGCGTTGTAGCCAACGCTGTCCCCCGCCGCGAGCGTGCGGGTCTGGAGGATCGCGGCCTGCACCTTTGCGACCTGACAGATCGCATCGGCAAGTTCGGCGCGCGGCACCCCACCGTAAAGGGCAAGGCCGGGGCGTGTCAGATCGAAAGCATAGTCCGATCCCAGCCCGATCCCGGCGCTGTTGGCAAGGCTGGCGCGGCGATGCGGGATCGCTCCCCGAACGCTGCGAAACGCAGCCAGCTGGCGCGCGTTCATCGGGCTGGCGTCCTCGTCCGCGCTGGCGAGGTGGCTCATCAGGATATCAACCTCAAGCGCGGCAATCCGAGCGTCATTCGCCTCGCTTGCTGCAATGCCGAGGCGGTTGATACCGGTGTCGACCATCAGGTGACACAGCCCGCCCCCGCTTGCCTGCCAGCGCTCCGCCTGATCCAGCGAATTGATCACCGGCACCGCCCCGGTGCTGCGGGCATAGGCACATTCGGCTTCATTCAACACGCCATGAAGCACTGCGATTTGCGCGCCCGGCACATGGGCAAGGACGCTGGCGACCTCGCTCCAATGGGCGACGAAGAACGTTTCGCACCCGGCATCGCGCAATACAGGCAAGCAGGCATGCACGCCGAGGCCATAGCAATCGGCCTTGACCGCGGCCCCTGCTCTTGCACCGCCCGAAAGCGTGTCGAGCGCCCGCCAGTTGGCAGCCAAGGCGGCGCTATCGACGGTCAGGCGCAGGCTGGCAGGGGGCAAGCCGGGGTTTGCTTTCCCGGTCTCGCCGCCATGGGCATTGTCAGTCATCAGCAAAGTCCGTCGGCGGGCCGCCCGGGATGCCCCACCAGGCCACCACCAGCCCGAAGGCGACAACGGCCCAAGTGTACCACAGCCCGGCGTAGATATCGCCGGTGCGTGCCACGATCACGCCGGCGATCAGGGGCAGGAAGCCGCCAAGATAGCCTGCGCCGATATGGTAGGGAATCGACATCGAGGAATAGCGGATGCGCGGCGGAAACATCTCGGACAACAGCGCCGCGACCGATCCGTAGGTCAGCGCCGACAGCATCCCCAGCGCCAGCAACACGCCGACGATCCCGATCACATTGGCCAGCGGCGGCTGCTGCTTAGCGAAATCGAACCCGTAAGTCCCGAGCGCTGCATGAAGCCCCGAACGCCGCGCTGATCCATCGGCGAACCATGCCGGATCGATAGCAACCGGATTGCCGCCCGCCGTTACGCTCAGGGTCTCGCCCGGCGTCAGCGTGTAAGGCACGCCCGAAGCGGTCAGGGTTTCGAGCACCTTGCCGCAATCGGTCTGGTCGCGCTGGAACATCTCCGCGAAGGGATCCGTCTCGCACGCCGGCCCGCTGACCACGATTGGCGTGCGCTCTGCCGCTGCGGCGATTTGCGGGTTGGCAAAGCTGCCCATCAGCCAGAACAGCGGGAACAACAGCGCGAGCGAAAGAGCCGCCCCGATGATGATCGGCTTCTTGCGTCCGACCCTGTCAGACCATTTGCCGATGATGACATAGAAGCTCATCACGATCAGGCCCGACACCAGCAGCACCAGCTCCACCGTCAGATCATCGACATGCATCGGCCCGCGAAGGAAGCTCATCGCCGAGAAGAAACCAGTGTACCACACCGTCGTCAGGATGCCGGTTATGCCGAACAAAGCGACGAAAAGCCGCTTGGGATTGCCGGGATAGGTCATGCTCTCGACGAAGGGATTGCCCGAGGTTTCTCCCGCCGCCTTCATCGCCTGAAACACGGGGCTTTCCGACAGCTTCAACCGCATCCACAGCGAGATCGCCAGCAATCCGATCGACAGCAGGAACGGCACGCGCCAGCCCCATGCGGCAAAGGCATCCGCCGGGATCAGCGCGCGGCAGGCAATGACGACGATGATCGACAGCACGAACCCGCCGGCAACGCTCGCCTGAATGAAGCTGGTGTAGAAGCCGCGCTTTTCCGGCGGGGCGTGTTCGGCGACATAGATCGCCGCCCCGCCATATTCGCCCCCCAGCGCCAGGCCTTGCAGCACCCGCAGCATGATGACGATGATCGGCGCGGCCATGCCGATGGTGTCGACCGTGGGGATCAGGCCCACACCCGCCGTCGCAATCCCCATCAGGGTGACGGTCACAAGGAAAGTATATTTGCGCCCCAGCCTGTCACCCAGAAAACCGAACAGCACAGCGCCCAGTGGGCGGAACGCGAAGCCGACCGCAAAGGTCGACCACACCAGCAGCAGGCCGAGCGTTTCATTGTCGGTGGCGTAGAACGCGTCCTTCAGGATGTATGCGAGCGTGCCGTAGATGAAGAAATCGTACCATTCGAAAATGGTACCAGCCGATGATGCGCCGATCACCAGCCGGATTTCGTTTTCGGACGGCTCGCGGTCCGCGAGCGCCTGCGCCTCACCCATGTTGTACCATCCCCTTGGCCCCTGCGGGCGAATGTCTGGCCTTTGTCCCTAGCGTCAGGCGGCAGCCTGTGAAAGCGCCTTGCTGGCCGCCGTCCACGGCAATAGCAGCGCGCCGTGGCGACCGGGGTAGTCGCGAGCAGGAGCAAGCGCTTCGATACCGGGCCATGCCGGCAGGTCGCCCTCGCCCGCAAGCCATGCCTCCAGCGCTGCGGCGGTTTGGCACACGCCGCCCGGATTGTTTCCCCTCACCCACTGCGCCAGTAGCGCCGTCGAAGCCTGTCCGATGGCGCAGGCCTTGACCTTCACCCCCACCTCCGAAACCAGACCATCGCGATCAAGCGCCAGACCCAGCGCGATCACACTGCCGCAGCTGCGCGACCGCGCCTCGGCCCTGAGCGGCAGGTCGTCCGTCAGCGGGAAGCTGGCCAGACCGGTAGCGAGGCCGAGCAGTTCAGGCGTGTAAAGCTTGGTCGGAACGCGTGCGCTCATGCCGGTCAGCGCCGCCGCCCCGCTCTCGCCGCAGCTGCCTCGCGTGCTTCGGATTCGCTGCGCAACCGGTCACGCCGAACGGCGATGGCGGGAAGCAGGTGCCGCGAGAAGCTGTCGGCAGCCGAATAGGTACGCGCCTCGGTCATCCAGTCGGGCCTTCCGGTGTAGCCCCAGCTTTCGTCGAAACCCGTCACCAGCATGGCAAACGCAAAGACCGCCATCAGCGCACCTTTGAGGCCACCAAACCCGAAGCCCAGCACCCGGTCGACCGGCCCCAGCACAGCCCCGTCGGACGCACCGCTTGCCGTGCCGATGATAACCTTCATCGCGGCATAGGGGATCAGCAGCAGCAGGACGAAAGCGAACAGCGCCACGGCCACTTCGCCGCGATAGAGTTTGCCCAGCCCCTCGGTCAGTGCAGGGTGCAGGTAATGGAGCGCGAAAGCCGCCATCACCCAGGCGGCAAGGCTGAGCACTTCCTGCACAAGTCCGCGCATGAAGCCGCCGATTGCCGCAACAACCACGATAACAGCAATGATGATGTCGAGACCGGCCATGGGACGAAACGATTATGCGCTGCCCATCACCTGGTCAACGACGTTCGCAAGCGCAGCAAGTCCGCGATAGTCCGCGCCTGCGCTCCCCGTAGCAGCGCCAGCCGGGCCATAGCACCGCGCAAAGCCGAGCTTGGCCGCCTCGCGCAGCCGCAGAGGGGCGTGGGCTACGGGACGGATTTCGCCCGCCAGACTGACCTCACCGAACCACGCGGTTTTGTCCGGCAGCGCCCTGTCCGCCAGCGCCGAGACCAGCGCAGCGGCCACGGCAAGATCGGCCGCAGGGTCAGTCAGGCGGTAGCCTCCTGCGATATTGAGATAGACTTCGGCGGATGAGAAGTTGAGCCCGCAGCGCGATTCCAGCACCGCCAGCAGCATCGCGAGCCGCCCGCTGTCCCAGCCCACCACCGCACGGCGCGGGGTTGCTCCCGATTGCAGGCGGACAATGAGCGCCTGAATTTCCACAAGAACAGGGCGGGTGCCTTCCAGTGCCGGAAAGACTGCGCTGCCCGCCAGCGGCATTTCGCGGCCGGACAAAAACAGCAGCGAGGGATTGGCGACTTCCTCCAGCCCTTCCGTTGCCATCGCGAAAACGCCGATTTCATCCACCGCGCCAAAGCGGTTCTTCAACGCGCGCAGGATGCGGTACTGGTGGCTGCGCTCGCCTTCGAAGCTCATCACCACATCGACCATGTGTTCAAGCACGCGCGGCCCGGCGATGGTGCCGTCCTTGGTGACATGGCCAACGAGCACCACTGCACAACCGCTTTCCTTGGCGTAACGGATCAGCTCCAGCGCGCAGCCGCGCACCTGCGAGACAGTGCCGGGCGCGCCTTCGATCGTATCGGAATGCATGGTCTGGATCGAATCGATCACCAGCAACGCTGGCGGTTCACCGCTCCCGAGTGTTGTCAGAATGTCGCGCACCGAGGTTTCCGACGCGAGTCGGATCGGCGCATCGGCCACGCCCATGCGGCTCGCGCGCAGCCGCACCTGCCCCGCCGCTTCCTCCCCGCTGACATAGACCACATCATTCCCGCCGCGCGCGATGGTGGCGGCGCATTGCAGCAGCAGCGTCGATTTGCCGATCCCCGGATCGCCGCCGAGCAGCACCGCACTGCCCGGCACCAGCCCGCCGCCAAGCGCACGGTCGAATTCAGCCATGCCGGTGGATTTTCTGACGGGCAGCTTGGTAGGCGCATTCAGCGGTTCAAACATCACCGCCCGCCCGCCGCTCGACAGGTCATGCTTCTGCGAGAATACTGTCGCCGGCACATCCTCGACCAGCGTGTTCCATGCCCCGCAATCGCTGCATTGCCCCTGCCAGCGGTGCGAGACCGAGCCGCATTCCTGACACACATACCGGCGTTTCGATTTTGCCATAGATGCGCGTAATAACGAGAACAGATAACGAACGCAATTGCATTGCAAAGGTGATGCACGTTAGGATGCAGGTCATGCGGCAGAAAGAACTCCGCCTTGCTCTTGTGTGTTACGGCGGCGTCAGTCTGGCGGTCTATATGCACGGCATCACCAAGGAGGTGTGGCACCTTGCCCGGGCAAGCCGGGCCTTCCATCACCCTTCCGCAACCGCGCTGGACGGCGTGGCAGCGGCCTATCGCGAATTTCTCGGAGTGGTGGAGCGTGATGCCGACCTGCGGTTGCGGGTGCTGCCCGATATCCTGACGGGGGCGAGTGCGGGCGGGATCAATGCGGTGTTCCTCGCGCAGGCAATCCATGCCGGACACAGCCTGGAACCGCTGACCGACCTGTGGCTGGAAAATGCCGATGTCAGCGAGTTGACCGATCCCGATGCCGAGCCGATGTGGCGCTATGCCAAGCTGTGGGCGCAGCCGATTGCGGAATGGTTCCTCAGCCGTCCGGGCAATGCGGTCAGCGCCACAGTCTCGCCCGAAACCCGCGAGGAAGTGCGCGCCAAGGTTTCGCGTCTGGTGCGCGGGCGCTGGTTCAGCCCGCCATTTTCGGGATCGCGTTTTTCCGCAATGCTGTTCGAGGCGTTGACCAAGATGGAGGCGGAGGGCGATGGCATTGCGCTGCTGCCCGCAGGCTATCCGGTCGATCTGGTTGTCACCGCGACCGATTTTCGCGGCCATCCCGAAACGCTCAGGCTCAATTCGCCGCCGCAGGTGGACGAGACCGAGCACCGCCTGCCGATCACGTTCCGCGCACGGGTTGGCGAAGGCGGCGTGAAGGGGCTGGCCGACCGCCTCGAACTGGTGCTGGCCGCCCGCGCCACCGCGAGCTTCCCCGGTGCTTTCCCGCCGCTGACCCTCGCCGAGATTGACAATCTGGCCACTGCCGAGGGGCATCACTGGGAGGGGCGAGGCGCGTTCCTGTCGCGCATCATGCCCACCCATGTGGCCCGCGGCACCATCAGCGATGTCGCGCTGATTGATGGAGCCGTGCTGGTCAACGCCCCCTTCGGCGCAGCGCTGACCGCGCTGCATGGCCGCCCCGCCCAGCGTGAGGTTGACCGGCGCTTCGTCTATCTCGACCCCCGGCCTGACCGTTCCGGCCCTACCCCCGGCACCCGCACCCGCGATATCGGTTTCTTCGGCGCGATTTTCGGTTCACTTTCTACCATCCCGCGCGAACAGCCGATCCGCGACGATCTGGAACGGATCGACCAGCAATCGCGGGATGCGGCGCGGCTGAAGCGGATCGTGATGGACCTGCAGCCCGATATCGACCGCGCGGTGGAAAAGCTGTTCGGGTATACATTCCTGCTCGACCGACCCACGCCCAAGCGCCTTGCAGGCTGGCGGGCCAAGGCACAGCAGGCCGCTGCCGAGCGGGCGGGATATGCCTTTGGTGCTTACGCCCTCACCAAGTTCGATGGCATCCTGACCGCGCTCGCGCGCCTGACCTTGAAGGCCGCGGGTCAGCCGATGGCTGATTGCGCCATGCTGGTGCAGGCCTTGCGCTGCGAGCTTGAGGCACGCGGGCTGGATCAGCTGACCGATTCCCATGGCGGGGCAACGGCAGAGGCGATTGCCTTCTTCCGCGCCCATGACACCGGATTTCGCGTCCGCCGCCTGCAACTGCTCGCCCGCAAGCTGGCGCGTGACTGGCAACCCGATCCCGACATTTCCGAAGACGCGCTCGACCGTGCGCGTGAGCGGCTTTATGAAATTCTCGCGCTCTATTACCGCGGGGACGAGGACGTCCTGCATTCCGCCACGTTCCACGAAGTGGCAGCAGGTGCGCTGGATAGCCCGGGCGCGGTGCTCGATTTTCTCAGCGCCCACCGCCTGCTGCCCGCCACCGATCTCGCTGCCGAGGAGCTGCTGATCGATGCGCTGGAGGATATGCCGAAAAACCTCAAGCGGCGGATGCTGCTGACCTATCTCGGCTTTCCCTTCTACGATGTCGCCACCCTGCCCCTGTCGCGGCGCGAGGGGCTGGATGAATTCAATCCGGTCAAGATCGACCGGATCTCTCCCGATGATGCCCTATCGATCCGCGATGGGGGGACAGCGGCGACCTTGCGGGGAATCGAGTTCTACAATTTCGGCGCGTTCTTCAGCCGCGATTACCGCGAGAATGATTACCTGTGGGGCAGGCTTCACGGCGCGGAGCGGATGATCGATCTGGTCGCGTCAACTGTGCCGGGCGGAATGCGCGCCGAAACCGTGGCTCAAGCCAAGCGTGCGGTGTTCCTGGCTGTGCTGGAGGAAGAGGAGATTGCCGGCCGCTGCCAGCGCGGGCTGATCGACCAGATCCGGCTCGAAGTGCGCGAGCGGATGGGTTAGCCTCGCCGGCCTAGGCCCTTGCCCCGAAGAACAGCAGCATCACCAGCCGCGCATCCTCCGGCGTCGATCCGAAGCCGGGTGCGGCATTGTGGAACTGCCAGGGCGAGAACAGCAGCAGCCGGTTGAACCGCGCGGGCACGCGCATGGTGCGCTCCCACTTGGCAGGCAGCGTGGTGTCCTTGTTGACCACATCTTCGACCAGCGCGTTGATGTCGCTGTAACCGGAAGCAGCAATCTTCGCCGCGTCCTGAGGCACTGCTTCAAGGCCGGTGCGTTTGTGGCGGAAGAAGTCCGTGCCGCCTGCTCCGGGCTTGGCGCAGTCTTCAGGGCGGGAAAGGTAGAGGATTCCGGAATAGGCCGCCGGGTCGATGTGGACGCCGCTGCGCCCCCTGTCGGCCTTGCGGGTCAGACGGCAAGCCCCGTGCTGGGTGCCGGACGCGGGGCCGAGCTTGAGGCCGAGCAACCGCGATACGGCCTCATCCACCGCGCCCGTTTCAAGCGGGGTGGAAGAATTGAGGCCGGGGAAATTGCCGTGTTGCCGGGCCGGATCATACTCCAGCGCCAGCGCCGCCCGGCGTGCCGCCCAAGGGTCCTTGAGGAAATCGTCGACGATCAGGAGCGAGGGCAGCATCGTGCGCGCCTCAGCCCCCGAACACGTCTTTCAGCTTGTCGAAAAAGCCGCGGCTTTCGGGGCATTCGTCACCGGTTTCGGTCGCCTTGAATTCTTCAAGGATTTCCTTCTGGCGGCGCGACAGCTTTGTGGGGGTTTCGACCACGATTTCGGCGACCATATCGCCTCGCCCGCGCCCTTGCAGCACCGGCATCCCGGCCCCGCGGATGCGCAGCTGTTTGCCCGACTGGATGCCCGCCGGAATGTCGAGCCGGTTGGTCGAACCGTCGAGATCGGGAATCTCCACACAGCCGCCCAATGCCGCTGTGGTGAAGCTGACCGGCACGCGGGTGGCGAGCGTCGTCCCTTCGCGTTCGAACACGCGGTGCGGTTTGACGTGAAGGAAGATGTAAAGATCGCCCGCTGGTGAACCACGCTGCCCGGCCTCGCCCTTGCCTGACAGGCGGATGCGGGTGCCAGTATCGACCCCTGCAGGAATATCGACCTTGAGGGTCTGGGCCTTGTCGACCCGGCCTTCACCCCGGCAATCGCGGCAGGGGTTTTCGATAACCGTGCCGCGCCCGTTGCAGGCTGGGCATGGCCGCTCGATCACGAACAGGCCCTGTTTGGCGCGCACGCTGCCCATGCCGTTGCACAGGTTGCACTGGCGTTCGCTGGTGCCGGGCGTTGCGCCGGTGCCATCGCAGGTTTCGCAAGGCGCGCTGACTTCGATCTCAATTTCGGTCGACTTGCCGTGGAATGCCTCTTCGAGCGTGACCTGCATATCATAACGCAGGTCCGCACCGCGCCGGTTCTGCTGGCGCTGCGCAGCCCCGCCGCCGAAGCCGCCGCCGAAGATCGTTTCGAAGATGCTGCCGATGTCGGCGAAGTCGCCCTGACCCCCGCCAAACGGGCCGCCGCCGAAGCCGCCGCCTCCGCCGCCATTCATCCCTTGGGTGAAAGCCTCGTGACCATAACGATCATAGGCTGCCCGCTTCTGCGGGTCCTTGAGGCAGTCATAAGCCTCGTTGATCGCCTTGAACTTGGCTTCGGCGCTGGCATCGCCCGGATTGCGGTCCGGGTGAAACTTCATCGCAAGCTTGCGATAAGCGCTCTTGAGCGCCGCCCCGTCGGCAGTGCGGGCGCATTCGAGCGTTGCGTAGTAATCCGTCTGGGCGCTGGACATGTCTTTGACCTATTCCCCGTTGCCACCGCCTGCCGCGGCGCCGGATAGGTGACCCGGACGCTGCGACAGGACTGTGGATTGCATCGGGGCCTTAGCCCTTCTTGTCTTCGTCGACCTCGGAGAACTCGGCGTCGACGACTTCTTCGTCGGCCGGGGTTTCGTCCGCAGTCTCGGCTTCGGCATCAGGCCCTGCGGCCTGCTGCTGTTCGTAGATCTGCTGGCCCATCTTCATCGCCGACTGCGTGAGCGCCTGCGACTTGGCGTTGATGTCATCGGCATCGCCGCCTTCGAGCGCGGTCTTCACCGCTGCGATGGCTTCCTCGACCTCTGACTTGGTGGCGGCGTCGATCTTCGCGCCGTGCTCCTCAAGCTGCTTTTCGGTCGCGTGCACCAGACTGTCAGCCTGGTTGCGCGCTTCGGCAGCGGCCCGACGCTTCTTGTCCTCTTCGGCGAACTTTTCGGCATCCTTGACCATCTGGTCGATATCGGAGTCCGACAAACCGCCCGAAGCCTGGATCTTGATCGTCTGCTCCTTGCCGGTGCCCTTGTCCTTAGCCGCGACCGATACGATGCCGTTGGCGTCGATATCGAAAGTCACCTCGATCTGCGGCACGCCGCGCGGTGCGGGGGGAATGCCGATCAGGTCGAAATTGCCGAGCAGCTTGTTGTCCGCCGCCATCTCGCGCTCACCCTGATAGACTTTGATCGTCACCGCGTTCTGGTTGTCTTCGGCGGTCGAATAGGTCTGGGTCTTCTTGGTCGGGATGGTGGTGTTGCGATCGATCATGCGGGTGAACACGCCGCCCAGCGTTTCAATGCCGAGCGAAAGCGGGGTCACGTCGAGCAGCAGCACATCCTTGACGTCGCCCTGCAGCACGCCTGCCTGAATGGCCGCGCCCATGGCGACGACTTCATCGGGGTTCACGCCGGTGTGCGGCTTGGCGCCGAAGAACTGCTCCACCACCTCGCGCACGCGGGGCATACGGGTCATGCCGCCGACGAGGATCACTTCGTCGACCTGATCCTTGGAGATGCCAGCGTCAGCCAGCGCCTTCTTGCACGGATCGAGCGTGCGCTGGATCAGCCCGTCGACCATCTTTTCAAGGTCGGCGCGGGTGATGGTTTCCACCAGATGCAGCGGGGTGGTGGTGCCACCTTCCATGCGCGCGGTGATGAAGGGCAGATTGATTTCGGTGGTCGCCGCGCTCGACAGTTCGATCTTGGCCTTTTCGGCGGCTTCCTTCAGACGCTGAAGCGCGAGCTTGTCGGTCTTCAGGTCCATGCCTTCCTTCTTCTTGAAGGCGTCAGCGAGGAATTCCACGATCGCATTGTCGAAGTCTTCACCGCCAAGGAAGGTGTCGCCGTTGGTCGACTTCACTTCGAACACGCCGTCACCGATTTCGAGGATCGAGACGTCGAAGGTGCCGCCGCCAAGGTCATAGACGGCGATGGTCTTGCCATCTTCCTTGTCCATTCCGTAGGCAAGCGCGGCCGCAGTCGGCTCGTTGATGATGCGCAGCACTTCAAGCCCGGCGATCATGCCGGCGTCTTTGGTCGCCTGACGCTGGGCGTCGTTGAAGTATGCGGGCACGGTGATGACTGCCTGCGTCACGGTTTCGCCAAGATAGCTCTCGGCGGTTTCCTTCATCTTCTGCAGGATGAAGGCCGAAACCTGCGACGGGCTGTAATCTTCGCCGCCAGCGTTGACCCAGGCATCGCCGTTCTTGCCCTTGACGATGGAATAGGGGACCAGGCCCATATCCTTCTTGGTCAGCGGGTCTTCAAAGCGGCGGCCGATCAGGCGCTTGATTGCAAAAAGGGTGTTGTCAGGGTTGGTGACAGCCTGACGCTTGGCCGGCTGCCCGATCAGGCGCTGGCCATCCTTGGTGAAGGCGACGATCGACGGCG
>Ga0209812_10002119_pt1 | contig 12359 bp, 4 predicted proteins | sample JI71714BDNA_FD_187502 | JGI IMG/M metagenome (GOLD analysis project Ga0209812, IMG submission 187502) | Wastewater effluent complex algal communities from Wisconsin, to seasonally profile nutrient transformation and Carbon sequestration -... | ecosystem: Engineered > WWTP > Effluent > Algae...
CTTGCGCAGATGCAACGTTAGCACCTAAACGTTGGTCACGTACTAAGAATGTAAAAGCTTGAGATTGAGAAGCTTCAGGCAATTTTGTTATGAAAAAGAATACCATGAATTAATTGACTAAATTTAAAACTAATTTGAAACTAAAGTAGTTCGCACCAACCAAAGATATACGAGTCAACAAAATTCACTCTGAATTTTGTTGTTCTTTCCAGTCAACGTACGAAATTTCACCTGGTTTTAATTGATAAGCTTTACGTAAATGGCGACCATCTTTGTCTCGTAAGGGGTTTCCATTTGCATCAACATGAGCATATCTCCAACCGGGTTGTTTACGTTGAATTTTACGTCGCGCATTTTGATGATTTGTAGCGAAACCAGCTTCGATACATTCCGTATAACTTCTAAAAAAAAGACTAGGGCTCTCCCCTTTCTGCCCAAAAATAGGAACAGAACCAGGATCAACTTCTACTTGCTGAACTACGTAGTAATAATCTTTATTACTAGGATCTTCACAAAAGCGTACAATAGAAGCGCGAGAAAACTTCTCCCCTATAGCAGCTTTTCGGTCCGACGTGTAAAGTTTACCATTAGCCATTACATTTTTTCTCGATCGTTTTTGTGTGGGTGGATTGATAACGTTATAGCATCGTTCCGCATTCGCTGCAATATAATCATCTTCACATTTTTTACGTTTTTCAACGTCAGCCCATTCAGGGCCAGAATGTAAGATAATAAAACGAATGTTCTTCAGATCTGGATTATCCTGAAGCCGCTTTCTTAAATTTGTGTTCTCATGAGTGCCTTTTCGCAGTTGTCGATGGCTATCTAAACGATGCACGAGTGAATCAGTCTCACCGTAATAAGACAAATTGGTTTCTAAATCTCGTATTTCGTAAATTCCTGGGTGTACAACACAAGTTACATCCATCCCACCTGAATTATTATTCTCAACAAACCCATTTTCATAAGAAGAACATAGCAAAATGTTCTTCTTGTTAACAAATCGCTTACGAAGACTTTTATTAAGGTTTAAAAAGTAATAATTTTTGAAGAAATTTACAAACAACAAAGCATAACCAAAAGCGTAGTTAAAAACTAATCTTTTGGGGTAAAACCAAGAGAAACAAAAAAAATACCCACACAAAATAGCTGCAATCAGCTTAGTAAAACTTAGTCTATAAATCAGATTCAAATTCTGTTAGAGCTCTTTATCTCTAACTTTCTTTAAATTTCTTTAAAGTTCAGACTATGTCATCAACTAAACTCATAGTTGCTGGGTTGTCATGTCAGAATTTTAAGATATTTTAAAATTCTTGTTAGTCGTTGAACTTTCTTACTAAATCCATTAAAAATAAAGGTCTATTAGTAAGCTAAGCTGCAAGTCCTTCTTGGATTTTATTAAAATTAGACGATTCTTGCATTTTACCCAGTTTATGTCAATTTTTCCTAATTAACAGGGCACTGATTACCCGTTGGGCCGTAAAACTCACTAGGGTAAGCAGTATTATTAAACCATCCCATACAACAAGCGATGAAACCCATTAATGAAATAGCACCTAAACTGTAAGAAAGATAAGCTTCACCAGACCATACAAAAGCACGACGTGTCCAAGCCCAAGGTTGAGTGAAAATATGCCAAATACCACCGAAAATTTCAAGTGTACCAATCCAAATGTGACCACCAATAATGTCTTCCATATTATCAACAGACACAATCCAACCATCACCACCAAATGGTGATTTTAATAAATAACCAAAGATAACAGCTGGGTTTGTTGTTGGGTTTGTAATAATACGTAAATCGCCACCACCTGGAGCCCATGTGTCATAAACACCACCGAAATACATAGCTTTCCAAACAAGAAGCCAAGCTCCAAAACCTAAAATAATTAAGTGGAAACCTAAAATTGAAGTCATTTTGTTTTTGTCTTTCCACGTGTAACCAAAGAATGGGAATGTTTCTTCTAAAGTTTCAGGACCAATTAAAGAGTGATAAACACCACCGAAACCTAAAACAGCTGAAGAAATTAAATGTAATACCCCAGAAACGAAGTACGGGAATGTATCAATAACTTCTCCACCTGGACCAACACCGTAACCTAATGAAGCAAGGTGAGGTAATAAAATTAAACCTTGTTCATACATTGGTTTTTCTGGTACAAAGTGAGCTACTTCGAAAAGGTTCATTGCCCCAGCCCAGAAAACGATTAAGCCCGCGTGTGCTACATGCGCACCTAAAAGACGACCTGAAAGATTGATTAAACGAGCATTACCAGACCACCAAGCAAAGCCAGTGGATTCTTGGTCTTTACCACCGATAGACAGTGTACCGTTATATAGAGTTTCCATATTTTTTTTTTCGACCTTATATATTATTTTTGAAGTCTATATAAAATTCTCTAAACTTTGCTGTTTAGCTTTCAGTTTTTTTTTTAAAACATATATAAGACATAGTTCAAAACATTATGATTATATAATGTTTTAATTTGTATACACGTCAATAATCTTTAGTTTTTAAAATAAACTATCAATAGCATAGACAAACCATTATAAAAGAAAAAACGTTACAACTTTAATAGTGACAGTTTTTTCTCTACTAATAGTTAGTAACTTATTGTTAAAAAAGCTTAAAAGTTTTAAACTTTCTATAACTAATTAGCAAAAAAGAATAGAACTTCACCATGAAAAAACTCCTTAATTCTAAATCTAAAAATTTTTATAGTATTTAAATTAAAAAAAAACAGGCTAATCTTTTTATGGATTTCATATGAAAAATTTAAAGTTTTTGTTTCTTACAAACTCAATTTTAAAAATCGAGTTTTTGATCAAAATACATTATACAGTAAAACACATAGTTTTACAAGGAGGCTAAACAGCTTTAACTATCTAATTTTTTAATTTTAAATAGAAAAGCAAAATTTAAACAAAATTATTATACTTTAATTCTTCTTTTTCTCGAAGTTTATCTTTTCCTCATTCAAACACAAGCTATATAATGAGCTAAGAAAGAAGCGAATACAGAATACACCTGCGAAAAAATACGGATTTTTAGATCTTTTAAACCTAATTTAAGCAAAATTAAAGTAATATAGTATATATGGTTGTTTTCATTAATTAACTAAAATAATATTAATAGAGTCTGATTATCTTCTTTAACAGTAAGAATTTTAAAAGAATAAATGCTATTTAAAATTCTTAGTCTCGTGATTAGTCTTTTTTTAATTGAAATAAACTAGACTTCCGATAAATGAAATAAAGTTTTTTAAGAAAGAGCTTCCCGTTCTTTCTTAATTCTTGCAATGTTTTTAAAAAAAAGACAATACAATTGACATTACACTTAAAAAGTTATAGTAAAAACCTTTACTGCTTTAGACTCTAAATAATATATTTTTAAAAAAGAGTTATAAAAATATTTATAGTTTTTATTAAAAAACTATCTAAACTAGGCAAAATAATAAAAATTATCTTATTTCGACTATTAAACTTTTTATAGTTTCTATATATAATGTATATAGATATAAACTCTTAATGGCATGCTTTTGTTCTTGTTCAAATTTCTTATACAAGTAAGCCAGAAAATTAATTAATCAATAAATTTACAACTCGCACGAAAGCAGCAAGAATATCAGTTTCTTTTACCATGTAATCCGGTGTATAATAAGGTCAGGTAGGTTAGAATACTATTCTTTCCTCCTAAAGATCCGTACGTGCTATATTGGTAGCATACGGCTCAAACATAAAAAATTTAAAATTTAAATAAATTGAATAATTTTATAGATAATTGCTCATTAATTAATTTAAATTTCTCTTCTTATGTTAACTCACTTTAGTTTTTTATATTTTTTAAGAAATATAAATTTTTAAGTAATTTTTTACCTAAATATGATTTATCTAGTTGATAAAAATTTTAAGTAAACTTAAAGACTCTTTACTATATTCTATATTTATATTAACACTTCTGAACTATAAAAATACGTTTAATATTATAGTTTTTTCAAATTAGTGTTGTGATTACTTTGTGAGTTTCCTTGGTTAAATTAAGCTATTTTAATCTAAATCTCAACTTCGCTATTAAGTTTAATAGCGACCTTTAATTCTATTTACTAATCGACAAATGAATTATTTATCGATTGAGATAAAATAGCCTATTAACTTTTTTCGTTTCCATAAAATTAAAAATAGAGGTTAACAACAAGTCCAATCATTATTAGACTCGTATTGTTATAAAAAACAATAAATAAAATAAGACTAAAATATTTTATTTTTACTTTGATTTGTTTCTATAATACTATTAGTTTTGTATTAATCAATAAAAATTGATTCTTGATTATATATCATTGAGCAAGGAGGGATTCGAACCCCCGGCTCCGTGGTTCGTAGCCACGTGCTCTAGTCCACTGAGCTACATGCCCTAAAAAGTTGTTATGTATAAGATTATACCTTTAAAAAATAAAAATTTTTACTCTCCAATACTTACTATGTAAAAAATAAAAAAATAATTTCTTTAACTCTATAAAATAGAGTTAAGCGTCACTATTAAAATGTATATACAAGTTTTTTTTTTCAATGTAGTAAGTCTTAGTTTGTTTTAATAAAGAAAATATTATTCTAGTATTTTGAGTTTTGACTATGGATACGAACTATCGATGTTTTAGTAGATTGAAAGTTACTTAACTATAGTCCAAAATTTACATTTGTGGTAATCAAAAATATTTGAAGTCACACAGCACTAAAATAAAAAAAGTGCTAGGTTGCAATATTACAAACCTAAAACAAGTAACTCACTCAGTATAAATTACTGAGGTACACTGAATCACTCTTCATTTTAAGAAGAAGAAGATGAAAAAATATTTTTGAAAGAATTACTAGTAATATTTGATATTCTCCTCAGGTAGGACTTGAACCTACGACCAATCGGTTAACAGCCGACCGCTCTACCACTGAGCTACTAAGGAAAAAAACTTTTTATTAGTCGAAGAAAATTTTTTTTACTTTTATATTTCTATTATATAACAAATAATTTAAAAATACAATATTAAAAATTTAAAACTAAACTAGAGATAGTACTGCTAACTTTTTAAAATATACATTTTTGGAATATATTTTAAAAATTTTCATACAACCCAATTTTTTGAGATAACTAAACTAATTATTTTAACTGTAAATCTTTCTTCAAAATTCCATCTAAAAATAAAAGACTGATATTATATCATAATAATATATAATATCATATAATAATATTATTATAACGAACAGAGAATCAATTTTTAGCGGATGACGCGATTCGAACGCGCGACATTGGACTTGGAAGGACCACGCTCTACCAACTGAGCTACATCCGCACTATACTTTTAAAAGTAAATCAAATTTACAATACTAAAAATTATTATAAGCAAAGTTTTCTTATTTAGCAAATAAGAAAACTTTGCTAAATAAGAAAATAAAGATAAAAAAGGAACATGCACTAGTTTAAATAACTACTAGTATTATTCTCTTTATTATTAAAAAAGAAAAACCGTCACTAAATCAAAAGGAATTTAGAATTTAGATCTAGAATATTTTTCTTTTCCAATCATATTATATAATAATACGCCTTTTTCGCTTTTATATTTAAACTAAGCACGATCTGTCATTTTTAACCAATTTTGTGCTTCAATATAATTTGTTGGTGCTAAACGAATAGCTTCTTTCCAATAATCTGCAGCTTTATCAAAAAGCAAACTCGAAATTTCAGCTTGACCTTTTTCGATGGCCTGTTCACCACGATAATGATAAATAACTGCAATATTATTTAAAGCACTTGGAAGAGAAGGGTTTCTTTCTAAAGCTTGATAATAATATTCCAATGCACGAGCATGTTCACCATTACTTGTATGGATTAGTCCAATATTATATAGTATATAACTACGATCATAAGCATCTACTTCTAAACGCATTGCTTCATAATAATTCTGAAGTGCTTCAGCATATTCACCTTCCGATTGAGCAGACATACCATCGCGATAATAAGCAAAAGCTCTTTTTTCTCTTTGAGAAGTCGGCAAAACTTTTAATAAAATATCAGCTACAACAGTAAAAGTTTTATCAATAAAATTATCATTACGTTGAGATCTTGGCATAAGTGTATTATTAACAAAAAAATTCACTCACTATTAAAATAATAATTTTTACTCTAAACTACAATTAAGTCAAGTTAAATCAACTTTAACTACGACTGATCTACTTTTAGTAGATCAGAATATATAAAAAAGAGTAAAATTAGAATAAATATTCTTATGTTTATAAGAATAAGATAAAAATAAATAATTAGTCTCTAAAGAAACAAGAGAAGCTTCTCTTGTTTCTTTAGAGACTAACAAAGAATAAAAACAATCTTAATGCTTATTACTAAGATATTCTGAAAAGTTTATATAACTTTTCAGGAGGTAATACAATAAGCTTATAAAAATAATTACTTTAAAAATAATTTTTCTATCAAAATTTTAACAAAACAGTAAAAAAAAATCAACTAAAACTATTTGATTTGGTTTTTTCACGACCAAAAAAAATTAAATAGAAGTATTTCTAAACATAAAATTATGGAACATAATACGACCAGGTGTTGTCTGAATAAATGTCTCAATTTTATCTTTGTTAGAATTTCTTCGGATAGAATAAAAATTAAAAATTTGCATAACCTTTCCAGTTTTATTTATTTGCAATTCTAGTAAATTATGATTACGTTCATGAGTTTCAAATTTGTTATTCCATTTAAACCAAATTATAGAATGTAAACTAATTTTTTGATAATGCATAGCTATCAAAACTTCTTCAATCGTACTAAAAACGAAATTTTTTAACTGTAATGTTAAAGGTAATCTTTTAGTATTAAAAAAGAAATTCGATGTAGAAGAAGATAACGATAAATCAATAGATTTTTTTTGATATAATTTAGGATTTTTTGCCGTTAAATAATAACAACCTAAAACCATATCTTGACTTGGACCTAATAAAATATCACCAGTAGAGGAAGATAAAAGATGATTTCTAGCTAACATAATTTTCCAAGCTTCTAATTTTGCTTCTACTGTAATTGGAACATGCACAGCCATTTGATCACCATCAAAATCCGCATTAAACGCTGGACAAACCAATGGATGTAATAAAATTGCTTTTCCTTCAACTAATCTTGGTTGAAATGCTTGAAACCCTAATCGATGTAATGTAGGAGCGCGATTTAATAAAACAGGGTTTTCACGCATTACATTATTTAAAAATTCCCAAGCTATTTCCATATTATTTCTTAGTAATTTTTTTGCACCTAAAATTGTTGATGCTTTACCACTACTTAAAATTTTTTGAATAATAAAAGGCATAAATAATTCTAAAGCCATTTCTTTAGGTAAACCACATTCATGTAAACGAAGTTTAGGTCCAACAACAATAACTGATCTTCCAGAATAATCAACACGTTTACCCAATAAATTTTGACGAAAACGCCCTCTTTTACCTTTTAATAATTCTGTTAAAGATTTTAGAGGTAACCCACGGTTGTCAATTTCTGCAGCGCCTTTACCTTTTCCATTATCAATTAAATTATCAACCGCTTCTTGTAATAAACGATAAGCAAACTTCATTTGTGGAGAATTTGTACTTGTGCCATCTTTTAAAAATCTTTTTAAACGTTCATTTCTATAGATAACTTTTTGATATAATCTATTTAAATCGGACGAACAAACGCCATTACCAATTTGAATGATTGGTCTCAAATCGGGAGGTAAAACTGGTAATAAAGATAAAACCATCCATTCCGGTTTTGATTCTTTCAAAATAGATTTTAAATTGTTTATTCTTAAAGATTGATTCGAATTCATAAAAGAGCTATTTTTCTTCGTAAACATTTCAGTAAAAATAGGATTATTTAAAGGAAGCTTCTTACTAGGATTCGAGTTTTCGGTTTGTACTAAATTTTTATTTTTTGACTCTAAATTATTTTCTCTTAATTCTCTTAAAAAATCTTCGCTAAATTTATAACTACCACTTCGTATGTATTTTAATCGACGCAAAATATAATTTCTTTTTAAAGTTAAATTTCTTTTTTCTACAAAATCTGTACAAGATTTCAATAAAATTGATACTTTTTTAAGAATATTATTTAATTGTAATATAATTTTGATAGATTCATCCGGATTATATTCTGCTAACAATTTTTGAATTAAAGCTCCTCCTAAAATAGGCGGAGGATCTTTAAAAATATTAAATTTAAGTAATCTATAGGCATATTTTGGAATAGGAATATCATCAGGACTCGGAGAGAGATGCATGTAATTTAAAAACATTAAAAATTCCTCTTCTATTACCCAAGAAAAACGATGAGATAAGACATAAATATTATTGAAATTAAAACGCAAGTTTTGATTTTTGGAATTGGCAAATTTATATTGTTGTAAAAATAAATGGCCTCTTGCATTCTCTTTTTTAATACTTAAAAAAAACTTAAAATCTTTAGCAACTCTTTTAAAAAAATTAATATTAACACTTTTTAAAGGAAAAACAGTTTTTGCAAAAATCTTTTTCCAATAATTTTTAAAACATCTAATCTTATTCTTTTTATAAGAAAAATTCTTAGTTAATAAAGATTTCATAGAATTTATTCTAAACTTTTTCAATTTATTCGTTCCAGTAAAACGTAAAGCGGAATCCTGCCTTAAACTAGACAGAAAATTAAAAGAGGTTTGAAGAAAGAAACTATTCGCTTTTCCGAAATTTTCAGATTTTAAATTGGTCTTAGCTTCGCTCATTTTCCATAAGCTTATAGAAGAACTTAAGTTAAACTGATTAAATAATAATTTATTTAAACTAAAAGCATTAAAAGGAAATATTACTCCTATTTTATTAAAGTTTAAAGAATCATCTCGATCTCTAAAATTATTTAATGAATGTGACATATTAACTTCTAAAAAAACATTATCAGAAAAAGTAGATAATTGCATATCTATTTTTTCTAAATTCTGTTTAGACTGAACTAAATATCCGTATAAACAACTATCAACTTTTTTATTTCTCAGAGCTATAAATTTTAAAAAAATATTCCATAAGATTTTAATCTTACCATCTGAAGAATTCGAATGTTTATTTTTTATTTCTTTAAAAAATTTCAAAAATAAAAAAAATAATTTTTTACAAATCACAGCTAAATGCTTTTGACTCCTCTTTTGAAAATTTAATCCAACAGATTTAATATGAACTTCAATATTTTTCGTACTTTTAGACTCAGAAAATGTTAATATTTTAAAAAATAAAGAATATAAAAGAGAAAAATGAGCGAAGCTAAAATTATGTTTATTAGTTTCATCGAGTAGATTTCGAGGGAAACTAAAACCATCTTTACTACACTTTTTAATTTTTTGGATACTATTTAAATTTTTTTTCAAAAAATCTGAAAGAAATAATATTCGTAAACTAGTATTATTTAACTTAAGTTTTAAATGATTAATATCTAACTCAGAAGCTTCATACTTTAAGTCAAAAACTCCATTTGATTTAAAATCATCCTTAAAAGAACATTTACTTTTTGTTTTTCTAGTCGAACTAAAAGAAATATTTTGTAGATTGTTTAAAAAAAACTTATGATTTTGACTAGAAAAATCCCAAAAATTAGCAAAATAATTATTTTTCCACAGCTTTCGTTCTAAATATATCTTTAAAAAAGGATTTAGGTTTTGTTCTAAATCGTCAAAATTCGTTTTAAAACCAGAAGACAAAGGTAATGTTTCTTCGAATCTTTTATTATTTTTTAAGACCGCCAAATCATCTAAACATGAAAAATAAGATTTTTTATTCCTATTTTTCAAATTATTTAATTTTCTAAAAATTTTAATAAAATTATTAAATAACAAATCTCTGTTAGAAAGAAAAGAATATAAATATTTTTTATTTAAATTTATAAGATTCATGCTCTTAATTTTTTCTAAACTAGGACTATTGTTAGACTCACTACTTCGAATGCGAGAAATACCTGAAGATTGAATAGAAGTTTTTACTTTATCTTTTAAATTATATTTTTTCTTATTATATTTTATAAATAACTTTAAAAATAAAAAAACTTTTTCGACATATAAAAAAGAATCATTTTCAAACTGGAAAGATTCTCGGTTTAAAATGGAAACTCTGGGTAATTCAGATACATTAGCTGCTTTAAAATTTTCGGAATACTGCTCATAAATTTCTTTACCAAAAAATCTATGATCTGAAACATTTAAAAAAGAAGCTATACTTTTAATTCTACTTCTATACCAAAAATAAGATTGTTGATAAAGATTTAACAATGTACTTTTTTGCGCTGATGAACTATAGTCTAAAGAATTGCTTCGTCTTTCTTGTAAAGAAAATTTTTCCGAAGGCTGAAAAAAGCTCGCTCGGGCAGCTTCCGGGTAAAATCCTTCGGTTTGAAGTGTTTTTTCGATTAAACTTACTGGCAGAGTATAATAGAATCCAAAGGATTTTCTCAGTAAAGACAATGTCTGTATTTTCTTCGAAAAAGATAATTCGAACAAATGAGAAAATGAAGTCGAATCTTTAGACTCTAAAGAAGAAATAGTTTTTATAGAAGGAAGTTTACTTAAATTATATTTTTTTTGTAGATTTGAAAAATAGCTAGAACTGACGATGTTCATTAGATTTAATATTCTAAATAATCTCCAAGATTTTAAAATATTTTTTAACTTTATAACTAAAAGTAATAATAGATTTTTTCTTTGGAGATAAATATCATTTTTCGAAGAGTTTTTTTTATCTTTAAGATTTTTTGCCGAAGAAAAAGCAAAGTTACTATTTGAAACTGAAAAAAATATTTTAAAAAAATACATAATAACATATAAAAAAAGTTTAAAACTAACAACGTTTAAAAAAGAAGAATTTTTATCAAAACTTTCGAAAAAAGAATTAAACTCTTTTTTTCGAGAACTAAAACTATTATTTTTAATTAAAGTATTCAAAAAAAGTATTCTACTTTTAAATTTAAAAGCAAAAAAAGAAATACTTATTAATTTTTCTTTTTGATGTTTATCTTGTACCCTAGTAAAGTTAATAAATTTTTTTGACATTGTATACGATAAAGTCCAAAATTCTTCCCAACTAATTTTTCTTTGTAATTCTTTTTGTTTTAAAGTAGATTTAAAAGAAGTCTGATAATAATAAACAAATTTCCCAAACAAATTTGCATAAAAAGAAGCGACTCTTTGTAAATTAGATGTGGAGCCAATGGCTGATCTAGAGTTACTTTGAGTATTTAAATAAAACATTTTACCTAAATTATTTCTAAAACGCCAAATTTTATCATATTTAGTGTCTAAAAAATTAATTTTTTTGTTTTTTAATTTCAAATCTAATTTTTCTTTTAGAAACAAACCTAAAGTTTTTGTTAAAAGTTTCTCTCGTTGATATTTTCTAAAATATCCTAAACTCGTAAGTCCAGGTTTCCAAGAAGAATCAATAGTTAATGTCGATATACAATAAATAATAGAATCTAAAGTTTTCCTTTTCATATCTAACATAACGGCAATAAAACTTGGACTTTCTTTCACGTACCATAAATGCGTAACTGGTGAAACTAATTTAATATAACCTAATTGATAACGACGTTTTAAAGACCAAGTATATTCGACATTACATTTTAGACAAAAAGTTCGATTATAACTTTCTTTTAATAAAGGTTTTTCTTTTTGAATACCACAAGCACAACGAAAATCTTTGACAGGGCCAAAAATACGTTCACAAAATAAACCACCTTTTAATGGTTTTAAAGTATTATGATGTAAAGTGTTTGCATTATAAACAATGCCTAATGTCTTGCCATCTGGCAGTTTTGTCTCAGCCCAACGACGTATTTTATCAGGTGAAGCTAAACGAAGCGTAATTAATCTTATTTCGGTAAATTTAGAAGAATCTCGAAAAGATTCATAATAATTATTATTACTATCAATAACTAAATTTGAATTAACAGAAGAAAAAGTTTTAAAACTATTTTTCTTTTTATACTGAAAATTTAGAATAAAATTTTTATTTTTTTTATGTTCGTTGAAAACCAAAGTATTAGTCCATTTAAAACAATGATTTTTCTTCTTTAAAAAATCTTCAGTTTTTCTAAAAATTCTTCTCGAATAAGTAATATGATTAAAAGACATGTATAATTTAAAGTAAAACTTTAACCAAAATTTGACTAACTAATTTATAGTTTTCAGAAAAATGCTCTCTAAACAAAAACTGAAAAAAATTAGATTAGCAAATAAATTTCTTTATTTAATATTAAATTTTATAATTTTGACAATTCTTCGAATGAGTAATATAAAAGCTAAAAATAGACTATTTAAAAAAAACAC
>Ga0209812_10002122_pt1 | contig 12354 bp, 11 predicted proteins | sample JI71714BDNA_FD_187502 | JGI IMG/M metagenome (GOLD analysis project Ga0209812, IMG submission 187502) | Wastewater effluent complex algal communities from Wisconsin, to seasonally profile nutrient transformation and Carbon sequestration -... | ecosystem: Engineered > WWTP > Effluent > Algae...
TGCGTGCAGGCCACAAGGGCGTCCAGGCCCATTGCCCGCTGTTGTGGGCGGGCGACCAGTCGGTCGATTTCAGCCGCCATGACGGCATCGGCACGGTCATCACTGCCGCATTGTCATCGGGCCTTGTCGGCAATGCCTTCAGCCATTCCGATGTCGGCGGCTACACCAGCCTGTTCGGCAATGTCCGCTCGCCCGAGCTGATCCAGCGCTGGTACGAACTTGGCGCGTTCAGCCCGGTGATGCGCACGCATGAAGGCAACCGCCCCGACGACAATCTCCAGATCGACAGCAATGCCGAGCTGATCGCGGGCTTTGTCCGCTGGAGTCAGGTTCACGGGGCCTTTGCGCCTTACGTCCGGCACCTCGTCGCCGAAGCGCAGGTCACCGGCCTTCCAGCCCAGCGCGCATTGTTCCTGCATTTTCCGCAAGACGCTGAAACCTTCACGATACAGGACCAGTTCCTCTATGGTGCCGATGTCATGGTGGCGCCGGTCATCGAAGCGGGGGCGGAAATGAGGAAAGTCTATTTGCCGGGCGAGGGTTGGCGGCACATGTGGAGCGGGCAGGATTACGCCCCCGGCTGGCACGATGTGCCTGCCCCGATCGGCGCGCCGCCCGTATTCTACCGCCCCGGCAGCGCCTTTGCCGCGCTGTTCGCGAGTTTTGCCGCATGAGCCGCGCCAACATCAAGGATGTCGCCGCCCGCGCAGGCGTTGCGGTGAAAACTGTCAGCCGCGTGCTGAATGGCCACCCCTATGTCAGCGACGCGCTGCGGGAGAAGGTCGAGACGGCGATGGCCGAACTCGATTACCGCCCCTCGGTCGCGGCGCGCATCCTTTCGGGTGCGAAGTCCAATCAGGTCGCGCTGATCTATGACAATCACAGCCCCTATTACATGTTCCAGATCCAGAAGGGCTGCTGGGAGGTGTGTCAGGAAAACGGCATCCGCCTGCTAGCGCAGCCTGTGGACGTCGCCGATCCGCGCGTCGGCGATCAGGTGAGGGGGCTGGTGAGCGAGACCCACGTGGATGGCATCATCCTGTCCTCGCCCGTCACCGATTGCGATCCGGTGCTGCGCGCGCTGGAGGGGATGGACGTGCCGTTCATCCGCATCTCGCCGGGGACCAACCATGCGCTGACCAGTTCGGTGTTCATGGACGACGCGCAGGCCGCCGATGACATGACCACGCATCTGATCAATGCCGGCCACCGCCGGATCGGCTTCATCAAGGGCCACACCAACCACATGGCGTCCGACGACCGGCTGTTCGGCTACCGCCGCGCATTGGACCGCGTGGGCATCCCGTTCGAGCCGCAGATGGTGGTCGAAGGCGAGTTCGATTTCGATTCCGGCGTCAACGGCGCACGCGCATTGCTCGACCTGCCTGACCGCCCGACGGCGATCTTCGCCTCGAACGACGATATGGCCGCAGGCGTGCTGGCCGTTGCGCATGATCGCGGGATCAATGTTCCGGCTGACCTGTCGGTGGCGGGTTTCGATGACACCACGCTGGCGCGCACGGTCTGGCCGCCGCTCACCACCATCCGCCAGCCGATGGCCGATCTGGCGCGCACTGCCACCCAAATCCTGATCGCAGGCGGGGACATCACCCACAAACGCTTGCCCCACGACCTTGTCGAGCGCGCTTCGGTCGCTCCACCCAAGAGGAACCTGTAGATGAGTGAACTGCCCCTGCCGCCCGCAACCCGCCAGCTTGGTTCAAGCGGCATTGCCGTCTCGCCACTCGCCTGGGGGATGTGGCGTCTGGCCGAAAATGGCCGCACCGCTGCGGACGCGGCCAAGCTGGTGCACGCGGCGCTGGATGCCGGGATTACCTTCCTCGACACTGCCGATATCTATGGTTTTGACGGCAATGGCGGGTTCGGCGATGCCGAGGCGCTGCTGGGCGAGGTGCTGGCCGCTGACTCGTCGCTGCGCGTGCGGATGGTGCTAGCGACCAAGGGCGGCATTCTGCCCCCGCTGCCTTATGACCAGAGCGCGGATTATCTGAACAAGGCAATCGATGATTCCCTGCGCCGCTTGCAGGTGGATTCGGTTGATCTGTGGCAGATCCACCGCCCCGATATCCTCGCGCACCCGCAGGAGGTGGCGCGCGTGCTGGATGACGCGGTGGCAAGCGGCAAGATCAAGTCGCTGGGCGTGTCGAACTTCACATCTGCGCAGACCGCCGCGCTCAATCACTTCCTCGGCACCAAGCTGGCGACGACCCAGCCGGAGATCAGTCCGCTCAGGATCGACTGCTTCGAGAATGGCGAGCTGGATCAGGCGATGATGCTCGGCCTCACCCCGATGGCATGGTCGCCGCTTGGCGGCGGGCGCTTGGCTGCGCCGGAGACTGCGCGCGACAAGGCCGTGGCCGCCGCGCTCGATGTGGTGGCGGACGCGCAGGGCGTGTCGCGCACGGTAGCGGCCTATAGCTGGCTGATGGCGCACCCCGCCGGGATCATCCCGATCATCGGCTCGCAGAACGCTGAACGGATCGCGGAAGGTGCCGCTGCACTTAAGGTTCGCTGGACGCGCACGGATTGGTACGCGGTGCTGGTCGCCGCACGGGGCGTGCCTTTGCCCTGATCCGGCACCCCAAAAGACCACAAGACTTGGACGAGGACACTGAAGCAATGACCCAGCAATGCGAAATCGCGTGGTTTTCCGCGCTGTGTGACGACGATTACGAATTTCTCGGCGTCCCCGATCCCTACCTTGCGTCAAGCTGGGAGCATTGCCGCAACATCGTGATGCGCGCCGAGGAAGGCGGGTTCGACAACATCCTGCTGCCGTCCGGTTATCAGCTGGGCGTCGACACCACGATCTTCGCCGCTGCTGTCGCCACTCAGGTCAAGCGCATCAAGCTGCTGTGGGCGACCCGCATGGGTGAGGACTGGCCGCCGCAACTGGCGCGCCGGATCGCGACGCTCGACCGCATTCTCGGCCCGAACGCGGCTGGCACCGGCGGACGGCTCAACGTCAACATCATCTCGTCCGACATGCCGGGCGAAAAGATCGAAAGCGGCCCGCGCTATCGCCGCGGCACCGAGATCATGAAGATCGTCAGGACGCTGCTCAACGGCGAGCGTCTCGATTTCGATGGCGAGTTCTACAAGCTGAAGCTCGATCCGCCGCGTATCACCACGCTCAATGGCAAGTGCCCGCCGTTCTATTTCGGTGGCCTCAGCCACGAAGCGCGCGAATGCGCTGCCGAGGCGGCGGATGTCTACCTGATGTGGCCTGACACGATGGACAAGGTGCGCGAGAACATCGCTGACTTGAAGGCCCGCGCCGCCAATTACGGCCGCACCCTGAAGTTCGGCTACCGCGCCCACGTCATCGTCCGTGAGACAGAGGATGAGGCGCGTCATTACGCTGACCGTTTGCTTTCCAAGCTTGACGACGAGGCGGGCCGCGCGATCCGCGAAAAATCGCTCGATGCGAAAAACTACGGCGTGCAGCGCCAGCAGGAATTGCGCGGGGCAGCGGACGGCGACGGCTTTGTCGAGGAGAACCTGTGGACCGGCATCGGCCGTGCCCGGTCAGGCTGCGGCGCGGCGATTGTCGGCACGCCCGATCAGGTGCTCGCCAAGCTGTGCGCCTATCAGGCTGAGGGGATCGAGGCGTTCATCCTTTCGGGCTATCCCCATGCACAGGAAGCGGACCTGTTCGCCCGCCATGTGCTGCCGCATATCCAGCACGGCCCGCTGGAGATGTAATTTCTCATTATCGTCATCCCAGCGAAAGCTGGGACCTAGGGCTGCAAGCAGTGTCCTTTGTGGCCCTGGGCCCCAGCTTTCGCTGGGGTGACGAACGGGAGAACCCAGCGATTCGGCGCCTCTGTCGCCCGTCCGCACGACCATCGACCGCCTCCTTGCCGCTACGGCGATGGGCCATCGCGCAATTGCCTCTTTTCCGCGTCCGCAGGCCGTGACAAAGCGTATCGCAAAGCACAGACCATCTGCTGGAGAGAGCACGCCATGAACCTCGAATTCACCCCCGAAGAACAGGCCTTCCGCGACGAAGTCCGCGCGTTCATCGCCGAAAACCACCCCAAGGAACTGGGCGATTTCGGGATGCGCGAAGACATGACCCGCGAGGAAATGGTCGCCTGGCACAAGATCCTTGGCGCGAAGGGCTGGTCCGTTCCAGCATGGCCGGTCGAATATGGCGGCACCGGCTGGACCCCGACCCAGCGTTACATCTGGTCGGAAGAAAACGCCCGCGCCAACACCTTCATGCCGTTGCCCTTCGGCGTGTCGATGGTTGGCCCGGTGATCTACACCTTCGGCAATGCCGAACAGAAGGCCAAGCACCTGCCCGGCATCCGCAGCGGCGAGGTGTGGTGGTGTCAGGGTTATTCGGAACCGGGCGCCGGCTCCGACCTCGCCAGCCTCAAGACCACTGCCGTGCGGGACGGCGATCACTACGTCATCAACGGCCAGAAGACCTGGACGACGCTGGCCCAGCACGCCGACTGGGGCTTCTTCCTGTGCCGCACCGATCCCACCGCGAAGGCGCAGGAAGGCATCAGCTTCATCCTCGTCGATATGAAGACCCCCGGCGTGGAAGTGAAGCCGATCAAGCTTCTGGACGGCGGTTATGAGGTCAACGAAACCTGGCTAACCGATGTGCGCGTCCCGGTCGAAAACCTGGTGGGCGTCGAGAACAAGGGCTGGACCTATGCCAAGTTCCTGCTCGCCCACGAACGCTCTGGCATTGCCGGCGTCGCCCGCTCGAAGCGCGGCGTGGAAAAGCTGCGCGAGATCGCCGCGAACGAGACGCTGGACGGTGCACCGCTGATCAAGGATTTCGACTTCGCCAAGAAGGTGAGCCAGCTCGAAATCGATCTCGCCGCGCTCGAAATCACCGAACTGCGCACCCTTGCGGGCGAGCAGGCGGGCAAGGGGCCGGGGCCGGAAAGCTCGATCCTCAAGATCAAGGGCACCGAAATCCAGCAGCGCCTGACCGAACTGACGCTGGAAGCGGTCGGCACCTACAGCGCGCCCTATTACGGCAGCATCGCCAATGACACCGGCAGCAATGAATATGCCGTCGGCCCGGCCCACGCCCAGCACGCGGCGGCGACCTATTTCAACATGCGCAAGACCTCGATCTATGGCGGATCGAACGAGATTCAGCGCAACATCATCACCAAGATGATCCTCGGCCTTTAAGAGCTGCGGACGGGAGAGAATACGTGGATTTCAATTTCACCGAAGAACAGGACATGGTCCGCGACGGCCTGTCACGGCTGGTGCGTGAGCAGTACGACTGGGAAACGCGGCGCAAGGCGATTGCCAGCAGCGCAGGTTGGCGGCCCGAAGTCTGGGCGCAGCTGGCCGAACTCGGTATCCTCGGGATGCCGTTCAGCGAAGCCGATGGCGGCTTTGGCGGCGGTGCGATCGATGCGATGGTCATCATGGAAGAGTTCGGCAAGGGCCTCGTGGTCGAGCCGTTCGTCCCCACCGTGGTCTGCGCGGGCGGCTTCCTGAAGCACGGCGGGACCGCGGCGCAGAAGGAAGAGCATATCGGCGGGATCGTCGCTGGCAGCTCGGTGTTCGCCTTCGCCTATGCTGAACCGCGCGGTCGGTTCGACTATGCCGATCTGGAAACCACCGCCAAGAAGGACGGCGCAGGCTATGTCATCAACGGCCACAAGGCGGTCGTGATCGGCGCGCCCTGGGCGAGCCACCTGATCGTCACTGCCCGCACCGGCGGTGAGCGGCGGGATCGTAGCGGCGTTTCGGTTTTCGTCGTCGCCAAGGATACCGCCGGGATCACCACCCGCGATTACGTGACAGTCGATGGCCGCCGCGCGGCGGAAGTCTATTTCGAGAACGTTGCGGTCGGTGCTGACGCGCTGATCGGCGCGGAAGGCGAAGGGCTGGCGCTGATCGAACTCGTCACCGACGAAGCCATCGCCGCGCTGTGCGCCGAGGCCTGCGGTGCGATGAAGGTCGCGCACGCCATGACGGTCGAATATTCGCGCCAGCGCAAGCAGTTCGGCGTTCCGATCGGCAGCTTCCAGGTGCTCCAGCACCGCATGGTCGACATGTACACGGCCTATGAAACCGCCGTGTCGCTGACGTATCTCGCCACCCTGCGGCTGGGTTCGGGCGAGGCCGAACGCAAGCGCACGGTCTCGGCGGCGAAGGTTGGCGTCGGGCAGTCGGCGCGGCTGATCGGGCAGGAAGCGGTGCAGATCCACGGCGGCAACGGCGTCACCGACGAATATGCCATCGGCCACTACTTCAAACGTTTGACGATCTTCGACAGCGAATTCGGCAATGTCGATCATCACATGAAGCGCCACGTCGCCCTCGGCTGAGGCGCAGGCAGACAGTGCATCAGGCCCCGCTCTCGCTTCGGCAAGAGCGGGGCCTTTGCGTTTGGGATGTAACCATCGGGGGCGCCTGCGCGAACCGGCGTGCATGAGAGCCGATGAAGCCACGCTCGCCCGGTTGATGGCGCTCTCACAAACCGGCGACCGCCAGGCCTATGCCGCGCTGCTGGAAGCCTGCCAGCGCTGGCTGCGCGGTTATTACAGCCGCCGGATCGCGCCCGCCAGCCTCGACGATCTGGTGCAGGAAACACTGATCGCGCTCCATAACAAGCGCGCATCGTGGGATTCCTCGCGCCCCTTTCTGCCGTGGCTGGCCGCGATTGCGCGCTATCGCTGGGTCGATCACCTGCGCCGCCTGTACCGCGCGGACGAGCATGAATTGCACGAGGAACTGATCGGCACCGATGACGAACCCGCCATCGCCGCGCGCATCAGCCTTGACCGGCTGCTTGGCCTGCTACCCCCTGGGCAGGAACGCGCGATTGCGCTGGTCAAGATCGAAGGCCTGAGCATCGCCGAAGCCTCGCAAGCGACCGGACAGAGCGAGGCGCTCGTCAAAGTGAATATCCACCGGGGGCTGAAAAAGCTCGCCCACATGATCGAGAAAGAATGACAATGCAGCGTAGTTCCGATGCCCTGATCGCCGAGCTGGTGGCGGGCCTTGAGCCGGTGAAGCCGCTGCGCTTCGGCGCGGGAATGGCAGCCACGCTGGCGGCGGCGGCGCTATCGTCTGCTGTAGTGGTCGCGCTGTTCGGGCTCCGGCCCGACTGGCTGGAAGGGCGCGTCAATCCGATGCATCTGGTGGCGACCGGGCTGTATCTCGGCCTTGCGCTGGCGGCGACGGTGACAGTGCTGGTGATGAGCCGCCCGCAGATCGGCAGCGATCACAGCGGCTGGCGCTGGGCAGCGGCGATGGCGGCATTGCTGCCGGTGGCCGGGCTGATCGTCGGCGTGAACCGCGGGCACGACATGCTGGCTGCCGAATCCATGCGCCATGGGGGCGAATGCCTTGCGCTGGGCGGAAGCGCGTCGCTGCTGGTGTTCGCGATGCTGGCGGCATGGCTGCGGCGCGGCGCACCGACCGCGCCGGATCGCGCCGGACTGGTGGCGGGCGTGGCCGCCGGAGCTTTCGGCATCTTTGCCTTCTCGCTCCACTGCCCGGACAATGACATCGTCCATATCGGCATCTGGCACAGCATGGTGGTGCTGGCGATGGCGGGGCTCGGCCGCGCCACTGTGCCGCGTCTGATCCGCTGGTAAGCACGCCCCGCACGAGGCGCGCTTGCCGATTTAATCGCGGCCCTTGGGCTTGCCCTTGAACTTGCCCTGAGGCTTGCCGCCCGCCTTGGCGAAATGCTTCGGCTTGGCAAAGCCGCCGCCGGGGCCAGCACCGGGGCCGACAGGCTTGGGCTTGAACGGGCGCTGCGGGGCAGGGCCGTTGGGCTTGCCACGCTTGGCGTTTTCACGTGCAGCCATGCGCGGCGGCTCGTTTGAATGTTCTATGGCGACATAGCCGCCATTTTCCTCGCTCCCCGCCGTTGCAGCGACGGCTTCGGAAAACTTGCCGGCGATGGCGCGGGGGATCTGGAAATAGGTTTCCTGCTGGCCGATGCGGATCGCGCCGATCTCGTTACGGGTGATATGCCCGCGGCGGCAGATCAGCGGCATCACCCAGCGCGGATCGGCGTTCTGGCGGCGGCCGATATCCATGCGGAACCAGACCGTATCCTCGAACCCTTCGCGGTGACGTTCCTTCTGCGCGGCGCGCTGGGCATCGACCGACTGGGCGAGCAGCTCTTCCGGTTCGGGCATCGAGGCGCGGTGCGCCTGCACCAGCATCGCCGCGATTTCCTGCGGGCTTTTGGTTTCGAGCAACTTGTCCGCCAGTTCGCGGTCGCCATCGGTCACCTCGACCGGCTGCATCAGCTTGTCGAGCAGCCGGACGCGGTCCTGCGCGATGATATCCTCGCGGCTCGGCGCGGTGATCCATTCGGCGTTGATCTTGGCATGGTGGAGCATCGATTCCACCCGCCGGCGGCGCGGGAAGGGGACGATGATGACGGCGATGCCCTTCTTGCCCGCACGTCCGGTGCGGCCCGAGCGGTGCTGGAGCGTTTCGGCATCGCGGGGGATTTCCACGTGGACCACAAGGCTGAGCGAGGGCAGGTCGATCCCGCGTGCGGCAACGTCGGTCGCCACGCACACCCGTGCACGGCGATCGCGCAGGGCTTGCAGCGCCTGGTTGCGTTCCTGCTGCGAATGTTCGCCCGAAAGCGCAACCACGCCGAACCCGCGTTCCTGCAAGGTCGCGTGGAGGTGGCGGACATTGTCGCGGGTGGCGCAGAACAGGATCGCGGTTTCCGCTTCGTGGAAGCGCAGCAGGTTGATGACCGCGTTTTCGATTTCGGACGGCGAGACGGTGACCGCCTGATAGGCAATATCGCCATGGCCGCGCTCTGTGCCGCCGGTCTGGATGCGCAGCGCATCGCGCTGATAACGGCGGGCCAGCGCCTCGATCGGGCGGGGCATGGTGGCCGAGAACATCAGCACACGGCGGCCTTCCGGCGTCGCTTCGAGGATTTCTTCCAGCTCCTCGCGGAAGCCCATGTCGAGCATTTCGTCAGCTTCATCGAGCACCACGGCGGCCAGCGCCGACAGGTCGAGCGCGCCGCGTTCGAGGTGATCGCGCAGGCGGCCAGGGGTGCCGACGACGATCGTCGCACCGCCTGCCAGTGCGCGGCGTTCGACCTGCGGGTTCATGCCGCCCACGCAGGTGGCGATGCGTGCGCCCGAGGATTTATACAGCCAGTCGAGTTCGCGCGCGACTTGCAGCGCGAGTTCGCGGGTCGGCGCAATCACCAGCGCCAGCGGCCCTGCGGCGCGGCCCACGCGGCCATCTTCGCTCAGCACCTGATCGGCGAAGGCCAGACCAAAAGCGACAGTCTTGCCCGAGCCGGTCTGCGCCGAGACGACGAGATCGCGGCCATGCGCCTCGGCCTCCAGTACGGCGGACTGCACCGGGGTGAGCGTTTCATAGCCGCGCGTGGTCAAGGCCTCGGCGAGGCCAGCGGGCAGATCGGGAAATGACATGGGGAGAAGGCTTTCAGGCAAATGCGCCGCCACAGGGGGCGGCGGGAGACAAGGGGGACGGCGAAAGCGCGGATCAGGCACAAGGCCGGGGCGCGCAGAGCGTCGATCAACCGCCCATACACGGTTTGGGGGTGTTTGGCTTGCGATTAAATGGTTGAGGTGCGCGCCATAGCTATTCAGGCCCGGCAGCGGCCAGCATGTCCATGAGATTGCGGGCAGCTTCGCGGTCTTCCTCGTGGGCAAAGGCAACATCGAGATCGGGCGCATCGCCCAGCACCATCAGCAGCGTCCACAGGGCAAAGCGCTGTCCCCGGTCCTGCGTCATGCCGAAATCGACCCGCATCCGCATGGTCCCGTCGGGCAAAGCCGCAGGGGCGACCTCGGCCAGATCACGGGTGCCGAAATAGCGTTGCAGAAGATCGGCCATGTCCATGGCGTCCCTCCTATCCCAAGCCCGCAGGCTTGCAACCCCGGCCTGCCCGATCAGGCAGTCTGGCGCACCACCAATTGCGGAGGCAGGACGAGGCTTTCGGTCTTGTCGCCCGCCAGCCGTCGCAGCAGCAGATCGACAAGGCCGCGCGCGCCTGCTGCGATATCCTGCCGCACGGTTGTCAGCGGCGGCACGGTCTGGCGGGCAATCGGCAAATCATCGAAGCCGACCAGCGTCACATCCTCCGGCACGGCAATCCCGTGAGCCCGCAGTTCGGTCAGGCACAGCGAGGCGAGCGTATCGGTCGCGGCGAAGATCCCGTCGATGCTGCCCGCATGGGCGGCAATGTGTCGGGCGATCTCCTCGCTCGCACGGTCTGGGGAAAGGTGCGTGGGCAGGGCCGTCACCTGTGGCAGGCCCATCCGCGCGGCAATATCCTGTGCGCCGGCAAAACGTGCAGCGAATTCCATCGGCCCGGTATCGCCGAGAAAGGCGAGGCGGCGCGCGCCTGCGGCAATCAGGCGTTCTGCGGCAAGCCTGCCGCCCAGCCGGTTGTCGGTGCCGACAACGCAGTGGCGCTGGCCTTCGGTATGGTTGCCCCACACCACCATCGGGCCATAGCCGTCGGCGACATCCTCGATCCGGTCGAACTGGTCGGACTGGCCGATCACGATCACCCCGTCGATCATCCCTGATCCGATGAAGCGGTCGAGCCAGTCGGCGTCTTCTTCCGGCACCACCCGGCGCAGCATCAGGTCATAGCCTTCCGCTGTCAGCTCGTCGGCAAGGAAGCCGAGCAGGGTCATGAAGAAACTGTCCGAGATCTGCTGGCGGGTGTCATGGCCCAAGGGGATCACCACCCCGATCACGCCGGTCTTCTGACGGCGCAATCCGCTCGCCATCTGGTTGGGGCGGAAGCCGTGTTCACGCGCGAGCTCTTCGATTCTGGCGCGGGTCTTGGCGTTGACGAGGCTCTTGCCCGCCAGCGCGCGGCTCACCGTGCCGGGCGAGACCCCTGCGAGTCGCGCCAGATCGGTGATGTTGCGCACGGTTGTGCGGGTGGTCTTGTCGTCGCTCATCCCTGTCCCGTTGCCAGCCCCTGTGGGCGCGGCTGCCTGTGCCCTGCGTCAACCAGCAGCGTAGCCAGCGCGCCCGCCAGCATCAAGGCTCCTCCCAGCATCAGCACATGACGCGGATCGCCGCCCAGTAGCGGGCGATAGATCAGCGGCATGGTCAGTGTCTGGATCAGCATGGGGATCACGATGAACAGGTTGAAGATGCCCATGTAAATGCCGTTGCGCGCCGGAGGGATGCAGTCTGCGAGCATGACATAGGTGTTGCCCATCATCCCGGCCCAGCCGATGCCGATTCCCAGCATCAGCACGAACAGGGCGGCGGGCGTATTCGCACCCGGGATCATCAGCATCGCCGCGCCCGAGGCCGCAAGGCATACCGCATGGACGTGCCGCGCACCAAAGCGTTTGACCAGCGGGATCAGCACAAGCGCGCCGAGGAAGGCGATGAAGTTGTATAGCGCGCCCGCCTGCTGGGTGGTGAGTGTCGCCTCGCGGAACGGGGCGCTGGCGGGATCGCTGGTGCCATAGATGCTGCGGCCGACGGCAAAGGTGATGTACTGCCAGTAAGCGAACATCGCATACCACTGGCACAGCATCGCCCCTGCCAGCTGGCGCATCGGGCGCGGCATTTCGCGGATCGCATCGCGGATTTCGGCAAGGGTGGCGCGGGCGGTGAGCGGCTTGGCAGCCAGTTCGGCCTGCTCTGCTTCGTCCAGCGGCAGTTCCGGCACGCGCCACACCGACCACACGATGGTCGAGATCGACAGGATCGCGCCAATCACAAAGGCGATTCGCACAATCACCGGAATGCCGTTGGCATCGAGCACATCGCGCGCGACAAACGCCGTCAGCAGCGATGGCGCGAGATAGGACAGCGTCTGGGCAAGGCCGGTGAAGGCGCTTTGCGTCAGGAACCCGGTCGATCGCTGGTCGGGCGCGAGCCGGTCCGCCACATAGGCGCGGTACGGCTCCATCGTGATATTGTTGCCCGCGTCGAGAATCCACAGCAGGCTGGCGGCCATCCATAGCGTGCTGGAATATGGCATGGCGAACAGCGACAATGTGCAGATTACCGCGCCGATCAGGAAATAGGGGGTGCGGCGGCCCATGCGGGTGTTGGTCCGGTCGCTCATCGCGCCGACAATCGGCTGGATCAGCAGCCCTGTCATCGGCCCGGCCAGCCACAGCAGCGGCATGGTCGCCTCGTCCGCGCCGAGGAAGCCGTAGATGGGCCCCATATTGGCCTGTTGCAGCCCGAAAGAGAACTGGAGGCCGAAAAAGCCGATGTTCATCTCGATGATTCTGAGCAGCGAAAGCCGTGGCTTTTCCGACATGTGGCGCCTCTCTAACGATCCAGTCCCTCGCATAGTCTATGCCATGCTGTGGCACAGGGGTTACATGTTTC
>Ga0209812_10002125_pt1 | contig 12336 bp, 7 predicted proteins | sample JI71714BDNA_FD_187502 | JGI IMG/M metagenome (GOLD analysis project Ga0209812, IMG submission 187502) | Wastewater effluent complex algal communities from Wisconsin, to seasonally profile nutrient transformation and Carbon sequestration -... | ecosystem: Engineered > WWTP > Effluent > Algae...
CAGTGATGCTGTTGCGGGTTTCAAAACCCTGATGCAGCAGGCGCCGGATCATTTCCATATGATCCTGCAGAAACCTACTGCTGCTTCTTCCCAGGAAGATGTCAACAAATACCTGATCCTTCCCGGTATCGCCATGTATTTTGCCGGTCAGTGGATCGTGAACCTGAACTACTGGGGTTGTAACCAGTATATCACACAGCGTGCCCTCGGCGCTGACCTGGAAACAGCCCGTAAGGGGATCCTGTTTGCCGGTTTCCTGAAACTGCTGATGCCAATCATTGTGATGCTGCCAGGTATTGCCGCCTATGTATTACATCAGAATGGGCATTTAGAAAGTCTGCGTGGTATGGATGACGCCTACTCAGCTATTCTCGGATTCCTGCCATCCGGTTTAAAGGGACTGGCCATTGCAGCCCTGACCGCAGCTATTGTAGCCTCACTGGCGGGTAAACTGAACAGTATCGGCACCATTTTCACGTTGGATATTTATATGAAATATTTCAAAAAGGAGAAAGTGGAAAGCAATGAGAACAAGGAGAAGAACATGGTTTGGGTAGGCCGGATGGCCGCCCTGGTCTCCATTGCGATCGCCGTCATTTTTGAATGGAAAGACATGTTGGGTATCAGTGGCGAAGGTGGGTTTACGTTTATTCAGAAGTACACCGGCTTTATCAGTCCGGGTGTATTTGCCATGTTTATCCTGGGTATGTTCTGGAAACGCACCACCGGTACTGCAGCTGTAGCCGGTCTGCTCACCGGATTCTTACTGGCTATCTTCTTCAATAGTTTTGCGGTTCCGTTGATGGGTAATGAGACCATTTTATATACTGCTTTCAAAAACAAAGACGGTATTTATGAAATTCCGTTCCTTATCAATATGGGATGGGCCTTCTTCTTTACGATGGTTGTCATGATCGGTATCAGCCTGGGCGGACCGAAAGTAAATCCGAAGGCCTTTGAACTGGATAGTGAGATGTTTAAGGTGAAACCCGGTATCCTGATCATGATTGTGACCACGATCATGATCCTGGCCGCTTTATATATTAAATTCTGGTAACCGGAAATTATCAGGATTATGGCCATTGATTTATATAAAAAAGAGGACCATTTACTACTCGCAGTAGACTGTATCATTTTCGGTTTTGACGGCAGCCGGCTGAAAGCCCTGTTGGTCAAACGGAATCTTGAACCCGGACTCGGCAAGTGGTCACTCATGGGTGGTTTTGTGAAGAAAACGGAAAGTGTGAAAGATGCGGCTACCCGGGTGCTGAACCTGCTGACCGGTCTGACCGATGTGTATATGGAAGAACTGGGTTGTTTTGGGAACGTGAACCGTGATCCCGGCGGCCGTGTGGTGTCCATTGCCTTTTTTGCCCTGATCAAGATCAACGACTACAGTGAGTCGCTGATGAAAGAACATAATTCCAAATGGTTTGAACTGGATCATCTTCCCGCGCTCTTATTCGATCACGGGGAGATGATCCGGCAGGCCAAGGAAAAATTAAAAGATAAAGTATCCACGCATCCGGCAGGCTTTACCCTGCTGCCGCGCAAATTCACCCTGCAGCAGTTGCAGGGACTTTACGAAGCCATTTATGAAAAAGAAATGGACAAGCGCAATTTCACCCGGCGGATTCTCGAACTCGGCATCCTGAAAAAACTGGAAGAGAAGGAAAAGGAATCATCCAGGAAAGGGGCTTTTCTTTTTGTTTTTGAAAAGACCAGGTATGAGAAGCTTGCGAAAAAAGGTTTCCGGATTATCTGATCGCCGTCTGCACAACTTTATTCCCTTTTGTTTTTTCCGTCCAGTGTCACTATCTGCAACCAAAAATGCTCAATGGCATTCACGGCTTCGAGGAATTTGAAAACCTCGACCGGTTTGGTGATATAGCAATTGGCATGGTGTTTATACGAAAGGGAAATATCCTTTTCAGAGGATGAAGTGGTGAGCATGATCACCGGGATATGCCTCACCCGGTCGTCATTCTTTACTTCCTGCAGTACTTCAATACCGCTTTTAAGTGGCAGATTGATATCCAGCAGTATAATATCCGGTTCTTTGGCATCCTCGTAGGGGGCTTGTTTGAATAAAAAGTCGAGGGCATCTTTGCCATTCCTCACCACGCTGAATTTATTGAGGATTTTACTTTCTTCAAAGGCTTCCAGTGTCAGGACAATATCCCCTTCATTATCCTCTACCAGTAAAATATGTACTTCTTTCATAATTAATCATTCTGTTTTGGAATGGTAAAATAAAAACTACTGCCCGCACCAGGGGTGGATTCCACCCAGACCTGTCCGTTCAGCTTCTCTATAATTCGTTTAACAATAGCGAGTCCTATACCGGTGCCTTCATAAGCGGCACGCGAATGCAATCGCTGAAAGATTATAAATATTTTTTCATAGTTTTCTTCTTCGAGTCCGATCCCGTTATCAGCTGTTTTAATCTGCCAGTAATCCTGACCTTCTTCAGCTGTAATGCTGATTCGGGGAGGCTCGTCCTTCCGGCTGTACTTAAGTGCGTTGCCGACCAGGTTATGCAATACCTGTAAAACTGCAGACCGGTTCGAAAACAGCAATATACCGGGCTGACATTGGATGACGCCTTTTTTTTCCTCCAGCTGGCTTTTCAATAACTGGCACACCTGGTCTGTTATTTCCCCGAGGCTGAATGACTCAAATTTATCCGTATCATATTTCCCGGCTCTCGAAAAATCCAGCAGCCCGTTTATAATATGCTGCAGGTGAGTGGCCCCATCTACGGCAAAATGGATATATTCTTTCCCTTTATCATCCAGGGCCGTTACATATTTTTTTTCAAGCAGACTTAAAAAACCGGAGATAGTCCGCAAAGGAGTTTGCAAATCATGTGAAATGATAGAGGCATATTGTTCCAGGTTACTGTTTTTATCATACAAGTCCATCTGCATCAGCCGTTGTTTCTCCATACTGCCTGACAAACCATTCATCAGTTTTGGCAGCAGGAATGAAAAGGTGAAACTCAGGAAGACCAGGTTGGAAGAAACCACCATCCACTCACTCACTGGTATTTCATTCACCACCGGAAATGGTGCCAGATCCCAATGGAGCACCAAGGCAAAAATCAAGCAGGCTGACAGGTTGATACAGCTCCACCACCAGGCATAGCTGACCGGTAAGATCAAGAGTGCAAATATGGCAGCGGCAAACAGGAAAAGCAGTCCAGGACCATTGATGCCGAGATAGAGCAACATGTATGAGGCCACATAATACAGGCAGAAAACAAAAAGGAATTTCCTGGTATTCACTGAAGGCAGGCGGGCAAAACCAACCAGCCAAAGCCATAGAAAGGCCACCAAATCCAGGATGGCCAAAAGTGGCACCTTGCTGGTAAATGAGAAGATGACTCCTGGTATCACTGCTATCAGGCTCAACGGAATCATTATTTCCATGGTCCCGGAAAACAATGTATCCTGCCAGTATTCAACCCGATCTGTTTTACCTGCCCCGGAATCAATACAGTTCTGGCGGATCTTTTGTTTATATGCATTAATGAGTTTCATTCTTAATCCGCTGTTTATTCCATAACCATTGGTAGCGTGATTTTAAATTCAACACCACCTCCTGCTGCCTGATCGGCCTTCAGTTCCCCGTTCAGGTACTCAATGATACGCTTTGCAACAGCCAGTTTGTTCAGGGTACTGTCTGCTGATAATTGCTGTGACCTGTTGTGAAACAAACGAAACAGGTCGCGCAGTTCACCGGGTACAGGGTCAGGTACGTTACCCGTACAGGTAATTTCCCATTTTTTGTCTGCCTGCTTTACCCCGATCAGCAGCCGGGGCTGCTCATCTAAAGGTACATGAAACAGCAAATGGTCTATCACATAAGTAAATACTTCCTGTATTCCATCCACATCGCCCTGAACCACCGGGAGTACGGGGCAACTGATCATACAATTACGACTTTCCAGTTTCCGTTTTAATTTTCCGGAAGCACCGGCATAGGCTATATTCAGATCTGCGGCGGCGAGTTGAATGTTCTTAACGGCCCGGTAATAAAAAAGCAGATCCTGGATCATCAGGTCCGCCCGCTCCGCCCCATCAGAAGCATAACTGACATATGATTTAGCCTTTTCATTCAGCGAATCACTGTATTTTTTCAGCAACAGATCCATAAACGACTTTACCATCCGCACCGGTTCACGCATATCGTGTGAAACAGAGTAAGCAAACAATTCGAATGAATCCCTGGACTGTTGTAACTGTGTCTTTAATAATGCTATTTCTTCATCCTTATCCATAGAATAATTTTTTAGTAGTGTTGACCTTTTTGATTTCATCCGCACTCCGGATTGCTCCATCAATCCTTAATCGACCGGATGGTAAAGTAAAATGTACTGCCTATGCCCGGTTCAGATTCCACCCAAACCTTACCTCCCAGATTCTCCACAATTTTTTTAACCACTGCCAGGCCGATACCAGTACCCTCGTACTGGTCTTTCGGGTGCAGTCGTTGAAATATGACAAAGATCTTCTGCAGGTACTCTTTTTCGATACCAATTCCATTATCACTAATGGCAATTTCCCAATTTTCCTCCACTGGCCTGGCAGCTATACGTATTACGGGTGGCGTATCCGGCCTCCGGTATTTAAGTGCATTGCTTACCAGGTTATTCATAAGCTGAACCACTGGTGCCATATAATTAAAAATCACCGGCAGCTCCGCAACTTCAACGACGGCCCCGGATTCGTTGATATCAGTCTGGTGCAACAGGCGTATTTCCTCAACCACCAGATTCAGGTCAATTTCCTCGATAGCTGCATTGCCTTTTCCCACTCTTGAGTATTGCAGGAGGCCCAGGATATTCTGTCGCATACGGTTGGCTCCATCAACCGCAAAATCTATATACCGGCGACCCCCGTCATCCAGCCGGATGGCGTAGCGATCATCCAGTTTGGTCAAAAAACTGGTAATCATACGTAAAGGTTCCTGCAGGTCATGTGACGCCACATAGGCAAATTGTTCAAGTTCTGCATTGGAGATCATCAGTTCCCTCGCCTGACTCACCAGGTCCTCATTCAGTTTCTTCTCTGCAGCACTACTCTGGGAACGTTGGATGGCAGAAGATAAACTGGAGCAAAGGCTGCGCATGAAAAAGATTTCGCCATCAGCCCAACGTCTTTCATACGTGCATTCCTCCACGCCCACTACACCTTCGAGGACTGAACCGTTAAACACCGGCAGGAATAAAACAGAGCTGATGCCTGACTGTACAAGCACCTGACGAAGGGTATTATCCGGCAACTCGCTGAGTACGGCCGCGTAATGCTGATCCGACATTAACACATCCCGTACTTCAGGAAACAGGTCAATGGGCATCAATGGTGCATCCACCGGATCAATCTGGGGCTGATCCTGTCCCTTAAGCCAGCCCATCCGTTGACGGAATATGGGTTGCCCGGTTTCTTTATCCTTATAAATTTCTTTGAAAAAAATCTGATCGGCATTCATGGTATACCTGGCCAGGTCAAAAGAATTCCGGACTCCATCCAGCCAATCTTCATTGCTCAGGAAAATCTGCGCCACCGTAGCAATGGCGGATAAATAACGGGTTCGTTGCTGCAATTCAATTTCGCCCAGTTTCCTTTCATGAATATCCTGAAAACTGCCATAGAGCCTGACACAAGTTCCATGTAAAAACTCGGGTGTACCAATCACTCTTACCCATCGCTCATTTCCACGGGCTGTCACATGCAACAATTCCAGGTCATATGACTCCCCCAGTTCTAATGCCCGGTTCACACATGCTGTTAACCGGAGTTTATCCGTTTCCCGGTAAAACTGATAGACGCCTTCCAAACCGGGCTGGTAATCCACTGGCACTTCATGAATTTCCCGGGTCACTTCTGACCAGTTAATCTGACCGGTAGCTATATCCAATTCCCAGGCACCTATCCTTGCCAGGTTGGTGGCGTCTCCTAATAAACGCAGCAATTCTTTCTGCCGGGTAATATCTTTTGCTACGGAAAAAATCAGGCTTTCCGCTTGTAATGGCTGGTACGTCCAGGAAAGCCAGACCTGTTTACCGGATTTTGAAATATAACAATTCTCAAAATAGCCGGGCTCGGTTAACTCAGGCAGACTATTTTTCACTTCATTCGTTGACTGCACAAAATCAGGATGAATAAAATCCAGGTAGGGCCTGCTCAGCAATTCCTCTATTGTATACCCCAGTATATTGGAGGCTGCCGGGTTAAGCCGTTTAAAGTAGCCGTCAAAACCTGATACCGCAATAATATCAGGCGCCGTGTTGAATATAATACTCAGTTCATTTTCGAGCTGCTTCCGTTTGACCTCTGAACCAAGTTCTGATTCCAGCCCCCTGAACAACTGTTCAAACTCATATAAATGGGCCGCACTCTTATCTGTCAGGACAGTTAATACCCCGATCAATTCTTCCCTATATAAAAGGGGAATCCCCACGGCAGATTTAAAGCCGGCTTTTTGTACGCCTTCCCTTCGCCGGAGGGTTGGATGCTGATCGAAATCATCCACGATAACCAGTTCTTTCCTGTTCCAGATTTCTTTAAGCAAGCCACCATCAGGTGTCAGTGTATTCAGTGTTTTGTTCTCTGTAAAATAGTCCCTTGCTTCCTTGGTTGATCCAAAATTCGCCACCAGGTTAAAATGTCTTTTATCCGGGGAAAGCAACCAGGTTTCAGCTGCTGTAAAATCACCAAACGCTACCAGTTTTTTCAACACGATCCCCAAAGCGGGAATCAGCTTTTCATTCTTTTTGAAAGTACTACTGACAATTTCCATCAGCCGGAGCTGCCGTTGCTGCCGGAACTGTTGGGTAATATCACGCTGTATAGCAAAAAAATGGGTTTGTTTTCCATTTTCATCAATCACGGGCTTCACGGCCATCTCCACCCGGAATTCATCGCCGCTTTTGGTATAGTTAATTGTATTCAGCACACAAGGCTCCCCTCTCTTTAATGCCAGTTTCAACCGGCTCAGTTCTGCCCAATCTGATTTAGGCCCTTGTAAAATCCGGGGTGTTTTATGAATCACCTCTTCCGGTGTATAACCGGTCATACGGGTAAAAGCGTCATTGACATATATTATTTCAGGACCAGTATCATCCAGGTTTTCCGCACGGGTAATCAATACCGCATCACTAGTATTCGTCACCACGCTTTCAAACAATTCAAGCCTTTGCTCTTCTTCCTTCTTTATAGTAATATCCCGGATGGCACCAACGATCCGGATGGGCTTTCCCCGTTTATCCCGGATGATGTAGGCGCGGTCAGATACAAAGGCCAATCGCTGATCGGCCCTGATTACCCGGTATTCATTTTCCCACCTGTTTTCTTTACCGGCCAATACCTTTGCCACTGTTTCCTCAATCAACGGCCGGTCATCCGGATGGGTATACGACAACCATACATTCAGGTTCCAACGTTCTTCTGTAAGCGCTTCTCCGATTATACCCGTAAATCCTTCTCCACAAAACGTTTTATTGGTGACCAGGTTCCAGTCCCAGATCGCATCCGAAGTGGCTTTCGTTATAAATTCAAATCGTTCAGAACTGATCTGAAGTTTTTTCTCTTTTTCATGTGACTCGATAAGGATGGATATTAAGGCCCCTGCCCTGTTAAAAATTTCCAGTTCAAGAGAACTGGGTTTCCTGGGCGTTCCATAGTAATTTGCAAAAGTTGCCACCACCTCCCCTTGTGGATTAAACAGTGGATTAGACCAGCACGCTTTTAACCCGACAGAAAGGGCCAGCTTCTTATACTTCTCCCATAATGGATCTGTACTGATATCAGAAACAATCACCTGTTTCCCATTGAAAGCCGCTGTACCACAGGATCCTTCAGCGGGGCCAATCGCCAACCCATCGATTGCTTTCAGATACAACGATGGAAGTGTTGGGGACACCCAATTATAAACATGTCCTTCGCTGATATGTAATATTGAGGCATGCAATCCCGGGATCAGTTTTTCCAGACCATTCAGGTAGTTTTCAAGAACAACGCTGAGTTCTTCTGTCCCCTCCATTGACTTTTCTATCACTGTTCGTTCCAGTAAATCCAGGTTTGTCTGAATAATTTTTTCTGAAATGTCATTTGCCAGAACAAGTATACAGTCCCTGTCCCCGAAACGAATCTGTTCCCTTTTAATATCCACTTGCTTTAGCGTTCCATCTTTATTCCTGTGTAACTGGTGACCAGGAATTAGACGAACGGAGGCAGTCCGCCTCTTTTTCCGTTTAAGACTTAATGGTTCCGGTTGTTCTGCCGGGCAAATATCATAGTTTGTCAAATACAAAAGTTCCTCCCTGGTATACCCGTACAGTTCTACCATCCGCTGATTCACATCCAGAATCTTTAATGTGTTTACGTCATAGATGTAGCTGGGTAGCGGACTGGCTTCAAAAAGATCCCGGTACTTTGATTCGGAGTCGGAAATCTCACGTTCAGCCTTTTTTCGTTTTGAAATATCCTGTACCGTACCATACAAACGTATTACCCGGCCTGCTTTATTCTTTTCACTGTACCCGTATTCCTCTATATATTTTTTTTCACCAGCCGGTGTAACGATACAATATTCCATTTTGAATGGCTGGCCTTCATTCCTGGCCTTCCACATCAATGCCTCCACTCTCTTCCGGTCAGCCGGCACCACCAGGTTGAAAAAAGAACCAAACGCCTCCTGTAATTTCGTATCCTCCACGCCGAAAATCTGATAGATCGACTCTGACCAGTAACTTTTTTTGTTCACCAGGTCGTAATTCCAGTTACCCAGCAGGGCGAGATCCTGAGCTTCCTTCAGCATCCGCTCACTCAGTCTCGATTTAGTCTTTATCAGCACCTGGCTGATGTATAAAATGAGGTTGTCTGCAATACTATTCAGCAGGGATCTTTCATACTTCAGGAATGGCCCCTCATCTGCATCAGGCATTTGTTTTTTATAATAAACAATAATCGCGAACTCATGGCTGTCTTTTGCCAACCGGGTTACATCCTGGCTCCAACGACTTTTTCTAAAGCCCGCTGACCTGAATTCCATACGGCCATATCGTATAGCGCAACAGGTGTATTCCGGGTACTGCCAGCCAGGAGGAATCAACCGTACAGCACCTTGTAACAACTCCTCCAGTTCCGGCTCAGCGGCTGCCAGTTTTGTAATACTGTACAGGCAGGTTTGTTCCTTGATCCTTTCATTCAGGTCATGCAATACGTTGTCTAACTTCAGCTGCTTTTGTTGCTGTTGACGAGCGGTATACTGTTTTTCCAGACGTATAAAATCTCCCTGTAAATAAGCCCGGTAACCAGGCGGGGGCATGTATAGTGTATTCCGGACCGCCTTTATATTGTCTTTCGCTTCTTTTAATTTAATATCAAATCCGGTCAGCCAGACGGTTAATTTACTACTCAGTGTATTGGTAAGTGAATGGGTAAATAATATTGAAGCTCCGGGTTGAAGAAGAAGAGGAGTTAATAACTGCCGGAGAACAGTCAGGCTTTTTCCAGGAAATCCAAAAGTGAAAGTACCGGAAGCTTTCTTTACGACTTTTTTCAGCTGGAGGGATGCTGCCATTCCGGATGACTTACTGTTCGCCATAGTGTTCTTACATTCATTATGCAGTATGAAACTGCTTGTTTTACAGCAGACTTTACATCCCAGACCTTACTGACAATACCGACAAGGTAAGTCAGCTGGTCTGTTCACGCCCTAACGTATATCAGCTGATCTGATGACAATTATCGTATTGAAGGCAGGTAGTCAACGGGGACATTACGTCGGGCATGAGCGCTTTACTCTGTTGATCTGTTCAGGGGTATAGTCACCAGCACCTGGCATCCTTTTCCCGGTTCAGATATGATAACGGCTTTCCCTCCAAACAACTCCGCTCTTCTCTTCATATTGGCAACACCTATTCCTCTTTTAACTCTTAACATATCAAACCCTATCCCATTATCACTGATCTGCATATTAAGAAAATCGTGTTCCAGATCCACACATATATCCACTTTGGATGCACTGGCGTATTTCTGGATATTCCGGAGTTGTTCCTGTAAGATCCGGTAAAGGTTTAACTGCAGATCATGGCCCAGTTCCAGGGCATGCACCTGTTCGCTTACTACACAATCAATCTGCATTTCATCCCCGATGGAAAAATCACTGATCAGCCGTTCCATTGATTCTTCCAGGCTGGATTCATCAAAAAAAGCGGGTGCCAGCCGATGAGAAAGGTTTCGGATTTCCCGGATCGCCAGCCCCGTATTCCCTTTTGCCTGCTCGAGCAGATTGACCGTTTCCTGTTGTAATTCGGGTTCCAGCATACTCATATACATCTGGGAGGAGGCCAGTATCTGGCATACGTTATCATGGAGTTCACTTCCTATTTCATAACGTTCATCTTCCTGTGTTTTTATAATAGCCCGGGTCATTTTCTTTTCAAAAAGAAGTTTCTCGGTAATATCGATCGCAATAACAGAGCGCAGGTATTTTCCCTCCAGGTTTATACTGGTGCCGTAGAGCTCCACATATACCATTTCTCCTGACTTCTTACGGAAGCGTAATAATTCTGCATGTGAGTTGGACGTGTCCATCAGTACTTCTTCTGCCATGTGCTTTGCCATGGCTACATCATCGGTATAGACCAGATCAAGTACACTCATTCCCTGCATTTCGTCTTCTGTATAGCCGAAGAAAACAGTGGCTGCTTTGTTGACCTGCACCATTTTTGTAGTAGCCGGATCATACACATACATTGGTTGCGGACTTTGGTGGAACAGGGTGCTGAACCGTTCTTCCGACTCTTTCAGTTGTTTGTAAATTTTCTTTCGTTCTATGGAGTAGATAATGCTTTTGTACAGGACATCAGATGTAAGATCATCCTTTACCAGGTAATCGGATACCCCGAAACTGATCGAACGGATACTGAAATCGATATCGGCGTTTCCGGTCAGTACGATCACCGGCAGGTTCCCGGCCATAGCCAGAATTTCCATAACCAGTTCGGTCCCGCTTTTATCCGGCAAGGTCAGGTCAAGCAGGATTACATCCAGTGACTGTGCCTTCGACGTCAGCAATCCGGTGGCTGTTTTAAAATCAGGCGCGTGATAAACGGTACAGGAAGAAATCCGTTCTTCCAGAAATTCGGTTACAAGCACATAATCCCCGGGATTATCTTCAATGGCCAGAATACTATAAGGGTGTTTATCAACAGTCATGAATTGGTGGAGAATTTCTATCCTGTAGTGCTCAGGGAATCCCACTTGAAATTAATTCTATAAAACTGATTGAACAATAGGGGTTTACCGTTAGGGCTTGCTGAATACTTACTTATTTCCCAATACAAAACTTCGAAAAAATATAATCCGGCTGGTCTTCATTCGTGATTTCACCGTGATAATGAAAACAACACGGATCTCCCTCTTCAGCCTGTGTAAATAACTACAAAAAAAGCCTGCCCGCAGATCCCTAAATGTTTCCGCGAGCAGGCCGTATCTTTTGCTCTTCTTATAATTCCCTGATCATAATATTCCTGTAGTACACCTTATTGCCATGATCCTGCAATGCAATATGACCGGTCTTCGCCGTTCCGTAGCCCGGATAATCTTTCCATTTGCCTTCCTCCTTCTTCTTAGTCCATTCCGCATCCCATGCCTGGAAGTCCACAATTTTTTCGCCATTTAACCAATGCTCCACATGGCCCTTGTTGAAAATGATTTTACTTGAATTCCATTCTCCGGCGGGCTTGAGTTTTTTCCGTTCATTGCTGTTATGCATCGCGTAGTCGGCCCCGGCTTTCTGCCATTCTTCCAGTTTATCCGGAAATCCGATATCATCTATGACCTGGTACTCGGGCCCGGTCTCATAGGGAGCCTGGTAGGCCGTGTCTTCCACCACATGATACATGACCCCGCTATTGGCGCCTTTCGTTACTTTCCAGTCCCAGGTCAGTTCAAAATCCGTATAGGTTTTATCGGTAACAATATCTCCGCCATGCGCATCGGCAGCGGCACCCAGGCAAACCAGGGAACTGTCTTCGATCATCCAGTTTTTCAGTTCACCAGGCTGTTTATTATACCCATGCCAGCCTTTCTGACTTACCCCGTCAAAAATGGCCACCCAGGCAGATGAACCAGTTTGTGTTTTATCTCCTCCGGCATTTCCGGTTGTATCGGTGCCTGATTTGTCGCCGGCTGCCTGATTATTACAGGAAACAATTCCAGTCATCAGGATTAACCCGGCCATGTTTTTCAATGATTTTATTTGCATATACTGTTTATTATTTTTTTACTAATTGCATTTTTTCAGGATCCCACAATATCGCTG
>Ga0209812_10002128_pt1 | contig 12316 bp, 10 predicted proteins | sample JI71714BDNA_FD_187502 | JGI IMG/M metagenome (GOLD analysis project Ga0209812, IMG submission 187502) | Wastewater effluent complex algal communities from Wisconsin, to seasonally profile nutrient transformation and Carbon sequestration -... | ecosystem: Engineered > WWTP > Effluent > Algae...
TAGCCGATCGCACAATCTGATCTTTTTGCTTTTCCCAGTCAGCTTTAGCGACTTGAGAGACTTTGAAAGCATCTTCTGTTAAAAGCTTGGTTAAAGGGCAGAAGGGTACTTTTGCTTGACCTTCTTGAGCCAACACCGATTTCCAGTCGCGGTTTTGTTCTTGATACAAACCGTTAGCTTTGATAAAATAGTCATTGCGTGCGGTGCTGCCTTCAGGATAAGTCGCAGCCTTTTCTTGAAACTCTTTACATTTGGCTTCTGCATCTTTAACCGCTCTTAAATCTGGCTGAACGTCGTTAACCTTAATTTCTTGTTCGGCGACCAATTCTTTTGCTCTTAACTCGGCTAAATGACTCTGGTTTAGCGATAATTCAGGTGCGACTAAAGAGGTTCCAGACATCAAGACGTTCATTGCCAACATCGGCACGGTGGCACAGGCAGACCAAATTCGGTTTCCCGGTTTGCGAGTGGCAACTGCTTTGCCCATACCGTTGGTAAATTTGGTCATAGCAAGAGCAAGGGCAAGGGCGAAAATGAATCCTAAAAGCCCCATGTCTTTGCAGGAGTACAACAACAAGGGGAATATACTCACGCCGTCAATCGTGTTGCTGACGTTGATAGCTGTTGCTGTAACTGTCGAAGCTTGTGTGACTTCTTCAGTAACGTAATTAGAGCCGTGAAGCTCTTTGGGGCTAGTTAAGATCAAATCTTTGGACTTTTTGAACCATGTTTTGCTCTTTTTCAGCCAGATGTTAGGGTTTGCAGAAGTTTCATAAGGGTGATTTAGTTCGTGCATTTCTCTTTTCTCGCTGGGACATCTTGTCATAACAGACTGTGTTGCCTGACATTTCTATATCTGCGATCGCACCAGCTTTTATGCAAAATGGGAAAATTATTTGATGGCTGTATCGGCGAAGTTATTCAAAAGTCAAGGATTTTAGTGCGATCGTATAGGTTGAGTCAAGCAACGAAACCCAGCTATAGCCATTGTTGCGGTTGGGTTGAATGCAGTGAAAGCCAACCTACTGATTCTTAGTTACTTAAGTTTGAATTCACCAACCGCAGAGAACGCTGCCCAATAGAAAGGATCTTGAAAGGGTTTAGAGTTATCTTGCATTGTCTGAAACATACGATGCAAAGCCATTTTTTGTGCGCTATTCAAAGGTAACTGTTTTCGATCGATCCACAGTTTCAGTTCAGCCATAGTGATATCTCGCAGCCATAATTGAGATTGACAAAGTGCTGTAGCTACGGATGTTTTACTTTGCAGATTTTCGTAAAACCTAATCATTAAAAAACTTGTAGAAAAGTCGTTGACTGCCCAAAGGCTACTGACTACACTCGAACTGCCTGCAAGCAGGAAGCCGCTGGGAAAACCGATGTACTCATCACTTTTACTGGTGAAGTCAATCAACCCACTTTCACAAGCTGAAAGAGTTACTAGGCAACATTGGCTGAGATCTAGCTTAAGGATTTCTTCCAATGTCAGGCATTTGTCTAAATTAATTTTTGTACTTTCTAGTGAACGATTATTTTCACTTGCAGTTCCCTGTAATTGTCCGTTAGAACCTCCAGCCTCAGCTAGAATCAGAGCCGACTCCAGAGGTGATTCAAAGTTAAAGTAGCCGTGACAAGAGAAATGGATGCAATTAGCATCAAGAAAATGCTTGTTATCTAATATCTCTTTTTTACTAGCAGCTTCTTTCACTAAGACATAATCGTTAGGAGCAAAGTAACGCCTAATATTTTCAACTTCAATATCACTAAAACTTAGGTCTTGGGTAGGGTTTTGAATAGCAAATAAGTGTATCAAATCGGAACGTTTTTGAGTAAGGCTTAATTGCAGAATTTGACAACTAGGAGCATAACTCACACCTCTCAAGAAATAATCTAGGATATTATGGTTTTGACCTTCATTTAGAGGCAAAGCATGGAGAGGTAGCAGGTGCAGGAAGCGATGGGGGACAAAAATTATTCGGTCACAATCAGCAGGCAAATATTTGATAATTCGATCGATATGCAGTATTTCAGCGAGATGCTGAAGACGGGCTGAAAGTTGCTCTTGCCATTGTCTCGTGTTCTGCCCATAATCCTCTAAGTATTCTCCAAACCAAGTAAGTAAGTTTTCTATATCCTCATGGGAGGATTGCCAAACTATAGGACTCTTACCTTGACTGGTAATTATAAAAGTGAATATTTTATTGCTAACAATATACCATTCTATGATGGCTGTTTTTTCATCAAAGTCAAATTTTAGTAAAGCTTGAATTCGATCGAACGAGATTGGTTCAACTTGGTAACTGAATCTTAAATCATTGTCAGTTGGAATCTTTTTTGTTGGGTAGAGTTCCCGACTGGATAGAATATCCACAAGATTACGGGCTTTGCTGAGTTCGACATATTCAATCGCTCGATCGTGTCGATCGATATTAACGTAGCTTTGGACTATTTTTTCATAAATATCAATGGCTTCTTCAAGAATCTCTTGTTTTCTAGATTCAGAAGCCGCCCAACTACGACTTTGTTTTACGGCTTCAATTGCTACCGCAAAGCTATCTATTGCTATGTGCCATAATTCAGCATCAAAAGCTGTATTACCCAGATTTTTTGCTGTTTTCAAACAGTCTAAAGGAAATGTTTGGGGTGTGAAAATTTCTAAAGCTCTTTGATAAGCTTCAATTGCTGCTGCAAGATTCTCAGATTTTTCATATCTAATTCTCTCCGAGTATGCCTTGCCTAAATTATTCTGAGTCATCGCCCATTGATAAGGAAATGTCTCGCGAGTGTAAACTGTTAAGACATCATGATAACAAGAGATTGATTTTTCAATATTCTCCGCTCTATCACCTTTGATTCTATCGCTGTAAAATGTAGCCAAATTGTTTTGAGTGGCAGCCCACTGTTCGGGAAAAGCTTCACGGCTACGGACTTCTAAAGCAGCTTGATAACAACCAATAGCATTTTCCAAATTCTCGGTTTGATCTCCGAAAATCCTGTCTTGGTAAGCAATACCAAGATTATTTATAATCATTGCCCAATCCGACGGAAAATTCTCGCGCGTGTAAACTTGTAAAGCATATTGATAGCAACTAATAGCTATTTCTAAGTTTTCAGCCCTATTTCCTAGAATTCTATCTCTGTAAACTGTAGCTAAATTATTTTGAGTAGCAGCCCACTGTTCGGGAAAAGCTTCGCGGGTGCGGACTTGCAAAGCAGCTTGATAAAAATAAATAGCCATTTCTAAATTTTCCGCTATATCTCCACGTATTCTGGATTTATAGGCTGTACCTAAGTTATTTTGAGTAGTAGCCCATTGAGCGGGAAAATCTGTTAAAGTGTAAACTTCTAAAGCACTTGTATAGCAAGCAATAGCTATTTCCAAATTTTCCGCTCGCACTCCTAAAATGCGATCGCTGTAAGCATTAGCAAGGCTATTTTGCAAGCTTGCCCACTGTTGAGGAAAAGCGGCGCGAGTGTACACAGCTAAAGCTGCCGAGTAACACTGAATAGCTACTTCTAAGTTTTCACTTCTTTGACCTATAATCATGTGATTGTAGGCCCTACCCAAATTTATTTGAGAAAGCGCCCATTTTTCCGGGTATAATTCTCTCTTAAAAAAACTCAATCCAATTTCATAAGCAACGATAGCTAATTCTATATTGACATTTCTACTCCCTAAAGGAAACTGCTGAATTAAACTACCAAAATTGCAAATTATTGAGACTACAGATTCAGCTTCGTCGGCAGTCGATTCAGATAAGAAAGTAGTTGCCCATCGCTGTAAAACAGCAATTAATTTGACATCCAATTTGTCTAAATTAGATTGTAAAAACTGGTAAATAACCCGTAGGTCGGCATCTGTATCGGAAACTAATTGTAAAGCCTTAACCAAAAAAGTTAAATACTCTTGTGATTCAGCTATTGATGGTTTTTCTACTAACTCTATTATTTGAGTAGCAACACTTTCCAGGAAATCCGCTGCATTTTTATCTCCATTTTCAGCAAGATTTTCTGCTACTTCTGTCATCACCTGAACTAAGCCAGCATCAAGAAGTTCTGAGTTAGCATTTAAGATAGCTGCTTCTTCTCCACTTGGACAGCTTAGCAGTGCTTGTACGAGATGTAGGTAGCCCTGTAGACGCTGCTCGTTCATTCTTGATGCTCGCTTACGCTATTGTCGGATTTGATTTGGTTAATGGGTATCTCCAAAATTCAGGAGGATTGCCACAACAAACAAAAATTGTGCCAGATACAATTTTACCACGGCTATCAGTTTTTCGTCTTTGATAGCTCGATTAAAAAAAGAACTAATCGAACCAATTTTGACATCGAGACCAATTTTGGCTGACAACTTGTCAGATATTTCCTGCCAAGTGTATCCATCTAACCAGAGAAGGAATATTTCTTGCAGAGCAATATCGGGGTGTATTCTCATGGGCTTGCTGAAAATATTTTCAGGATTTTCTAGCGCTGTTTCGCGCATTTTCTCCAGAAAAGAAGGTTCAGGAATATCGGACGTAAATTGGTCTAAGTAGGTCGTCTGTGATTCATCACCATCTGCCGATTGAGCATTGCTGATTTGTCTGTCGGCTGACAGTACGATATCAGTGACTTTTTTTCCTTTTTCAGTTCTCTGATGAATACCTTGGTGACTAGCAATGAAATCGATCTGTTTTTTGGACTGAGTAAACCTCGCGTAGTTTAATACGTTTCCTTTTTTCGGATCGAACTTCCCCTTTTGTATAAACTCGAAAAGTGCCAAGTCTGTTTCTTGCTTAATGTCTTCCGAAACTTGGTGGTTTTCGGCGAGAGATAAGCTGGGTGAATGTTTTGGGAGTGAAACGCGGCTGGGTTTCCTGAGTTGTGAAACCAATCTAGTCAAGGCTAACTGGCGATCGCGACTTTCAAGGGGATGCCTTTGGGCCTCCAAGGCCAGATCGTTCAGATGGTTGTTCAGTTCGGCTTCGGTGAACTTTTCGTTTCCTTCTGGAGATGGCTGCTTTTCTTTGTCGTCCATAAATCAATACTCCTCTGAGAGTAGAAGTTTTTGAGAACCACCGAGAAGGTATCAAGCCCTTATATCCGCTTGTTGTTTATAGGCTAGCCACTACGGGCTTTGTCCGACAAGAGTCCGATCGGCCTTTTAGTCCCACGTTCTGCATCACTCTACATACTGTAGCGGTGTGGTTTGTTATTCATCTAGAAATATCGCCAAATTTCTGCAAGTTACTAAAATTTTTTTCTGCTGTGGTAATCCCTGATCGTTGTATCTGGGTGCAAGCTATACCCCATAAAGCGTTTCAGGATGGGATAGTATTCTATCAGTACGCCTCTAGTCCCTAATTTACCGCACCTGGAGACGATCACCCCATCAAGACTTGCGCACCTTCAGTATCAAGAGAAATCGCCCTTACATCAGCCTTCACCCCAAAATCCCCCCAAGCAGCCGCCATTTCCCTCACAACCGCATCAACATTAGTAACATCAGTTAAAGCCAAAAGCGTCGGCCCCGCACCGCTAATGACCATCCCACAAGCCCCTGCATTCATGGCTGCTTCTTGCACCGCTTCATATCCCCGAATCAGAGACTGGCGGTAAGGCTGGTGAATTTTGTCATCGAGGGCGCAACGCAGCCAATCTCGATCGCCCGCAGCCAAAGCCCGCACCAACAAACCGAGGTGTGCGGCATTGAAAATCGCGTCAGCCCTGCTGTAATCTGCGGGTAAAACCTTCCGCGCTTCGGCTGTGGAAAGTTCAAAATCGGGAATCGCTACCACTGGCACAATATCAGGATGCCAGGGAATGTCGCAAATTTGCCAGGGAACCCCCCCCTGCCCCCCCTTGCTAAGGGGGGGTGTAAGAGGGGATTCATCTCTTAGCCCCCCCTTACTAAGGGGGGGTTGGGGGGGTGCATCGCTAGCAGCGAGGCGACAGCCTCCCAACAAAGCGGGGACAACATTGTCAGGATGTCCTTCAAGTTCGATCGCCAACTGCATCACTTCCACCTGACTCAAAGGCTTTCCGGCTAATAAATTTGCACCGACTAACCCGCCGACAATGGCTGTGGCGGAACTTCCCAAACCTCTAGCCAGGGGCACTTGCATATCTATATGTATGGCGACGGGCGGCGGCGATCGATCGAGGCGATCGTATAATTTGACAAATGCGACATAAGCGAGATTGCTGTCATCTGTTTTGACTTTGGCGGCTTCTGCGCCCGTAACTGTAATTTTTAGTTTCTCGGTTGCGGAGGGTTCGAGAAGAGAGAATTGAAAGGAGTTGTAGAGGCTTAAAGCGGCGCCGATGCAGTCAAAACCGGGGCCGAGGTTGGCGGTTGTGGCGGGTACGGTGACGGTGAAGGTGGAGGTTGCGGACATTTTTTGAATAGTAAATTTTGAGTATTTAACCGCTTGGGAACAGAGATAAATTGTTGATATCGGTTCGATCGCCTATTTTAACTGATTCCTAGAACATCTTCGTAAATTTGTGCGATCGGGCATTGAAATTCTACGCTAGCCAAGCGAACTTCTTCGCCATCCGCGTAAGGATAGAGTTCCCAGCGCCCTTCTGCATTGCGCCGATAACATTCTACACCGATTCTTTCTTGATTAATCACTACGTATTCTTGTAAAGTTTCTAAGGTGCGGTAGTCGGCAAATTTATTTCCGCGATCGAATGCTGCTGTGGTTGGAGAGAGAACTTCTACGATTAAGCGCGGGTGGCGTTTGAAATAGTCAAGACTTCTATCTCTTTCGTCGCAAGTTACCATGATGTCGGGATAGTAAAATACGTCCGCTTGCTCAATTCTGGCTTTCATGTTTCCTGCGTAAATGCGACAGCCTCTGCCTCTAACGTGAGTTGTGAGCAAGTTGACTAGGTTGATGCAAATTGTTTCATGGGCATCACTTGCTCCTGCCATTGCATAAATTTCGCCTTGTCTGTATTCGTGTTTGATCTGGCTAATTTTTTCGCCTTCTAAATAGTCTTCTGGGGAGGTGTAGGTGTGGCTGATGTTGGCAATCATAGTTGGTATTTCTTAAACACTAAGGAAATTATACCATGTTGGCAAAAGCTATTTATTGTTCCAGCATTTGAAGATGCTTAATGGCATCTTGATAATCGTTAGTTTTGCCTGATTTTTGATAGAATTGGGCTGCTGTATGATAATCGGCGATCGCGCCGTTGATATCTTCTAAGAATTCGCGGACTCTGGCGCGATTGTAGTAGGCATCGCCGTAGTTGGGGTCGATTTGAATAGCGCGATCGAAATCTGCCTTTGCTGCTGGGTAATCTTTGAGATCGCGGGCTCGAATTATACCGCGTTTGTTATGGGCTGCGGCGTAGTCGGGATTGAGGCGGATGGCTTCGGTATAATCGGCGATCGCACCTTGAATATCTCCTGCTTCTGACTTGGCTAAACCGCTGTTAAATAAATCTTCTGCCTGATTTTTAACATTATTTATTTGAACTATTAATACTTCTGATTTAGCAGAGACAGCAGGAGATATATTACCAAAAATAGTAAAGATTGCTAGAGTCGCAATTAAGTTGTAAAATGGTGTTTTCATAATTTAGGTAAAAATTAGAGCTACAGAACAACTAAATCCTGGCAATAAAGGCGATGTAAGTTCATCATTGTTTAAGAGCGTAGCAATGAGCCTTAAACTTGCTTGTTCGCGGCGATAAACTTCTATTTGTCGCAACCGCCAATTCACAATCCAGTATTCCTGTACTCCCCGCACTGAATAGAGTCGGAGTTTCAAATCTCTATCCCGTCTTTCATTATCTGCACCTGGGGACAATACTTCAACAATTAACTCAGGTGAGCCGGTTAGATGTCCGGCTTCGTCTAGTAAAATAGCCAAGCGTTCATTGCTCGCCCAAACTAGATCGGGAATTACGTTATCGGCATCTGTGAAAATAAGGCCCGGATTGATTCCTGCTTGTCCTAAATTAGTCTCTCGCGACCAAGTATTAAGTTCTTGGTAGAGGTTGCCTATAGCCTGTTGATGTCCCCAATGCGGTGCTCTAGTCATAAATAGCTCCCCATCAATAATTTCATAGCGATCGCCATTATCAGGCAATAGTTCTAAATCGGCGGTAGTAAAGCGTAGTTTATCAGATATTGTCTGGCTCATACAAACACTCTTGATAGGTGATACAAAAATTATAGACGATCGAGCATAAGAAAGCATCCACAAATTTCAACCTGTGAGTGCAAAAGAAGGCAAAAACAAAACCCGCCCAGGCGGGTTTCTATATTCTTAGTCCGCGAAGGCGGACTTTGTTTGTGTAGTCGCGATTTCCAATCGCCGGATTTCCTGAGAATTACAAACCATGAGATTACTTCAATATAGTCTTAGAAGCAATCCGAGTTTTCTTGCGATCGCCCTCACTCAACTCCTCACCGGATTGCAAGCGAGTAGCAGAGGTTTGGAGGACAGTGGCGGCACTTTTATCGCCCATTTGCAGAGCCGTTTTAGCCGCGGTTTGGAGCATCGTGGCTGCGCCAGCCCGATCGCCTTGCTGCAATCTAGTTTCAGCAAGTTGAGTTTGGCGGTATTTAGCCAAAGCTAAAATGTGTTGCTGTACCATGGGATTGATGGCCGGCTGATAAACTGGCAGGACATTAGTGGAAATCACCACCGATTCAGAGAGCAAACCTGAACCTACTGTCGGATCGTCGTAGCGAATTTGTAATTGCCCGATCGGCTGTTTACCCTCTGGTAACTGTCCAATATAAATATTAGCCAAAACTACTCGTTCTACATCCTTCATTAAATCTCCCAAACGGACCATAAAGCGATCGCCCTCTTGCTCGATCGGTAATTCAATAGTATCAGGGGCAACTTGGGCGATGGGTTTAAGTTCGGCTAACCGCACCTTTGGCATTAAAGAAAAGAGCAAATAAGCATTAGTCAGACCCACGGATTGGACGCGGGTAAACAGCTTGCCAAACTCTTCAACAGCATCTTCAGGACGCTGAATATGAGCCAAAGCACCGCCACCGGCATCCGCAATTTTTTCCAAAATATCCTGGTTCCAGTTATCCCCAAATCCCAGAGAATTCAAGGTCATGTTATACTCAGCGGCCAGCTTAGCCAACTTCAAACAGCGGTTGTTGTCGCCGTGTTCATTTTCGCCATCAGTCAATAGAAAGGCCTGAGAGATAGTTTCTTTTTTGCCTTTGCCCAACTCTTCAATACCTAGCTTAATGCCCTCATCAATTGCCGTCCCACCAGCGGGACGCAATTTCTCAATTTGCCGTTTAATACTAGCGGGGTCTTCCACAATTTGGTTAGGGACAAGGACTTTAGCTTTGTGGTCAAAAGCAACCGCACAAAAGCGATCCCCAGGCTTCAATCTGTCGAGGAGGCGTCCGGCGGCCTGTTTGACGGTTTCCAAAGGACGTCCGTTCATGGAACCGCTGTGGTCGAGAATCAGGCAGAGATTTAAGGGTACGTTGGAGTCGAAGTTTGAGGTGGTGGCAGACACCGAAATGGCTAGCTGGCGCTGGCTTGAGGGCGCATCCGCGTCCAGGTTGGTGTCGTTTAAAGCAGGGAGCAAACTAACTTTCATGCGGGATACCTAAAGATTGCGTTACTATTTCTTTAAGAATAACTCCATCAGTTCAGGCGACATTTCGATGAAAACACCCTTTAAAGCAATGCAATCGCAATACTACGGCGATGCCTCCTACCGGACGCCCCCCCCTGATTTACAATCGCTGTTGCTGAAGGAGCGGATTATCTACCTGGGCTTACCCTTGGTATCGTCCGACGATTTCAAACGTCAAATGGGGGTAGATGTCACTAAACTGATTATTGCTCAGTTACTCTACTTACAATTCAATGATTCGGAAAAACCGATCTTTTTTTACATCAACTCGACAGGAACTTCCTGGTACACAGGGGATGCTATTGGGCAAGAAACGGAAGCTTTCGCTATCTGTGACACGATGAACTACGTGAAACCTCCTGTTCATACGATCTGCCTTGGTCAAGCGATGGGAACTGCGGCGATGATTTTGTCTGCGGGAGCTAAAGGCTCGCGGGCTAGTTTGCCCCATGCTACCATCGTCTTGAATCAACCGCGGACGGGGATGGGACGATCGCAGGCAACAGACATCCAGATTCGGGCGAAGGAAGTCCTGGCAAACAAAGCAACGGCAATGGGTATCCTGTCGAAGAATACGGGTCAGCCAGTGGAAAAAATTGCCAAAGATACCGATCGAATGTGCTACATGACCCCGGAACAAGCCAAAGAATACGGACTGATCGATCGAGTGCTAGAAAGCACCAAGGATCTGCCCGTAGCATTGCCGGCGCTAGTTTAACTCTTTCCTGCTAGGGGAAGGCTTTTTGAGTCTGATTATTTTTTTAGAAGCTTGGATGGTGGTAGCTATGCCTGTTGATGAAATCCTGCGCGTTCCTTACAACATTCCTGGCAGCTCCAACTGGCAGTGGATCAATATATACACTCGCTTGAGCCAGGAACGGATCATTTTTGTGAACCAGACGATAACTACAGGTCTGGCAAATACGGTGATTTCAGCAATGCTTTACCTGGATTCGATCGACCAGAACAAGCCGATATATCTCTACATCAACTCCTACGGCGACCCAATCGCTGGGGGAACAGTAAATCAAATGGCTGGGATGATGTCGGTGGCCGCTGGTTTGGCGATTTACGATACCATGCAGCATATCAAGTCGGAAATCCAAACTATTTGTTTGGGTCAAGCCATCGGTCTGTCTGCCCTATTACTGTCCTCCGGGAGCAAAGGGAAGCGAGCTAGTCTCCCCCATGCGATGATTGCCCTGGAGTATCCCCAAGGGGGAACCCAGGGTCAGGCAACTGATATCACAATCACTGCTACAGAAGTCCTGGCAAAAAAAGATTTAATTCTGGAAATTTTTGCGAAAAATACAGGACAATCTGTGGAAAAACTGGCGAAAGATATGAGTCGCACGTTTTACTTGACTCCGCAAGCAGCTAAAGATTACGGGCTGATCGATCGGGTGTTGGAAAGCACCAAAGAAATATCTCAACCAACTGCCACAGTTTTTAGCTAAAGGAGTTGCCATTGAGGAGAAAATCGGTGGGATTAACTCCTGAATGGGAACTGCTAGCTGCTAACTGTTCATTACTGAAAATTTCACCTTTATTCTGTTAGGAGATATACGATGCCTATTGGCGTTCCCAGCGTTCCGTACCGGCTTCCCGGCAGTAGCTACGAACAGTGGATCAATATTTACGAAAGGCTGTTTCGGGAGCGGATTATTTTCCTCTCAGAAGAAGTAGATGATGGCATTGCTAATGCGATCGTTGCTTATCTGCTGTACCTGGATTCGGAAGATCAGAGCAAACCTATTTACCTGTACATTAACTCTCCCGGTGGCTCGGTGACGGCGGGCATGGCAATCTACGATACCATGCAGCACATTAAATCTGAGGTAGTGACGATTTGTGTGGGTCTAGCGGCCTCGATGGGTTCTTTTTTACTCGCAGCAGGTACTAAGGGGAAACGAGTCGCTTTGCCAAACTCGCGGATTATGATTCACCAGCCTTCTGGGGGCACGCGGGGACAAGCGACGGATATCGAGATTGAGGCAAAAGAAATCGTCCGCATTCGCCATCAGTTGAATCAGATTTATGCAACTCGGACTGGTCAGACTTTAGCCAAAATCGAAAAAGACATGGATCGGGACTATTTTATGTCGGCTCAGGAAGCCAAGGAATATGGTTTGATCGATCGTGTGATTGAAGAACGTGCTTAATTGAAGTTTTCCCTTCAGTAGTGCAGGCAATGCTGAAGGGAAAACCTCGATCCGCGGTAAATTTTGGCAGAGTCTTTACTTTAAGGATTCTGCCATATTTAATGGTATTATTAGCGATGATTTATAGTAAATGGATATTGCAGATTATTACCGACAGTTAGGACTCAGATCTGGTGCGAGCGTGTCGCAAGTTAAGGCGGCTTATAGACAACTAGCCAGACAGTATCACCCGGATGTAAATCCGGGCAACGAACAGGCGAAGAATAGGTTTATTGCGATTACTGAGGCTTATAAGTTTCTGGTGAATATTGCTCCCCCCGATGGGGAGTCGAAAGTTCCCAATGATACTAAGCAGACGGCGACGACATCGACATCCCAGATGCCAAAAACTCAACCACAGACAGTGAAAGTGACTCGGAAAGCGTCGCCAATTGAAAATACCCAGGATTTGTCGGCAGCGGAAGAAAAGTTAAAGCAAGATGCTTATTTGCAGTTGCAGGAGTTGCTGAAGTATCAGAGGTTCCCACGGGCGATCG
>Ga0209812_10002133_pt1 | contig 12292 bp, 9 predicted proteins | sample JI71714BDNA_FD_187502 | JGI IMG/M metagenome (GOLD analysis project Ga0209812, IMG submission 187502) | Wastewater effluent complex algal communities from Wisconsin, to seasonally profile nutrient transformation and Carbon sequestration -... | ecosystem: Engineered > WWTP > Effluent > Algae...
GGTTTTAGGTGTACTTCCTTGTAAAATCTCAACTAACGGTAAATTTATACAGTACAGTTTGCCTAGGCGGAGGGATGCAATTCCCAAACGTTACGGTATAGAAATTATGGAAAGCGTAATTTATGAAAGAGATGATTTGGCTAAGTGTGCAGAACAAACTCAAATATTCGGAGATATCGAAATTGCCGACCCTATCTCCGTGTTAGACTTTAAGCCAGATTCAATCGCATCCCAAGAGTTTGAAGTATTAGCAATGGAAGTCTTGGAAAAGATAGGTGAAAAATAATGCAAAAATTATCCCCCTCGTTGGTAGCAGTAAAAAAGATTACATCTAAAGTTCCTCGTGACAATTTTGCCGATCGCGATTTGGAGAAAGTCGCCCAACTAATTTTAGAATTAGGAGGATTGATCAACCCCATAATTCTCCGGCGCAACGGGATGGAAGCCTACGAGATAGTAGACGGAGACTTTGAATACTATGCGGCGGCGAAAGCCAGGGAAATCAACCCTATGAAAGGCGAGACCATCGGAGCATTTATTCTGGAACCAGAAAATGAAGAACTTCTCCTAGAGCAGGTTAAAGCGCTGAGGAAATCAGCCCAAACTGGCAATTTAGTTGAAAGTCCAGAAACCGGGTTTTTTGACGAAAATACTTCATCGCAGCCCGCAGACTCCATAAAAAACCCGGTTTCTTTAGTCGAAGTCCCTAATTTATGTGAAAACGAAACTCCCGAAGATTCATCCAGTTTAGAACAGCGACTAACAAATATTGAAACTAGGTTAGAAAATCAAATTAATGAATTAAAAGCCGAGTACGCCCGCGAACAACAGGTTTTAGCCCAGAGTATAAAAGAAGTTGAAAACCGAATCTTACAACAAGTACCTCTGTTAGTTGAAGCTGGCTTAGCAAATAGAATTAATGAGTTGAAACCAGAGTCGCCGCCCAAAAAACAGGCGGTTGAAAACGTAACTTCCCAACCAATGTCGCTGTTATCAGCGCTCAATACTCTAGAGAAATCTGAACTTTCGGCGACTTTTAAAGATGCTGGGCTGAAGCCTAAAGTAATCGAAACAATACTCGAAATAATACTCGAAGAGCGAGATGTGCGGCCGTTTGAGTCATTTACAAGTGCGGTGAAACGTATTGACGGGTTAACCGACAAAACAATGATTAAAATAATTGACAAGTGGCACAAATACTCATAACTCGCAATTCCTGTAGCGTGTTTTCTTGCCTTTCCAATTAGGTTCAGATCCCCCTAAATCCCCCTTAATAAGGGGGACTTTGAATGCTCTTGTTCCCCCCTTGTTAAGGGGGGCTAGGGGGGATCTCCGGGTCAATAAAACACGCTCTGCGCCCACTGGGAACGTTAGCCCAGTGAGGCTCCACACTAACAAAAGTAAAGATGAGTTAAGCAATGTATCATTGGTGTCCCCCAGCCAGTTAAACTCATCACAGTCGCTTGTTTTAGGAATTGCAGTAACTTTTGTCGATCGCCAGGGATGTCGCCCCACGGAAGCCGCGTAGATATACATAAATCCCTAAAACACCTAATTTTTATAAAAAAGGGGGTTTTTAACAAGATGGAGCGATCGCAAGATCAAAACCGAATAATTGAATATTTGCGGATTAAGCCAATTAGTCACAGTCAAATTTACACTTCCCAAATTGCGATACCAGAGACTCAGCGGGGCGAAATTATCCGCGATCGCCGCGAAGCTCTCAGAAGAAGTCTAATTGAGCAAGGGAGCAACTTGATTCCTTTAATTGTACGCCCCACAGAAGCTTACAGCAACGAAGAAGAATACGAAGTTGTCTGCGGTGCTGATTGGTGCATAGTTGCTAAAGAACTTGGCCTCGCACAAATGTGGGCTTGGGTGTTTGAAATGACCGATGAGGAAGTAGCTGCTGCTCAAACAGAAATGGAACTTTTAGCTCCACAGCCAACTCAAAAAACAGCCCAAATAGAGACTCTACTGCAACAATTTGAGCTATCATTTCAAAAAAAAGTAGAAAGTCTAACAAAACAAATAGAACACTCAATAAAAAAAAATGAAGACCTGCTCAAAAAACAAGTAAAAGCTCTAACTGAGCAGAAGTTAGAGGGCGACAAAATAGAACAGATTAGGATTGTAATCGAAGAAATTGAACAAACATTTAACAAAAAGGTAGACAAATTGGCTAAAAAAATTGAGCGATCTGGCATCAATATTCCTCCCACGTCTGCTGCGATGGATGAGATGAATCTGGAAGGTGCGTTAACACTGTTGGATGAATTCGAGAAATTGCTGTCAATTAAATTAGAATTCACCGTCGAAACAATTAATCAGTTTGTGGCGGAGGCAATTACAGGTCTAGAATCAGACCTGAAAAATCAAATTGCAAGGCTCCGTCACCAACTTGGAGGCACCGTCCACAACTCTGGAATACCACCAGAGACCAAGCCGAAAACTAAGTCTAAAACACAGCCCAAAAAACCGTTTTTGCCACAATTACCGCCGTTGCAATCCCCACCAGAAGACTACGACAGTCTCTCCCTCAGACGCTTGAAGGCGATCGGCAAAGAGCGGAAATTGCGAGGTTATGCACGGATGAAACGACCAGAAATTCTGGCTGCTCTCAAACGCATTGACGGTAAATAAAATCGAGGGAATACCAAGCTACCCGAATTCTTAAATAATTCGGGTATTTAACACAGATATTAAAACATTGCTAAAATACTGTATCAAAACAGATTAGTGCCGAGTATATCGATGCTTCACACCCATAGGAAAATACTCCGAATCCCCCGTTGCAGTTAGCGTCACAATGGGTAATTGATATTCTGGCGGTACATAGTTGGCAAATTCGCTGTTTAGCCGCCGCAATTGTGAGAGAATAGAAGATGCGATCGCCCTTTTTTTCTCCTCATCACCATCCACCCCCGGTGCTAATTCCACAACCACAGATAAAAACCGATTTCGATCGGAATCCTCCCTAACTTGCAGCACAAACTTTCCCGTCACCCATTCCCGAATGGTGGGAACCTCTAAACCGACGGTGACATTTTCTGGGTAAATGTTAGCACCGAAGTAGGAAACCGTAAAGTGCGATCGCCCAAATACATAGACAAAGGGTAGCCGTCGAATCCCTCTAGGAAAATCTGAATTTGGCAATAAATTTAAAGCTGCTGCTGCTTGCAAATGTTCCCCAGGGTTAAATCCCCATGCAGCTAAAAAATCGAGCATTGCTTCATAAGAAATTAAGCCACCATTGTCAGAAATATGATAACGTATTAATGGGATGCCATTGTCTCCAGAAAATAGCAATGTACCATCATCATTCACTTCAAAAAAGCGACTGTTCGGATCGTACTGCATCAAGCTGGGCAACCGCGATTCTCCAAATAAATTGCGTGCAGCTTCAGGATTATTTGCTAAAAAGTGGCGGATGCAAATACTCAGCGGTGTCTCGTTAGCTAAAACTCCTGCATCGGCAGTGCCGTAAAGGCTAGCAGAGTTGTAATATAGATTGGGAGAATGAGTGCGATCGCTAACCAAACTCCGCCATTCTTCGCTAAAAACTTCCCCCGCAAACACCATCTTAATTCCATATTTTTCCCACTCCACACCCGCAGCAATGCCACTATCAATGACATCCTTAATAAAGGGTGGATATCCTAACAATACCACTTGCTCAAAATCCGCTCCAAGTTCCTGCACAACCCGCAATATTTCTGTTTTATTATTTCCCGGTGTTACCACCGTCACTGGATAACCTTTACTCGCTAAATGGCGGCAACAATTCGCGGTATACATTCCCCCCACCCAAGTCCCCAACGCAAAGCATATCACAGCTAAAGTTGAACGAGTATCGGCGTAAAAACTGTCATAAAATATTTGTTCAAAGCGAGTAGCAATTTGCAACTCATCGCTGAGGAAGCGCGGCCAAAAAGTGGGTTTTCCTGTGGAACCAGAAGAAACAGCAATGAAATCGCAAGTTTCTAATTTACCACCGCGACACAACTCAGCTAGTCGGTGACAGCGCAAATAATTGTCTTTAGTAATTAGTGGCAATTTTTGGAAGTCTTCAAAGCTTTGAATCTCCGCAGGATTAATGTTATGTTTAGCTAAAAAAGTTTGGTAAGCGGGAACAGTTACAGCGACGTTTTGAAAAAGTGCCTGAAGCCCAGCTATTCCCCAGGGAATCTCAACTGTTTCAGGAGAAGCTTCCTGCTGTTGTTGCAATCGTTTTTCCAGGGCTGTGTTCCAAAACTCTTGATATGCTTTCTCAGCTCGTTGACGCTGTTCTTTCTGCATTTTTTCCTCCTGAAAATACACATATATTGTTAGCCAAATTTTGATTTAATCAAGTTTTTTATAGGGCTAAACTTAAGTCTTGATTATTGCCGATAGGCAGTTCTATGATAAATTCTGTACTGTGATTTTCTCTTGAAATACATTTGAGTTTACCTCCATGCTTTTGGACTACTATTTGATGACAAATATATAATCCTAAACCCGTGCCTTCTCCCACAGGCTTAGTCGTAAAAAAAGGATCAAAAATTTGATTTTGAAATGCTTTCATAATCCCCATTCCATTGTCTAAAATACTAACAGATACACATTTACTATCTAAAATATTTGTACTAATTTTGATAGTAGGCAAAGTTTCCCCATCCTTCAGGTCTCTTTTCATCCGTTTGTCTGCCAAAGCATCGATCGCATTAACAAGTATATTCATAAACACTTGATTTAACTCAGAGACATAACATTCTATTTCTGGTAAACTACTATATTCTTTAATCACTTGAATGCTAAAATTTCCGCGATTAGATTGCAAGCGGTTATCCAAAATCATGAGGGTACTATCCAATCCCTCATGAATGTCTACTATCTTGACTTCCGACTCGTCCATCCGGGAAAAATTACGCAAAGATAAGACTATATTTTGAATTCTGTTTGTTCCTTTTTTCATAGAAGCTAAAACTTTCTGCAAATCTTGCATCGCAAACTCTAGATCCAAGTCTTCTATAACGTTTTGAATTTCTGGGGCTGGTTGAGGATAAAAATTTTGATACAATTTAACCAGCTCTAATAACTCTTGAGTATATCGATTAGCGTGAGCTAAATTTCCCCCAATAAAAGTAATTGGGTTGTTGATTTCGTGAGCAACTCCCGCCACTAATTGTCCCAAACTAGACATTTTTTCGTTGTGGATTAATTGAGCTTGTGCCTGCTGTAAGTCTAGTAAGGTTTTTTTCAGCTTTTGACTTTGAACTCGTAATCGATCCTCTACTTGCTGCCGTTGTGCGATCGCAGCATACAACATTAAATTAGTCAGTACCACAACCCCGATAAAAGACTGCAATAACACCAGAGATTCATTCAGATCGGGACGTACAAACGGTCCGCCACCGTTAACTGTTCCTAAAACAGCAATAGCCGAAACAATAAATATTAATAATGTTGACCCTTTGATGTCAAAACGAAATACGGCCCATAGGATAAAAGGAATCATCATATACTCCACCGGATAGCCACCACCAAAAGCAACTTTACCGACGGCACATACCAGCACGATTAAGAGAATAAATTCAGCCTGTTGTAACTGAAATGACAGAGATTTAAAATGTTTAAATCTCCGGTGGTATTTTTGCTGGATTTGGGCATTGCCGAATTCAAACAATTCCTGAATAAGCTCTAAAAGTAGTGGACTCCAGATTAACAACAGAGGTGTAAAAATCAAAATCCCGCCTACATTAGACATCCACCATGTAAACCAGTTAGTTCCCCAATTTTCCAGAGGGACGATACCTCGCAAATAGAGAGTGGTAATACCGACTGTGGCACTGACAATGGGCCCACACATTCCCCCCATAATGACAAATCTGAACACACTTTGGGGGCGATCGAACAAATGGCGACTTCCGACAAACTTATGTAGCAGAAAACTGCCTAAGATTGCCGATCCGCTAGTTCCCACAGCGATGCTAGAAGCAATGGCGATGGAAATAGCCACAGAAGCTGGATTTGTTTTGTCCAAAAAAGCCCAAATATTGGCAAAAAATGAACCGATCCAAATTCCAGGCCAAACGCGATATCCTACTAACAGGACGGCTGCTAAAGCGAATCCGTCAGGAGGCCAAACGGGAGTCACATTGTCAGGGGTGGATGCCAAAAATCGTCCCAATTCAGCGGTGCTGTAGTAGACAGCAGCTAAAACGGCAACTGCTGTCGAGTGCAGCAACCATTTTGGTAGGGATAAAAAATTCATTAACAACCCTCGAATTGAATCGGATTTTTTTCACTATACTGCAAGCCCATCACCAAGCTGTTGACAAAATTGCTTTCTGCCTCCATCGATGCAGCCTTTGCTTCAGATTTCTGGGTTTCTTGAGTTTCTTGCCCTCGATCGCACATCCTATCAAAATATCAGACGCAACAAGTTCCAATGACTAATCCTATCTATCCCGGCATTACTCTAGGCAACCACTACCGCATTGTCCGCGAATTGGGACATGGTGGCTTCGGGCGCACCTACCTCGCTGAAGATGCTCACCGATTTAACGAGCCTTGTGTTTTAAAAGAATTTGCGCCCCAAGTACAGGGGAGTTACGCTTTACAGAAATCCGAAGAACTCTTTGAGCGGGAAGCCGGAGTGCTCTACAAGCTCAAACACAACCAAATTCCCAACTTCCGCGAACTGTTTCGGGTGAATATTAGCGATCGAGGCTACCTATTTCTCGTCCAAGACTACGTACCAGGTCAAACCTACCGCTTTCTGCTAGATGCCCGCAAACGTCAGGGTTTGCGCTTCATAGAAGCCGAAGTCAACCAACTGCTGATCCAGCTTTTGCCAGTGCTGGAATATACTCACGCTCTGGGAGTCCTTCACCGCGACATCTCCCCAGATAACCTGATTCTGCGACTGTCTGACGGGATGCCGGTACTCATCGACTTCGGCGGAGTCAAACAAGTCGCCGCCACCGCAGAATCTCTGTTTGCAGAGACTAACAGCACTCCCGCCCCCGCCACTCGCATCGGTAAACTCGGCTACGCCCCCGCCGAACAGATGCAGATGGGCATTGTGTATCCCCACAGCGATTTGTACGCTTTAGCAGCAACGGTTTTGGTATTGCTGACAGGGAAAGAACCCCATCAGTTGCTCGACAGCCACACCCTAAATTGGCATTGGCGATCGGAATGTTCTGTGTCTCCCAATTTGGCTCTAGTTTTGGATAAAATGCTCGCTCACGGGCCTAGCGATCGCTATTCCTCGGCTCGCGAGGTAATGCAGGCTCTCTCTGGCAATCCCCCTTCCTGGCCTCACTCACAACCGACACCAACACCAACATTTCCGGCAACCCAAGCGCCGCCGGAGTTACAGCCCATACCTATCGTGCCCCCGAAACTGCCGGGAGTTCCGGTTTCCATGACTAATATTCGCAGTCAGGAAAAGTTGCCTGCTTGGAAAATGGCGTTGCTGGTGGTGGCAGTTTTGTCAAGTATGGGAGGATTGGGCTGGTTTGCGGGTAATTATTTGCTAAATCTGCAATCTAAAGTGCAGAAAATTCCCGTGGCCACGGGCCCAAAGCAGCAGCAGGAAGATGCTTTGCGCGATCGCTTTCAAAAATTAGAAATAGACGATAGATTTTATAATGGTTACGTGAGTCTGGTGGACGAGACTTTCTATGCTAAATACCCGGAATTGGGAGGACGGCTGCTAAAAGAAGGTGAGGGCGATCGCACTTGGCGAGAAAGGTGGCAAAAAATCGGTGACGAATTACTTGACAAATTGGAAAATATCAGCAGTAACGCTAGAAAGAAGTTAGGCAGTTACGACACCACCGATATCAGTACCTGGAAAGTAGAAGTCAACAAGATCAATTTGAGCAGTCGGGCGCTTTATGATTTGGCTGATGCTAAGTTTTTCTATCTGTTTCCAGAACAACCGCGCGATCGTAATATAATTGGTTTGGCGATCGGACAAATTTGGCAAGCAATTACAGCAGATGCCCTCGCAGCCTTACAAGCAGGAGCAACTATCGAAAGCGTTGAATTTGAAAACCGAGCTTCCCAAAAAACCCTCAAAGGCAATCTCAAACCAGGAGAAGGGAAAGCTTACATAGCCAGACTAGCTCAAAATCAAACTCTCCGAGTAAATTTGCAAGCTCCCCCTAAATCTACTCTGCTGTCAATTTATACTCCGGGGCGGACAAACAAGTCGCGAGCTTTGCTAGAAGATGCAGAGGGCCTTAGTTGGTCAGGATTGTTGGATGATGCTGGTTATTATGAATTCGTGGTAGTTTCTAAATCCTCAAAGCCTATTTCCTATGATTTGAATATGGCGGCAGAATAAATAATAGCCCCAGGATTCATCCGGCGCGTAGCTTGCTGCATTTTTCCCATCTAAAATCTCAAATCGATTGACGTTGCACAAAACCCAGACAATAATAGAGAATAGTAATCAAGTGAATTTTCCGGTTTAAAAAAGAATATGCTGAGATTTGCGATCGTAGCTTTAGTGACCTTAGAGTTAGTATTGCTGACAGCACTAGGTATGAATCCAGCCACTGCGACAGTCAGCAACCCCGAATTTTACGCTTGGAACTTTGCCTCTGTAGGCAGCAGCGAACTTGTGTGTAAAAAAATGGTAGTAGCCCCCCAAGACTTAGTTCTACCCTCATCGCCCATGCAGGCGGTTAATATCAGTTCAGCTATTGTGGACGAAAAATTTTGTGCTAATTCCACTAAACCTTTGAAATCAGAGGGTTAATCGGTTTTTGCCGCTAGCAACCGAGTGATGTTGTTGGCGGCAATTTTTAGGTAAATTCACTGAAAGGAAGCGTGAATATAGTCATATTCTGAAGGCTGAATAATTAAAATTCAAAACTACACTTGAGAAAGCAAAAAATCGCGTGAAACTAAATCATCTGAAAGTTTTCCTTCTGAGGGTAAATATATGGCTACAGGAATATCAATAGAAGTCAAATACTTACACATCAAAGGACCAACATCTCGCCACTCTAAACCACCTAGTCCGCATCCAAGTGCCGGCATTGCTAACGACTTTATCCCTTCACTTTTGTAGTTTTCACAAAGCCACTGCAAGCCATTCTCAATGTCAATAAGAGTTGAATTATTTTTCCAGTGATTCTTGGTGGGAAACAATAAAAACCATGTTTGAGAGTTATCATTTAAATTTTCTGAAGGCAATAATGTAGGCTCAGCTAATTGTTCTATAACCGATGACTCACGTTTGTATAAGTAAGGTTTTCCTATCTGCAAACTCTTATTTCTGCACACTTTTTCATACCTGACATATACATCAGGAAAACGATCTTTTGCTGTTGATGCCAATCCTTTGCCCATGACACCTACACAATTAACGCTAACAGTAAGAGTTTGCATTTTTGAAAAAAACATATCTCCGCGAATCAGAGAAACTGTTGGAGTAAGTCTAGCACTCCAGACTGGTTGAAAAAATCTTTCTGGTTCAACAGTAATAGGTATCTCCGAAAAACTAGGCTTGTCACAAGCAAGCAGCTTTTTTCCTAAATCTTCTCTGGCGCGATCGCAAGCAACATAAATCATTTGAATATAACTTGGCACAATCCGTTCTGGAACCAAGCATTCAGCCATCATTTTTCTTTTTGACCCATCTTCATTATTCCACCATGTTTTATTTATTTCCTTCCTGATTTGAGGTAAAACTTTTTCACTTTCCTCAATGGGAATGATTTGCGAATCCTGACTAGCAGCATTACCTGTAGTAATAAAAATGTTTTTTTTATCTAATATTTTCTTTTTTATGCAGATAATTGCCACTTGATGAACGGCTGTTTTATTGATAACTGAGTAAAGCATTGCATTGCGCGGCTGAAAGTAAAGATTAGCGAAACTCCACAAGGATTTATTATCGCTAACTATTCTTCTAGAACGAATATCAACTATTTGACTGTTGTATATAGGCGTGTTATTCAATCCCTCTATCTCGATAATTTCGTGAGATAAAATACCCTTTTCTAAAATAGAAATAATATTGTCAAAATGAACAATATAGTACAATCCTTGAATGCCCATTTTTTGAACCATTTTTTACCTAAATATCCAATATTTTATGAGTAAATAGATTGATAAAATTATACCGACATCAAAATTTAGCTGACTTGCACTAATCAAACTAGGTTTACTGGCATTCTATCACAACCACACAAATAGTGCTTCAAAGGGCGATCGCACTTCCCTACATCCTCCAAGACTAAAAAACAGAAAGTCCGCGCAGGCGGACTTCGTTTGTCTAGAACCACACATCAGTCTAGCCGACTAATCACTCCAAATTCAAAACACAATCAGGAAAACGAGTATTCACACAAACCACCGGGCCCACATTCGTCCCCCGTAAATTGGCACGTTCCAAATCAGCCTGACGAAAATCCCTCACCGCCTCTATATTTGTACCACTCAATTGAACTTTAGTCAGCCTAGTATTAGACAAAATAGCATTCTGCAAATTCGTATCGCGCACATCCGCAAAAGACAAATCAGCCCCACTTAAATTCGCTCGACTGAAATTAACTCTAAACAAAAGCGATCGCCTCAAATCAGTATTCGACAAATTAGCTTGCAACAAATAAGATTCCGCCAAATTAGCCCCAAAAAGTTTAGCACCACGCAAATCAGCCATCGTCATATTTGCCCTACCCAAAAAAGCATTAGACAAATTCGCACTGCGCAGATTAGCACTCTCCAAATCCGCACCATACAAATCAGCATTAACTAAATTAGCACCAGCCAAATTAGCATCAGTTAAATCCGCTTGAATCAAATTAGCTTCATAGAGATTTGCTCCGCTTAAATCAGCTCCTTTCAACTTAGCTCTATACAAGCTAGCCTTGAACAAATCAGCATTTCTCAAATCGCAGCCTTCACACTCCTTAGTTTCCAACAACTGGCGGACATGATCGGCATTTTGAGCTTTCACCGGAACTGCTAGCCAAAGCGAGGCTAAAATTGTCGTTACAGTTGCTAAAATCTTAACTTTCATAAACAAACCTCACAGATTCCATGTTTTTCATCAAGTATATGCCAGATCTATAAATCCCCCTAGGGACACGGCATTGCCGTGTCCTAATTAATTAAGTAAGGAGACGGCATTGCCCATTGGTGTCAACTTAACGTCAAATGTAGTCAGAGACTTCTGTTTGACTCTTAGATTTTGATCCCCCCTAGCCCCCCTTAAGAAGGGGGGGACAAGAGTCTTCTCAAAGTCCCCCTTCTTAAGGGGGATTTAGGGGGATCTAGACTTAGGTAAAAACGAAATTTATCAAGGCTTTCAGGCTTAAGTTGACACCTATGGGCGAAAGCCTTTGTCCCTACTACTTAATTAAGCCTCATCTAAAGCAGCAACACCAGGCAATTCCTTACCTTCAAGCAACTCCAAACTAGCACCGCCACCAGTAGAAATGTGGCTCATTTCTGAACCCAAATTCAACTGTTCCACAGCAGCCACCGAGTCACCACCACCAATAATAGTGGTAGTACCAGTCTTAGTCAGTCCAGCCAAAGAATGAGCGATACCTTCAGTACCGGCAGCAAACTTCTCCATCTCAAACACGCCCATCGGCCCGTTCCAGATGACAGTTTTGCAATCAGCCAAAGCCTCTTGGAAAGTTTTGACAGAATCCGGGCCAATATCCAAACCCATCCAACCATCAGGAATGCTCTCAACCGAGACAGTTTGAGTATTAGCATCACCAGCAAACTTATCAGCAACTACCACATCAGTAGGTAACAGAAAAGTAACTCCCCGTTCCTTGGCCTTGGCTTCCAAAGACTTAGCCAATTCCAGCTTGTCATCTTCCACCAAAGACTTACCAACGCTCAAGCCACGAGCCTTGTAGAATGTGAAAACCATGCCACCGCCCAAGAGCAATTTGTCGCACTTCTCCAGCAGTTTTTCTATGACTCCAATCTTGCTCGAAACCTTAGAACCGCCGATAATGGCAGCTAAAGGACGTTGAGGATTGTCGATCGCACTACCAAGATACTGCAACTCCTTCTCCATCAAAAAGCCAGCCACAGAAGGGCTCAGATACTTAGTAACACCCTCAGTAGAAGCATGAGCCCGGTGAGCAGTGCCAAAAGCATCATTGACATACAAATCGGCCACAGAAGCTAACTTCTTAGCAAATTCCGGGTCATTTGCCTCCTCTTCTGGGTAAAAGCGGACATTTTCCAGCAACACCACATCGCCATCTTGCATCGCCGCGACAGTAGCAGCGACGTCATCACCGATGCAGTCGTCAGT